>Ga0315900_10009125_pt1 | contig 12629 bp, 14 predicted proteins | sample LakEriMetagenome_FD_203521 | JGI IMG/M metagenome (GOLD analysis project Ga0315900, IMG submission 203521) | Freshwater fungal communities from buoy surface, Lake Erie, Ohio, United States - Buoy 12 MA114 | ecosystem: Environmental > Aquatic > Freshwater > Lake > Lake biofilm | place: USA: Lake...
TTGTGAGACTCAAAGGCAATACTGGAGTCAGTGAGGGAACTTTAATGCGAAAAAATGCCGAGACATTTATTGCTAATACTCCCCCAGAATCTCTCTACATTCTCCAGACGGACTTTAATAAAAAATCTCCTGATATAGTGGAGGATTTAGCGAAGGAAAATCTCGTTATTGATTTACAAAGTTGTCAACCCTTTCCCACCAAAATCGAAAAATTTAATCTCTGTCGTCTTCAGAAAAAGTAATTCTCTACCTTTTATCTGTAATGATTTATCTATTGACCGTTAACTACAATTGCGCGGAATTAATTAAGCGTTTAATCGCTTCCCTCGACGATGACTTATCTGCTACTCTCATCATTGTTAACAATTCCACTGAAGATAAAAATATCCAATCTTTAGCAGCGCAAAGAGTCAAGATTATTGAAGCGGGGGAAAATTTAGGATTTGGGAAAGGATGTAATCTGGGACTTGATTGGATTTATCAACAAGACAGAGAAGCTATCGTTTGGTTAGTTAATCCTGACGCTTACTTATTACCGGACTCTCTGGAGAAAGCAAGCAAATTTTTTCAGCAATATCCGGAAGTTGCCATCGCCGGTACAGAAATTTACGAACCGGATGGTAAAATCTGGTTTGGTTGGGGAAAATTTAATGCCAAAATCGGCACAATTAACGTGGTGGAGGAATCCTTAGACTATGGAGATAAACCCTATCTTATTCCTGACTGGGTGACGGGATGCAGTTTATTAATTAATTTCTCGAATTTTTCCACTTGTCCCCATTTTGATCCCGATTACTTTCTCTACTACGAAGACTTTGATTTTTCCCGAAGATACGCAAATCAAGGCTATTTAGTCGTTGTTACCAATCAGATTAAAATCATTCATGAACCATCTTCTATCACCCGTCGCTATGGTTATCTAAGACTAACTCATAATATCTATAGTTATCTTCTCAGTCTCGAAAAACATACGACTTTAACTATCCTTGTTTATCGCTTGCTGCGGATGAGTTTTATGTCTTTACTGATCCTTCCCATTAAACCAAAATTCTCCCTAGCCAAGCTGCAAGGAATTCAACTCTATTGTCACAGAATTATCACTAAACTGCGTCTAGGTTGAAACCCTTAGTTTTGCCGCTTCTGGCATTATTCTTACTAAATCCTGTTTAAAAGCTATAGGAGAGCGGGGAGTGGCGAGTAGTGGTGATGGTGAGCTATCTTGCTGATCTAGTCTGACAAGTATAATCACCCGAAAAATAAGGAAGAGTGAGCGATTCATGTTAATTTTTATTAAGAAGCGATCTTTGATGAGAACAGACAACTATGAACTTCGAGATTCCCAGTGCCGTAAAAACTTGGTCACAATTTGGCCATCCCATTCTCATGTGGGTTTTATTAGGATTAACTATCTATGCCCTCTATTCGGGGCTACAATGGCGACGGACGCGTACAGCAGATAAAGACCTAAAAAAAGAATTATTGCCCAAGGATTTTCGCACTAAACACTATCAAATTGGCTCCCTAATCCTCGCTTTAATGGTCTTGGGGACGATCGGGGGTATGGCGGTGACTTATATTAATAACGGTAAATTATTTGTCGGTCCCCATCTGCTGGCGGGTTTAGGGATGGTGGGTTTAATCTCGATCAGTGCCGCTTTAGTACCTTTAATGCAAAAAGGCAATGAATTGGCCAGAATCACCCATATTACCCTTAATGCCGTCATTTTAGGTCTTTTTGGCTGGCAAGCCTTCACAGGAATGGATATAGTCCAGCGTATTCTCAGCAAAATTTGACATACTCCCCCCGTCAAGCTACGCTGTGACGGGGGATTCTTGACCTATCACTATCGTAAATTCCTTGTTCAACGAGACAGCTTAGATTCTCAATGTCTCCACTGAAAATCCAGAGGCCGGACTCTCCCAAGGCGTTTGGGTCGGTTTCTGTTTGCCCAACAGTACCGTTGACACTTCGACTTTGCTCAGTGTCAATGCCGAGCGAAGTCGAGGCATTGAGATGATTTCCCAAATATTTCAACCCTTTTTTAAGAATGTTGATTGCTGCATTATGATCCCTATCTAAGATTGTTTTACAGTTAGGACATTGATGAGTTCTAGTGCTTAATCATTTTTGAAATCTCGTCCCACAAACTGAACAATCTTGGCTAGTAAAATTTGGAGATCATTGCGGGTTGTCCCCTTATTGTCCATCCAATGACGAACACAAGAGTTACGCACAAACTGAGAAGTTTTGATAGCTTCATCAAGCCGGTGATATTGCTCTGGGGTTCCGTTTTTTAGCTTTGCTTCTACGACTAGCATCTAACAATTCTCGACCATTGGTTAAGTAGATTATAACACAGTTTACTTACAAATGGTAGAATTAAAATCGTGCTTCGCAGTCAATATCTTGGTCGGATTTCATTCCCCGCAAAGGTTGATGTCTTGTCGAAAAATTTAGCGGGGGCATTCATCCGACATTTTAGGTAAGAAACTTTGAAAATATAGGATGCGTCTGATGACGCATCCAACCCTAAAAAGTGCTTTCAAAGTTAATCACAAGTTATAGAATCTTTCTGACGGGTAGAAACAAAAAGCAAAAAATCAGATAAAGAGATATAGCGTTTCTCATAAAGATGAAGTGTAACCTAATGTAGTCGTGCAAAATAAAATGAGATGACTATTGAGGAGAAGACAGGTCGCGGAAAATCTGGCTGGCAATGGCTGCACTCCGGCGAATTTGTTCAATTTCGGAAAGACTTTGCCAATTTGCGGTTTCTATATTGGTTTCGCTCTGGCCATTACGCATAGTATAGGCGTAGGGACGAGCAAAAACCTGTAAATCTTCTGGAGACCATTGGGGAAAGAGATCGCTAAGACAAACAACAAGGCGATCAAGGTTGTCTAATTGACTATTAACTAGATTTTCAGCGCTTTCTACTAGACGATTTAAATGTTCGGCCGGCAATAAAGAGGCAAATTTATCAAAGATATTAGACCGGGGTGAAACGGAAACTGTCGGGAATTTTTGGTGTAAACTATTAAAGAATCTATCAGCTTGTGCTTCGATCGCCGTCGCTTCCAGTCCTTCACACAGAGAAAAAGGCGTTTCTGTCAGGTCTAAGGGATCATGACTCTCAACAGCGGTTACATCCCAGGGATAGGTGACTTCTTCTTCGATCAGGATTGCTAGAAGTTCCGCGGTAATCTGTTCGGATAGGGATAAATGGCTCATAAATAACACTCCATATTTTAGCCTTTGTGGTGTTCAATGAGTAACTACATCTCGGTTTTGACAATTTCCGAAGCTATTAACAGACTCCTGGTGCAAGTCAGGCAGGAGGCACTCTTGCCATAGTAGCAATAATTAACCCTTTAAACCGGATTTAGTATTATTAGTGCTTGGTTAGCCAGACAACTGATCTACAGCCAAGAATATGCAGTGCGCTACTATCATGATGGTAAAGGCCTAGTTTTTCCCAATTGCGATCGACCCAATTGGACGGAATTTCTCTATCAAGGTTTTTGTATGGCGGCTTGTTATCAAACCTCCGATACAAGTATTAATAGTACGGCGATGCGGCGACTGGTAGCAACCCAAGGGATGCTTTCCTATTTTTTATCCGTCTCGATTATTGCTATTATTTTTGGAATGATTGGTAATTGACTCTCAGCAAAAAAGATATTTTATTAAGGAAGTTATGGTTCATCAGAAAATTAATCTCGATCGCCTTAGTCCGGAAGAGGCACTAATTACCCCCACCTATGCTTCCCGCGCCCTGACTTCCGCTGTACCTAAATACGAGATTCCCGAGGGAGAAATGCCGCCGGCGGTGGCCTACAATTTAATCCGCGATGAACTCGCCCTTGATGGTAATTCTCGCCTGAATCTGGCTACTTTTGTCACCACTTGGATGGAACCGGAAGCCAAACAATTAATGGCGGAAACCTTCGATAAAAACATGATCGACAAGGATGAATACCCACAAACTGCCGAAATTGAACTGCGTTGTGTGAATATGATCGCTAGACTCTGGAATGCTCCCGAAAGCGAAGCTGCAACCGGTTGTTCTACCATTGGTTCCAGTGAAGCGGCGATGTTGGGAGGCATGGCTTTAAAATGGCAATGGCGCAAACGCCGACAAAAAGAGGGTAAACCCACCGACAAACCTAATTTAGTCATGGGCATTAATGTGCAGGTTTGTTGGCAAAAATTCTGTCGTTATTGGGAGGTAGAACCGCGTTTTGTGCCGATGGAAGGGAATCGTTTTCATCTCAAGGCGACCGAGGCAATTAAACTAATTGATGAGAATAAGATCGGGGTAATTGCAATTATGGGTAGTACCTTTGATGGTAGTTATGAACCCGTCCAAGAAATTAATGAGGTTCTAGAAACATTGAACAGAGAAACCGGCTGGCAAGTTCCCCTGCACGTCGATGGTGCTAGTAGTTGCAAGAATGGCTTTCAGATGTGAAAATTTCCCTCCTGTCTCAACCTAGAAGAGCTGCACCTCATCGAGGACAGTAATGCTTGAAGCTTACCCGACTACAGACAAAAAAATCTGACTTAATCCTATGCAATTTGTACCAGTTGTCGATATTAATCAAAGATATTTAATGCTAACTACACCATCTAAAGCTAGAGGATGGATGAAAAAAATTGGGCATACCTTGGTCATATTTTTTGTAGTTTTACTACTGACTCTAACGTCCCCTCTTTTGGGAATAGCTCAAAATCCGACACAACCGGAAAATAAAATTGACGGCTTTCCAGTTATGTTAGATGGAAAAACTCTCTTTTTTATCCGGCGTGGAGTTTCTTCATTTTCGGCGGAGGAGAGAGCTAACGCTATTACCCGGAGAATTGAAAGAATTGCTCAAAATGATTCTATTCCTGTTGAGAACCTGACAATTGAGCAGATTCCTGATGATAACTCACTTTATTTAAGTGTAGATCAAGAAGTGATTCTAACGGTGACGGAGCGAGATGCAAAAGCCTATCGTTCAACGCCGAAGGTTTTAGCTCAACAAGCTTTACAAAAAATTCAGGTTGCTATCGCTCAATATCGCCAAGATCGAAAACCCGAACAACTACTTAAGAACATCATTTATACGGTTATAGCCACCTTTGCTTTCTTGATTATTAGCTTTGCAGTTATCAAAATTTCAGGGAAGCTATTTCCCTTTATTAGACGTTTGATTGAATCCTTGACACCGGGCATTCAAATCGGGAATGTTGAGATTATATCTTCCTCTAATATAAGCTTTTTTTGGCTGCGAGTTCTTCGGATAATTCGCTTACTTGTTCTCTTTTTATTATTATTTAATTATGCAACATTTGTACTTCGTTTATTTCCCTGGACAAGAGTTTTTGGCGAGAGTATTTTAGGTTATTTTTATCAATCATTAGAATTGGTTTTATCGTCCATTGGCCAATATCTTCCCAATGCCTTTATTATTGCCATAATCATTTTTATAACCTACTACTTAATCGGGCTAATCAAGCCCTTTTTTACAGCAATAGAAAGAGGAAATCTGGTTATTCCTGGTTTTTATACTGATTGGGCTAAACCGACTTACAATATCCTATTAGTCATAATTATTGCCATAGCAGCAATAGTTGCTTTTCCCTATTTGCCCGGTTTTGATTCCCCTGCTTTCCGAGGTGTTTCTGTTTTTCTAGGTCTTCTTTTATCCCTTGGTTCTACTTCGGCGATCGCCAATGTTATTGGGGGAATTATTCTTATCTATACCCGTGCCTTTCGCATCGGAGATCACATTCAAGTGGGAGATGTAATTGGCGATCTAATTGAAAAAAACTTCCTAGTCATTCGCATTTGCACTCCCACTAATAAAATCATTACTATTCCTAACTCATCTTTATTAAGTAGTAATGTGATTAACTTTAGTATTTCCTCGCGGGAATTAAACAGAAATCTAATTATTCAGACAACGATTACCCTAGGGTACGATCTGCCTTGGCGAAAAGCCCACAAAACCTTAATTGAAGCTGCTCTAGAAACTGTGCATATTCTCAAAGAACCCGCACCTTTTGTCCTGCAAACTAGCCTAGATAATTTTTACATCAGTTATCAATTAAACGCTTACACTAACCAACCCAATTTGATGGTAATAATTTATTCAGAACTCCATCAAAATATTCAAGACAAGTGTAATGAAGCTGGGATTGAGATTCTCTCTCCCAGTTACACCTCCCTACGAGATGGAAATACAACAACCATTCCCGAAAATTATTTACCTTCCGATTATGTTGCGCCTCCCTTTCGTGTTCAATCTTCAGACAATCAAGAAAACAACACATTATGATACTAAATCCGTTTTTAAGCACTCACTGTTGGCGGATTATTAATATAATGTTAATTGAGCTTAGAAGGAGATAAATCAATGACGGCATCCTAGGAGCAAGACTTTGGACTTTGGTCCGAACAAATGGCTGATTTATTAGCCTCCAGTCGGTTTTCCGAGTGGATATTGAGAATTTAGTCGAAGAGGTACGGGATTTGTCGAAACGGGAGCGCAATCGCTGATTGTCTAGGGTGCATTAGGCGGCTACCAATTCTGTTAAAAAAACAAAATCAACAATCTGCACGCCACGCACTAACTTTATCATTAAATTGGTGCGCTTTGATTATAATAAAATGCCTCGTAAGCTTAACTACTATAAGAATTCATCTTTCTATCGTATTGAGGACGACAGGGACTGCCCCAAGCAACCTTTTGAGCGGGAATATCGGCAAATACACTACTTCTTGCCCCAATAACAACATTAGAGCCAATTTTTACCCCCGGAGCCAAAAAACAATCGGCCGCGATCCATGTACCATTACCAATGAGGATGGGAGTGGTTTTTAAGCTGAAAGAGCGATCGCAGGGATCGTGACTGCCAGTGCAAAGATAACATTTTTGAGAAATCACACAATGACTGCCGATGGTAACGTTATCTAAACTATAAATCACCACATCATCGCCAATCCAAGTATAATCGCCGATCGCCACTTTCCAAGGATAAGTAACCCTTGCCGTCGGGCGAATTTTCACCCCAAGGCCGATTTTAGCCCCGAATAGTCGCAAAATAGCGCAGCGAAAGCTGTCCATTTGGTGCAAACTGAGGGGAAAAAGAATTCCCTGTACTAACCACCAAAGTAGGATAATCGGATGAGAACGACCGCGCTCAAACCAAGATTGATCGTAGGTACGCAGATCTAGCCACGCTTCCTCATCGGTGCGGATTTCTGGGGACATAGGACTTATTTAATCATTTCCGCGGGTTGAGGTTCCGAGGGTTTAACCGGGGGATTAGCATGGGCATTAACGTTTAATTTACCGCCAAATTGCCGTAATTCGTACAATTTAACCCCTATTTGGTATTCGTACTGACTCAAAAGACGACCGTAGATATAACCAGCTTTGCCATCCAAGAAACCGAGACGGATAACATAAAAGAGAATAAAGCGCAGCAGCGGTTTAAAGGGCAATTTTACCCAAATTTTCTTTAAAAAACGTTTTCTCTGCACCGCATCACCGAACAGGTTCGCTCCGATCGTGCCGCTTTCGTCATTACCCGTGAGAATATTGTAATAAACTCGCGCCTCCCAGTTGGAATAACGATTATGTCTTTCTAACCAATGATAGATATCGCGGAAATCGATGTGCAGCATATCATTTTTCAGATATCCCACCTTGCCATCGAGGATAACGTGTTCGTGAACCTCGTTATCTCCCGTGTTGGGGATATCTTCGGTGTTTAAATTCTCGTATCTGCCCGACTTATGTTTAAATAAGCGCAGATTCCAGTCGGGATACTTGCCACCATAACGAATCCATTGTCCGAGGAAGAAGACGCGACGATTGAGATAATAACCGTTATAGTTGGGATCTTGGATCACGCTGGCGATTTCGTCCCATAGTTCGGGGGTGATTCTCTCATCACAATCGACGATTAATACCCATTCATTGCGAAAAGGCAGATTATCGAGGGACCAGTTTTTCTTTTTCGGCCAACGACCATTAAAATAAAATTGGACTACATTAGCCCCATAGTTTGTAGATATTTCGATCGAGCGATCGCTACTTTGGGAATCGACGACAAACACTTCATCAGCCCTAGCAACACTCTCTAAACAGGCGGGAAGGTTAGATTCCTCGTTTTTGGCGGGAATCAACACCGAAACGGGAATTTTTTCTGATTGACTAAACATTGGTACACTGTGGCTAGGTAGAGTGTTCGCATCTTTCCTTAAAACCCTTAGTCACTCAGAAAGCGAGAACTAGGACTTAAGATTTTTTTTAATCTTACTATACCTTATTCGGTTTTTTACCTTATCCCTAGGCTTGAACCTAAGAGAGAGACTCCTAGAGACTTGCATATTCTCCCAGAAAATAGTGAAAAATTTGATCGCTAATTTCTAACTGCGAAATAGACGACTATACTGGGTTTCGTGGTTCATACTGGCAAAACTTAGCCCCCAACTCCAACTGCTCAGGTTTTCATCGGCTAAACTGATAATATCTGCTGTTGCTGTTAATAAACTGGGCTGTAAACCGATCAGAAGGGATTGTCCTAGGGTTTGCCCTAGGGGAATTAAACGCAATCCTGCATTGATTAAATTACTTGCCCAACTGTGTAAATAGCCTAAAACCGCTAATTCTTCGCCAATTTGCCAATGACTTGCCCCGATCGCAAAAGCGGTGGCATAATTAGCCTGTTCTGGTAGATTATCTCTGGCCGGCGCTAACTCCCGCAATAAGTTTAACAGCGATCGCCCCATTTGCCAGCTTTGTTGTCTTAATTCGGCCGTTTCCCGCGTTGCCGATAACCAATTATCCCAATAATTAAGTTTTGTAAAATCCTCTTGACAAAAACAACGATATACCCTTAGCAAAACAGCCGTTTCTAAGCGAATCGAGCCTTGACAAAGCGATCGCTCTAACCAATCATTCAAGGTGGCACTATTGGAGATAATCCCCTTTTCGACGAGGGTTTCTAGCCCTTCGGAATAACTATAGGCCCCCACGGGTAAAATGGGACTAGCCAATTGTAATAAACACAAAAGTTCTTTTTGATCGAGCATAGAAAACCGAGAAAATTGTCCTTAACACAATTAGGGAAATGCTTGGCGCTTCCGTATGTAGATCGAGCCTGTAGAAAGCGGCACTCTGTGAATTATACCGTGGTTAATAGCCACAATTATAAACTACTATACTTATGTCCTCACGAGAACAGCATTTTCTGAAAATAAATCTTGTCGTTCTCCTCTTGATTTTAGCTTTGATTGCTGGGGTTGATCGGGAAAAATTACACTCTAGTCTTTTATTTTATCCTCCCGCTACTCCCCCAACTCCGCTCGCTGGTTTATTAACCCATTCTTTTCAATTGCTTTGTTGTCTGCCCCCGATTGTTTGCCTTTTTAGTTATACTTTGTTGTCCCGCAAGACAAGTTTCAATAATTCTGACAATTTTTTACTTTTTTCTGGCATAATAACGGGACTTTTTGCCATCAATGAAATCTTCAGAATTCATATCATTCTCCTCTATTTTAATATTCCCAAATTCTTGACTATCTCTGTTTATGCCCTCGCAATTCTGATTTATGGTTTAGCATTTTGGCGGCGAATAAGACAAACTTATTACCAAATTTTAATCATCGCTTTAGCACTTTTAACTTTTGCGATCGCTATCGATTTTCTCCAGATTAAAAATCAAGGTTTTGCTAGTCTAAGTGAAGGAATTCCTAAACTGTTAAGTGCTGTGAATCTAGCTGGCTATTTTTGGGATGTATGTTTTCAAGAAATTTCCGCCCAGATCAAATCCCAATAAATTATCCATTCAGCTGTTTAACCAGATGTAAAATTTCGGGAAGAATCAGTTTTTCTAGGGCTAATTTAACGGCATTAGTGGAACCGGGGAGAGAAAAGACTAATAAGTTTTGATAAACCCCAGCTATTGCCCTTGATGCCATGGCACGGGAGCCAATTTCCTGATAGCTGAGATAACGAAATAATTCGCCAAAACCGGGCAAAGTAATCCTTAATAAAGGTACTAAAGCATCATAGGTATTGTCTCTGGGAGCAATACCCGTACCCCCATTGAGAATTAAGACTTTTATCTGATTTTGATTACTAATCTCTGGTAAGATTGCTTGAATTTGTAAGGGTTGATCGGGGATAATTAAGTATAGGCCGATATCATGACCCGATCGAGTTAGTAACTCTTGAATTATTTGGCCACTCCTATCCGTCTCTGGGGTACGAGTATCGCTCACCGTGACTACGGCACAGGTAAGGTTAAGGGGGGCGGTGTCGGGATGGGGAATCAAGGTCATAATTAGGGTTTGCGGCAAAAAGTTTTTCGGTGGTGGCAGGGTGTGGGGTGTGGGGTGTGGGGCGTGGGGTGTGGGGTTTTACCAGTTTTGAGGTGGCCAATTACCTAATTTTCAGGGAAAAAGTGCCTAAATTTCCCCCCGATCACTCCCATATCCAGTACTTTTTGATTGACAAAAGGTCTAAAAGTCTTACCCAACAAGGTTTTTAGATTTATTCAGCCAGCCCTAATTAGGGATCAGCTGAGAGTTGGAGAAAAACAAGTATTGAGAACAAATGTATGTACTAAGTAGCTAGTGCAGTCAACCGAGAATAAAAAACTTAACTTTGGCAAGTATTGCCGATTTTTGCCATTTTTTGGAACCTTTTCGCCGGTAATGATGACAAGGTAAAAGGAGCTTCTAGAGAACAGATTATCCCAAAATAACAAAATCGAGATTATCATCTAATTGGTATAGATTATGACTGGAATTATGAGTCAACTCAGTCCCCTACAAGCCGAACAAATCAAGGAAATCGGGACTTATTTACGTCAAAAACGGGAAGAAAGCGGCCTGAGCATGGACGATATCGCCGCCCTGACGATGATTAGAGTACCAATGCTAGAAGCGTTGGAAACGGGGAATTGGGAGAAATTACCAGAATTAATTTATGTCAAGGGATTTATCAAACGCTACGGTGATGCTCTAAAAATTGATGGTAAAGCTTTAGCCGATCGCTTGTCTCCTAGTGCGGAACAATTAGCTCAAGAGGTAACTATCCCGAAAACACTGCCCACAAAAGTTACCCCTCTCCCCAAGGCTGAACCCGCTGCCCCAAAAGTGGAACCGGTGAAACCAGAAAAACCAGCCCTGGAAACTGTCCCCCAACCGGCTAAATCAACCTTTTTCGGGATGTATCTCTGGCTAGGCTTGCTGGCGGGCATATTTTGTGGTATTGGCTATCTTTTCCTCCGTCCCCCTCTCTCTAACCCCCCTGCCGTTACTCCCTCTCCTTCCCCCGTGGTTTCCCCCGCGCCGGTAGTCCCTCCCGCACCGATAGCCTCTCCTTCCCCTTCTCCTCAGTCAAAAGTTCCCCTCTCAGCCGAAGTAACTATTGAACAGGCCGCTTGGGTAAGGGTAATTGCCGATGGCCAAAAAGTCCATGAAGGCAATCTCCAACCCGGGACTAAACAAACTTGGACAGCCCAAAAGAGTTTAAATATTCGATCGGGCAATGCTGGCGGTGTTAAAATCTCTCTTAACCAAAAACCTGCCCAATTAATGGGTAAAGCTGGCCAAATTGGCGAAATCACCCTAACTGCACCCCCTCAGTAGGATTGGGTGTGGGGTGTGGGAAGATGGGGTGATGGGGTGATGGGGTGTTGGGAAGAATAAAAAAAATAATCTCCTGACTCCCGACTCCTGATCACTGATCAGGCTGCATCATCCCAGATGGGGGTAAGGGTCTGATAATCGTAGCGGGAAGCGTTAGGATGACAGCTGACACAGGTGGTATGACCGAGAGGAGTGGGTAAATTGACCCTAGGGTGCAAAACCTTTACATAGCTGGACTGTTCAATTAGGAGGGGAACAAAAGTAGTCTGGGTAAGAGGGCGGGAAGAATAACTGAGATAATCCCAGATAAGACGCTGAGTAATGCCAACAATTGGTTTTAAACGGATACCATAGTGAGAATTAGGATTTTCTAGGATTTTTTTCCAAGTTTGACTGGGTAGGATACTGGGGGGAATGGCAATATGGCAAGTGGCACAATTTTCTAGATAGGTTTGCTGTCCAATTTGATAACGATTCAGCAATGTATCCGAGGAAGGCGATTGGGCGATCGCTGGTTGTTGAAGTAGCGAAGCCAGTAGAATACCCCCTAGAATACTGAGGAGAAAGAGGATCAGAAAAAAAATCGATTTCACTTGACCGCTGGAAGGCATGACTGGGATGACGAGTAATTGAACACAATTTTGACACTCTCGCCATCACAATGCCAAGCTGTGTGATGGGAGATTCTTGCTTCACAGAAACCTGCTTTTTGAGACGAATCCCAACGAGTCTTACAGTCTCTCCACAAGCTTAAACTCCTGACTGCCCATCAGTATTTGGGTTCTTCTGGTTTATCGAAAATTTGGGTTAAAACCCCGTCGTTTTACGACGGCTTTTCCTGATTTTTGATGTAGCACTTAAGAACTTCCAGTGGCGCACCTCTCAGTTATCAGTTATCAGTTATCAGTTATCAGTGGGTAAGTTATCAGTTATCAGATGTGAGTTTTTAAGTGTGCAGTATTAAATAAGTAGTCG
>Ga0315900_10009127_pt1 | contig 12626 bp, 11 predicted proteins | sample LakEriMetagenome_FD_203521 | JGI IMG/M metagenome (GOLD analysis project Ga0315900, IMG submission 203521) | Freshwater fungal communities from buoy surface, Lake Erie, Ohio, United States - Buoy 12 MA114 | ecosystem: Environmental > Aquatic > Freshwater > Lake > Lake biofilm | place: USA: Lake...
CGCTTCAAGCCGGCCGACACGCTGCGCGCGGAGTTTCGCGCGCTCCTGGGGTCGCGTCCCGCCGCCGAGGTCGTGCACCAGTGCGGTTCGGGCGTGACCGCCTGCCACAACCTGCTCGCGATGGAGATGGCCGGACTCGCCGGTTCGCGCCTGTATCCCGGTTCGTGGAGCGAGTGGTGCGCCGATCCTGCGCGCCCTGTGGAGACGGCTGTCGGCTGAGCCCGACATCCCGGACACCGCCCCCGGGCCGCCGCGCTCGCACCGACCGCACCGTGGCCGCGACCGTGCTCGCCGACGCGGTGCTGGTGCTGCACGCGCTGCTCGCGCTGGCGCTGGTGGCCCTGCTGCCGCTCTGCTGGGCCGGGGCTGCCGCGGGATGGCGGTGGGTGCGCCATCCCGGCGTGCGCACGCTCCACCTGGCCGGACTCGCGGCGGTCGCCGCGCTGGCGATGCTCGACCTTCGCTGCCCGCTGACGGTGCTCGAGGACCGGTTGCGCGGGAGCGCCGGCGGGCAGCCACGGGGCCATCGAGCGCCACGTGGAAGCACTGCTCTACTGGGATCTTCCGACCAGTGCCTTCACCGGCGCCTACGTGGCCTACGCGCTGGCGACGGCGGTCACGTGGTTCGTCGTGCCGCCGCGGGGTGCGACTACTCCAGCGCCTTGACGATGTCCTCGACCACCTTCTTCGCGTCGCCGAACACCATCATCGTCTTGTCCATGTAGAACAGTTCGTTGTCCAGGCCGGCGTAACCGGCGGCCATCGAACGCTTGTTCACGATCACCGTCCGCGCCTTGTAGGCGTCGAGGATCGGCATGCCGTAGATCGGGCTGCCCTTGACCAGCGCGGCGGGGTTCACGACGTCGTTGGCACCGAGGACCATCACCACGTCGGTCTGGCCGAAGTCGCTGTTGATGTCCTCCATCTCCACGACGTGGTCGTAGGGCACCTCGGCCTCGGCCAGAAGCACGTTCATGTGGCCGGGCATGCGGCCCGCCACCGGGTGGATCGCGTAGCGCACCTCGATACCCTTCGCCTGGAGCTTCTGCGCCATCTCCTTCACCGCGTGCTGGGCACGGGCGACGGCGAGGCCGTAGCCGGGGACGATGATCACGCTGTCGGCGTTCGAGAGCATGAAGGCCACGTCGTCCGAACTGCCGCTCTTCACCGAGCGCTGGGTCGCGTCGGCCGCGGCCGCCCCGCCCTCCTGGCCGAAGCCGCCCAGGATCACGTTGAAGAACGACCGGTTCATCGCCTTGCACATGATGTAGGAGAGGATGGCGCCCGAGGATCCCACCAGCGAACCGGCGATGATCAGCATCGAGTTGTTCAGCGAGAAGCCGATGCCGGCCGCCGCCCAGCCCGAGTAGCTGTTGAGCATCGACACCACCACGGGCATGTCGGCGCCGCCGATCGGGATGATGATCAGCACGCCGAGCACGAAGGCGATCGCCAGCATGATCCAGAACGGCGTCCAGTCCTGGGTGACCACGAACGCGGCGCCGAAGCCCAGCATCGCGAGCGCGAGCGCGAGGTTGAGCAGGTGCTGGCCCTTGAACACGACGGGAGCACCCTGGAACAGGCGGAACTTGTACTTGCCCGACAGCTTGCCGAAGGCGATGACCGACCCGGAGAAGGTGATCGCGCCCACGAAGGCACCGATGAACAGTTCGAGCCTGTTGCCCATCGGGATCGGCTCGCCCCTCTGCACCAGCCCGAGGGCCCAGGGCTCGGCGACGGTCGCCACCGCAATGAACACCGCCGCCAGTCCGATCATGGAATGCATGAAGGCGACCAGTTCCGGCATCTTGGTCATCTCGACGCGCTTGGCCATGACGGCGCCCAGCGTTCCGCCGACCGCCACGCCTGCAAGGACCCAGCCCATGCCCGGGCCGGCGATCTCGGGTCGCAGCTTGAAGATCAGCGCCACGGTGGTGGCCACGGCGATGGCCATGCCGGCCATGCCGAAGGCGTTGCCCATGCGCGAGGTGGTCGGATGGGACAGGCCCTTGAGCGCCTGGATGAAGCACACCGAGGCGACCAGGTAGAGCAGTACGACGAGGTTCATGCTCATCACGCGCCCTCCGACTTGCGCGGCTCTTTCTTCTTGAACATCTCGAGCATGCGGCGCGTGACGAGGAAGCCGCCGAACACGTTCACGGCAGCCAGCGCCACCGCAAGCACGCCCATCGTCTTGCCGAGCCCGGTTTCAGTGAGTGCCGCGGCGAGCATCGCGCCCACGATCACGATCGCCGAGATCGCGTTGGTGACCGCCATCAGCGGCGTATGCAGGGCCGGGGTGACGTTCCAGACGACGTGGAAGCCGACGTAGATCGCCAGCACGAAGATGATCAGGTTGATGATGGTCGGGTCAACGAGGTCCATGGCGCGCTCCGGTGCGTGCGGCGTTCGGGGTAGCGGACTACTTCCGGGTCACGAGATCGCCGCCGTGGCACACGAGCGTGCCGGCGACGAGGTCGTCTTCGCGATTGAGGTTGAACTGCCCGGTCTTGTTGTCCAGCATCAGCCCGAGGAAGGTGAGCAGGTTGCGCGCGTAGAGCGCGCTCGAGTCGGTGGGTACCAGCGCCGGCAGGTTGGGGAGGCCGACGATCCTCACCCCCGACACGGTCACCGTGCGGCCGAGTTCGGAGCCCTCGACGTTGCCCCCCTGCTCGACGGCCATGTCCACGATCACCGAACCGGGCTTCATCGAGCGGACCATCTCGCCGGTGACCAGCACCGGCGCCTTGCGGCCGGGGATCAGGGCCGTCGTGACCACGATGTCGGCCAGCGCGATGCGCTTGGCCACCTCCGCCGCCTGGCGCGACATCCACGACGCCGGCATCGGCCGCGCGTAGCCGCCGACACCCTGCGCGATTTCGCGCTCCTCGTCGGTCTCGAAGGGCACGTCGATGAACTTGGCGCCCAGCGATTCGATCTGCTCCTTCACCGCGGGGCGTACGTCCGAGGCCTCGATCACCGCCCCCAGCCGCTTGGCCGTGGCGATCGCCTGCAGGCCGGCGACGCCAGCCCCGAGGATGACCACTCGCGCAGCCTTGACCGTCCCGGCGGCCGTCATCAGCATCGGCATCAGGCGCCCGTAGGCATCGGCCCCGACGACCACCGCCTTGTAGCCGGCGATGTTCGCCTGCGAGGACAGGACGTCCATCGATTGCGCACGCGAGGTGCGCGGCAGCAGTTCCATCGCGAAGGCGGTCAGCCCGGCGCGGGCAAGCGCCTCGAGCCCGGCGGAATCGTAGGGCGAGAGCAAGCCGACCAGTACGGTACCGGCCTTCATCTGCGCGATCTCGGAGGCCTGGGGCGAGCGCACCTTCAGCACGATCTCGGCCTGTGCATACACCGAGGCGGCATCCGGCACGAGGGTCGCGCCCGCCGCCGCGTAGTCCGCATCCGGGAAGTTGGCGTTCGAGCCGGCGCCAGCCTGCACCAGCACGGTGTTGTGCCCGCCGGTGCAGAACTTCTTCACCGTCTCCGGGGTCGCCGCCACGCGCGTCTCGCCGGGCAGCACTTCAGCGGGAATGCCGATCTTCATGTCGAGGGATCCTTCGCCACTGCGGCAGGAGTCTTCGCAACGCGCCCGTGCCGGCCCCGGCGCGCGCTATCGACGCGGACTGCGCACCGGCAAAAGGCCGCGAGTATAGGCCAAGCCCGCGCGGCCCCGCGGCGTCGAGGCCTGTGACCGGGCTCGGGCGCCGGCCTGTCCCTATAATTCGCCATGTCCCGCATCCAGGCCCTCCCTGACCTGCTGATCAGCCAGATCGCCGCCGGCGAGGTGGTCGAGCGGCCGGCCTCCGCGGTCAAGGAACTGCTGGAGAACGCGATCGACGCGGGGTCGGGCCGGGTCGAGGTCGAGCTCGACGGCGGCGGACTGCGTCGCATCGCGGTGACCGACGACGGCCACGGCATCGAGCAGGAGGATCTCGCGCTTGCGCTGACCCGCCACGCCACCAGCAAGATCGCCGCGCTCGAAGACCTCGAATCGGTTGCGACGCTGGGCTTCCGTGGCGAGGCGCTGGCATCGATCGCGGCGGTGTCCGATCTCACCCTGGCCAGCCGCACGCCCGGGGCACGCCACGGCTGGCGGATCGGGCACACCGGCGCGACGCGCGCTGCAGGGGCCCAGCCGGTCGTCGGGCCGGCCGCGCTCGCACAGGGCACCCGCGTCGAGGTGCTCGACCTGTTCTTCAACACGCCCGCGCGCCGTCGGTTCCTGCGCTCCGAGCAGACCGAGTACGCGCACTGCCTGGAGGCGGTCGAGCGCATCGCGCTCGCCCATCCCGAGGTCGCGCTGCGCCTCACGCACAACGGGCGGGTCACGCTCGATCTCCCCGCCCATTCGCGCGACCAGCGCGTGCACGCGCTGCTGGGCGAGGAGTTCACCGCCGCGGCGCTGCCGATCGACGAGGCGGGCGGCCCGCTCGCACTGGCCGGGTTGATCGCGCAGCCCGCCTACTCGCGGGCCTCGCGCGACGCGCAGTACGTATTCGTGAACGGGCGCTTCGTACGCGACCGGGTACTGGCCCACGCGATCGGTGCCGCCTACCGCGACGTGCTGCACCACCAGCGCCACCCCGCCTACGCCCTCTGGCTCACGCTGGACCCCGGCGCGGTGGACGCCAATGTTCATCCGACCAAGATCGAGGTTCGCTTTCGCGAAGGGCAGGCGGTCCACCGGTTCGTCCAGGGCGCCCTCGCGCGCGCGCTGGCGGCGACCCGCGCGGGCGCCGCCGGCAGCGCGACCGATGCGCCGCCGGCCACCGAGCCCCCGCGTGCCCCTGCAGGGTGGGGCCAGCGTCGCCCGGGGGCCGCGCCTCGCCAGGGCGGCCTCGGGTTGCACGAGGGGGGCGGCAGCGCGCTGTATGACACGCTGTTCGGTCGCCGCGATGAGGCCACGGGGGCCACGGCGGCCTCGCGCGCCACCACGGCTGCCCCCGCGGACGCCGCAAGCATCCTCCGGGTCGCCGTGTCGGGCTCGCCGGCGGATGCCGGACCGGACCGCTCCCCCGAAGCCCGGCCGCAGGACCTGCCCGTCGACGACGCGCCACTCGGCTACGCGCTGGGCCAGCTGGCCGGGATCTACGTGCTGGCCCGGAACTCGCACGGGCTGGTGGTAGTCGACATGCACGCCGCGCACGAGCGCATCGTCTACGAGCGGCTCAAGTCCGCCCTGGCGGGCGACGCGGTGCCGGCGCAGCCGCTCCTGCTTCCCGTCTCGTTCGCCGCCTCCGCGGTCGAGATGGCCACCGTCTCCGAGCACGCGGCGACCCTCCTGCGCCTCGGCTTCGATCTCTCCGCGCTGTCGGACACGCGCCTGGCGGTGCGCTCGGTGCCGGCGACGCTCGTCGACGCCGATGCCATCGCGCTCGCCCGCGCGGTGATCGCCGAGCTGCGCGAGTCCGGGGCCACCGACGTGCTGGCCGCGCGTCGCGACGAACTGCTCGCCACCATGGCCTGCCATGCCGCCGTTCGGGCCAACCGCGCGCTGGGCCTGCACGAGATGAACGCGCTGCTGCGCGAAATGGAGGCGACCGAGCGCTCGGGGCAGTGCAACCACGGGCGCCCGACGTGGTTCCAGCTCACGCTGGCGGACCTGGACCGCATGTTCCTGCGCGGCCGCTAGACCCCCCGCACCCCGTGGCGCTTCCCCCGACACCGCCGCCGGACGCACGGCCGGTCGCCCTGGTGCTGACCGGGCCGACGGCAAGCGGCAAGAGCCGCCTCGCGCTCGAGATCGCGCGCGCATTACCCTGCGAGATCGTGAGCGTGGACTCGGCGCAGGTCTACCGCGGGATGGACATCGGCACTGCGAAGCCCGATGCGCGGACACTCGCCGAGCATCCGCACCACCTGGTCGACCTGATCGATCCGGACGATCGCTATTCCGCCGCACGGTTCGTCGAGGACGCGCTGGACGCGATGGCCGACATCGGCGCGCGGGGGCGGGTGCCGCTGCTGGCGGGGGGGACGATGCTGTACCTGAAGGCCTTGTCCTCCGGGCTGGCCGACCTGCCGGCGGCCGATCCGGACGTGCGGGCGGTCATCGACGCCATGGCGGCGGAATCGGGCTGGCCGGCACTGCATGCCGAACTCGCGCGCCTCGATCCGGCGACGGCCGTTCGGCTCGAACCCCGGGATGCTCAGCGTATCCAGCGGGCGCTGGAAGTCGCCTGGATCACCGGCACGCCGATGTCGACGCTGCTCGCCGAGCGCCCACCCCGCCCGCTGCCATGGCGCCTGGTGCAGGCGGCGCTGGTGCCGGGCGACCGCGCGGCCCTGCACGCACGGATCGCGACCCGCTTCGAGGAGATGCTCGAACTGGGCCTGATCGGGGAACTGCGCCGCCTGCGCGAGCGATACCCGCTCGACCCCGACCTGCCCTCGATGCGCTGCGTCGGCTATCGCCAGGCCTGGGCCTATCTGGAGGGCCGGCTGTCGCTGTCCGGCCTGCGCGAGACGGGCATCGCCGCCACGCGGCAGCTCGCCAAGCGCCAGCTCACGTGGCTGCGGTCGATGCCCGGGATGACGAGCTTCGAGTGCATCGCCAGCGATCCGCGCGACGCGGTGCTCGACCTGTTCGGCAGCGCGCTCGCAGCCGAGGCCCGGGGCTGAACGACCCGACGGCGGGGCGAGCGCAGGCGGACGTACGGACGCATGGCCGGCCGGGCCGGCCGCGCCGCGCGGCGATCAGCCCGGACCGTCGGGCTCGACCCGCGAGCGCAGGATCCCGCGGGCGAGCGTGGTCTCGATCCGCTCGCCCGGGGCAGCGGCCGCGGCCTCGCGCAGCAGCCGGCCGTCGGCGCCGCGGGTGATGCTGTAGCCTCGCTCGAGCACGGCCAGCGGACTGAGGTGGCCGAGGCTCGACTGCGCGCGCTCGACCCGTGCCGTGGAACGCGCAAGCCGGCGCTCGCCCGCATGCGCGAGGCGCTGCGCAAGGCGCTCGAGGCCGGCGCGAAGCTCGCGCGAGTCGGGGGCGGCCTGCACAAGTGCGAGGGCGACGCGCTCCAGCGCGAGGCCGCGCCGAGCCTGGCCTTGCTGCAGGGCCGAGGCAAGGCGCCAGCGGAGATGGTCGAGTGCCGCCCCCTGCTCCCGTGCTCGCGCCCCCGGGTGCACCAGTCGACGCGACGCGAGGTCCACGCGCTGCATCCGCTGCTCGAGCAGGCGCTGCTGCGCCCGTCGCAGGCGCAGCCGCAGGGCGGCCAGCATCCGGGCCACTTCGGCGGCATCGGGACTCACCAGCACGGCGGCCGCCGTCGGCGTCGCCGCCCGCGCGTCGGCGACGAAGTCGGCGATCGTGAAATCGGTCTCGTGGCCCACCGCGCTCACGGTCGGGATAGGGCACTGGGCGAGCGCACGGGCGACGACCTCCTCGTTGAATGCCCAGAGGTCCTCGATGCTGCCGCCGCCGCGGCCGACGACCAGCACGTCGCACTCGCGCCGCTCCCCGGCCAGCTCGATCGCGCGCGCGATCTGCCGGGCCGCGCCCTCGCCCTGCACCAGCGTGGGGTAGATGATCACGCGCAGCGAAGGTGCCCGACGCGCCAGGGTCGTGAGCAGGTCGCGCAGCGCCGCCGCCGCCGTCGAGGTGACGATGCCGACGGTGCGCGCGAAGGCGGGCAGGGGCCGCTTGCGCGCGCCCTCGAACAGGCCCTCGGCCTGCAGCTTCGCCTTGGTCCGCTCGAACGCGGCGTGCAGCGCGCCGCGCCCCGCGCGGCGCAGCGTCTCGACGTTGAGCTGGAAATCGCCGCGCGGCTCGTACAGCGTGGGCACGGCCCTGGCCTCGACCTCCATGCCGTCCTGGGGCATCCAGCCCAGCAGTGCGGCGCGCCCCCGGAACATCACGCACCGCACCTGCGCGGTGCGGTCCTTCAGCACGAAGTAGCAGTGCCCGGAGTCGTAGCGGCGGAAGTTGGAGATCTCGCCAGCCACCCACAGCGCAGGCAGGTCGCGCTCGATGGCCTCGCGGACCGCACGCGCCAGCGCGGAGACGCTCAGCACCGACGGCGTGGACGCCTCCGGGGCCGGGAAGGGTGCGCAGGGCGGGGCGGGTCTGGACATCGCGTGATTGTAGGCACTGCGGGCGCGCGCGGTGCGCGGGGGGCAGGTCGCCGCCAACCGGGCACGGGTCGCGCGGGACCGACGCGTGGAACCGTGCCACGTCCCTCGTTTGTCACGATTCTGCAAAATCCAGCAACCATGCGGGTTAGCGGGCCGAAACTGCCGTGGAACCCGCATCGTTTCGTCGCGCCTGCCACACTTCTCCACAGATGTCCATGACATCCGGGGGAGAGGCCCGGAAATCCGGACCCGCCTGAAAGAAGATTCCAAGCCCATGATTATATTGGACTTCTGGATTGCCTATTTTTTGAGCACCCCGATTTTCGCGCGGCCCTGCCTTCGCCGGATCGCAAAAAGATCGCAGTTGTTCACAAACTTATCCACAGAATGTGTGGAGAATGAGGGAAAAGGCCATTGGTTGAAGCCCTTAGCGCGGAAAACTCCGAAAGTGGCTGAAATAGGGGCTTTTCCGGCGGCTTGCCGGCGCCCCCCGCCGCGGCTACAGTTCGGCGTTCCGCGATGCGCCCGGATCCTGCCCCGCCGCATCGCCCGACTGCCCCCCTACCACCGCCCTTTCGCTCCGACTCCACCGTGCTCGCGATCATCCAGGGTGCCGGCTGGCCGATCTGGCCGCTGATCCTCGCCTCCATCCTCGCCCTGGCCATCATCGGCGAACGTTCCTGGTCGCTGCGCACGTCCAAGGTGGCACCGGCCGACCTGCTGCCCTCGGTCCTGGCCGACTTCCGGCAGCAGGGCGCCAGCGCTGCGCTGATCGAGCGCACCGCGGCCCATTCGCCGCTGGGCGAGGTGCTGGCCGCCGGGCTGCGCAGCGTCGGCGCGACCCGCGAGGTCATGAAGGAGGCCATCGAGGAAGCCGGACGGGCCGTCGTGCTCCACCTCGAACGCTACCTGACCACGCTGGGCACGATCGCCGGCATGTCGCCCCTGCTGGGCCTGTTCGGCACGGTGATCGGGATGATCGAGATCTTCGGCGCGCAGTCCTCGACCGGCACCCCGCAGCAGCTTGCCGCAGGCATCTCGATCGCCCTCTACAACACGGCCTTCGGACTGATCGTCGCCATCCCCAGCATGATCGCCTACCGCCACTTCCGGGCCCGCGTCGACACGCTGCTCGTGGACATGGAACAGCAGGCGATCCGGCTGGTCGAGGTCGTGCACGGCGAGCGCCGTGCCTGAGCATCGAGCCGACGGCCGATGCTGAACTTCCGACGCGGGCGCCAGCGCGAGGAGCCGGAGATCAACCTGGTTCCGATGATCGACGTGTTCCTGGTCATCCTGATCTTCCTCGCCACCTCGACCACCTACTCGCGCTTCGCGCAACTCGAGATCAACCTGCCGCAGGCCGCTGCGGAGGCCACGCCCGAGCGGCCGCGCCAGATCGACGTGGCGGTCGACGCCTCCGGTCGCTACCAGGTCAATCGCCAGTCGGTGACCTGGACCAGCCCGGCGCAACTGGCCGATGCGCTGCGCCGCGCCGCGGGCGAGACGGCCGACCCGGTGATCGTCATCTCGGCCGATGCGGCCGCGACGCACCAGTCGGTGGTGCACGTGATGGAGGCCGCCCGTATCGCAGGCTACGGCCGGATCACGTTCACCACCCAGGGCGCGCCGGCGCGCTGACACCGGCTCCGTGCCGGCAGCGATGCCCCGCTTCGACACAGACCGCCACTTCGCGCGGCTCAGCCTGCGCAGCGGCCTGCTGCTGCCGCTGTCCTGGCTCTATCGGCTCGCGGGAGCGGCGCGTCGATTCGCCTACCGGGCCGGCTGGCTGCGAAGCTACCGGATGCCGGTGCCGGTGGTGGTGATCGGCAACGTCAGCGTCGGCGGCACCGGCAAGACGCCGCTCGCCGTGTGGGTGGTGCGCTTCCTGCGTGCCCGGGGATGGACGCCGGGCGTGGTCAGTCGCGGCTACGGCGGCAGCGCGAGCAACCGCCGCAGTTGCGAGGAGGTGACCGCGACCAGCGATCCCGCCCGGGTGGGCGACGAGCCGGTGCTGATCGCTCGACACGCGGCAGTCCCCGTGTGGATCGGAGTCGATCGCGCGTTCGCCGCCCAGTCCCTGCTGCGCAGCCACCCGGAGTGCGACGTGCTGATCGCCGACGACGGCCTGCAGCACTACCGGCTCGCGCGCGAGGTCGAGATCGCCGTGATCGACGCGGCGCTCGGCTTCGGCAATCGCAGGATGCTGCCCTCGGGCCCGCTGCGCGAACCGGCATCGAGGCTGCGCTCGGTGGATGCGCTTGTCGTCAACGGGGCGCCGTCCATCGACGCGCCGGTTCCCGAACACGCCCAGTTCGAGATGCGCATCGCGCCCACCCGCCTGTACCGCCTCGACGACCCGTCGATCGCCGGCGATCCCGCCTCGCTGCGGGCGACGCCGGTCCATGCCGTGGCCGGCATCGGCTACCCCCGGCGGTTCTTCGACCTGCTGCGCCAGATGGGTTTCGACGTGCAGGAGCACCCGCTCCCCGACCACCACGTGTTCACCGCCGCCGACCTCGAACACGGTTCCGGGCCCGTGATCCTGACGGAGAAGGATGCCGTAAAATGCCGGGCATTCGCCCAGCCCAACCACTGGGTGCTGGCGGTCGAAGCGCAGCTCCAGGAGGAGTTCGGCACATGCCTGCTCCGGGCACTGCGCAAGTCCGTCGACACGCCCCCCGGTCACCGGGCCTGACCTCGACACCCCCGAACCGCATGGATCCCAAACTCCTCGACCTCCTCGTCTGCCCGGTCACCAAGGCACCGCTCGCACTCGACCGCGCGCGCAACGAACTGCTGTCCCAGGCGGCAGGCCTTGCCTACCCGATCCGGGACGGCATCCCGGTGCTGATCGAGGACGAAGCCCGCAGGCTCGGCGCGGACGAACTCGACGCGCTCCGGCGCCAGTGAGCGCAAGCCCCGGAACGGGGCGCGCTCGGCCGCGCGCCCCGTTCGTGGCCGCCGTGCCCGCGCGGCTGGCCGCCTCCCGGCTTCCCGGCAAGCCGCTGGCCGACATCGGCGGACGTCCGATGGTGGTTCGCGTGGCGGACCAGGCTGCGCTCAGCGGAGCCGAGGAGGTCTGGGTAGCCGCCGACGACCCGGTCATCGTCGATGCCGTGCGCTCGCACGGGCACAACGCCTGCCTGACGCGCGCCGATCACCCGTCCGGCACCGACCGCCTGGCCGAACTCGCGCAATCGCGCGGCTGGAGCGACCGCACGGTGGTGGTCAACGTCCAGGGCGACGAACCGTTGATCGACCCCGACCTGATCGCGGCCGTCGCCGCCCGCCTCCACGAGGACGCCGAGGCGTCGATCGCCACCGCCGGCCACCCGCTGCACTCGACCGGCGCGCTGTTCGACCCGAACGTGGTGAAGGTCGTGCTCGACGCGCGGGGACGCGCGATGTATTTCAGCCGCGCGCCGATCCCCTGGGCGCGCGACCCTTTCGCCGGGGGAGCGCCGACCGTGGATGGTCCGTTGCCCGAAGGCCTGCCGGCGCTGCGCCACATCGGGATCTACGCCTACCGGGTGGAGGCCCTGCGCCGGATCGCCGCCCGCGCGCCAGTGCCGCTCGAGCGCTGCGAATCGCTCGAGCAACTCCGCGCGCTGTGGCACGGCGAGCCGATCGCCGTGGTGGTGACGCCCCGGGCGCCGCAGGCCGGGGTCGATACCCCGGAGGATCTCGAGCGCGTGCGCGCGATCGTCGGCTCCGGGGGCTGATCGCGGAGGCCCCGCCCGGCGCCGCGTTCCCGGTCCGGGCCCCTCGCCGGGCGTCGGCCCACTGCCCCGGGCCGGTCGGGTGCGTATAATCCGGCGCGCATCACATCCAGATGTCCCCGCACGTGGACAGTCGTGGCCAGCGGTCGACGCCCACCCGGCGCCGGCCCGCCGCACCGGCACGCCAGGCCGGCATGGCGCGGGGTCGTATCCGGCGGTCCTGGCGAGTCCATCCCGAGCCCAACCACCGGTCCCGGCCTGCCGCGCGGGATCCCTCAGAGGAATGACGTCCGCCCGCGCCCCGCGCGGACGCGAGCGCCGGTCCACCATGCGAATACTTCTCCTGGGTCCACCCGGTGCCGGCAAGGGCACGCAGGCCGTCTTCCTGCGCGACCGCTACGGCATCCCTCAGATCTCCACCGGCGACATGCTGCGGGCCGCCGTCAAGGCCGGAACCCCGCTCGGGCTCGCCGCGAAGAAGGTGATGGATGCCGGCGCGCTGGTCTCCGACGACATCATCCTCGGGCTGGTGCGCGAACGGCTGACCCAGCCCGACTGCTCGAAGGGCTACCTGTTCGACGGCTTTCCCCGCACGATTCCGCAGGCGCAGGCCATGCGCGACAGCCGGGTCGGCATCGACCACGTGATCGAGATCGTGGTCGACGACGCCGAGATCATCGCGCGGGTGAGCGGGCGCAGGGTCCATCCGGGTTCCGGACGCACCTACCACGTCCTGCACCAGCCGCCTCGCGTCGAGGGCGTCGACGACGCCACCGGCGAGCCGCTGATCCAGCGCGACGACGACCGCGAGGAGACCGTCCGCACGCG
>Ga0315900_10009130_pt1 | contig 12621 bp, 9 predicted proteins | sample LakEriMetagenome_FD_203521 | JGI IMG/M metagenome (GOLD analysis project Ga0315900, IMG submission 203521) | Freshwater fungal communities from buoy surface, Lake Erie, Ohio, United States - Buoy 12 MA114 | ecosystem: Environmental > Aquatic > Freshwater > Lake > Lake biofilm | place: USA: Lake...
CCCTCGACGTTCCTGATGCCAATCCACGCCCCTTCCTGGCGACCCCGCCCCATGCCCTCGCGCCGGTTGCTCCCGCCGCTCGCCGTGTGGGCCGTGGCTGCGGTGGTCATGACCGGATGTGCGAGCCCGCCCGGCCAGTCGCCGGGGCCCTCGCCACTGGATCCTGGCACCCGTCTGCCGACCACCGCCGTGGCGCCCGACACATCCCGGGCTGCGCGTCTTCTCGACCAGGCATGGGAGATGCTGGCCCAGCACCCCGCCGATGACGACGCGGCGGCAGCGCTGCGCGTGGCCGCGGTGCTTGCGCGTCTGGTCGCGGCAGCCCCCGTGGCTGGACGCGAGGCTTCGGCGACCCGCATCGAGATCCGTCTGCTCGCCAGTCAGGTGCCGGATGCCTGGTGTCCGCTGCTCGAGCGCTGCGCGGTCACCCGCGGGCTGCTCGAGGTGGCTGGCGATGATGACGGGGTGCTCGCCGCGGCGCTGGCCCATGAACTCGCCCACGCGCTGCTCGGCCATCCGATCGAGCGGCTCGCCCGAACCCATGACCTGGCGCAGGAGCGGCGCGTGGCGCTGCTCCTCGGGCAACCCCACGACCAGGTCCACGAGCATGAAGTCACGGGGCTCTCGGTCGAGTTGCTCGCGCGTGCCGGCTTCGATCCACGCGCGCCGATCAGGCTGTGGTCGGCGCTGGTCCCAGCGTCCCCATCGACCGCGCTGCCGCCGCGTGCGGCGGTGGCCAACGGTGGTTTCGGGCGTCGCCATCCGCAGGCGGCTGGCTGGCCCGAGACGCTGGTGCGCCACGCGCGTCGATTCCCGCCTCCCGCGGGCGCCGATGCCGAGCGGGTGCGTGGCATAATCAACGGTTACCCGGGACCCTGAGCGGCCACGTGCCGTGTCACTGCCATGTCGCTTACTCCGCGCACGCTCTACGACAAGCTCTGGGACGAGCACGTGATCCATCGCGAGGACGATGGCACCTGCCTTCTCTACATCGATCGTCACCTGGTGCACGAGGTGACCAGTCCGCAGGCCTTCGAGGGGCTGCGGGCAGCCGGGCGCAAGCCGTGGCGCACGTCATCGGTGGTTGCCACGGCCGACCACAACACGCCCACCAACGGCTGGGAGCGCGGCATCGACGGTATCGAGGATCTCACCTCGCGCGAGCAGGTGGTTACCCTCGATCGGAACATCCGCGAGTTCGCGATCGCTACCTACTTCCCGTTCCTCGATCAGCGTCAGGGCATCGTCCATGTGATCGGGCCGGAGCAGGGCGCCACGCTGCCCGGCATGACCGTGGTCTGCGGCGATTCTCACACCAGCACCCACGGCGCGCTCGGTTGCCTTGCCTTTGGCATCGGGACCTCCGAGGTCGAGCATGTTCTCGCCACGCAGTGCCTGATGGCGCGCAAGATGAAGAACATGCTGGTCCAGATCGATGGCCGACTGCCAGCCGGTGTCACGGCCAAGGATCTCGTGCTCGCGGTCATCGGGCGCATCGGCACCGCGGGAGGTACCGGTTACGCGATCGAGTTCGGCGGCAGCGCGATCCGCGCCCTGTCGGTCGAGGGGCGCATGACGGTCTGCAACATGGCGATCGAAGCCGGCGCCCGCTCGGGCATGGTCGCGGTGGACGACATCACGCTCGACTACCTTCGCGGGCGGCCGCTCGCGCCCACGGGCGAGCCATGGCTGCAGGCCGAGGCCTACTGGCGCACGCTGCAATCCGACCCCGGCGCCCGATTCGATCTCGTGGTGCGTCTTGACGCCGCCGAGATCCGGCCGCAGGTCACCTGGGGTACCTCCCCCGAGATGGTGGTGGCGGTCGACGAACGGGTGCCCGACCCCGACCGCGAAAAGGATCCCGTTCGCCGCGAGGGCATGGAGCGGGCGTTGCAGTACATGGGCTTGCAGCCCAACACCCCGATCGAGGCTATCCGGATCGACAAGGTCTTCATCGGGTCCTGCACCAACTCCCGTATCGAGGATCTTCGAGCTGCCGCCTCGGTGGTGCGCGGCCGCCGCAAGGCCGATTCCGTTCGCCTCGCGATGGTCGTGCCCGGCTCAGGACAGGTGAAGCGCCAGGCCGAGGCCGAAGGCCTTCATCGGGTGTTCACCGAGGCGGGATTCGAATGGCGGGAACCGGGTTGCTCGATGTGCCTGGCCATGAACGCCGACCGCCTCGAGCCTGGCGAGCGCTGTGCCGCGACCTCCAACCGCAATTTCGAAGGCCGTCAGGGCACCGGCGGGCGCACGCACCTGGTCAGCCCAGCGATGGCGGCAGCTGCCGCGCTCGCCGGTCATTTCGTCGACGTTCGCAAGCTCTGAACCCAGGCAGCCGACGATGCACGCTCTCACCATCCACCGTGGCCTTGTCGCGCCGCTCGATCGGGCCAACGTCGACACCGACGCGATCATCCCGAAGCAGTTCCTCAAGTCGATCAAGCGCACCGGCTTCGGGCCGAATCTCTTCGACGAGTGGCGCTATCTCGATCGTGGCGAACCCGGCATCGACAACAGCCGGCGACCGCTCAATCCTGATTTCACCCTGAATCAGTCCCGCTTCAAGGGCGCCTCCATCCTGCTCGCGCGCAAGAACTTCGGGTGCGGCTCGTCGCGCGAGCACGCGCCCTGGGCGCTCGAGGACTATGGCTTCCGGGTGCTGGTCGCGCCAAGCTTCGCCGATATCTTCTTCAACAACTGCTTCAAGAACGGCCTGTTGCCGATCCGGCTTTCGGAGGCCGACATCGACTGGCTCTTTCACGAGGTCAACGCTTTTCCGGGCTTCGAGCTGGTGGTGGATCTGCCGCAGCAGGTCCTGGCCACCGCCGACGGCTCTCGACGCTTCGGCTTCGAGATCGACCCCTTTCGCAAATACTGCCTCGTCAATGGCTTCGACGAGATCGGGCTCACGCTTCGGCACGCTGATCTGATCCGGGGCTTCGAGGCCGGGCGTCTGGCCGGCAAGCCCTGGCTGGCGCGCACGCTGGCCGGCTGAGGCCGGCCGTCCGTCCCCTGGCGCGCGCGCCCTGCGGCCGGCTTTCCGGCGAGATCGGGGCTTGCGAAGCCGACCGCGCCCCCGAGGTCGTCCACCCCCACCCGGTCAATCCCAAGGTAGTCCGTCATGAAGATTGCAGTCCTCGCCGGCGACGGCATCGGTCCCGAGATCACCGAGCAGGCCGTGCGCGTCCTGCGTGCGCTGGCCCGCGATGGTCTGACGCTCGAGCTCGAAAGTGCCCCGGTGGGCGGTGCAGCGGTCGACGCCACCGGCGACCCTCTGCCCGAAGCCACGCTGCGGGTGTGCGAGTCGGCCAGGGCGATCCTGTTCGGTGCCGTCGGCGGCCCGCGCTACGACACGCTGCCGCGGCCACAACGCCCCGAGCAGGGGCTGCTGCGTCTGCGCAAGCATTTCGATCTCTTCGCCAACCTGCGGCCCGCCGTGGTGTATCCGGAACTCGCCCATGCCTCGACCCTGCGGGCGGATGTCGTGGCCGGGCTCGACCTGCTGATCCTGCGCGAACTCACCGGCGACATCTACTTCGGTCAGCCACGGGGCGTGCGAACCAACGAGCACGGCGAGCGCGAGGGCTTCGACACCATGCGCTACACCGAGAGCGAGATCCGCCGCATCGCGCACAGCGCCTTCCAGACGGCACGCAAGCGGGCCGGCCGGGTCTGCTCGGTTGACAAGGCCAACGTCCTCGAGACCACCCAGTTCTGGCGCGATGTCGTCACCGATGTGCATCGCGAGTACCCGGACGTGGCGCTGTCGCACATGTACGTCGACAACGCGGCCATGCAACTCGTCCGCAACCCGCGCCAGTTCGATGTCATCGTCACCGGCAACATGTTCGGCGACATCCTGTCCGATGAGGCCTCGATGCTCACCGGATCGATCGGCATGCTGCCGTCGGCGTCGTTGAATGCCGCCGGCTTCGGCCTCTACGAACCGATTCACGGCTCGGCGCCCGACATCGCAGGTCGCGACGTCGCCAATCCGCTCGCGACGATCCTGTCGGCGGCGATGCTGCTGCGCTACTCGCTCGACCGGGCCGATGTGGCCGATCGCGTCGAGGCCGCGGTGCGCAAGGTGCTGGCGCAAGGTCTGCGCACCGCCGACATTGCCGATCCCGGCTCGCCGGTGATCGGCACTCGCGCGATGGGTGATGCGGTGCTTGCGGCACTTGGCTGAACGGGCTGCCGCCGAGGGGCGGCCCATGATGATCAGGCGGACCCGGCAGGGACCGCATTCGGGGCGCGGCCCCACGGAGAGCGATGATGGCGATGAAGGTCGGACTGGTCGGATGGCGGGGCATGGTGGGGTCGGTGCTCATGCAGCGCATGCACGAGGAACAGGACTTCGCGCTGATCGATCCGGTCTTTTTCAGCACCTCGAATGTCGGCGGCCCGTCGCCCGTCGGTGGCAGCACACTCCAGGATGCGATGTCCATCGAGGCGCTCGCCCGCATGGACACCATCCTCACCTGCCAGGGCGGCGACTACACCAGCGAGGTCTTCGCGCGTCTGCGCGCGGCGGGCTGGAAAGGCTACTGGATCGACGCGGCCTCCTCGCTGCGAATGAACGACGACGCGATCATCATCCTCGATCCTCTCAACGACCATGTGATCCGTGCGGGGCTGGGTCGCGGAGTGCGCAACTTCATCGGTGGGAACTGCACGGTCAGTCTCATGATGCTCGGCCTGCACGGCCTGTTGCGCGCCGGCCTCATCGAGTGGATCACGGCGATGACCTACCAGGCCGCTTCCGGTGCGGGCGCGCAGAACATGCGCGAGCTCCTCGGCCAGATGGGGGCGACGCATGCCGCGGTGGCACCGCTGCTGGCGGATCCCGGCTCGGCGATTCTCGACATCGACCGTCAGGTGGCCGAGACCCTGCGCAGTCCGTCGCTGCCGGTCGAACATTTCGGTGTGCCGCTCGCGGGGAGTCTCATCCCATGGATCGACAAGGACCTCGGCAACGGGATGTCGCGCGAGGAATGGAAGGGCGATGCCGAGTGCAACAAGATCCTCGGGTTGCCCGCATCCGGCGCCGGGCATATTCCGGTCGAGAGCCTGTGTGTGCGCATTGGTGCGATGCGCTGCCACAGCCAGGCGCTCACGATCAAGTTGCGCGAGGACCTTCCCGTCGAGCGGGTCGAAACGCTCATCGCCGAAGCGAATCCCTGGGTGCGTCTGGTACCCAACACCCGCGAGGCCAGCATCCGCGACCTTAGCCCCGTGGCGGTCACCGGCAGGCTCGATATCGCGATGGGTCGGGTCCGCAAGCTCACGATCGGCGAGGGCTTCTACAGCGCCTTCACGGTCGGCGATCAGTTGCTCTGGGGCGCGGCAGAGCCGTTGCGCCGCATGTTGCGCATCCTGCTCGGCTGAGAGCGCCCGGGCGCCGCGACCAGTCGCCCGGCATCGCCGCGGTGTGACGGTCGTGCGCGGCGCCAGCGTCTTTGCCGGGCTGGCTTTGCCGCCTTTCGTGACGCTGATCACGCGGCCCGGAGGGCATGGCGTGATGCAAGTCACGGCACGCAAACCGCATCGTTCACCCGGCGAGCGGGCATGAGCGTCCGCCCGTCGCCGCCCGGTGGCTGTCATGACGGCTGAGCCTGCAACCTGTCGTACTGAGTGAACTTGCTAGCATAAGTGTCTGATGCTAGCCTCGAAATCAACCTTTGAGCGAGGTCGGGGAGTCCCGTGACCGCACAACAAACATCGAGGTCAGGCCTGCCCACCCCGACACCGCGCAAGCTTGCCGCGGCATTGGCCGTGGCCCTTCTGGCGTGTGCCGGGTCGGCCTGGTCGGCTGGCCTCGGGCGCCTCACCGTTCAGTCGGCGCTCGGTCAGCCCTTGCGCGCCGAGGTCGAGATCACCTCGATGAGCCGCGACGAGGCTGCCACGATCAACGCCCGGCTCGCCTCCCCCGAGGCCTTCCGGCTGGCGGGTCTGGACTACAACGCCGCGCTCGCCAACCTGCGTTTCGCCATCGATCGCCGCGACAACGGCACAGCCGTGATCCGGATCAGTTCGGTCCAGCCGATCAATGAGCCCTTCATCGACATGCTGGTCGAGTTGAGCTGGGCCTCGGGGCGCTTCGTTCGCGAATACACCTTCCTGCTGGATCCGCCCGAGCTGCGGTCGAATCGTCAGTCGGTGGAAGGCGGTGCGGTCCAGTCGAGCATCGTGCTGCCGTCGCCCGCAGCGTCATCCGCACCCGCGGCGTCCGCCCCGGTCGCGGGTTCGACCCCGGCGTCTGCGGCGACGAGTCCGTCGTCGGCCCAGGACAAGCCGCTCTCGCCGCGTGCTGGCGCCGATGCGCGGCGGCCGGCCGAGGCCCCACCTGCCGCGGCGCCAGCGGCGCGTCCTGCCCGGGCCACGCCTCCCGCGTCTCCCGATGCCCCTCCCACTGCGCCCGCGGGCGGCGATGAGCTCCGAGAGGTCCGGGTTGCGCCAGGCGAGACGCTCGGGCAGATCGCCGCGCGCGTGAAACCTGGCTCAGCCTCGCTCGACCAGACCCTGATCGCGCTCTATCAGGCCAATCCCGATGCCTTCCTGGGCAACCTCAACCGGGTGAAGGCCAACAGCCTTCTGAAGGTACCTGCGGCCGCCGACATCACCGGCATCGATCCCGCGAAGGCGCGCGAACTGGTGCTGGCCCAGTCATCCGATTTCAACGCCTATCGCTCGCGACTCGCCGACGCGGCGCCCGCTGCCGACGGCGGCAAGGCGGGGCAGGCGGCGAGCGGCCGGATCGGTGCGCAAGTCGACGACAGGCGAGCCGCCCCGAGTCAGGACCAGCTGAAGATCTCCCGCTCGGGCACTGCCGAGGGCGCTCCCGCGAAGGGCGGGGCTGCCGTCGGGCAGGCGAGCGCCGAGCAGAACGCGGCCAGAGAGGCCGCACTGCGTGAATCCCAGGGGCGGATCCAGTCGCTCGAAAAGAACGTTGCCGACCTGCAAAAGCTGCTCGACTTGCGCAATCGGCAGCTCGGCGAACTGCAGAAGCAGATCGACGACGGCCGTGGTACGGCTGCGGCGGCGCCTGCCGAGCCAGCGAAGGCGCCGGCGGTCGCCAGCGCTGTCGCGGACGCTCCCAAGGCCGACGCTGCTCCCGGCACACCGGCGGATGGCCCTGCGCCGGTCGCGCCCGCCGCGACGTCGGCCGAGCCGCCTCCGGCTGCCTCGGCACCGCCGGTCGCCGCACCTTCTGCGCCTGCCCCGGCGGCCGCTGGCAGTTTCCTCGACGAGGTTCTCGACAACCCCTTCACCCTGCCGGGTGTGGGCGCGGTGCTCGCGTTGGGCGCGGGCTTCGGCTGGTTTGCGATGCGGCGGCGCCGCAAGGCGCAGGAAAGTGACGAGGCGCTGGTGCCGAGCGACGGTCTCAGCGCGAACTCGCTCTTCGGATCCACGGGCGGCCAAAGTGTGGATACCAGCACGGCCTTCACCGGCGCGGGCAGCGACGTCGCCACCGACGCGCAGGCCACCGAGGTCGACCCGATTGCCGAGGCCGAGGTTTACATCGCCTACGGACGCGAGGCGCAGGCCGAGGAAATCCTTCGAGAAGCCTTGCGTCGTCAGCCGCGTCGCCAGGCGATTCGCGCCAAGCTGCTCGAGATCTACAGCGGCCGCAAGGACGTCGCCGCATTCGGCGAGCTCGCCGCCGACATGCACGAGATGACCGGCGGCCAGAACGAGGAGTGGCCCAAGGTTGCCTCGATGGGGCTCGCACTCGACCCCGACAATCCCTTGTACTCCGGACGCGCGAGTTCGCCGCCCGCGGGCGAGCCGGTGCAGGGTCTGTTCGACAACGAGTCGCTCGACCCGGCGGTGGGTACCACCACCGATGACGCCATCGCCTTCGACGAAGAACCGCTGCAGCCCGCTGCCACCCGTACCGACGACCGCGGGCTTGCCTTCGATCTCGACCTCGATCCACCCACCGTGACCGGCGAGCCGCGCACCGAACTCGCCCGAGCGGTCGAAGGGCGTTTCGAACTGCCGGATCTCGAACTCGACATGCCCGGCGCGAAGCCTCAGGCCGCGGTCGGCGCAAAAGACGAGTTCGGCGAGATCGGCCTCGACCTCGATCTCGAATCCCCCTCCGATCCTGCCGACAAGGAGCGCTGGCAGGAGATGGGTACCAAGCTCGATCTCGCCTCTGCCTACGAGGAGATCGGCGACAAGGAGGGGGCTCGAGAACTTCTTGACGAGGTTCTCGCCGGGGGTGACGAGGAGCAGCGTGCGAAGGCGCGCGAGATGCTCGCTCGCCTCGCTTGAGTCCGCGCGGCGCGCTCGCGAGTTCGCCGCGCGTGCGCCTTGCGCTGACGATCGCCTACGAGGGCGGGGCGTTTCACGGCTGGCAGACGCAGCCTGACGGGCGTGGCATCCAGGATGTTCTGGAGGCAGCGCTGGCCCAGGTGGCCGGACATCCGGTGGCGACCATCTGTGCCGGCCGCACCGATGCCGGGGTGCATGCGGTGGCGCAGGTCGTGCACTTCGACAGCATGGCGGCCCGCCCGCTGACCGCCTGGTTGCGAGGCACGAACGCCCATTTGCCGGCGGGGGTGGCGGTGCAGCGGGCGATTCAGGTCGACGACGGCTTTCATGCGCGCTACGGCGCCCTGCGTCGGCACTACCGCTACCTGATCCTGCGCGGGTCGGTTCGCCATCCGCTGTGGCATCACCGAGCAGCCTGGGTCCATCAGCCGCTCGATCTGGCGGCGATGCACGAGGCGGGTGCCTTGCTGCTGGGCGAGCATGACTTCAGCGCCTTTCGATCGTCGCAATGCCAGGCGCGTTCGCCTGTACGTCGGCTCGAGCGACTCGCGATCGGCGAGCGCGACGGTCTGCTGATGATCGATGTGTGCGCCAACGCCTTCCTGCACCACATGGTACGCAATCTGGTCGGTGCGCTGGTCTGGGTGGGCATGGGGCGTCGCCCGGTGGGCTGGCTCGGCGAGGTCCTTGCCAGCCGTGATCGCCGGCTGGCCGCGCCCACCATGGCTGCGCAAGGGCTATACCTGAGCGGCGTAGAGTACGGAGACGCATGGCCGACCGGTACCTGGCCACCCATTCCCGTGCCCTTCTGACCAGCCTTGCCGCCTCCGTCCTCCTTTCGCACGCGCGTCAAGTTCTGCGGCCTCGTGCAGGCCACCGATGTCGACCTGGCGGTCAGCCTCGGTGTCGACGCGATCGGTTTCGTGTTCTACGCCCGCAGTCCGCGGGTGCTCAGCCCCGAGCAGGCGCTCGCGCTGCGCCGCAGGCTGCCGTCGTGGGTTGCGGCGGTAGGCCTGTTCGTCGACGAGGATCCCGCGCAGGTGACGCGGGTCGCGGGCATGGTCGGGCTCGATGTGGTCCAGTTCCACGGGAGCGAGACCCCCGATCATTGTCGCGCCAGCCGGTCCGGCGGTCGTCCCTACTGGCGTGCGGTGCGAATGCGCGGGCCCTCCGATTTGCTAGAATCCGTGGGTCGGTTCGGCGATGCGGAGGCCTTCCTGGTCGATTCCTTCAGCGACAGCTTTGGCGGGACGGGCAAGCGCTTCGACTGGTCCTGGCTCGCCAACGGCCGCCCCGAGCGGCTGATTCTGTCTGGCGGGCTCGACGATTGCTGCGTCGAGGAGGCCATCCTCGGCACCGCCCCCTGCATGGTCGACGTATCGAGCGGCATCCAGGGCGCCGACCCCCGCACCAAGGACCCCGGCCGCATGGCCAGTTTCATCGCGGCGGTGCTTCGCGCCGATGCTCGCCGCGCCTCCGAACCTTCGCCTGGTCACTCCGCATGAAGCCCTACGACCTGCCCGATGCCCGCGGCCATTTCGGCCCCTACGGCGGCATCTTCGTGGCCGAGACCCTGATGCACGCGCTCGAGGAATTGCGTCAGGCCTACGAGCACTACCGTGTGGATCCCGAGTTCATCGCCGAGTTCCGCGACGAACTCGAGCACTTCGTCGGCCGGCCAAGCCCCATCTACCACGCGCGCCGCTGGTCGTCGATGCTGGGTGGTGCGCAGATCTACTTCAAGCGCGAAGACCTCAATCACACCGGCGCGCACAAGATCAACAACACCATCGGCCAGGCGCTGCTCGCGCGTCGCATGGGCAAGCCGCGGGTGATTGCCGAGACCGGCGCCGGCCAGCACGGGGTTGCGACCGCAACCATCGCCGCCCGCTACGGCATGCGCTGTGTGGTCTACATGGGCAGCGAGGATGTCGGGCGTCAGGCGCAGAACGTCTATCGCATGCGCCTGCTGGGCGCCGAGGTGGTTCCTGTCGAATCGGGCAGCCGTACCCTCAAGGACGCCCTCAACGAGGCGATGCGCGACTGGGTCACCAATGTCGAGGACACGTTCTACATCATCGGCACGGTAGCGGGACCGCATCCCTACCCGATGATGGTGCGCGACTTCCAGTCGGTCATCGGACTGGAGTGCCGCGAGCAGATGCCGGTGATGACGGGTCGCCAGCCGGACTACGTGGTGGCCTGCGTGGGCGGGGGGTCCAACGCGATTGGCATCTTTCATCCCTACCTCGACGTGCCCGGCGTGAAACTGGTGGGTGTGGAGGCCGGCGGCGAGGGCGTTCACACCGGTCGCCATGCCGCCTCGCTCACGGCAGGCTCGCCGGGCGTGCTGCATGGCAACCGCACCTACCTGCTTCAGGACGACAATGGCCAGATCATCGATACCCACTCGGTGTCGGCAGGGCTCGACTACCCTGGCGTGGGGCCCGAGCATGCCTGGTTGAAAGACAGCGGCCGAGCCACCTACGTACCCATCGACGACACCGAAACCCTCAAGGCCTTCCACGACTGCTGCCGCATCGAGGGCATCATCCCGGCGCTCGAGACCGCGCACGCACTGGCCTACGCCGCCAAGCTGGCGCCCACGTTGCCCCGGGATCGCACCATCCTGGTCAACCTTTCGGGGCGCGGCGACAAGGACATGCACACCGTCGCGCAGCGCATGGGTCAGGGCGGCTGAGGCGCGCGCATGTCACGCATCGACAGCGCCCTGCAGGGTTTGCGCGCCGCGGGCCGCAAGGCCCTGGTGCCCTACATCACCGCCGGGTTTCCCGAGCGCGATCTCACCGTCCCGATCATGCATGCACTGGTCGAGGGAGGGGCCGATATCATCGAACTCGGCGTTCCCTTCTCCGACCCCATGGCCGACGGACCGACCATCCAGCGCTCCAACGAGCGCGCGCTCGCCCTGGGCATCGGTCTGAGCGACGTGCTCGCCGCCGTCCGGCAGTTCCGCGAGCATGACCAGCGCACGCCGATCGTGCTGATGGGCTATGCCAACCCGGTCGAGCGCATGGGGGCCGAGCGCTTTGCGCAGGCCGCGTCGGCCGCCGGCGTCGATGGTGTCATCGTTGTCGACTATCCGCCCGAGGAATCGGCCGCCTTCGCCGCGCTGCTGCGCACGCAGGCGATCGATCCCATCTTTCTGCTTGCACCCACCACGACCGAGGCTCGGGTGGCCGATGTGCTTGCGCTGGCCAGCGGCTATGTCTACTACGTGTCGCTCAAGGGCATCACCGGCGGCACGCTGGATATCGACGACGTCCGTCGTCGCGTGGCCGCAATCCGCCGCCGTACGGCGCTGCCGATTGGCGTGGGTTTCGGTATTCGAGATCCCGGCACGGCGCGCGCCGTGGCCGAAGTTGCCGATGCGGTCATCATCGGGACCCGAATGATCCAGATCCTCGAAGAGGGGGCGGCTTCCCAGGCAGCCGAGCGTGTGCGCGCCTTCACTGCCAGTCTTCGCGAGGCGCTCGACGGGCTCGCGAGTGATCAGTCCGACAACCGCGGAGTGCATGCATGACCTGGCTCGACAAGTTGCTGCCCCCCCGCATCAAGCGCTCGAACCTCGGTGGCAGGCGGGTGCCGGAAGGGCTGTGGGTCAAGTGCCCGGCCTGTGATGCCGTGCTCTACGGCGCCGACCTCGAGGCGAGCCAGCATGTCTGCCCGAAGTGCAGCCATCATCTGCGCATGAAGGCGCGTCGGCGCATCGACAGCCTGCTCGACCCGGAAGGTCGCTACGAGATTGGCCAGGAGGTGCTGCCGGTCGATGCGCTCAAGTTCAAGGACAGCCGCAAGTACGTCGATCGCTTGCGCGAAGCCCTCGAGGAAACCGAGGAGACCGACGCGCTCGTCGTGATGGGGGGCGCCATTCGGGCGCTGCCGGTCGTGGTGGCGGTGTTCGAGTTCGAGTTCATGGCGGGTTCGATGGGCTCGGTGGTCGGTGAGCGCTTCGCGCGAGGCGTTCAGGCTGCCATCGACCAGAAGGTGCCTTTCGTGTCGGTGGCGGCCTCCGGCGGAGCACGCATGCAGGAGGGTGTGCTTTCGCTGATGCAGATGGCCAAGACCACGGCGGCGCTCTCGCAACTCGCCGAGCGCCGGCTGCCCTACATCTCGGTGCTCACCGATCCCACCATGGGCGGTGTATCGGCGAGTTTCTGCTTCCTGGGCGACGTGGTCATCGCCGAACCGAGGGCTCTGATCGGTTTCGCGGGGCCGCGGGTGATCGAGCAGACCGTACGCGAGAAACTCCCCGAGGGCTTCCAGCGCGCGGAATTCCTGCTCGACAAGGGCGCCATCGACATGATCGTCGACCGGCGC
>Ga0315900_10009132_pt1 | contig 12619 bp, 11 predicted proteins | sample LakEriMetagenome_FD_203521 | JGI IMG/M metagenome (GOLD analysis project Ga0315900, IMG submission 203521) | Freshwater fungal communities from buoy surface, Lake Erie, Ohio, United States - Buoy 12 MA114 | ecosystem: Environmental > Aquatic > Freshwater > Lake > Lake biofilm | place: USA: Lake...
GGCTCTGATCGGTTTCGCGGGGCCGCGGGTGATCGAGCAGACCGTACGCGAGAAACTCCCCGAGGGCTTCCAGCGCGCGGAATTCCTGCTCGACAAGGGCGCCATCGACATGATCGTCGACCGGCGCGAGATGCGCGACGAGATCGCGCGGCTGCTGGCGCTCATGCTGCGGCAGCCGAGCGAATCGCTGGCTTGAGCGCGGCGGCTGGCGGTCCGGGGCAGCAGCCCCTGGCCTACTGGCTCGATCGCGCGCTGGGGCTGCACCCCAGCGGCATCGCGATGGGCCTGGAGCGGGTGCGCGAGGTAGCCTCCCGGCTCGACCTCGCCTTCGATTGTCCGGTGATCACCGTGGGCGGCACCAACGGCAAGGGCTCGACCTGCGCGATGCTCGAATCGATCCTGCTCGCGGCCGGCTACCGGGTGGCACTGCACACCTCGCCGCATCTGCTCGTCTTCAACGAGCGAGCCCGGCTCGATGGCGAACAGGCGTCCGACGAGGCGCTGGCAACCCACATGGCCGAGGTCGAAGCCGCGCGTCTTGGGGTGGCGCTGACCTTCTTCGAGTTCACCCTTCTCGGGATTCTCCGATGGTTCCGGCGCATGGGGCCCGACGTGATCATCCTCGAGGTCGGCATGGGCGGGCGTCTCGACGCGGTCAATCTCGTCGATGCCGACTGCGCGATCGTTACCTGTGTCGACATCGACCATGCCGACTATCTTGGCGGCACACGCGAGGCGATCGGCTGGGAAAAGGCGCATATCTACCGCGCGGGGCGGCCGGCCATCTGTGCCGATCCGGTACCACCGAGCTCGCTCGTCGAGTACGCGACGACCCTTGGTGCCGACCTGCGGCTCTTCGGGCGCGACTTCAACTATGCCGGTGACCGTCAGCAGTGGTCGTGGGGCGGGCGGAGCCAGCGGCGAAGCGGCATGGCCTATCCGGCGTTGCGCGGTGCGAATCAGCTGCTCAACGCCTCTGGGGTGCTGGCGGCGCTCGAGGCGCTGCGCGATCGGCTCCCGGTAAGCCAGCAGGCGGTGCGGCAGGGGCTGGCCACGGTGGAGCTTCCCGGGCGCTTCCAGGTGCTGCCGGGGCGGCCTGCGGTCGTACTCGACGTGGCGCACAACCCGCACGCCGCCGCACATCTCGGCGAGAACCTGGACAACATGGGTTTCTTCCCCGAAACCTGGGCGGTGTTTGGCGCGATGCGCGACAAGGATATCGCTGGGATCGTCGAGCCGCTGCGCGCTCGCATCGATCGTTGGCTGGTCTGTGATCTTCCGCTGCCGCGGGCCGCCTCGGGCAGCGAGCTGGCAGCTGCGCTCACGGCTGCCGGCATGGGTGGCGAGGCAGGGGCGCCGATGGTCTTCGACCGGCCGCGTGCTGCGCTGGCCCACGCGCTGGCTCAGGTGCAGGAGGGTGATAGAATCGTGGTGTTCGGTTCCTTCCTCACCGTCGCCGATGTCCTGGCCGGCCGGCGCGCATCGGGTGGCTTGAGTTGAGCATGGCGCCTCGAACCCGATCCGACTCCCCCACCGACGCCAGCGATCCCGCACTTCCCCTGAAGCGTCAGGCACGTCGGCGTCTGCTGGGAGCGTTCGTCCTGGCCACCGGCGTCGCCATCGGGTTCGCCCTGTTCTTCGACGCCGAGCCCAGGCCGGCGCTCGACGACATCCAGGTCCGCATCCCGTCGCGCGACAGCCCGCTGCCTGATCGTGCCGATACCCGTGAGCGTGCCCCGACCGTGACCGCCGCGCCGTCCACCACGATCGGCGCGAGCGAGGGCCCTGCCGTGACGGTTCCTGCACCGGTCGAAGCGGCGCCGGCCGCGGCGAGCGATGTCGTCGAGGCTCGGCGCGACCCGGCCGCTGCCGAGCCGCCGTCCGCGGGTCCGTCGCCAGCTGCAGGCGAACCGCCATCCTCGACCACCGCTGCAGCCGCCTCGGCCGGCGTTGCCGCGGGTGCCGCAGCGGTTGCGGTTTCGAAGGCGCCGGTTGGTCCCAAGGCCCCGGCAGCCGTGGAGGCTCCTGCCACCGCCGCACGGCCGTCGGCCACCGAGGTACGCACCGACGCCAAGGCGGTCGCGGGCGACCCGGCACGCGGGCAGGGTTACTTTCTGCAGGTTGGAGCTTTCGCCAGCGAGAAGGCAGCCCGCGATCAGGTGGAGCGGATCCGCCGGCTCGGCGCCACGGCCTTCACCGAACGCATCCGTACGCAGCAGGGCGAGCGGATTCGCGTGCGGCTCGGGCCTTTCCCCACGCGGGATGCGAGCGATGGCCTGCGGCAGCGGCTGCGCTCGGCCGGGATCGATGTCACGGTGGTGTCGCCCTGACCGGGCTGCGCCACGCGGACTGCATCATCATGCCGACGCTCACAGGGTGGGACTGGTTCGTGCTGGTCACAGCGGTGCTGTCGGTCTTTTCGGGCGCGCTGAGCGGCTTGTCGCGCACCCTTGGCGGCCTGGCAGGCTGGGTCCTTGCCGTCGTGGGGACGCCGCTGGCGGCGCCGGCTCTCGTCCGTGCAGGCGAACTTCACGCCTTCGAGGTGCTCGTCTGGCTGGGGCTTTTCATCGTGCTGCTGCTGATCGGGCGGGTTGGCGTCTTGCTGATCGTCCGGACTCCGGGTGCGCGTGGTCCGACCGGAGCGGATCGACTGGCCGGTGCCACGTGGGGTCTCGCGCGCGCGCTGGTGCTGGTGGTGGCCGCCGTCGCCGTCGCCGGCGTGCTCGGCATGAGCAGTCAGCCGTCCTGGCGCCATGCGCTGTCGAGGCCTCTGCTCGATGTCCTGCTGCAAAGTGTCGAGCCTCATCTTCCGCTGGCCCGCATCGGCCAGCCCCGGAACTGAAAGCGAGCAGCGCCATGTGCGGCATTCTCGGTGTGGTGTCACGGAATCCGGTCAACCAGCTGCTCTACGACGGTCTGCTGCTGCTGCAGCATCGGGGCCAGGATGCGGCTGGTATTGCCACGGCCACCGGCAAGAAATTCGCGATGCACAAAGGCAACGGCCAGGTGCGCGATGTCTTTCGAACCCGCAACATGCGCGCGCTTCCCGGCAATTCCGGTATCGGGCATGTGCGCTATCCCACGGCAGGCTCGTCGGGTGACTCCGAGGAGGCGCAGCCCTTCTACGTGAACGCACCCTTCGGCCTCACGCTCGCGCACAACGGCAACCTGACCAATTCCGAGCAGCTCAAGGACGAGATGTTCCGGCTCGACCGGCGGCACATCAACACCGAGTCCGACTCCGAGGTCCTGCTCAACGTCCTCGCCAACGAGTTGCAAGCCGCGGTCAGGGGTCAGCGACTCGAGCCCGATGACATCTTCCGTGCCGTCACCGAGCTGCACCGGCGCGTACGCGGTGCCTACGCCTGTGTGGCCGAGATCGCGGGTTGCGGGATCCTTGCCTTTCGCGATCCCTTCGGCATCCGGCCGCTTTGCTATGGCGTCGCCGAAACCGATACCGGCACCGAGTTTCTGGTCGCGTCCGAATCCGTCGCCCTCGAAGGACTCGGTTTCCGGATGGTGCGCGACCTCCTCCCGGGCGAGGCGGTCTTCATCCACCTCGATGGCAGCTTCCACGCCCGGCAGTGTGCCGAGGAGCCGGTGCTGGCGCCCTGCATCTTCGAATATGTGTATTTCGCGCGCCCCGACTCGGTGATCGATGGCGCATCGATCTACGCCACCCGTCTGAAGATGGGCGAGTACCTCGCCGAGCGCATCGCCAGTGAGCTTCGGCTCGGCGACATCGACGTGGTCATGCCGATTCCCGACACGTCGCGGCCCTCGGCGATGCAGCTCGCGCGGCGGCTCAATCTCGATTACCGCGAGGGCTTCCTGAAGAACCGCTATGTCGGGCGAACCTTCATCATGCCGGGGCAGGCGGTGCGCCGGAAATCGGTGCGCCAGAAGCTCAACGCGATGAGCGTGGAGTTCAAGGGCAAGAACGTGCTGCTGGTCGACGATTCCATCGTGCGCGGCACCACTTCCCACGAGATCGTCCAGATGGCCCGCGACGCCGGAGCCAACCGTGTTTACTTCGCATCGGCCTCGCCGCCGGTGCGCTACGCGAATGTCTATGGCATCGACATGCCGACACGCGGCGAACTGATCGCCAGTGGTCGAACCGATGACGAGATCCGAGTGGCGATCGGTGCCGACGCGCTTGTCTACCAGGACATCGAGGCGATGAAGCGCTCGGTCACCGATGTGAATCCTGCGCTGCGGCAGTTCGAGGCATCCTGCTTTGACGGCCACTACGTTACCGGGGATGTTTCCCCGGCGTACCTCGATCGTGTCGAGGCCGGGCGTCATGCAGGACGCCATGGAGCCGAGGATGAAGGCGGCAAGAGCTCGATGAACCTGCAGTTCAGCGTGGCGCGCGACTGACGCTGCGCCGTCGTCCTCGCCCGCCCGCCGCCAGAAGTCCCTTTGCTATAATGAGGGGTTCCGGAGGGGTGGATGAGCGGTTTAAGTCGCACGCCTGGAAAGCGTGTTCAGGTTAACGCCTGACGGGGGTTCGAATCCCCCTCCCTCCGCCAGATGGCTGCCAGGATGGTCTAAGACGATCCGCCGAACAAGACTAAAGCCCTGAGAAATCAGGGCTTTTTTCTTAGGGCGTCTCGGGGCGTCCATGGACAGCCGGTCCCGGTCGGGGGCATTTTTGGGGGCATGCGGGGTATCCAGGTGGGGGCATTTTCCCCTGCCAGGGGCATCCCGCCGCCGGGAGATGCCCCCATGCCTCTGACCGATCTGGTGTGCCGCAACGCCCGCTGCCCCGAGGGCTAGCCCGACGTGCGCCTGGCCGACGGCGAGGGCCTGTACCTCGAGGTCACGGCCGCTGGCGGCAAGCTGTGGCGCTGGAAGTACCGCTAAGCCGGCAACGAGAAGCGCCCGGGCTGGTCGCTGCGTGCGTGGGCCGGCGACAATTATCGTGAGCGCCGTGCCGCGACCCTCGGCGCCGCCGAGGCGCTCGCGCAGTTTCGTGCGGCGCTGATCGCGCGCGACATCATCCCGCGCGAGACCATCCTGGCCGACGGGCGTCTGCATCGGTGCAACGCCGCTGCTCGCCATGGTCGCGGCGATGCAGTCTATGTGCTGAACCTGGACGGCCTGCCTGCCGGCGGGCTGCAGAACCATCGCGGCGGGCTGGACTGGCAGAGCTGGCGCTGCGACATCGGACGACCCGTTGCGTCGGTCGATGTACTCGTCGTGGCCGAGTCGGGCGAGCGCAGGAGCACCTGCGATCGCACGCTGAGTGCGGCCCTGCGCGAGTGGGAGCGCGACCGTGCGCGGGCCGCTGCGCCGGCGCAGGCCGCGTACGCCTCGGCCGCCGCAGCGCTGCAAGCCAAGCATGACGGCCTGCGCGAAGCCATCCGCCGCAAGCGGCACGACGGACACGATACCGCCGAGGACGAGGCCGCGCTGAATGCGCTCGTGCAAGACGCGCCGCCGCCCAAGCCGGTGCCTCGCCTGCTGCATGCGGACGCCACGCCCGAGGCGCTGCGCGGTTTTCCTGAACGCGCGGGCACGCTGCCGCGCGGCAGCGGCTTCATGGTGCGTTCCCTGATCGCGTGGCCCGAGAGCACCCAGGCACGCGCGACTACCGGGCGGTGCCGCCATCGATGCCGGCGGTCGAGCGCTTCGGGCTGCGCATCCGTGAGCTGCTGGAGATGCCGCTGGCCACGCACGTCGACGCCGGCCTGCAGCCGCCGCAGCTTGCGCTGTCGCCACAGGCGCGCGCCCCCTGGGTGAAGGCGCACAACCGCATCGAGCGCGCGCTCGGTCCGCGCGGCGAGTTCACCGACAGAGGTCACGACGGGCCGAAACACACCGCTTGGCGCCTCACACCCAGCCCTGCCGCCACACCCGGGTGTCGGTCAGTTCGCGCCAGTGCAGTTGCAACATGCGCCTGGAGTGCACGGCCTCGAGCTCGACCTGCTCGATGCGCAAGGCGGGCGGCTCGGGTTCGATCACGCGGACCACGACGAAGTGCTTTTCGCGGTTCCGGGGCTGCACCGCGGTCCATTTGCTCAGCAGCAGCTTCTTCGGGCTGAGGGGGTTGCGGCGTGCGGGCACGACCGCTGGCGTCGCTTCATCGGGCGTCGCGGTCGGGGCTGTCCTCGTCGTCAAAGTGCTGCACTCCTGCGCAGCTCGCGCTCGGCGGCTTCCAGCCGGGCGTCTTCGATCTCGCGCAGCACGGCGCTCAGGTCCACGGCGCCCGGCCTGGGTTCGTAGTGGCCGGTGAGCGGGGTCTCCGGGCTCAGACGGCCGGCGGCGTACAGGTCCCAGATCTCGGGCCCATGGCGCGTGTCGCGCAGCTCCGGCGCGTGCTGGCCGAAGAAGCGGCGCAGGTTGTCCACGTCGCGCATCAGCATGCGCGGGGCATGGTTGTTGCCGGCGGCGTCCACCGCCTGCGGCAGGTCAATGATCACGGGGCCGTCCTGGGCCAGCAGGATGTTGAACTCTGACAGGTCGCCGTGCACGACGCCGGCGCACAGCATGCGCACCACCTCGCGCAGCAGCAGCGCGTGATGCTCGCGCGCGGCTTCGGGCGTGTAGGGCACATCGTTCAGCCGCGGGGCAGCGTGGCCGTCGGCGTCGGCCACCAGCTCCATCAGCAGCACGCCTTCGAAGAAGAGGAAGGGCCTGGGCACGCGCACGCCGGCCGCAGCCAGGCGGAACAGCGCGTCGACCTCGGCACTCTGCCATGCGGCTTCCTGCTGCTCGCGCCCGTACCGCGTGCCCTTGGCCATGGCACGTGCCTGGCGGCTGTTCTTGACCTTGCGGTTTTCGGTGTAGTCGACCGCCTGGCGAAAGCTGCGGTGAGTGGCGGCCTTGTAGACCTTGGCGGCACGGGTTTCGTCGCCGCAGCGCACCACGAACACCTCGGCTTCCTTGCCGCTCCTGAGTTGCCGCGACACGCTGTCGATGAGGCCTTCGTTGACCAGCACTTGCAGGCGGGGCGGTGTCTTCATCGGTGCATTGTCGGTGATTGCCGAGCCCGTCCCGCAGGGCTTCCTGGGGTCGCTCGAGCGAACGATCGGGGGCAGCGCCCGTCAGTGATCATGTCGGCGGGTGGCCGGTTGCTCTGCGCGCCAGGTCGATGGTGCCCGAACCAGCGCTGCATTCAGTGAGCACTGGTGAGTTTTGGCAGGATGTCGGCATACCAGGCGCAATTCAGCCCCAGCGATTCATCCTGGGCCTGATCGCGCGAGCGCATGTCCATCCGTGTGGAGTGCACGCCGATCAGCTGCCACGACGGCGCCGACGCGTCGTCCTTGCGACGTCGCCGAACGACCGGTGATCCGCTGCTGCCGCGATGGGTTCGCGCATCCGTCAGAAAGCAACCTTGTCCCTGGAAGCGCACGCCGTAGGCCGAAGCGATGGACGCACTGCGCGCGACCGCCAGGTGATAAACAGTGTCGTGAAAGCCCAGCGGAAAGCCTGCGATGGTCAGCGCGTCGCCGATCGCGATCTGCTCATCTCTGGCATCGAGGTCGGTCTCGTCGAAGGCCTGAAGCATGGCGTCGGCAGGCAGACTGAGGGCAGGAATCTCCACGGCGGCGATGTCCACATCACCACCCGCGTCACGGGCTTCGCGCCACTGTGGCAGGCCATGGCAGTACAGGGGCAACGAGACCACCGCGTGGCGCGTCAGGTCGCGCAGGTTGGTGTGCAGGCCGATCTCGATACGGTCAGGATAGTGCGCGCTCTCGGTATCCCAGAAGACGTGGCGGTTGCTCACCAGAAAGAGCCGGCCGCCATGACGGTAGAAGAATCCGCTGGCGCTGGTCAGCGCATGAGCCGCCGAAAACGTGGTGACTCGCGTCGTCGTCAGCAGCAGCCCGTCGGCCGTGGCGGGCAGACCGGGATGATCCGGGCTGCAACTGGCTTGGAGAAGAGCTCGGTGTCGCGCGAAGTCACGCTCGAAAGTCGCCAGCACGAGGTCGGAAATGTCCGCGTGCAATAGCACCGTGCGTGCCGCTTCGGCATGAGCATCGAAGCTGGCCAGCAGCCGCATGCGCGCCGGTGCCGAGAGCACCCGGATGACGGCCGGCAACAGAGCATCGATCACGACGAGACTGCCCTTGAGTTCGCAGATGCGTTCGGTGGCGTCTTGCAGATTGTTCACGGGCAGATCCCTCGCCGGAAATGAAAAAAGCGCGGACGAGCCGCGCTTTCATCGGCGGACACCGAGCGTACCCGGCATCCGACACTTGAGGCGGATTTCAGCCCAGACTTCGAATGTTCGATGCCTGCGGGCCTTTCTGCCCTTGGCTCACTTCAAACTGCACGCGCTGATTCTCGGTCAGTGTCTTGAAGCCGCTGCCCTGGATTTCCTTGAAGTGCGCAAAGAGATCCTTGCCACCACTGTCCGGGGCAATGAACCCGAAGCCCTTGCCCTCGTTGAACCATTTCACGGTACCGGTTTCGGTCGTCATATCGATTTCCTTTTGAAGTTGCTGGGCGTGCGAATACGCCCTGCGAAGAAACGCCGAGAACATCTTCAAAGGGGGATTCGACTCGACCGCCGGCAGGACACCGGAGCGGGAAGAAAGACCTCAAAGCAGACAGTCTTGTGCATGTCAACAATTCCATGATACACGAAAGGCCCTCCACACGCTGATGTTTCGCGCCGCTGTCGGGCAACGCGCCTTGATCGCACGTGATATCTGGCCTGAGCGGCTGGATTGGCGCTGCATGCCGGCTGCATCTGCGCAGGCCGAATCTGCATGAATGCTGCTGCGGTATGGCACTTCCTGGGGAGGCCGTGCATGGAGCCATCAGGCTCGAGGACTGACAGCAAGGTGCGGGTTCGCCCCGAGGTCGCGCGCTGCGAGAAGCCCTCCAAGCGGCCCTGAAGCGCCGGTGGCATCCGGGTTCGGTGACCTGTCGGCGATGCTGTAACCGATCGGCGAACTTTCGCGAATTCCAGCGGTCATCGTTATGAGGCTGACAGCCCATGCACGCCACGCTCCCCTTGCTCGCCGTCACCGATTTCCCGCCGATCAAGCGCCGGTCGCTTGAAGCCCTCCAGGTCAACCTCGGCTACAAGTGCAACCAAAGCTGCCTGCATTGCCATGTCGCAGCCAGTCCGCTGCGCATCGAGATGATGGACAACGACACCATCGCTGAAGTGATCGAGGTGCTGCGTGTTCGCAAGGTCTCGACCCTTGACCTTACCGGCGGTGCGCCGGAGCTGAACGATCACTTCCGTCATCTCGTGCGGAAGGCCCGCGCCATGGGCGTGCGGGTCATCGATCGTTGCAATCTCACCATCCTCTCCGAGCCCGGCCAGGAGGACCTGGCGGCATTTCTCGCCGAACAGGGTGTGGAGGTCACTGCCTCGCTGCCTTGCTACTCGCCGGCCAACGTCGACCGCCAGCGCGGCGATGGCGTCTTCGAGCGCAGCATTGCCGGGCTGCGTCAGCTCAATGCCCTGGGTTACGGCGACCCGGACCGTGGCCTGGTGCTCAACCTCGTCTACAACCCGCAGGGCCCTTCGCTGCCGCCGCCTCAAGGGCCGCTGGAAGCCGACTACAAGCGCGAGCTGCTGCTGCACTTCGGCATCCGCTTCGACCACCTGTTCGCGCTGACCAACATGCCGGTCCAGCGCTTCGGCAGCACGCTGATCAGCAAGGGAACATTCGGCAGCTACATGCAGCTGCTGCGCGACAGCTACCGCGGCGAAAACCTCGAAACGGTGATGTGCCGCAACCTCCTCAGCGTCGACTGGCAGGGCTACCTCTACGACTGCGACTTCAATCAGATGCTGGGCCTGCCCGCGAGAGTGGGCGGGCAGCCCGAGCGCCAAGCGGGGCCGGCCGCTCCCGCCCAGCCTCATCTTCGTGACCTGCTGCATCACGATCCGGCAAACACCGACATCCGCATCGCCGACCATTGCTACGGCTGTACGGCTGGCCAGGGCAGCAGCTGCGGCGGGGCGCTGGCGACCACGGTGTCCGAGGCCGCGGGCGGGGTGGTCGTCCGCATGATCGAGAGCGTGCGCTGATGATTCGCCGACCGAAGACCTTGCTGTGGGCCGGCGCGGCCGCCGTGGCGCTGGTGGCCGTGTGGGCCTGGCAACAATTCGGGCTGAGTGCGCTGCTGACGCTGGACAACCTCAAGGCGAGCCGCGATGCCCTGCAGGCGCAGGTGCTGACCGCACCGCTGGCGACGGCCGCGGTCTTCTTCGCCGGCTACGTGGCCGCGGCTGCTCTGTCAATCCCTGGCGCCGTGGTCCTGACCTTGGCCGCCGGCGCGATGTTCGGGATCGGCTGGGGGCTGCTGCTCGTGAGTTTCGCGTCCAGCCTGGGCGCGCTGCTGGCCTTCCTGGTGGCGCGCTACCTGCTGCGCGACGTCATCCAGGGGCGCTTCGGCAAAGCCCTGGCGCCGATCAACGAGGGCGTCCGCAAGGACGGCACCTTCTACCTGCTGACGCTGCGTCTGGTGCCGGTGTTCCCGTTCTGGCTGATCAACCTGCTGATGGGGATGACGCCCATGGGCGCCGGTCGCTTTTACGTCGTCAGCCAGCTCGGCATGCTCGCCGGCACCGCGGTGTACGTGAACGCCGGCACTCAGCTGGCGGCTATCCAGTCGCCGGGCGACATCCTTTCACCAGGGCTGCTGGGCAGCTTCGTGCTGCTGGGGCTGTTTCCGCTGCTGGCCAAGACCGGCGTGTCCTGGTTCGGGCAGCGCAAGATCCATGCGCGGTGGCCGAAGCCGCGGTCCTTCGATCGCAACCTCGTCGTCATCGGCGCCGGCGCGGGCGGGCTGGTCGCCGCCTACATCGCCGCGGCCGTCAGGGCCAAGGTCACGCTGATCGAGGGCCACAAGATGGGCGGCGACTGCCTGAACTTCGGCTGCGTACCAAGCAAGGCGCTGATCCGCTCGGCCAAGATGGCGCGACAGCTGAAGAAGGCACATGAGCTGGGCGTGGCCGACGTGGCGGGGCGGGTGGATTTCGCCGCCGTGATGAAGCGGGTGCACGGTGTCATCGCCGACATCGAGCCGCACGATTCGGTGGAGCGCTACACCAGCCTGGGCGTGGAGGTGCTGCAGGGCCATGCGCGCATCACAAGCCCGTGGACCGTGGCGGTGACGCTGACCGATGGCTGCACGCAGACGCTGACGACGAAGAACATCGTCATCGCGGCGGGGGCCAGTCCCTTCGTGCCGCCGATCCCTGGTCTGAAGGAGGCAGGCTTCCTGACCAGCGACACGGTGTGGGGTCTGACCGAATTGCCCAGGCGCCTGGTGGTGCTGGGTGGCGGCCCCATCGGCAGCGAGCTGGCGCAGAGCTTCGCGCGCCTGGGCAGTATCGTCACCCAGGTGGAGATGTCGCCGCGCATCCTGGTGCGCGAGGACCCGGAGGTCTCCGAACTCGTGGCCACCTCGCTGCGCGCCGATGGCGTGAATCTGCTCACCGGGCACCAGGCGGTGCGGGTGGAAGTCGTTGATGGCCAGAAGCGCCTCATCGCCAAGGCCGGTGATGCCGAGGTGGTGATCCCCTTCGATGAATTGCTGTGCGCCGTGGGCCGCAGCCCGCGCGTCATGGGCTACGGGCTGGAGGAGCTGGGCATTCCGCTCTCGCCGCGCAAGACCATCGAGACCAATGCCTACCTGCAGACGTCGTACCCGAACATCTACGCCGTGGGCGACGTGGCCGGGCCGTTCCAGTTCACGCACACGGCGGCACACCAGGCCTGGTATGCCGTGGTCAACGCGCTGTTCGGCCGCTTCCGCAAGTTCAAGGCCGACTACCGCGTGATCCCCTGGGCGACTTTCACCGACCCCGAGGTGGCGCGCGTGGGTCTCAGCGAGCGCGAGGCCGACGAGCAGGGCGTGGCCTACGAGGTGACGCGGTACGGCATCGACGACCTCGACCGTGCGATTGCCGACGGCACCGCGCACGGCTTCGTCAAGGTGCTCACGGTGCCAGGCAGGGACCGCATCCTGGGCGTGACCATCGTCGGTGAACACGCCGGGGATCTGCTGGCCGAGTACGTGCTGGCCATGAAGCACGGCCTGGGCCTGAACAAGATCCTGGGCACGATCCATACCTACCCCACACTGGCGGAAGCCAACAAGTACGCGGCCGGCGAGTGGAAGCGCGCGCATGCGCCGCGGAAGCTGCTGCGGTGGGTGGGGCGTTATCACGCCTGGGAGCGGACATGAGGACCGTGACCCGACGCGGGATGCTTGGCTCCACGCTGGCCGCGACCGTGTCCGTGGTCGCGTCGCTGCCGCCTTCCCGAGCGTCTGCACGGTCCGCCGGCTTCGACCACAGCCACGCGGCCTGGACGGCCCTGCTGCGCAAGCACGTCCGGCTCGTGCGCGGCGGTCAGGCCACGCAGGTGGCGTACGCCGGCTTGAAGACTGACCGCGCGGCGCTGAAGGTCTACCTCGACAGCCTGTCGGCCGTGACGCCTGCCACGTTCGCGGGCTGGACCCAGGCCGAGCGCCAGGCTTTCCTCATCAACGCCTACAACGCCTTCACGGTGGAGCTTATCCTCACGCGCTACCCGGATCTGACGTCGATCAGGGATCTCGGCGGCTTGCTCAGCAGCCCCTGGAAGCCGAAGTGGATCGGGCTGCTGGGCGGCAAGGTGTCGCTCGACGA
>Ga0315900_10009134_pt1 | contig 12617 bp, 9 predicted proteins | sample LakEriMetagenome_FD_203521 | JGI IMG/M metagenome (GOLD analysis project Ga0315900, IMG submission 203521) | Freshwater fungal communities from buoy surface, Lake Erie, Ohio, United States - Buoy 12 MA114 | ecosystem: Environmental > Aquatic > Freshwater > Lake > Lake biofilm | place: USA: Lake...
CCGTCCCCGGCACCACCATCTCCCCCGCAATCTCCGCCAGCGGCCCCAGCACAAACCGCCGCCCCGCCAACCCCGGATGCGGCACCACCAGCCCCGCCTGATTGATCACCCGCTCCCCATACAGCAGCAGGTCCAGGTCAATCGTCCGGGGCCCGCCATGCGGCATGCTCGCCCGGTCCCGCCCCAGTTGCCGCTCAATCGCCTGCATCGCCTCCAGCAGCTCCGCCGGCGGCACCAGCGTCCGCAACAGCAGCGCCGCATTCAGATACGCCCCGCCCAGGTCCGCCGGCGCCGCCGCGTCCACCCGCACCGGCGCCGTTTCCACCATGCCTGAAACCCGCACCACCGCGCTGTCCGGCAGCCCGTCCAGCAACCACGCCGCCCGCTGAATGTTCCCCGCCCGGTCCCCCAGGTTGCTCCCAAGCCCGATCGCCGCCAACTCGCCTTGGTCCGCCATGACCAACCGTATGGCCCCGCCGCCCGGTCGCCTTCCACCTCCCCCAGCGCAAGAAAAACGCCCCGAGGCCGGGCCCCGGGGCGTGATACGCATCTCACCGACCTTCACCGCGCGGGCCGCCGCCCGCCGACGCTTACTTGTCCGACGCCGGCAGGCCCATGCCCGCCCGGTTCGGGCTCGCCGGCCGCTGCGGCGGCACATACGGCTTGGTCTTCAGCTCTTCCAGCAACTGCGCCACCGCCGCATCAATCTGCGGATCGGCGCCGTTCTGCATCTTCGCCGGGTCATCCAGCACCTCGATGTCCGGGTCCACGCCGTGCCCCTCCACGCCCCAGGTGCCGTCCTTCTCGTAGAACCCGAACGTCGGCACCGCAATCGACCCGCCGTCAATCAGCCCCGGATTGCCGCTGATGCCCACCAGCCCGCCCCACGTCCGCGTGCCGATCAGCTTGCCCAGGTTGTTGAACCGGAACAGCCACGGGAACATGTCCCCGCCCGATCCGGCCAGCCCGTTGATCAGCATCGCCTTCGGGCCCTGGTGGCTGTCCGGCGGCCACGCCCAGTCCTTCCCGTCACGCCGCGCCCAGTAGTTGGTCCGCGGCCGGTTGAGCAACTCAATGAACCGCGTGGGGATCTGCCCGCCGCCGTTCCACCGGTCGTCGATGATCAGCGCATCCATGCCGCGCTGGCCGACAAACTGCCGGAACAGGTCGCTCTGGCCGTCCAGCCCGGTGTTGGGCACATAGATGTAGCCGATCCGCCCGCCGGACTTCTCCAGCACATACTGCCGCTTGGCCTCGATCCACGCGCGGTAGCGGATGCTCGACTCGCTCCCCACCGGACGCACGATCACCTCGCGGGCCGAAGCGTCCAGCGTCGGCTTGTCCGACACCGTGATCGCCGTCGGCCGCTCCGCCGTGCCGATGAACGCCGCGTACACGTCCTTGCTGGTGTCAATCGGCGTCCCGTTCACCGCCAGCACGAACTGCCCGGCCTTCACGTCCACGCCCGGCGTCGCCAGCGGGCTGCGCGCGTCCGAGTCCCACGGCCCGCCCGCGATGATCTTCGCGATCCGGTACGCGCTCACGCCGTTCTCGGTCACCAGTTCAAAGTCCGCGCCCAGCAGGCCCACGTTCGTGGTCGGCACGTCCTCCACATCGCCCGGGGCCTGCACATACGCGTGCCCCACGTTCAATTCGCTGATCATCTCACCGATGATGAACTGCACATCCTCCCGGCTCGCCGCGTCCTCAAGCGTGCCCATGTAGTGCTGCTTCACCTTCGCCCAGTCCACGCCGTGCATCGTCGGCTCATAGAACCAGTCGCGGAAGATCCGCCACGAGTCGGTCACGATCTGCCGCCACTCCTCCCTCGGCCGCACCGTCTGTCGCATCCCGCCGGTCGGAACCGTCTGGCTCCGCCCGCCCGCCGACGCGTCGATGATGCTCAGGTTCGACCCCCCTCGCCACACCAGCAGCTTCTTCCCATCGCCCGATATGTCAAACCCGCCCCCCGCAGACACGCTCTTCTCCTCGCGGCCCTCATCCTTCGGGTCGAAGATCCGAATGCCGCTCGCCCCGTCACCACGCGAACTGATCCGCACGTAGATCCACTTGTTGTCGTGCGTGCTCGCCGTCTGGCCGAAGCCCCCCGCCGCCACCGGCAACTGCATCGCCCGGGCCTCCAGCCCGTCAAAGTCGATCTTCAGCGGCTTCTTGTCCTCCTTCTTCTTCTCACCCTCCCCGTCCTTCTTCTCATCCTTCTTCTCGTCCTTGGGCTCCTCGGCCTTCTTCTCCGCCGCCGGGCCGGCGGTGCGGTTGCCCGTCACCTTCCCGCCCATCTGCCCCACCGCCCACGTGCCCTCCACGTTCGTCCCGCTCACCTTCAGCGTGAACTGCGCCGTCGCCCCACCGGCCGTCACCGTCAGCAGCAACTCGCCCGTCTCCTTGTTCCACGACCCGCCGGTGATGGTCCCCGACCCGATCACCGCCGTCACCGTCCCGCTGATCTTCCCATCCGCCGCGATGCGAACGTTCAGTATCACCGGAATCTGCCCCCCGGGAATCGTCTGCGGATCGCCCGTGATCGTCATCTCCCACGTGCCCGACACGCCGTCATCCGGCACCGGGGCCATCTCCGCCGGCTTCTCCCCGTCCTTCTTCTCCCCCGCCTTCTCCGGCTTGATCTCTTCCTCATCGCTCTTGGTCAGCCACGGGCTCTTCACATCCTTCCGCAGCGGCGCCATCAGCAGCACCTCCGTATCGCGGTAGATGAACGTCGTGTCAAGGTCCGAGTACGTCGGATCGTTGATCGCCCGCTGGCTGGCAAACAGCACCCAGTCACCCGCCCGGTCAAACGCCGGGCTGCTCGCCGAGAACATCGGGTCGGTCACCCGCGTCTTCTCCCCGCTGATCACGTTGTAGAACCAGATCGTCCCGTTCCGCGTCCGCTCATCGGTCCGCGTGTACGCCACATACGTGCTGTCGTGGCTCCACGACACCTGCGGCGTGCTCATCCACGGGTCCTTGTCGATCTCCTTGGTCTCCCCGTCGGCCACCTTGGTCAGGAACAGCCGCCCGTTCTGATCGTTGAACGTCACGTACACGCTGTCCGGCGACCAGTTGACGTTCGACCGGAACCCCGCACCCAGGCTGGTCAGCTTCCGCGCCGCCGCGTCCGCCGTCACCGTGCCCTCTTCGGCCTTCTCCGCATCATCACCCTTCTTCTCCCCCTTCTTCTCTTCAGCGGTCACCCTCGCACCCGAGCCGCGCACGTACAGCTCGTACTCCCCGCTCTCGTCGCTGAAGTACGCCACCAGCCGCCCGTCCGGGCTCCACGACGGGTCACGCTCAAACACGCCCACCGTGCGGCTCATGTTCCTGGGCGCCCCCTCCTTGCCCGGCAGGCTCCACAGGTCGCCGCGTGCCGAGGCGATCACCCGCTTGCCCGTCGGCGAGATCGACGCCCCCACCAGCCACTCCGACGCGTCCACCGTCCGCTCGCGGATGCTCGGCCGATCACCGGGGATCGTCACCTTCACCTCGCTCACCCTGTTGTTGCCCAGGTTCAGCAGCCGCAAGACCCCGCCCAACTGGAACACGATCTCCCCCTCCCCGTTGCTCCCCGGCCCCATCGACGGCCACCGCACATCATCGTCCTTGAAGGTGGTGATCTGCGTCCGCTCCCCACTCGCCGGATCGAACGACCACACGTTCAGCCGGTGCTCCGGCCCCTGGTCGCTGAGGTAGTACACCACGTTCTTGTGCCACATCGGCAGCGTGTCGGTGCCCTCCCAGTCGGTCATCCGCCGGCTGGTCTTGTCTTTCAGATTGAACAGCCACACATCCGTCGCCATGCCGCCGCGGTACCGCTTCCACGTCCGCATATCGATCGAGTGCAGCGTGTACGCCAGCCACGTCCCGTCCCCGCTGATCGACCCGAACGCCCCGTACGGCACCGGCAACTGCGTCATCATGCCGCCGGCCGCCGGGCTCTGCCAGATCTGGCTCACCCGCCCCAGCCCATGGAAGCCGTTGGTGATGAACAGAATGTTCTTCCCATCCGGCGTCCACCCGATCGGCGACTCGCCCGCCGGGTGGTGCGTCACCCGAAACGCCTCGCCCCCGGCCACCGGCAGCGTGTAGATCTCCCGGTTCCCCTCATAGCTCGCCCCGAAGGCGATCGTCTTGCCGTCCGGCGAGAACCGGGGCATCACCTCCGCCCCCTCACGCGTGCTCAGCGGCGTCGCCACCCCGCCAGTCTTGGGCGCCAGCCACAGATCGTTCGCGTACACAAAGCAGATCTTGTCCGCGCTCACCGCCGGGAACCGCATCATCATCGGCGCCGGCGTGATGTCGTTCGCGCCCGTCCCCCACGCCGGCCCCGCCGCCCCCGTCACCAGCGCCACCGCCAGCCCCGCCGCCCACGCCAGCCCCCGCGCCGTCGAAACCCCCGCCGCCCCGCCTCCGCTCACCATGCCAGTCGTCGTCGTCATGTCTCGCACCTTTCGTGTGTCTTCACCAGGCGGTCCGTCCCACAAACCACCCGCCCCCCGCACCACCAGGCCCGCTAGGATAGAGACCGTCCCGCACGCCCGACGCCGCGGCAGCCATTCCCCCCGCAATCCACCCGTTTTCTGGTACGCTCTCCCCACGGCCCTCCCGTCTCCCCCCGGACCTGCGCGCGTCGTCCTCGCCCTGCTCCGCCTCGCCGCCCTCGCCGCCGGCGTGGTCCCCCATCGCCTTCTCGGCCTGACCCAACAACTCCTCAGTCCTGCGCGGCAGTTGTCACCTTCGTCCATCGACGATGAGCTGCCGATGTCCGACACCTTCTCCGTCCTCGCCCTCACCACCATCGCCCTCACCGCCCGCCGCTGGTCCACCGCCCGGCCATCATCCCCCTCCTCCCGCCCCGGCCCCCCACCCCGCGTCATCCAATCACCTCACCCAGCGGCCGCATCACCACGCCCACCTTGGCGAACGCCCCGGTCACAGCATGGGCCGACTCCGGCCCAACGCTCACAAGCCAACTCGCCGGAGGCAGCCCGGGGAATTGGTCGTCCATCTCCGGCATGACATCCTTCAACTCGGCATAACGCTCGTCCTCCCTGCGAACAAAGCCTCGCCGCACCGTGTTCGGGTACAGCGCGAAGCTGTGCCGCGCACCCGCCGTCGTCAAACGACCAAGGTCCTTGGCGAACCCGCCGATCTGCTCATCCATTGCCGCAAAGCGCACCCCGCACTTCTCGCTCAGCCGCCGCTTCACCTCGTCGGCATCGGCAACGCCCACCAGCAGAAACTGGTCGGTCACACGCAACCTCAGCATCCCGACGAACGCTTCAAACGACTCCGCCACCTGTTCCTCCCGGCCCTCTTCCACATCCGCCAGCGTCACCACCGGCTCACGCCGCCCCCCGCGGTAGTCCAGACACAGCCACCAGTGCCCATCCCCATTGAACGGCACCAGTCCGTCCAGCTCGAAGCTCACAAACGGCCGATCCTCATCCCAACTGAACTCGGTCAGCGACGGGTAGTGGGGCCCGATACCCGCCAGGCTGTCATGCAGCGTCCCCGGCAAGGTGAACCGCACATAGCCGCCGTTCTGCGCCCGCAACAGCCGCAGATAGGCCTCCGGCAACCTCTGCCCGATCTTCGCCTCCGCCGCCCCGACCGCCTCCGCCGTCAACGCTGGCTGCACGCACGGCAGATACACCGGCACCGCCCATATGCTCTCTGGATTCGCCCGCATCATCAAGTCGCCTCCGACCAAAGACCGTTGCTCACGTTCCGGCGTGCTCCGCGCTCACGCACCGCATCCCATACCGCCCTCCACCGTCTACCCCTCCTCACGCTCCTCCCCATCACCAAGCGTCTCGAACACAAAGTCCCGCACCCAATCCGGCCGAAACGATGCCCCACACGGCTCCAACGGATGATCCAGCGGGAAGTCACCAGCAAGGGCCATGTGCTCCGCCACCGCCTCTGAAAGCACCCTCCACTCCGCCGGAGGCATGCAGATCACCACCCGCTGCACATTCCTCGCGTCCACCACCAAACGCGCCCCGTCGCAGACACACCCCACCCGGCCGCCACCCGAAAGCACCAGACTCCGTCGCCCTCCTGCGGCCATGCGCGCCGCGAAGTCCCGCAGCAGCCCCCGGTCACCCCGCTCGATCGAACAGCCCAGCACGTCCCCGAAGGCCGTTAGCGATCCTGTCAGCACGCACTCGTCCGCGTCCATCCCGGCCCTCCAGCCCCTCGCCCCAACCATCCGGCCATCCAACCCTGCCGAACCGGAGACAACCCGCTTCCGGTGCCGCCGTCCTTTGCCCCACCCACCAAACCTCCGGCAACCGCAAGCCCACTGTACCCGTACCATCCGCAGACCACCCGAGTGAGGCCCCAGCCTTCCACCCCGCCACGCCCCAGCCCGCTGCCCGCTTCCACGCCGCCACGCGGCCCGGGCCACACCACCGCCCGACCCAACCGCCCAACACCGCCCGACCCATCGACGACGCCGTCGCCCGCTTGCGCCTCGCCGGTTCCGGAGGGGGTGGGGGCAGCGGCGGGTTCGTGCCACCGAGCACCAGCGGCACCGAAGAGATCACCTTCCAACTCACCGACGCCCAGTTCAGCGTCATCGCCCTGGCCGCGCCCGGCTCCCCCAGCGTGGTGATCGACCGCATCGCCTACACCCCTTACGGCGAGCCCACCCGCCGCCTCCGCTCAGATGTGGACGGCAACGGCGTGGTGGACAGCCGTGACTACGAGGACGTCATCCAGCAACTCATCGGCACCCCGATCACCTCCCCCACCTACCGCGTCGAGGCCGACCTGGACCGCAACGGCACCATCACGCTGGCCGACTACGACATCTGCATCGCCGACGACGGCAAGAAGATCGTTGGGGGTGGCGGAGTCGGCGAGACCGACCTGTTCAGCCCCGGCGTCCGCAACAGCGTCGGCTACTGCGGCTATATCCACAACGAGGACACCGGCCTGTACACCGTCCGCTTCCGCACCTACTCGCCCACGTTGGGCCGGTGGTTGACGAGGGATCCGTTGGGATATGTTGATGGGATGGGGCTCTATGAGTACGCAAAGTCCACGCCCGCCAATCTCATGGATCCGCTCGGTCTTCATGTGGGCTTGTCGGTCTACATATGGAAATCTCTTTCTGATAACGTTCCCACTGAAGACAACTCTCCGGTGTGCCGGACTCAGCGAGGTCCGGTGGTCGACTTTGAATCCAAGAACATTGACAATCCACCGCCCGGCACTATCAAAATTCCGAGAATACAGGACAAGCGAGAACGGCTTCGCAAGGCGATAGAAGAGATCAGGGCGATACGGAAGCGTTTGGGATCTTGCAAGTGCTTTACCATCGGTGGACATGGAGATGATGGCAATTTTCAGCTGTCAGGATCTGAGCCTAATCAGTTCGTTCTTGAAAGCGATCTGCTAGACGAGTTGATTGCTTACCGAAATGGAACGCTTCATCCGAGACACAGAAAAAATGGCGGATCAAACACGCTGAAGGACGTGGAGGTACTCGATGTCTTCTTCAAAGAAATTGAACTGCTAGTTGAAGAAGGTGGTATAGTTGAGTTTGCTGGGTGCAACGCTGGTGGCGACGTGGCAGGTCGGGAGCTTGGAGAGAGACTGTCGTTGGTGCTTCCAGATCGCGTCGTCGTTCTTTATCTTCAAAAGACGCTGTTTGTCGATGGCGATATTCAAGCATTTTCCGGCAACATCATTTGGCGTCTCAGCCAGCATTATGGTCAAATTGAACTGATTCCAACAGCCCGGAAATTCTGCAAAGGCAAAGAAGTGTCTCCAAAGAACCCCGACTACGACAAGCCGTCAAGGGATGGCAAGCTCAAGCCCGCATCCGGCAGGTAGCTGGGAGGCTGACGTACGCCGTATATTGTGAGATTAAAAGTTGAAGACGAAGCGGTGGCAATTAGTTGGTCTAGTGCTCACACTCGGATCTCTCCTGGCCTTCGGGATATGGTCTCTCGACTGGTCGCCGCAGTTAAGTGAGAAGGAGCGGTTTGCACTCGACTGGAAAGTACCTAGGCTTGGTAGGAATGTTACCAATGCGCTTCTGGCCAACCCAAAGATCCGCCCAGCCGACCTAATTAGAGAGCGCCTTGCAGCCGAACCGGACCTTCTGCCTGGATTGGGTGGAGGTGTGATCGCAGAGATGATAATCGCCTCTGATGCTGATCGGTGGCTAACGCTTGATGAGGAAATAGTTCTCGTTGTCCATGTGCCTCATCAGCGCCACATCAAGGCCTTTGTATATCATGCAAACTGTGGTGGACGCATGGTGCTGCCGAACGAGGACCTGCCCCAGATTGCAGCCCCAACAGAGTCCATTCACTTCTCCGATTGAGCGTCTCATCCCATTTCCGCGTTCCTCGCTCTCGACGATTCGTGGACGGGAGATCCATCTTGGCAAGCAAGACCTCGTTGATCGGGAACGGTTCGGGTGGCAACGGCAACGGTGACGGCCCCGCCGGCGAGGAGATTCAGCGTTGGACCGCCGGCCGCAAGGCCGTGGTCGCGCTGGACATCATCAAGGCCAAGCCCCCCCTCCACCCCGGCCGATGCCGCCCGGCTGCACGGCCCTGACGGCCGCCCCAGCCCCACCCCATTGACCGCCTGACCGTCCCCCACCCCGCCGATACCATCCACCCAACCCGCGCCCGGAGGCCCCCGCCTTCCACCCCGCCTCGCCCCAGCCCGCTGCCCGCTCTCGCGCCGCCAAGCGGCCCGGGCCACCGCATCGCCCGACCCGCCCCACCAAGACCCCCGTCGCTCACCCCCGCCTCGCCGGTTCCGGCAGCAGCGGGTTCGTGCCACCAAGCACCAGCGGCACCGAAGAAATCACCTTCCAACTCACCGATGCCCAGTTCAGCGTCATCGCCCTGGCCGCGCCCGGCAAGCCCAGCGTGGTGATCGACCGCATCGCCTACACCCCTTACGGCGAGCCCACCCGCCGCCTCCGCTCAGACGTGGACGGCAACGGCGTGGTGGACAGCCGTGACTACGAGGACGTCATCCAGCAACTCATCGGCACCCCGATCACCTCGCCCACCTACCGCGTCGAGGCCGACTTGGACCGCAACGGCGCCATCACGCTGGCCGACTACGACATCTGCATCGCCGACGATGGCCGCAAGATCCTGGGCGGTGGGGGCGTCGGCGAGACCGACCTGTTCAGCCCCGGCGTCCGCAACAGCGTCGGCTACTGCGGCTACATCCACAACGAGGACACCGGCCTGTACACCGTCCGCTTCCGCACCTACTCGCCCACCTTGGGAAGGTGGCTGACCAGGGATCCGGCGGGATATGTGGATGGTCTAAATCTGTTTGCCTATTGCAAAGCCGCTCCAACCGCATGGCTCGACCCGCTGGGTCTCAAGCCGGCAGGTGACGCTCATCCCATCCCGCTGTGCATCGGTGGGTCGCCAAGGCAATTAGGCTTTTGGCTGGATGAAGATATGCACACACGTCAACATAGATGCCTTGCCAGGGAGCTGAACGACGGAATCGAGAACTGGGACAAGATGCGTGAGAAGTTTGCTCGACTAACAGGCGAAGAGCGAGCAAGTCTGATCAAAAAATCGCTGATTGAGGCGGGAGTCGATCCCAAACACCTAACCGACGATGTCATGAAAGGCATTTTTCATGACTTTCAGGCGAACAAGAATCGGAGTTCATTTCGTTGCCGAATCGCAAATGTCATGATGCCCAACGGCTCAATGAAGAGAGGAAGTGTGTTTCTGGTCTTTGTGGTAGCAGTGGCATCGGGCGCCAACGTCGCAAATGCTGATCAGTTGACAGACATTCCAGATATTCGGGCGTGCGAAGAGCTCGCGAGAGCAATTCAGCGTGCGACACCACCGCCTGGCTCTGCTTGTAAACGACTGAATTGCAGCATCCTTGACGGGGCGATGCAGGATGCGATGTTATGTGCAGATGGTCTTGCAGTAGCGATCAAGGGTGCAGGGGCCGGGGACCTGGTTGCGCTAAAAGCGTGGCATTCAGTTGCCGATAGTTGGCAGGAAGTTCGCGACAAATGTCACCGATCATGGCAAGCGGGAGGAAAGTGTGATCGATAGATCAATGTCTCAAGTGGATGTGTGCCAAGCCTGCCGAATCAAATCTGAGGTTTGTGAGTACACTTCGGCGACGTCTGAGCACGTGCTTCGGCTTTGCGAACTCTGCGTGCCAAAGGTAGCGAAAAAGTCGCTTAGTCCTATTGAATGGTTGAATCTCGCATCTGTACACACCAACGAGATATTTGAGCTGCATGATGATTTTTACAGTCTGCACGGCGAGACATTTTCATCGCCTACCCATTCATGCTGGCGCGTTGATGAGTTTCAGCGTGATGTGAATCGACTGCTAGATATCGCAATCGCGTGGAGCGGAAACCTCGATACTGATGAGGGGCGCAGCCTTATACGGCACATTCGAAACATGCCCGCTGAGCGTGTCAAGGCGGAGTTTGACTCTCGCTTCGAAGCCACTCAGTATCCGAGAGTGCGTTCGGCGTTGATGGGCGGGGCTCGCTGCGGAATCCTCCCGAAGCAGGACGCTTCGCGTCTGGCCCGAGCGATCTCTAAGTCCGTTCGACCAGATCAACTGCATGGGTGGGTCCAGTTGTCAATGAACAGCCTTCCGTGGTCTGTCGTTCGCGACAAGTTCTTTGAGGTGGTTCATTCCATGCCGCCGGCCAAGCGTCGATGGGAACTGGTCACCCTGCATCATCTCGCTCGCCCGGCCACGCGGCAGCAAAGACAAGACGTCTGTTCGAGGTTTCTTCGCTCGCTTCCGCCAATAGATCAATCAAAAGCCCTTGCGATGTATTGTGATTTGGTGGACTGGGAGGATCGGCCATCGGTGGTCAATCAATTGCTGAGTGTGCCAGAGTTGAATACACAGGCTGTGACCAGCCAGATTCCGATGGGCGTGGCTCGCTCCGACGAACCGTTCTGGATCTGGGGCCAGATTTGTGCAGTGTGTGAGCCGGAGTGGGGCGTTGGGGTCTTTGGACGCGAGCGCGGTTGTTGGCGAATTGTCTGCGCCGCGGTGGATGTTGCACGCGGTCGCCATCCTGAAGCGGTGTTCCCGTGCGTTGAAGCAGCTCTGGCATCCCATCCACAGGCAGCGAAGCAATGGGCACGTATCGAGGATGACCTGCAGTCGGCAGGATTGTGGTGTGATTCATGACGGATTCAGAGGCGTCATCGGGTTGGCTCTGCCGTCCTCCATGCACGCTGGGTGGGCGATACCGGGTGAACGTGCTCCGCATCATGGCAAGCAAGGACACGGCGAGTGGGATTAGTTCGGCTGCTTCGGTCGGTGACAGCGGCTCGACGGCCGCTGGCCACCCCGCCGGCGAGGAGATTCAGCGTTGGACCGCCGACCGCAAGGCCGCGGCAGTGCCGGACATCCTCACGACCAAGCCCCCCCTCCACCCCAGCCGACGCCGCCCGGCTGCACGGCCTGACCGTCGCTGACCTGGAGTCGTGGATCGAGAAGTTCATGGAAGGCGGCCGCGAAGGGCTGCGTGCCGTGCCCAGGGAGCTGGAAGCCAAGTTCGAGGCCGAACGCACCGACCCGCTCGCCAAGGTGGGCGAAGTCACCCTGCGGGCGGACGTTCTCAAAACAACGAGCAGGTCCGCCTCGGGCCTGATGGGCGCCAGCGGACAGGCCGCGAGCGTCGAGCTGCCGTCGTCGCCGCCCTGGCCGCCGAGGGCAAGCGGGCGCCGATCGCCGAGGTCTGCCCGCTCCTGGGTGTCCCGAGATCCACCGCCTGCGCCCTGCCGAGCGAACGCTTGATCCGCCGTTCGCCGCCTTGTCGCGTCCTCTGTCCGGGCTGGCCTTCCCGCGGCGGGGAAGGGGGGGGCCGCGAGCAAGAACACAGTGGGATGGACGGGAGGCAGACCAGCCCGGTGCTGCGATGGCCACAGTCGAGGCTGCCGTCTCCACCCCGGCCCAAGCCCGCCCCTCGTCTGCCAGCCAAACTGGTCAGTGCCGCCGCGTCCGATCGAGCGTCCACGCCGCCCCCAAGCGGGCCAAGATCGCCAGCCCGCCCTCACTCCGCCCGGACGGAATCGTCCATCCCAAGGTCGCGGAGGCCGGTCTGGAGTTCGTTCCGCTTGGCCTCCGCCTCGGCTGGGGGAAGGGGGGCGGAGAAGCTCACGGTGATGCTCACGCCGGGGCGTTGGGCGATCTTGGTGAGAACCTTGGTGTAGAACGTCGTCCACTTGGTGGGTGGGATGACCCCCGACCACGACAGCCGCACCTCGGTTGGCGTGGCCGGCACTCCCGGCGTCCCCGCACCTTCGCGGCCAGAACCGCCGCCGGCCACCGCTGCGGTGGCGGAGGCCACCGTGATCCCCCCTTCGGCTTGGACGCCCTCGGCCGAAGCCTGCACCCGGGCGGTCCCGGGCGCGTCGCCGGCTCGGAAGACGCCATCGGCGGAAATCGTGCCGCAGGGGTCGCCCGCCAAACGCCACTGCAAGCCAGCCACCGCGATGGGCTGGCTCGCAGACCACCCGTCCCGCCACGCCCCACCCCCTCCGGCAGGCTCCCAAAGGAGGGGCTGCCGGGGAAACCTGGTTCCCCGGCACCAGCACCCCACC
>Ga0315900_10009135_pt1 | contig 12617 bp, 7 predicted proteins | sample LakEriMetagenome_FD_203521 | JGI IMG/M metagenome (GOLD analysis project Ga0315900, IMG submission 203521) | Freshwater fungal communities from buoy surface, Lake Erie, Ohio, United States - Buoy 12 MA114 | ecosystem: Environmental > Aquatic > Freshwater > Lake > Lake biofilm | place: USA: Lake...
CCAGCGACGCATGCGGCCGGCCCGCCAGATAGGCCGCTCGCCGTCGCGCAAGCTCGGCCGTTTCCTGCGCCACAACCGGTGCCAGCGACGCTTCGTCCAGCCCCGCTGCATGCAGCACTGGCGCATTGATCACCCGCACGAGCGGATCGCCATCCGCCAGCGCTCCTGCGGCCAGTTCCTCATGCCCCGGCAGGCCAAGCTTGCGCACGATGATCAGGTCAAGCGGCGCCTTCAGAGCCCGCGCCACCTCGGCCGCCACCGGCACCCCGCCGCGCGGCAGTGCCAGCACGACCGGGTCGTGCAGGTCAAGTCCGGCCAGTCGCCGGCCAAGGCGGCGCCCGGCGTCGGCGCGGTCGGCAAAACGCATGTCGGCCTCCATTGACAACCCCGGCAGATCAACGACAAGCGCGGCATGGTCACTGGCATGCGGCCGGTGCCGTCCGACCAGCGGCAGCCGCGCATCGCCCTCGGGATTCACTGACCGGTCCAGGCCAAAGCGTACCACCAACGGCTGCGCCTCTGGCCAGCGCGCCGCCAGCGAGGGCGAGGCAAGGAACCGGTCCGGGCAGGACAGGGCCCCGGTCACCGGATCGCAATAGGTCCAGCGATCCGGCACCGCCGTCCGCTCGGTCAGATCGACAGCAAAGCCTTCGGCGAACAGCGCCTCTCCGTCCGGATCATTCAGGTCTCCTGCGACCAGCCACATTTCTCCGGGCCCATGCGCCCTTGACACCAACCGGCAAAGCGCGGCCGCCTCCAGCCTTCGGACCCGCGCCGCGGCCGCGCGGTCCGGGCCCGGCGCCTTGAAATGCACGACCCAGAGCGTCAGTCCACCGAGATCGACTTGCAGCGCGTCGCGACGGAAGAGCGGACGGTCCGGGCGGTCTGCCGCAAGACCAAGCGCGCGCGGGGTGACTGCGGCATGGCTGCGGGCCGCGATGACCGGTCGCCGCGACATCAGCGCCAGATCGAGCCCCCGGCCGTCATTGCCCGGCAGGCATAGCCGGTCCGGATAGGGCGCGACACCCAGCGGCAGCAGCACATGGTCGTGGAAATGGTCCAGTGTCGTCTGGTCGAAGACCTCCTGCATCGCCAGCACGTCGGCGTCGACGAGCGCCACGATCTCGGCCGTCAGGCGCCGGTCGAGCGGGTCGAGGCGGCGGGCCGCGGCGCCCGTGTCGCGGGGATCGTCGGCATCGCGGGCGCCGTCGAGGCGGTCGCCGCGCAGGCGGAGGTTCTGGACGTTGAAGGTCGCGATACGCATGGCGTTAAAATCGCCCGCGCCGTCCTGCGCCGCCTTGCGCTGGATCAAGTGGGATTTTTCCCATGTCTGTCAGAGGTTTGTCAGAGGGCGCACGGGGCGTGGTGGGTGGTGAGGGACTCGAACCCCCGACATTCTCGATGTAAGCGAGACGCTCTACCAACTGAGCTAACCACCCCTCAAGCGGCCATAGCGCTACGGGTCCGCTCTGGCAAGCCCGGGGAGGGCGGCCGGTAAGGGGGCGGGGCTGGGGCCGGCTGACTTGCAGCGGGGGGGGGGGCTTGCTAAACACCCGTCCGGGCCGGATTAGCTTAGTCAGTTCAAAGCAGCGCTCTTGTAAAGCGAAGATCGTCGGGGCGGAGCCGACATCCGGCACCATCGGGGAACAGAGGACCAGGTTGCGGCGATGCCCCGCGAATCAGGGGTTAACGCGCTGATTTCGGTTCGAAACGGGCTTTCGGTATCACGTCGGTATCACGTCGGTATTGCGTCGGTGCGAAATCGCCGGATCGCGGGGTTAAGGCAGCGTGCGTTGCGCGCGGGCGGCGGTCTGCGCCGGCGTCGGGAGGGGCGGCGCAGGTTGCGGAGGGAAGCAAGCGCCTTAAACGGGTCAGCATATCGTTCCCGGGCGGCGAGGCCGTTTTCGCAGGGATGGGAGGCGTGGCCCTGGAGGAGCAGTCTCCCTAGCGTCGGAATGTCGAGGCGGGGAGGCTTGGGGCAGGCGGAGATGCGTCCGGCCCGGGGGCGCCGAACTGCGGGGCGGGGATGTCGGGGCGGGGCGAGGTCAGGCCTTGCGGCGGCCTTCGTGGAGCCAGGCGGCGAGGACGAGGGCGGCGGCGATGAGGAGCAAGGCCCAGGCGGGCAGGAGGGGTGTGATCGTGATGTCGGCGGTCCGATAGGCGCCGCGCGAGGTGAGGCCGATCCAGCCGCGCCCGGCAGCGGGGCGGCCCGGGCGCACCTCGCGCAGGGCCGGCATGCCGTCGGAGAGCGCGACGATGCCGCCGAGCGTGGGTGCGGTCACGGGGGCGAGAACCTCGCCCGTGGCGATGGTCTGTTCGAATTCGCGCGGGGCCGCCGGGCCGAGGGCGATGACGGTGTCGAGGGTGCCGTCGGTCAGGCGGTAGAGGCCGATCTCGGGCGCTTCCCACAGGAGTTCGTGGCGGCCGGGGCTGACCTGTTCGAGGGTGAGGGTGGTCTCTGACCCGTCGGGGGCGGTGATCGTCACTTCGCCCGCGGTATCGGCCAGGGTTCGGCGGATGATGCGCATGGTCTGGCCCGCGGGTTCGACCCAGAGGCTTTCCTCTTCAAGCTCGGGTTCCTTCATCATCCAGTGGGCGAGGCGGCGCAGGAGTTCGAGCTGGGGTCCGCCGCCTTCGAAGCCGCGGTCCCAGAGCCAGGAATGGTCGGAGTTGATGAGAGCGACGCGCCCTTCGCCCACGCGGCTGAGGACGAGGAGCGGGCGGTCACCCGGTCCGGACATGACGGCGGTGGCGCCGGGCGGGGGGAGCGTGTCGACAAGGCGGAACCAGCGGCCCCAGCCGGGGGTGCCGTCTTCGGCCGCGGGGCGGGGGGCGAGGTCGGGCAGGCCTTCGGTCACGGGATGGCGCTGGCCGGGATCGGTCAGGCGGGGGACGAAGGGTTCGTCGACCACGCGCGCAGTCGGCGTGCCGGGCAGGATCTGGCCCAGGGGCGAGCGGAAGATGCTTTCGGCCGTGGCATATTCCGGGCCGGAGGCGATCAGCAGGGCACCTCCGTTGATCACGTAATCGGCGATGTTCTGGAGGTATTCGTTGGGCAGGATGCCGCGGCGTTTGTAGCGGTCGAAGATGATGAGGTCGAATTCGTTGACCTTGTCCACGAAAAGCTCGCGCGTGGGGAAGGCGATGAGCGAAAGCTCCTCGACCGGGACGCCGTCCTGTTTGTCAGGGGGGCGCAGGATGGTGAAGTGGACGAGGTCCACGGAGGAGTCGGATTTCAGCAGGTTGCGCCAGGTGCGTTCGCCCGGGTGGGGTTCGCCCGAGACGAGGAGCACGCGCAGGCGGTCGCGCACGCCGTTGATCTGGACGACGGCGGCGTTGTTGCGGTCGGTGATCTCGTCCGCGGCGGCGGGGACGGAGAATTGCAGCACGTTCATGCCGCCATGGGGCAGGGTGAGGGGAAGTTCGAGGTCTTCGCCCACGGGGACGTCGAAGAGCATCGGCGGGCCGCCGTCGATGGCGATGGAAAGATCGACGCGCTGCGGGCCGGGGGGGGCGGCGCCCTGATCTTCGATCCTGAGGCCGAGGGTGAATTCCTCGCCCAGGATGGCAAAGGCGGGGGCGTTGCGGACGACAAGGCGGCGGTCCCAGTCGCCGGGCTCTCCTGTCAGCAGGACATGGGCGGGGGCGGGAAGCGGGGGGGCGTGTTCGATGTCGTGGATGCGGCCATCGGTCAGGAGCAGGATGCCGGCGATGCGGCCCTGGGGTTCTTCGGCCAGCGCCTCGGCCAGGGCGGACATGAGGAGCGAGCCGCCGTCGCCCGGGGCATCGGCCATGCGGATCACGCGCAGTTCGGTATTGTCGCGGGCGGCTATGGCGGATTCGAGCGCGGCGAGCGCGGCGGCGGCCTGGGCGGGGCGGTCGGCAAGGCGCTGGGAGGCGCTGTCGTCGACCACGGCGATGACGATGTCGGAGAGGGGTTCGCGGTCTTCGCGCTGGAGCGCGGGATTGGCGATGGCGGCAAGCAGCGCGAGGCCCGCGGCGGCGCGGAGCCACCAGCCCGAGAGACCGCGCCAGAGCGCGAGCAGCGTCGCCGCGAAGGCGAGCAGCGCCACCGCGACGAGAAGCGGCACGGGCAGGAGCGGGTCGAGGACGATCTGGCCGGTCATGATCTATTGCCCCAGCCGGTCGAGCAGGGCGGGCACGTGGACCTGGTCGGATTTGTAGTTGCCGGTCAGCACATGCATGATCAGGTTGACGCCGAAGCGCAGCGCGACTTCGCGCTGGCGTTCGCCGGCCAGCCCACGGCCGACGGGATAGAGCGGGGTGCCGTTGTCGTCGGTCGCCCAGGCGGCGGCCCAGTCGTTGCCGCCGATGACGACGGGGGTGACGCCGTCGTTGAGGTTGCGGAAGGGCATGCCTTCAGCCTGTTCAGCATCGGGGGGGGCGGCTTCGACCCAGAGGTCGGGGCCGGCGAAGCGGCCGGGAAATTCCTTGAGGAGGTAGAAGCTGCGCGTCAGCACATGGTCGGCCGGGATCGGTTCGAGCGGGGGGATGTCGAGCGGCGTGGCGATGGCCCGGAGCGTGCGGCCTTCGGGCGTGGCCGTGCCGAAGCCGCCGAGATCGGCGTCGCGGGTGTCGAACAGGATCATGCCGCCGGTGCGCAGGTAGCGGTTGAGCTTGTCATAGGCGGCGGGCGAGGGGATCGGCTGGCTCGCCGTCACGGGCCAGTAGAGGAAGGGGAAGAAGGCAAGCTCGTCGGTTTCGATGTCGATGCCCATGGGTGCGGCAGGTTCGACCGAGGTGCGCTGGAAGAGCGTGCGGGAGAGGCCGGCGAGGCCCGCGCGGGCGGTTTCGTCTACGGTCGGATCGCCGGTCAGGACATGGGCGAGCACGACGGCGGAGGTGGCCTGCATGGCAAAGCGGTCGGCTTCGGTCAGGTCCTGGGCGCGCGGTGCCTGGGGTGCGAACGGCAGGAGCGCGAGGGCGAGGAGCGCGGCCGTGGCGCGGGGGCCGCGCAGGCGGCCCGAGACGGCAAGCGAGGCTGCGACATCGGCGGCGAGGATCAGGATTGCGGCGGCGAGGAGCCAGCCCTTGAGGTCGGTCTCGGGCGCGGCGGCGAGGCCTTCGACGGGGATGCCGGCGGGCCAGGCGGCGGGGGAGAGGGTGGCATCGGCGGCCAGGGTGTTGACGGCAAGGCGGCGGTCTTCGCCGGCATAGAGGCCGGGGGGCAGGTCGGGGCCGGTGCGGCCGGCGGCGATGCGTTCGCCGGTCACGCCGGGGAGCGTGTCGGCGGGGCCGAGTTCGCCCCAGGCGTCGAGCACGTCTTCGGGCATCCAGGTGGTGCCAGCGAGGTCCGCCGCCCCGGGCGCGAGCGCGCGGGTCGAGACGGCGAGGCGTTCGAGCATCTGCACGAAGAGGCCCGAGAGCGGCAGGGTCGACCATTCTGCATTGGCGGTGACGTGGAAGAGCACGACCTGGCCCTGGCCGAGCGTGGTGCGGGTCACGAGCGGGGTGCCGTCGGCCAGCTGGGCGATGACGCGGTCGGCGAGCGTGGGGTCGGGTTCGGCCATGACCTGCTGGCGGACGGAGACGTCGGGGGGGACGGGCAGGCCGAAGAAGGGCGAGGTTTCGGCGAAGGGGGCCAGCGTCTTGGGTTCGCCCCAGCTCATCGCGCCGCCGACGCTGCGGCCGCCGGCGCGCAGGCGGACGGGCAGGAGCGGATCGGCTTCGGTTTCGGCCCGGTCGAGCGCGGCGAGGCGGGGGCCGGCGAAGCGCAGGAGCAGCCCGCCGGCATCGACCCAGTCGCGCAGGGCGGTGGCTTCGGTTTCGGTCAGGGTGGCCACGTCGGCGAAGACGATGACATCGGGATTGGCAAGCAGGATGTCGGGGAGCGTGCCGTCGAGCAGGTCGGCGTTCGGCGCGAGCGCCTGGCGGAGGTAGTGCAGCGGCGAGAGGAGTTCGAGGCCTTCGGCTTCGCCGCTGCCGGCGAGGAGCGCGATTTCGCGCCGCCGCAGGCCGTCATCGGCAAGCGCCACGGCGGCGGCCGACCGCAGGCCGGGGATTTCGAAGCGGGTGACGCGGTTGCGCAGTTCGGGGGGCAGGTCGAAACGCGCCTCGGCCGTGGCTTCGCCGGGGGCGAAGGCGAGGGGGGCGGTGGCAAGCTGGCGTTCGGTGCCGGCGGGGTCGCGGCCGATGGCGGCGACCTGGACGTCGGCGCCGGGGCCGGTCGGGCTGCGCAGGGCGGGGACGAGGATGGCGCCGTCCTCGAACCGGGGCGAGGTGAGGGCGAGGGTCTGGCGCGGCGACTGGAAGACGGTGACCCGGCCCCGGTCCGAGAGCGCGGCTAGCAGGCCCGCGCGGCTGTCGCGGGCGAGGCCGTCGGAGAGCCAGAAGGTGTCGAAACCGCCGGTGAGCCCGGCGGCGAAGGTGTCGAGCGTGGCGGGATCGGGTTCCCACGGGCGGGGGATGAGGCCGGGCAGGCGCAGGAGCGTCTCTTCCGCGGGATGGAATTCGGGGGGGCCGGCGGCGAGGTCGGTCAGGGTGGTGACGGCGGCGGGGCGGCCGAGGCGCCGGGCCTCGGTCAGCAGCTGTTCGGCCCGGGCGATGCGGTCGGGCCAGTCGCGGGCATCGGCCCAGGTGCCGTCGAGCAGGATGAGGAGCGGCCCGTCACCCGGCCGTTCGGCCGGGGGGTTCAGGACGGGGCCGGCGAAACCGAGAATGACGGCGGCGACGGCCGCCATGCGCAGGAGCAGGAGCCACCAGGGCGTGCGGTCGGTCTGCGTGTCGTCATCGGTGAGGCCAAGGAGCAGGGCCACGCCGGGAAAGCGGCGGCGGATGGGCGCGGGCGGGATGGCGCGCAGCAGAAGCCAGAGGATCGGCAGCGCGGCAAGCCCCATGAGAAGCCAGGGAGCGGTGAAGCCGAGGGGGCCGAGGGTCCACATCTAGCGCGCACCGCCCGGGCGACGTGACCGGGGGAGCGCCCCGGAGGATGGACTGTGCCGGGCGGCAAGCGGAAGGGCGGGGCGGGGGGTCATGCGTGACGCTCGATCGCGTGCCAGAGCCAGAGCAGGGCTGCGGCGGGGGGGGTGTCGGTGTGATGGCAATTGTATTGCCAGCCGGTCACCCGGGCGAGCCGGGCGAGGTGGTCCTTGCGGGCGGCGAGCCGGTCGAGATAGCGGCTGCGCAGGGCGGAGGCCTGGAGCGTGTCGTGGCTGAGGGTGCCACCCATGCTTTCGAAGAGCGTGCGGCCGTCGAAGGGGAAGGCTTCCTCGGCGGGGTCGAGCACCTGGAGAAGCGCGCCGCGGATGCCGCGGTCCGCGGCGGCGGTGAGCGCGGTTTCGACCGGGGCCGGGTCGCCGAGAAAATCGGACACGAAGAGGGCGCGGGAATGATGCGGCAGGCCGGCCGTATCGGGGGCGCCGTAGTCGGCGGCGTCATCTTCGCAGAAGATTTCGGCGATGCGGTCGGCCTGGGCCCGGCCGCGGGCGGGGGGCAGGCCGAGGCCGGAAAGGCCCACGCGTTCGCCGCCGCGCAAGAGCAGGAGCGCGAGGGCGAGGGCGAGCAGGCGGGCGCGGTCGGCCTTGGACGGCAGTGCGGGGCGCGAGGCGAAGCGCATCGCGGCCGAGCGGTCGACCCAGAGGATGACGCTTTGCGCGATCTGCCATTCCTTGTCCTGGACGAAGGCGGCGTCCGAGCGGGCCGAGCGGCGCCAGTCGATGCTGCGCGCGGCGTCATGGGGCTGGGCGGGGCGGTATTGCCAGAAATCGTCGCCAAGGCCCGCGCGGCGGCGGCCGTGGTCGCCGAGGATGACGGTCGTAGCGAGGTGTTCTGCCGCGGCGAGAAGCGGCGGCAGGGGCGCGGCGAGGGCCGCGCCTTCGGCGATCAGGCTGACAGGCGTGGCGGCGGTCACGCGGCGGCCCTGGCCTCGGTCGCGGCGGCGGCCATGCTGTCGATCAGCGCGGGCAGGCTTTCGCCGCGGGCGCGGGCGGCGAAGGAGAGCGCCATGCGGTGGCTGAGCACGGGGCCGGCGAGGCGGCGCACATCGTCGGGCGAGGGCGCCAGGCGGCCGCCGAGCAGCGCCTCGGCGCGGACGGCGAGCATGAGGGCCTGGGCGGCGCGGGGGCCGGGGCCCCAGCTGACGTTCTGGCGGATCATGTCGGGGGCGCTCTCGTCGCCGGGGCGGCAGGCGCGGACGAGGTCGAGGATCATCTCGACCACCATTTCGCCGACGGGCATGCGGCGCAGGAGCCTTTGCGCCTCGAGCAGTTCGCCGGCGGTGAAGACGGGGGAGGCGCGGTCCTCAGTCGCGCCGGTGGTGGCGATGAGGATGTCGCGTTCGGTTGCGCGGGTCGGATAGGGGACGTCGATCTGGACAAGGAAGCGGTCGAGCTGCGCCTCGGGCAGGGGGTAGGTGCCTTCCTGTTCGATCGGGTTCTGGGTGGCGAGCACGTGGAAGGGCAGGCCGAGCGCCCGATGGACGCCGGCGACGGTCACCTCGCTTTCCTGCATGGCCTGGAGGAGGGCGGACTGGGTGCGCGGCGAGGCGCGGTTGATTTCGTCCGCCATGAGAAGCTGGCAGAAGACGGGGCCTTCGATGAAGCGGAAGGCGCGGGTGCCGTCGGCAGCGGTTTCGAGCACTTCGGAGCCGAGGATGTCGGCGGGCATCAGGTCGGGGGTGAACTGGATGCGGTTGGTGGCAAGCCCCATGACGGTGCCGAGCGTGTCGACAAGGCGGGTCTTGCCGAGGCCGGGCAGGCCGATGAGCAGTGCATGGCCGCCGCAGAGGAGTGCGGTCAGCGCAAGGTCGACGACACGCTCCTGCCCGATGAAGCGGCGGGCGACCGAGGCGCGCGCTTCGGCGAGGCGGGATTCGAGTGCCTCGATCCCGGCGATGAGCGTGGCGTCGGCCATGACATTTCCCTTCCGTGACTCTATCTGCGGGCAGGAGAGACATATTGCGGCGGCGGCGGATGGCAAAGACAAAGAACGGTGAGAGGGCCGTGTCGGCCGAGGGGCTGGCGCGGGCGGCCGCCGAGGCGGCGGGCGAGCGGGGGCTGCCGCCGGTGCATCTCTGGGACCCGCCCTTCTGCGGCGACATCGACATGCGCATCGCGCGGGACGGGACGTGGTTCTATCTGGGCACGCCGATCGGACGGAAGGAGCTGGTGCGGCTGTTCGCGGGGATCATCCGGCGGGAGGGGGAGGCCTATTTCCTGGTCACCCCGGTGGAGAAGGTGGGCATCACGGTGGAGGATGCGCCCTTTGTCGCCGTGGATGTGGAGCGCACGGAGGGGGGCGTGGCCTTTGTCACCAACGTGGGGGACCGGGTGGTCGCGGATGCGGCCCATCCGGTCCGGGTCGAGCGGGAGAGCGTGACGGGGGAGCCGCGGCCCTATGTGCGGGTGCGGCGCAATCTCGAGGCGCTGATCGACCGCAAGTCCTTTTACCGGCTGGTGGAGATGGGGGAGGTCCGGGACGGCTGGTTCGGCGTGGCGTCGGGGGGGGTGTTCTTTGCGATCATTCCGGAGGCGGAACTGGGCGGATGAGACCGCTTGCCTGCCGCGATGGCGGGGCGGGCGGCATCAGCGGCGCTGGGCGAGGATGACGCCGGCGGCGACGATGGCCGCACCGATGGCCTGGGGCCAGGACCATGTGCCGCCGAGGGCGAGCAGGATCAGCATCACGTAGAAGGGCGCGATGTTGATGTGGAAGGCGGCGACGGCGACGCCAAGCTTGTCGGCTGCGGCGATCCAGGCGAACTGGCTGATGCCGAAGGCGAGCATGCCGTAGAGCGCGATCAGGCCGAGGTCGGTGCCGGAGAGTGGCAGGGGCGGCAGGGCGGTGAGGCCGAGGGCGAGGAAGGCCGCAAAGGCCGCCGCGATGAAGGCGAGCGCGCCGAGCGAGGAGATGACGGTGCGGGTGAGCGCGTCGGCATCGGGCAGGTCGCGGACGATATGGTGGCTGGCCCAGGAGAAGAGCAGCGCGGAGGCCACGGCCATGAGCGCGCCGGGGCCGATCTGGCCGGGCAGGGCGGTGCCGGTGAGCACGCCGGTGGCGACGAGGCCGCCGATGAGTGTAGCGAGGAGGCCGAGGACAAAGCCGGGCGTCAGCGGCTCGCGGTCGTACCACCAGGCGACCAGAGTGGCCGCGAGCGGGGTGCTGGCGGCGATGATGGCGACGGTGACGGGGTCGGTGAACCATTGCGCGAGCAGGATTGTCCAGGCGCCGCCGCCGAAGCCCAGGCCGCCGACGAAAAGGCCGCGCGCCCAGCGCAGGCCGCGGGCGCGTGCCAGACCGCCGGTGAGTGCCCAGAGCGGCAGGATCAGCAGCATCGCCATGACGAACCGGCCGAGCACGGCGGCGAGCGGGTCCCAGGTCGCGAGCAGCGTCTCGGCCGCGGGAAAGCCTGCGGCCCAGGCGGCCATCGAGATCACGGCATAGAGGTTGCCGGCGAGCGGGGCCGCGGCGCGCGGAGCGGGGTCGGGGCCTTGGGTCATGCCCGCGCGGTCCTTTGGTGTGGATGGGTTCGGCCCAGACTGACCCGGCCGGCCCGTGGCAGCTTGCCGGAATTCGACATGCGCGGGGCAAATCCGGCTAGGGCCGGCGGTCATCCCGGGATAGGCTGGGCGCGGGACCATGGGGGGCAAGGTGGCGAAGTTCTGCGCGAACCTGTCGATGCTGTTCACGGAGCGACCGTTCATGGAGCGGTTCGGCGCGGCACGGGCGGCCGGTTTCGCGGCGGTCGAGGTGCAGTTTCCCTATGATGCCGATGCGTCGGCGATGGTGGGCGAACGGGTCCGGCACGGGCTGGATCTGGTCGTCATCAACGGGCCGCCGCCGAATTATGCGGGCGGCCCGCGGGGTTTTGCCGCCATTCCGGACGGCGGGGAGAGGTTCCGCCACGACCTGCGGCGGGCCGCACGGCATGCCGCGGTGCTTGGCGCGCGGCATCTGCACCTGATGGCGGGCGCGGCCGAGGGAGAGGCGGCGCGGGCGGCCTTTGCCGATCATCTTGGCTTTGCCGCCGCCGCCCTTCCGGGGCAGTCGCTGGTGATCGAACCGATCAACCGGGCCGATGTTCCGGGATATTTCCTGGCCGATTTCGGCCTGGCGGCCGACATCATCGCCGAGGTGGGCGCGCCGAACCTCGGGCTGCAGTTCGATGCCTATCATGCCCACAGGATCACGGGCGACGTGATCGGGACCTGGGACAGGGTGCGGCACCTGGTCGTGCATGTCCAGATCGCGGGTGCGCCGGGCCGCAACGAACCCGAGGGCGGAGAAATCGATTATCGCGCCTTTCTGGACCGGATCGCCGCTGATGGTTATCAGGGCTGGGTCGGGGCGGAGTATCATCCGCGGGGACGGACGGAAGACGGGCTTGGCTGGATGAGGCGGCTTTCGGGCTGACGGCCCGGGCAAGCCGGTGCGTCATCCGTCAGGCCTGCGGGGGCCGGTCGCCCTGGATGGCCGGGACCGGGAAGGCCGGGGCGTGCCGGGCGGGGCGTCCGCCAGAGGGCGGGGCGTGCGGCAATCGTGCGGCAGGCCCGCCGCGCGCGGCGTCAGACGACGCGGAGATGGACCGGTGATCCGTCGTGGCGGGTCCGGGCGTGGGCCCGCAGCCAGTCGGCGGTTTCGCTGAGCGGCATCGGACGCGCGATGGCAAAGCCCTGCACATGGCCGCAGCCGAGCCGTGCCAGCATGGCACGTTCGGCCGCAGTTTCGACCCCTTCGGCAAGCGTGTCGAGGCCCAGACGCTCTGCCATCGTGAGGATTGCGCCGACCATCTTCTGCTGTTCGGGGTCATCGTCGATGCGGGTGACGAAGGAGCGGTCGATCTTGATCCGTTCGATCGAGAAGCGCCGGATCGAGGTGATCGAAGCATGGCCGGTTCCGAAGTCGTCCAGATCGAGACAGCAGCCAAGGCGGGCAAGGCCCGCGAGGTTGCGCATCACCACATCCTCGGCCCGGTTGGCAACGACGTTTTCAAGCACCTCGATCACCAGACGGTCGGGTGTGAGATCGTGCCTGTCGAGTTCCCAGCCGATGCGTTCGACCAGGCTGGGGTCCGAGAGTTCGGCATTGGAGAAGTTCACGCCGACGCGCGGGATCCGCAGTCCGAGCCCGTCCCAGTGGCGCAGGGCGGCGAGCGCCTCGCGCACCATCGCTTCGCCCAGACGGTCCATCCGGCCGGCCTGGGCGAGGGCGGGCAGGAATTCGACCGGAGGGATCATGCCGCGCACGGGGTGTTGCCAGCGGGCAAGCGCCTCGAATCCGGTGACCTCGCCGCTGCGGGTGGAGACCTGCGGCTGGAAGTAGGCCGTAATTTCCCCCCGCTCGAAGGCTTCGGCAACCTCGGCCGCCAGGATCGAGCGGCTGGCGACACGGGCGCGCATCGCGTCCGAATAGCTGCGGATGCCGGAGGGTCCGCTGCGCTGCGCCTCGATCATGGCGAGGGTGGCGCCCTGGACGATATCCTCTCCGGTCGGGTGACGGTGGCGGGACGAGAGGCTGAAGCCGATGGCGGCAGAGAGGTAGAAATTCATGCCGGCGATCGAGATCGGTTCCGAGATGGCGCGCTGCAGCCGGCCGGCGAGCTGCACCGCCGGTTCGAGCGCGAGCCGGCGCGAGGGAGCGAGTGCGACGGCGAAGGTTGG
>Ga0315900_10009136_pt1 | contig 12614 bp, 21 predicted proteins | sample LakEriMetagenome_FD_203521 | JGI IMG/M metagenome (GOLD analysis project Ga0315900, IMG submission 203521) | Freshwater fungal communities from buoy surface, Lake Erie, Ohio, United States - Buoy 12 MA114 | ecosystem: Environmental > Aquatic > Freshwater > Lake > Lake biofilm | place: USA: Lake...
TTGCCTCCGAACTGCATAATATAATGGTCGATAGGACTTTCAACGGATAACATATTAGCATTTGGTTTTAATACTATTTGCATCCAATGAGCTGGAAGTATATAAAGTTGTAATGGCTCTCCCGCTCTCGCTCCTTCTTTGGGTGACATCTTATAAAAATAAACATTACCGCAAACTTTTAAATAAACCTTATATAAAAATAATATATCATTCCACGTTTGTATAGGGTTAGGCCTGTCAATCGGCATTGGCATTTCGCTATCTGTTTCGTAAGCATCTTTTTTAAGAAGTTCAATAGCTCTCTTTTGTTGGATGGTTAATTCAGTTGGATAACGTTTTATTTTCTTAACTATATCCTCATCCGATATTTCTTTAATGTAATAAGGAACGACTGTTGTTTTGGATGCCATTTGGTTAACCATTGCATTAACATCAGGATTTTCGCCATAACCTTTAACCATTAATGTTTCGAGAGTTGGATTGTAAGTGTTTGTTAATCCTCCTACTACTTTATACATAGCCTCATTAAAAAGGTTTTGATTCGGATTAAAAAAGGTATTCCACGCTAAATTTAACCTACTTAAAAGTGTATTATTTGCCATTTTATTTAAAACTTTGTTTCAAAGATATAAATTTTTATATCATTTCGTATAAATTATTTAGAAAGTAAAAAATACTTTCTTTAATCCGAGGTCTTCCATTTCGTGATAACGTACAGCATCAATAGCGTGATTGAACATATCAACAGGCTTATTTAATGCCTCTCCAGTACGTTTATCTTTATCCCAAGCATATTTTCTAAATTCATTAATTAAATTTAAACTTTGCTTTGTAACAAGGTAATCCTGCTCCTGCATTATTTGAATACCAAAACGAATACTATCCGCTCCCTTTGTTACTCCTGTGGCATTTATACCGTATAATTTTAATTCTGATATTGATTTCGGTTCTGCACTATCACAATAAGCTGGTTTTTTATTATTCATAAATTTAGCTATTTGGCTATTGCTTAATCCTTTTTGATAACAAATTTCATTTAATATTCTTTTGCCATTCCATTTATAAACTTCTATTATTGCAGTTGGATCAGCTGAATAACCAAAATCGACTCCATAACCAATCAATTCAGCTTCATTAGGTATTTGGTCTATCTGCTTCCAATTATTGAAAATAACTCCTTCTAAATTACCAATTTGCCCAAGACCGTAAACATTCCACCAGTTTTCCCAATAGGATGATGTTTCTGCTTTTACTTTTGCCTTTTCTATTTCTTTAACAATAGCCGAATCAAGTGCCTCGTTATCTTTATAAGTTAATATTATAAAATCAGCCGCAGGGTCTTGTAATAATTCAGTATGTACCCAAAATTCATTTGTTGGATTGTAATCTAAATAAATGAATTTTTTAGTTCGGATGGCTAACTGCTGGTAGCTTTCAAAGGTTACATTATTGCACTCATTTATAAATAAAACATCACGCCTTGCACCTCGTAATTTATCCGGTTGATCAACAGAGAAAAATTCAATATAACTGCCGTTTGAGAATTTATAAGTCAGGTTTGATTTATTAAAATTATTAGGATTGAAATTATTAGTCCAATCCATTATTTTAAGAAAGTCTTTTAATGCACCACGTTTTAAATGCGGTATTGATTCACTGACTACTGATATTTCAGAGTTTGGAGTTTGTATTGCATACTGAATTAAAAGCGGAAGGATTGTAAAGGTTTTCGAGCTTGATGTTCCGCCTTGTACAATCCTTATTCTTTTGCGTAATGCTTTTATTTTAGTTTGTGCTGTTGTCTTCTGTAACATCCAAATCTAATTGTTTAAATATAGGTTTTTCAACCTCTTCTGTTACTGTATGGTTCATTGACAATTTACGTAATTCATCAGGAGTTGCTATCAATTTCATTAATGCCATCTGCAAAGCTGGAGCGTTTGAAGTGTACCATTTTGAGCGCATTGATACTTTTAATTGCGTTCTATTTAATTCCAACATCGCTTTTAGCTCGTTCAATTCGTTAGAGTCAGGCGGAAAAAAATCGTAAAAAGTAGGTTTTGCACAAGGTAAAAAAGCGACAATATCTTCCACGAAAAACAGTTTATGTTTAACTATCATTTCTTTTGCCTGTTCAAATATTTTCTTTCTATCGTATGCCATTATGCTTTAAATTCATTAGTACAATCAACTCCGTTTCTTTTAACGGTTAAAGTATCATCAAGTTTAATCATTCGCTTTACTATTACATCGCAGTACTTCGGGTCGAACTCAATTACTCTTGCTTTTCTTTTTAGTTGTTCACAAGCCACCATTGTAGTTCCACTTCCACCAAAAGCATCAATAACTATATCGCCAACCTTTGAACTATTTTCTATTTGATAACCAAATAATCCAATTGGTTTCATAGTTGGATGTTCTGCATTTCTACTTGGTCTATCATATTCAATTACTGTTGTTTGCTTTCTGTCTGAATACCATTTATGACCATCACCTGCAAGCCATCCATATAAACAAGGTTCGTGTTTCCATTGGTAATCTTGCCTACCCATTACCATTGTATTTTTAACCCATATTAATTGTTGTTTTAATAACCAACCAGCATCTACCATTGCTTTTCCAAAGTTTATTACTTCCGATGAAGCGTGCCAAACATAAATTGCACCACCTTTTTTTACTGCTGTAGTTAAAGCAACATAAAAATCATAAAGAAATTTATAAAAATCATCGTTACCCATTGAATCGTTTTCAATAGTAAGAGCATCTTTAGTTTTCCCTTCGTATGCTACGTTATACGGTGGGTCTGTTACAACTAAATCAGCAAGTTGACCATCCATTAGCTTTTCAAAAGTATCGCTCTGTGTACTATCCCCACATAACAACCTATGCTCTCCAATTTCGTATAAATCGCCTAAAACAGTAATTGGTTCTTCGGGAGGTGTTGCATCGAAATCGTCTTCGCTTGCTTCTAATACTTCATCAACTTCAAACGCTGGCAAATCCAACCCCCACGCTTCCAACTCCTCACTATTCCACTCATTCGCTAACACTTCCCAATCCCATTCGCCACCGCTTGTATTGTCTTTAATTAAAAACTCCCTTTGTTTTTCTTCTGATAAATCTGTTACTATAATTGGTATTTGTTTTAATCCTGCTTCCTTACAGGCCTTATAACGCATATTCCCACCTAAAATAATCATATCTTTATTGACTACAATAGGTCGGATATTTAGCATTTCAGGGAAGTCTTTAATAGACTGTACTAACTTCTTAAACTTATCGTCTTTTATAAGTCGAGGATTGTTTGGGTTGAGTTTAACCTCTGATATTTTTACTATTTTCATTTATCTATTTGTTGTAATTTTCTAATCGCCCATTCAATACCTTCTGTGCCTCCCCATGCATCCCACATAAGGCCTCCGCATCCTTCTGAATAAGGAACGTCTTTATGTTGTTGATGTCTTTTAAACGATGCCATTCTTGCTATCGTGTCTCTTGTTATATTCTCACGATTCGCCAACTGATTTGCCCTTGCTTTGCCTACCGGAGTTCCGCAATCACCCCATCCATTTTCATCGGCCCATTTTAAAGCTCTCTTTGCGTTGTTTGTTGCTGCCTGCGGATAGTCGTTATACGTTTCCGATTTGGTTTCACTCCATGCCATTTGACAAACTGCATATCGCTGTTGTACATCGTATTCATTAGCCATTAAACTATCCTCCATACATCGTTGAATGAAGTCAGTTCTATTTTCGCTTGGATTTGGGTTTGGTATCGGCATTTTGTTTTTCTATTGCTATAAGTTCAAAATATATACTAAATTGGTTTTTAAGACTGGAGATCATTTCATCGTATCTTTTTTTACTAACTTGAAACTCCTCGTTTTTATGTCTTAATTTGTTTATTGTAGTATCTTTTATCGGTTTTAATGTTTTTAATGTTATCATTTTATTTCGTTAAAAAAATCAATCCAACTTTGCTCTGATCCTATTTCGTTAAATTCTGTAAATTTAGGTATTTTATTTAGAATTTTATTCAGATCAATTCCTTTCATATCAAAAGGCAAAATATATCCATTTTCACCATCTGTTATTTGTTCTTTACCTGATGCAAAAGGTGTAATTAAACAAGGTGTTTTAACCTGTAATGCTTCGTAAACTGAATAGGCAAAACCTTCCGTATCTGAAAGCTGGACCAAATAATCAGCTTGGTTAATTTGTTCAAAAGGTCTTTTTACTACACCTTTAAAAAATACATTTTTGCAATCCTTAAAATTAGCTTTTATTTTCTTTTGCCAATCAGTTTCGTAACTTCCGTAAATGTCCCAAATATAATCAATTTTTTCTTTATCCAATAATTGAGCTAGTTTCAGCATTCTGTCGAAACCTTTTTCTCCTGATAGTCTGCTAACAGTTATCAGAGATAATACTTTATTTTTTTTCTTTGGTTTAGGAATATAAGTATTGTCTAATAGGTTGTATATGATTTTATCAATTTTGTAAGGAGTGGCAATCTCGAATGATGTTTTAACCAATTCCCCGACTGCAACGTGATGAGTTGTTTTTTTATGGCGGATATATTTAAAATTCCAATTTGCAATAACGTGGCGATAATCAGCGTGAATAATCTGAATGCAACGTTTTGAATTTATATAGTTATACGGTTCAGTTCCCCAAGCTGTTGAGTTTACAAAAATATCACATTTATGGCCTTTGACTTTATCAAGCTTGGCTATATTTACAAATTCCGCCATTTCAAATAACATATCATAATCCTGGCAATAATCAAATAGGAGAGTGATATCGTAATGTTTACTCATTCGTTTGCAAAAATTCTCAACGAATCGCTCTACACCTCCAATGTTATTGTAGTTACTAATATAAATAAAAAGTTTCATTTAATTTTTATTGATTAGGTTTTTAATAGATATATTCTTTTTAACTTCATCGTAAAGCTCAGAATTAAACTCTAATATAAAGTCAGTTCCGTTTAAAATTAGGCACATTGTTTCTGAATCTATTACATAACAGCCATTAACATCGCTAATAACGAAGTGAAAGTTTGTATATTCCTGACTATCTTCAGTTTGAATTAAAACTCTTGCTTGTTTCATAAAAACAAAGATAATTAAAAATATTTTATAAAAAAGTTTGATAGTTAATTATAAATAACTATATTTGTACTCAAGAAACAAACAATTAAAAAATCAAACATTATGGAAACTTATCAAATTTTAGTATCAGGTTATACAAACGGATATTTAACAAGTGAATTAATTAAAGTTGAAGCTTTTACATTAGAAGAAGCAGCTTTAATAGCAGAAAACAAATCATCATTAGATGGAGCAGCAGCAAGAATATAAACAAATAAAAACAAAACATTATGAAAACAAAAATTGAGATTAAAAGTATTTTAGGCGAAGTTCTATTTACTTATGAAGCTGAAAATGCTACAATTAAAGATGCGGTTGAAAATGCCGTTTTACAAAAATTTAACTTGATTGATGCTGACTTGAGAGGTGCTGACTTGAGAGGTGCTGGCTTGAGAGGTGCTTACTTGTTTGATGCTTACTTGATTGATGCTGACTTGAGAGGTGCTGACTTGAGAGGTGCTGGCTTGAGAGGTGCTGAATTGAGAGGTGCTAACTTGAGAGGTGCTGAATTGAGAGGTGCTAACTTGAGAGGTGCTAACTTGATTGATGCTGACTTGATTGATGCTGACTTGATTGATGCTGACTTGATTGATGCTGACTTGAGAGGTGCTAACTTGAGAGGTGCTGAATTGAGAGGTGCTAACTTGAGAGGTGCTAAAAATACAGAAAATGCATATATGCCATTATTTTGTAAATGGTCTTATTCAATTTTAGGAGATAAAATACAAATAGGATGCGAAACAAGAACTATTGAAGAATGGGATGAATTTTTTGCAAGTACTGAAGAATTATTGACTAAAAGAGGTACAGAAGAATTTAAACAAATAGAAGCTATTTATTTAGCTTGTAAAGCATACTTAACACATTTAAAATTATGAAAACATTTTTAAGCAGACAGAAGTACCAAGTTTACGCGATAGGATTTATTGCGTTATATTTTCTAACCCGATTTATATATTAATTATGAGCATCAGAGCAAAACAAAAATTTTATAACCAAGCTGTAAACTTGGGAATAGATTTAAAGGATTTGGATATTGATAAATTAGATTTTTCAGCACCAGTAAGACACAAAAGCAGTTTTAAAAAACGTGCTAAAGAAATTAAGGAACTATACAACTATAAATTCCCTGATTATGTTGAGCCTCGAAGTTTTGATTTTGGATTGTTTAATATTGAATTTGTAAAAAAATGAGAAATTTATCAGAACAAGAAAAAAAAGAATTAGACTTTGTAACCAAACAAGCTGTTAAGGTTGCCGTTGGAATAGCAATATTATTTTTTGCTTTACTTATCTTATCAACCTTAATATGAAACAATTAATTTTAGATAGTATCAAAGATTATTGCAACGAGAATTACAACTGGTTTGATAATTATATTGATTGCAAAGAATTAGAGATTTACGGCAATGATTTCAATATTATAGCGATTATTGATTTTGAGGTTGAAGTTGAGGTTTACCATAAACCATCCACAGGAAATTATTTTGATCCACCCGAAAGAGGCGAGTGTGATTTTATAATTGATGAAATAACAGTACAGGAAGTTTATAACTCAAAAGGTAAATTACTTCCAAATTATAAAGAAAAACTACAAAGTGAATTAGAAAATTTAAAAGGGAAAATTTTATGAAAGAAAAAAACGTAGGAGGTAGACCGAAAGCATTTAAGGATGATGTTAGTGTAGTATTGCCAATGTCAGTACCCAGTAAGCAAAAAGAATTTTTAAAAAGCAAATGGTTAAAAGATTTAGAAAAATTTAGAGTAAAAAAATAACGGTTTGTGGCTTTGTGCAGTGCCGAAAAAATGCACGAATGTTTAATTTAAAAACTAAAGTAAAATGAAAATAATGAGATATAAAGAGAAATACTGTTTAAGACCCAAATTTATAGCTTATAGACAAAGTGGCGATTACTTATTTATACAAGAGTTATTTAACAATCCTAATAAATATCATTATAATATTGGAGTTTGGCATATTAAATATAAAAATAGTTCAACTGAAAGCCAAAAGTAGCTATTTCTTATAACGGTCGTCGGCTTTGTCGTCGTTGCGACTTATGAAAACTAATTTTAATTTTTAAAAATAAACGAACATGAAAAACGATAATTCCACTAAACAAAGCAATGCGTCAAAACCGATGTTAGCAAATCGGCTTAATGCGCATGAATGTTATAAAATCAAAATAGAAAAAAAATTAACAGATGAAGAGTATAAAAATTTGTTAATCGAAAACGGAATCATAGTTAAAAAACAAATTCCTGAAAAATTATACTTTTTAGATATTGACGACACAAATTGCTATCCTTTGTCAGATAGATTAAATGCTGCAAAATTAGAAGGCTTGGATAAAGTTACATTAGTTGAAGCTATTCCTGATAATGATAATGTTGATTATGTTTGGTGTTCTCATTACGGAGAAGTTTCCGATAGAGACCAATGTAAAAAATCATTTTGTCCACACTATGAATCTAAAAGCGGACGTGGGGTTTGTGAACATAGAGGTAATCTTTATACTCATGGTGATGAAGTTACTTTTGATGTTCTTACACAAGCTGTTTGCTAACGTTTTGCAGCCTTGTTTAGTGCGGGCTTAATAGCACTAAGTGAATTTAAAACACAAAATATTATTATGAGCAAAAAAGTATCAGACGAAGCCGAAAACCCCGCATTGAACAAGGGTGCTGTTATATGCAGTGCTTGTGGTGTAGAAAACTCAATGCGTTGGGAAAAGAAAGAGATTAGCATAGATGACAAGCAAGGCTCATATAAAGACCTTACGTTTGATTTCTGCGAAGAGTGTGGTAATGTTACGAATGTTGATTTGTCGTAGCATTGCATATAACTAATTGCTAACCGAATAAAAAGTATTACAATTATGGAATTATATACCGAAGTTATTACATTAAAAATTTCTAAAGTACAGAAAGATACTTTGAGTAAATTACGAAATAGAAATATAAAAGTAAGCGATTTTATACGAAAAGCAATAGCTGAAAAGATTAAAAAAGATGCTAAAGAATTAATTGAAAAAAAAAATAAAGTTTTTTGCCCTTTTTAAATTATAAATAACTATATTTGCTAACGAGTTGGTCAGAACTCAAAAACCGAAAACATAACTAATTCCCTTCTGACCTTACGACTGACCTCGTTTGAATCGGAAGGGATTTTTTATTCAAACATTATGAAAACACTATTTGAAAGATTAAAGGATGAACACAAAGAGCAGTTAGAAGAAATGAAACTACTCTATCCAACATCACATGACAATCTTGTAAAAACTTTACAAGAAAAATATGGATGGAGTGATTTAACAATATCTGAAGCATCTACATTGGTATTAAATACCTCTAACGAACTTTTAACAATTACTAATTTATCAGAATTATTTTATGAGTAAAAATCTTTACGAATTGATGCGTCAACAAGAACTTGAAACATCAAACTTTCTCCCAAACAAGAAAGAGATCCAGTTTTCAGCCAATACTTTTATAACAAAAGTTATAGATAGTGGCGAGGTTGATAAGTATGAACTCCTGTCACAAGCCAAAAGGATGCAAGAGGCATTGGATGTAATTACTGCTAAAATATTGGAAGTAATGCCACAAGAAAACTTCGAGGCTTTTGGACTTAAAGGAACATTTAGAAATGGCGGTGACACCATTAACTATAAAGACGATTTTAAATGGTCTGAAATAAAAGAAAAATTAACAGAAAGGGAAATGCTCCTTAAAGTAGCTTTGAAGTCCAATTCAACCATTTATGATGATGATGGTATAGAAGTAACAAGAGTTAGTACAACACCAAGAAAAAGTGTTCTCGCTATCAGTTGGTAATTAAGTAAAAAATCAGTAAATTTATAAAATAATATTAAAAGATGCAAGGTTCTGGCATCGTAATTCAGAATCATAAATAAATTATAATATTATGAGCAATCGTAAACAGGCGTTCCAAACGCCACAATCCAACCCAGCCACTAAATTCATCGAGTGGAAGTCCAATGAAAAATGTTTTTCTTACTACGACAAAGACATTGCTGAATCGTTAAAAGGTTCAGACCCGGAAGTAATAAAAGAAAAAGCAAACGTTCAAATCCCATTACCGTTTAAATTCCTTGTGTTAGACGAACTATCTTTTGTAAAAGGATGGAGTGATGCATTAACTGGAAATATTATCTCTAATGAAGTTAAATTTATCTCAAAAGAAGTAATTACAGCTAAATGCTACCATAAGAATGTAAAAGGCGAGAATGTTACAACTGAAATAGCGAAAGGACTTTACAAAGACATTAAAGACCAAATTGTATCGGCTGGAGCTAAATATCATAAATCTATTTATGTTATGCTTGAGGATGGCTCACTTGCAAACATTAAGTTAAAAGGAGCTTCTGTTGGTAAATGGGCAGATTTTACCTTAAAAACACGCTCAAGGTTAGCTGACGAATGGGTTGTAGTATCAAAAGCAGAGGATGGAAAAAAGGGAGCAGTTAAATTCTCAACTCCAGTCTTTGCATTTGCGAACTCTTTAAGCGATAAAGAATGTACAATGGCAGATAATTGCTTTGATATTTTGGAATCGTATCTAAAAACCTATTTAGTCAAAGCAGATGTAATTATTAATGATATTGATGTTATTGATGAGGAGGAAGTGGAATATCAAGACGAATTAGATTTTTAGCAAACATTTTTAGTTGACAGCAAACATTTTAAATGTTAATGTTTGCTGTTTAACTAATTGATTATCAGATATGGTAAACTGCAATAGCAAACATAGCAAACATTTTTTTTAATTTTAGACACCCCCCTCTAAAAAAACAATTCCCTTTTTATAAGGGTATATAGAAAGGCTAATAATGTTTGCTATTTTTAAAATAATTATTACTATATTTACAAAGTAAACCATCACTTACAAGGAAAAGTTACTCCAACATTGGAGAACTGACAAACCCTTAAAGATGTGTGATGGCTCTTTAGGGGTTTTGTCTTTTAAAAAAATATTATTATGGAATATAAATTTTCAGTATTTAAAGAACTATTAAAAACTAAAGATACACCTTACGAGGTTGATTTAGTTAAAATATACAATAGGTTAGTAAGTGGCAAATCAAAGCCAACTGTTGAGCTGATAAGAAGTGCTAAAACAAAAGTGGAAGCTGAAAGGCTAAAAAAAACTTTACCTTGTATTTTATTTTCTGGAATATTTAGTCAAAGGAACTCAAATTCTTGTGTTAAACATTCAGGACTTATGGTTTTAGATTTTGACAAATATGAAACGGAAAAAATTATGCTTGAGCAAAGAAAATTACTTGAGCAAAATCCACACGTTATTTTATTGTTTACATCTCCATCAGGAAATGGCTTAAAAGTAGTGGTAAGAATACCCGAAGCAACAAAAGAAACACATCCAAAATATTATAAGAAGTTTTATGAGGATTTTAATTTTGACAATTTTGATGCTAACTGTTCAAATATTGATAGGGTTTGCTATGAAAGTTATGATCCACAACCTTACTTAAATTTAGAGGCTACAATTTATAATCCACGACTTGTTGATGAAGGATATAGGGTTTCAGAAAAAGCGCCTTTAATTCCAATAACAGACGAATATAAGATTATTGAAAAGATAATGGCTTTTGATTGGAAGAAAGATTTTAGAGAAGGAGAGCGAAATTCTTTTATTTTTGATATTGCTGGAATGTTTTGTGAATATGGTGTAAATCAAAATACTGCCGAAGGATATATTTTAAACAATGTAGTTATTGGCGATTTTTCAGAAACAGAAGTTAAGACAACTATTAAAAGCGCATATAAGAAAAGGAATTTTGACAGTAAGTTTTTTGAGGATTACAATAGAATTGACCAGATAAAAAGTGATTTAAAAAAAGGTAAAGATGCTGTTATAAAAAAGCATGGTATTTCGGAGGATACATTTGACGAAATAAAGGAAGTGTTAGAACACGAAGATTTTTGGTTCATTACCTACGACAAAAATGGTAAAGAGAAGATTACTGTTGATTCGTTAAAATATAAATTCTTTTTAGAGCGTAATGGCTTCAAAAAGCATTACCCTAATGATACCCAAAAGCCAACGTGGGTTTATATTAATTCAAATAAAGTTAAGATTACAAGCGTTGAGATAATTAAAGACTTTGTGCTAAATTATTTGCTTGAAATTAAGGAGTTTGAAGTTTGGAACTATTGCGCTAAATACCAAAACTTATTTGCAGAGAATTTTCTTTTAATGTTAGAGAGCATAGAATTGAAAATGCTTACAGACACAAAGCACAAATCTTATATCGCTTATCAAAATGGAGTGCTTGAGGTTTCTAAAAATGAAGTGAAGCTGATTGATTTTATTGATATTGACTTCTACATTTGGGAGGATCATATATTGCCAAGAGATTTTGTTGAATTAGACGATTACGATAATGATTACCAGCAGTTTATTAATAACATATCTAACAATGAGCCAATGCCTATGGAGTGCGTTTTAGGTTATCTAATGTCCACTTATAAGAATAGAAGCAATAATAAGGCTATTATTTTAAATGATGAGGTTATAAGCGAAAATCCCGAAGGAGGAACAGGAAAAGGAGTTTTTGTGCAAGGTATTAGCCAAATAAGAAAAACCAGTATAATTGATGGTAAGTTATTTGATGGTAAAAAATCATTTCCTTATCAGACTGTTTCTTTAGATACAAAGATATTAGTGTTTGATGATGTTATTAGAAATTTCAATTTTGAGGAAAAGTTTAGCTTAGTTACAGAGGGATTGACTTTGGAGCGTAAAAATAAAGATGCTATAAAGTTAAACGTACACGAAAGCCCTAAACTTATAATATCAACAAATTATGCTATTAAAGGCGAAGGCAACAGCCACGATAGAAGAAGATTTGAATTAGAGATTGCACAATATTATGGTAAAGATTTAACACCTGAGGATGAATTTAAAAGACAATTATTTGATGATTGGGAATTAATAGACTTTCAAAAGTTTGACAATTATATGATTCATTGTTTGCAGATGTTTTTAAATAATGGACTTGTTAAGCAAAATGCTAAAAATATTAAGATGCGGAAGTTCATTGCCGAAACTTGTTTGGAGTTTTATTATTTTATTAAAGATAAAGATAATGTTCCACGAAACGAAAGGCTTGATAAGAAGATGTATTTTGACAAATTTGTTGATGAATACCAAGACTTTAAAAAATGGCTTACACGCAAGAAATTTAATATTTGGGTGCAGAAGTATTGTAGCTTTATGAAATATGAATATATTTCAGATAATACTAATGGATTGCAATGGTTTTTAATTAAAACTGACGATGTTGAGATTGATGACGATATAATGTTTTAACTATGGAGTTACGTAAATATCAAGTTAGGTTATCCAATGAAGCTACTGAAATTTTAAAAAGAAAACATTTGGTTTATATCGCAATGGAGGTACGTTGTGGTAAAA
>Ga0315900_10009137_pt1 | contig 12614 bp, 21 predicted proteins | sample LakEriMetagenome_FD_203521 | JGI IMG/M metagenome (GOLD analysis project Ga0315900, IMG submission 203521) | Freshwater fungal communities from buoy surface, Lake Erie, Ohio, United States - Buoy 12 MA114 | ecosystem: Environmental > Aquatic > Freshwater > Lake > Lake biofilm | place: USA: Lake...
AATATTAAGTTCTTGCTGAGTAGTTATAACAAGTTCGTAATCTGCTTTAGAATATCTAAGCATATCTATTACACTGTGTGTTCCATTGCGATCCTTCATCGCTGGTTTACCCGCAACATGCAATAACGTGCCATGATTTTTTGATAGATTAATTTTTCTTACTTCATCAAATACAGCAGTATTGGTTGGTGGCGGTAGATGTAATAATTTAGTCTTACCCTCAGAGATTTCAACAACATGATCATAATTCCATAGGCTAGGGGCTAACATAATATCTGGAAAAGGCAATTTAGTATTGTGTAGATATTCTAAAAATTCATAATTATATTGAAGAATTGTTTTAACTCCCCTGCGTTTTGCAAGTTCGACAAAACTATTATTATAAAATGTTTCACAAGTTAATACAACATCTACGCTGCGAATAAATGGCTCAAGGTCACCAGTTCTAGGAAGCCCACGAACATGAAAACAATTATATCCCTTATACCATTCAGGATGCTGCTTATTTTTGTTAAAGTTAAGAGAGTTAACAAGCATAATGCTATTAGGATTAAGCATAGTTACAAGATCTCTAGTTTGATTACCAAGACCAGTATTATCAGAACGGGCTATAATTCCAAGTTTCACTTTTCACCATTTTCAAAAAATCCAGATTCTTTTAGTTCTTGCTTAACTTGTTCAACAGTTTTATACTGCCAATGCTGATCATCAATTGTAAATTTTTGAGTACTTTGTCTGCCATCTAAATGAGTGACACGGCTCATGTTTTTTCCATTATCTGGATGATAGATAAACATTTTATGTGCTTCCCAATTTCTAATTTTGAACTCATAATTTTCTTCTTTAATAAATCTTTTATTTGGTAAGTATTCGCAATCAGTTTGAACTTTTCCGTAAATCTCATCTTCAATATATTTTTTGTCTGCAATATTTGGCAAAACAAATTTTCTGTAATATTCTGTTAAAGCCAAATGTGGGTTTTGACTCCACTGAACAGTCTTTAAAAATATATCTTCTTGTCCACACATAAGATGCTCATGCTCTACAGGAACTTCTTCTCTCAAATAAAAGCGCACAATATTTGCATTATTGTTGCCAATCAAATCAAAACACTTTTGCCATTCTATGGGTCTATCTGTTCTTAGTGGTAGATCTCCCTCTATGTATAAAATTAAAGATGTTTCTACAAAACTGATTGTTTTTTTCATCATTGTACTTTGGTGACTGTGAGTATCAAAAATAATTGGTAGCACATTTTTCCATTTATGCAAACATTTCCACAAAACCCTATTCTTGTACTCATCATATTCATCTTTATACTGCTCATGTTCTTTTCTTAAACCATCTATTTGCAAAATAATTTCATTATTTGGAAAATGAAATCTTGTATTATTAATAGTTTGTTCTATTATTTTAGTGCTGGGATGACTTGGTATATAAGATGTAGGAATAATAACGGTAACATCATTAATGTGCATTTATCTGCCCCATAATTTTTATAGAAAAATCTCTTTTATATTTGATCCACCAACATACAATTTTATGCATATTGTTTGGATAATCATTTAATAAATTGGGAATTATTCTTTCTAAGTTATTCCAATCATTTGTTTTTGGTATATGGCTTGAGTCTTGTAAAATATAGTCAAAAAAGTTTTTTTCAACACCCTTGGAGTCTACAAGATCCCCTATGGGAAGACATAACATTTCTATTGCTTCAAAAAATCTAAAGGTATCAACCACCTGTGCGCCAGCAGGACACGGGGCTATTCTGGCCGTAGAAAGGTTTTGGTAGTAGTCTTTGGGCGTATCTCCCTGAGCAAAGCCTGCTGTGGGCTTATAAAGGGCATTCTGTAGGTTTGGCATGGCTTCTGCCAATTGTTTGCGACGCTGGTGCGTTATCTGTCCTCCAAAATAAACATCATATTTTTTATTAGGATAATCTGGAAGATTTTGTTTTAAATGTTGCGGGGTACCAATAAAAAACTTATTATATTTTTGGTGTTTTTCATGAGGATAATGAACCCAGATTTCAATATTACTATGTTGTATTTTATCAATATTAAACTTAGCACTTTCATCACCAGTAATAAAAAGGACTACCCTATTTATTTTTTGTAACTCTTTAGATATTTTATCTTCTTGCCCAGCATTTCCTGGTCCAGGAATAACTACAAACGCCCTTTCATCAATTGGCAATTCTTTAACAGTCATCTGCTTGATGTTATTTCTTTCAAATGTTTCTTTAAGTAATCCATAATCCCACTTACCATCAGCAGAGTCAAGGGGGTTTAATGAATATAAATATGCCTTTACATTATTCATTTTTAGTTCCGTCCTGCATAAATTCAGAAGTCTCACAGGCAGCACAGGTGTCAACTTTTATGTTGCCATTAACAGATGTAGATTTAAATATATTTCCGCATCTACAAGAAATATTTATTTCAGAAAATTGCAATTTATTTTTTTTAGATTCTTTTTTTATCCATTCATTATAATAGTCATTTGTAAAATAACCAAGTCTATTTTCTGGATTATTAAATGGATAAAAGAAAGAGTTATATGGATCTTCATTGGTAGATGGATATCTCCCCCACTTTTTATTATAATACTCTCTCGTTACCCCCATATTTGGGTCAACACCACCAAGTTTTAAACTATGGGCCATAATGGTATCTTTAATATCAATTTTAACCTTATCCCACATTGTTTTGTTTTCTTTAATTTTTTTCCAGTGATCGTCGTATTCTAATAAAAATGCTCTTTGAATTCTCATGCTATAGTCAAAATCTTCATATCCATACGGGGTAAAATTTGTATCCCAAAGACCAACTTTATCAATTAAACTTTTATGAAATGCTATAAAGTGCCAACCATAAACCCCAAGTGCTTCTATAATAACACTTTCTGTGTTTTTTAGTATTTCAATAAAATCTAATCCACCAGGTTTGCCAAAACGAACAGCGGCGCTCATTACTACATACCAATCAGCATTATCATCATACATTTTTTTTATTCCAAGATTATGACTTGCTGCAAACCCTATATTGTTTTCCGTATTATCAATTTCAAAAACATTTTCTAATTTACAAGTTGCCATGAGTTCATCTCTAAAAGATTTTACTCTGTACGGAAGACCGACAACATATTTCATTTGTTAAATATGTCCTGATTTACCCAAGTTTTTGGAGTTAGGTTGTTTTGGATTTCAACTGGCAAATTAAAATTAAATGGCCCAGTTCCTCTTACCTTTACCCAATCTATCATATTTGATAAAATTTCTCTTAATTCATATTTCGTTGAGTAGTCAAGTAAGTTTCTTGCTTTATCAGCAGAGCAATGGGCTAGCCTTACTTCAGAAGGTCGTGCATCTAAATAAATTGGATTTAAATCAAAATCAATAATAGAGGCTATCTCTTTTGCCAACTCATTGATTGTTATAAAGTTATCATCTGGACCAATATTAACTACTTCACCATTGGCCACATCAGAAAAAATAACTTTATGAAATGGGTCAATTATATCTCTTATATCAGAAAAACATCTTTTTTGATTACCGTCACCATAAATAATTGGTTGTCTTCCTTGCAGCATTCTGTTAATCATAATTCCAGCAACATTTCTAAAAGGGTCTGTGTAGTTTTGCCCATGACCAACAACATTATGTGGCACAAGAATAACAAAATCCATACCATGGGTTTTAGAAAGATTTTTTAATGTTAGTTCAAAAGCATGTTTTGCAATGCCGTACGGATCTTGAGGCTTTGGCACCATGTTTTCTGTAAAAGGAAGGGTATCTTGAGTACCATATCTTGCCATGCTAGATGTAAACACAAACTTTTTAACACCTGCTTGGATAGCACAACTTAAAACATTCATGGAGTTTCCATATGTATTATCAGTAATAAACTTAGGAGAAAATACAGAAAGTCCTTCATGTGCCGTGCAGGCAGCGTGTACAACAACATCTACCCCCATAAAATCTTCTTTTGTTAGGGCATCGCAATCTTTTTTTACAAATTTAATCTCAGGCGGGATGTTGTCTATATACCCACCAACCAAACTATCAACACCAATAATGTTATGACCAATAAGACTTTTGGCAAGATTGCTCCCTAAAAGTCCAGCAACTCCAGTAATTAATATATTCATTTTACCCCATTCGATCTTATAATATTATAGCATAGGAAGTTATGCTAAAATACTTATATGAATGAGACATTGGTTATTGTTCCTTCTAGGGGAAGACCTAAAAATCAAGAAAAATTTTTAGAATATTTTTTTAAAAACTCCGTAGTCAGTGATGTATGTTTTGTATTAGATGCTGACGATGAGTTTAAGTATTCTAGATTTGATAGGGTAATTTATGAAATAGTAGAACCCTTTATGTTAAATGAAAAATTAAATATCATATCTGCCAAATATTGTGATGATTATAGGTTCATTGCTTTTATTGGAGACGATCACTTGCTACAAACTTATGGTTGGGATCAAACCCTTATATCTCCATTGTTAAAAAAAATCGGTATATCATATGCCAATGACCTATATAAAAAAGAAGAATTGCCCACATGTTCTGTAATAAGTTCTGAAATTATAAAATGCCTAGGATATATGGCACCTCCAGAACTAAAGCATTCATACATAGACAAGTTTTGGCTAGATCTGGGGACTGCTATAAATAATATAAATTATTTTGACAATGTTATTTGGGAACACATACACCCTGATAATAAAAAAACTGAGGTGGATCCAACATATTTAAGAGGATGGTCAAGTCAATCTCAAGATAAAGAAAACTATGCGATTTATAAAAATACTAGGTTTAACGAAGATGTTAAAAAAATAAAAGAAATTGTTGAGTTATGAGCCTTGTATCAATTTTTGAAAAATTAAATAAACCAACAGATAAGGGAACTTGTCATAACTATATTGAAATATATGATAAAGAGTTAGACAAAAAAGACAATGTAACTTTATTAGAAATTGGTATTCATAACGGAGGCTCTTTAATTTTATGGGATGAATGGTTTAATAATGCAAAAATATATGGAATAGATCCATACTTTGAATTTAATGGGGTTTTGCCAGAACCAGTGGCTAAATTGCCATATAAAATATTTACTATAGACTCAACATCAAGAGATGCATCTACAATATTTAATGATGGAATGTTTGATTATATTATAGACGATGGTGTTCATACATCTGATTTTCAAATAAAAACTTTTAATATCTATTTTAATAAACTTTCAGTTGGTGGCAAATATTTTATTGAAGACATAGCATCTGATGAAGATCTTTTAAACCTTAAAAAACATTTGTCCAATTTTAATTATAGAGTAGTTGATTTAAGACACTTGGGGAGATATGATGATTTGATGATTATCATACAAAAATAAGTTAAGATATTTTTAATTCTTTAAGTATTGAAGTCCATCTATTTACATATGTGTGTTCTTGTTTTGTTCTTTGATGACCAAGCATTCTAATCCGCTCTCTTTCAGCGTCATGAGCAAGATAATAATCAATTTTTGTTTTTAAATCTTCTAGATTACCGTGTTCATATAGCACTAACTCTGTTGGTTTAAACAAATCTTCTAGCCCTTTAATTGCGGGGTATATTATAAAACCACCACGACCAGTGCTTTCAAACATTCTGTCACTTGTATAATATGGATAATTAAAATCAATATTTAAACTATCACCAATTGCCACCTTGCTACGAGCATAAATCTTATTTAGTTTATCACCACGGATAGTTCCTGTATCTCCATCGCCACCTACATGTAAAAATCTTTTACCATAAGTTTCCCTTAAGTAGTCAATTAGTTGTGGCCTGTATGGATACTCTGGATGATAGCCTTTGCTTCCAACAAATATAACATCGTGATCAAATTTATTTGCATCGTAATCTTTATGTAAATAACATTCTTTATCATATACCCCAGCAGGTATAAAATGTCCCTTTACTTCTGTATTTTCATTAAACCAATCAGCCATTAGTTTATCTACTGTAAAAAAATGTCCAATTGTTTTATAGAAATTATCTTTTTCTAAATCTTGTTGTCTACGCAAACCAAACCAAAGATCAAGATGATATGTCATTGTTGGTATGCCATGTCTATTTAACTTAGCAAGAACTACATCCATTCCTGTATTACCAGGAGTTTTCCATCCATGTGTATGTACCCAAATAAAAAGATCACACCTAGACGCTTCTCTGTAGATTTCTTGAGCAGTCGCATGACGCTCTTGCAATTTTACGACGGTATGCCCAATAGATTCCAAAGACTTTACATGATGAGTCTCACTACTATAGTCAACCTGAAAGTTGCCAAGAAAAGCAATTTTAGCCAAGATTACCCCTTTTTAACTATTATAGCATCCTGTATTAATTTTCTAATGGCATGTATTCTAGAGTATGCGTCACCGCCACCATCAATTATTTCTAGTACTTCTGTGAATGCTTTCTTTCTTGCTTTATTGCATCCAGTGCAGGGACAAACCCAATTATTCTTTTGGCTTTTCTGCATTGGATCCATTGGGCCTTGGCTTTCTATTGATTATGTTATCTTGGATACCCTTCCAATATACATAATAATAGTTAAAGTCAAAAGAAAATGTTTTCATATGCTGAACCATTGCTCCTGTATGTACATATAACTGAATGCCAGCCTTCTTTAAGTAACGACAGAATGCAACATCTTCACTAACAAATCTAGAGCCAGGGTTTTGTTTTTCACCAAATACAGAATAGCCCTGTGCAACTTCTTTTACTTTTGGAATGATTGATTTATGCATTAGAATTAAACCAAAGCCAGTAATATCAACTGGAATGATTTGATTTTGTGGGAATGGATGAATGGGTTGAGTTAAAAACTCATCTCCTGTTTCCATATACATAGCAGGCAAAGGCTCCATAAGAGTTTGTTCATTTTCGTTACTTACAAAGTATAATCCTGAAACTACTGGTTTAGTAATTTTATCTGCTGCGTCCCAAATCATTTTAAAAACTGGCGGGGTAACAATAACATCTGAATCTACCCAGAGTAACCAATCTGTTCCCATAGTTTCCCAACCATCAAACAATGCTTGTCTCTGTCTAGCAATCTGATTACCGTTTACACGAATATGATTAACTACATTAATTCCAGCCTTTTGTGCTTCTGTCATTGTTGCAATAACTCCTGTAGCAAATCTTCCTTCTACCATTCCATTATCGCACCAACCAATACTAACTGTTTCTTTGTTGCTGTGTCCAGAAGTTGGCTTGTCTGTTGTTTTGTTTGGCTTATTCTTAGCCATTGCTGTGCTCCTTTAAATGACGAGAAAGTGTCTGATGAGCAAATATACCCCAACGCACTTCAATTTCTTTATTGCATAAGTGACAAGTAATTACTCTACCCTTTTCCATATATTCATTATACAGTCAGATTAGTAAAAAGTCAAATTACGTTTACGCCAGAATGGCTATGTGAATTAGGATTATCTATAAAAAATCTATGACCATCTTCAGAATCAGCGTAGTCTAATACAGCACTCTTTAGATAAGCATAGGACTCTTCATCTACTCTGAGATCAAACCCTTTAAATCTTAATAGGCGATCATCGGATCTTTTTTCGTAATCAAAATATACCTGATGCTTAACAATATTATTATCATCAAGAACTGCAGTTACTCTCAAAAAGAAAGTTTCATTTGGCATAACTTGTTTATTGTTATCGATTAATTCTGAAATTTTTTCTTTAGCGGGTTCAGTTACTTTCATCTTCTACTCCTCTTGATATAGATGCGGCAGTTTTAAATGCTCGTAAAGTATTACGACTTTTTACCTTACCAGCCATTTTCCAATCTGCAGCGGTGTTCTCAATTTCTTTTGCAATTTCTTCACGCATTTCTTTTATAGTATAAACAAGCAACTTCCATACTTCATTGCGCTGCTCTTCTGTTAATTCATCTAAAAAATTTTTTTCTGTCATTGTGCTATTATCGCTCCTAAAATAAATCCAATAATAAATGCACCAATAATAATTTCTTTGAGAAATGTTCTTGGATCTCTTAAGTCTGGAAGTTCTTCTTTCATTACTCTATAATACCAAACAATATGGCATTAGTCAATAAATTCTGCTAATGACATTTTATTTTGTTTCCAGAACATGAGCACAGACTCTCTACACTTTGTATGTAACCTAAGCCCAGTAGGGTTGATATCAGAAGGGGTAGTTATATCGTAAGTAAATAGCCCACAAGCATAAGTCCTATCAGTATTACCCATGATTACACTATGATCTACAATAACTTGATCTTTATCTATGTTGACATTGTATTTATTATCTATAATCATTCTTTCAATGATTGCTTGGGCATGAGATCTTTTTAGTATGTATAGACCAGCGCTGTAATCTGTTCTGAATCTCTTATGCATCTGAATTTTCTTTTGGTTGAACTGTGTCAAACAAAGTTGTAGAACATCGTAATCAAAATGTATTGCGTCTAAAAACTCTTGCCAAGTCCATGGCCAATATTGCACGGTATCCATAGAAAGATCATCCTCTGCAAAGATAGCATACTCAGTATCACTAGTATCTAGCCAATGCTTAATAGCCTTAAGATGAGACATACATGCAGCAGTCTCTGTTCTTTTAGCAGCCTTAGTATTATTTCTTTCTGCTTCATAAATATACTGATGAATATTTTCTTGTGCATCAAAAGCATCTATAAAAGTATAATTAGTTATATCGTAATCTTTAAATAGTTTTTCCATATGCTCACGTCTATCAGTTCTACGTGCTAGATTAATTACGTATACAGGACCAAACCCACCCAGTTTATTCATCTTTGTTTAGGCTCTAACTTATCCCAGTTGCCAGAAGGACTGCCCTGATACATCTGTCCAGTTTCTCTATCTATGAGCAACCATTTTGTTGGAGATAATGTTTGTACAACTAAAATTACTTCGCTCAAAGTTTCAGGAAATTCAAAAGACTCTCTCATATACCATTATCTTCCATATACTTTAATCTTTCCATAATAACATCAGTATTTGGATCAGCCAATAATTGATCAAGAGCCTCTTTAACTACTGGGCGCATTTCATCTGTGTTCGTAATGTTGTAATGATAAGCATCTGAATCTTCTGTGACCCACTTGGCAGCATCTTCTACATCCCATTTGCGGGTATTGATAAGGCGATGTATAACAGGTTTACCAGGCTTAGTAGTAAATGAAGGTTCTAAAGCAAAGATACGGTTATTAGGTTGGATAGCAAAGTTACCATCATCACGTTCAATAACATGGCCACACTTATGCTGACCAGGATTTTCAGAGTATCCATCATCAAGGCTGTTAGCATCTCCGCTATACCAATCCAAAGTAAACAAATACTTACCAGATATCTTAGTCTTAGTTCTATCCATATAAAACATGCGAAGGTTTGCAAGGTTTGAGAATTTTGTGACGGTAACAAAAGGACTAAATGAATTCCACAATACTAAATTATGTATATCTTCTTCCTTAACACCAGGCTTGGTACAGAAAGCATTGATGGGCATTCTCCACCAGATACCCCCATCTTCCATCATAAAATGAAACAAAGGACTTCTGTTTGGTACGCTAGATACACCAAAGATTACACAAGGAAAATATTTATCGTGGCTGTCTTTTTGATCACGTAAGAAATTTCCTCTCACATAACATTCAATTGGGGGTATGTTTGCATTTAATTCAGGCATACCTCAATTGTATCATCCCACTTGATTTATAGTAGCAATAACAGATGGAATTGCTGGTCCACCCATTGCACCTGTATTATTTTCTAAAGTTATACTAGCATTATCTGTTGCCCAATAAATCTCTAAATAATCTCCTACGCTTAACTGCTGAAATAAATTCCATGCAGCAACAATATAAGGACTATTGGAGATTACTGCAACACGAGTATTTGAATATGGAATTGCTATTCCATTTTTTGCAAACCAAATCTCAGCGGTAGTTCCGTTTCCTCCACCACCACGATTGTGTAATTGAATTGAAAATGCAAGATTGTATATTCCAGCATTTGCTGCTACTATTCTGCTATTACCACTTCTAGAAAAACCACTAACAATGTCTTGTTGTCTAATTAAAACTGGTTGACCAACAGAAACTGTATTTATGATTTGATCTCCAGTATCGTACCAAGATCCATATGAACCAAATCCACCTGCTGTTCCAGGTATTCCCTGTGGGCCTTGCGGTCCAGTTGCACCTGTCGCACCAGTTGGCCCCTGTGGGCCAGGAATTGCTCCACCATCTGGCGGTGTATAAAAACGTGCCATCACATACCTTGTTCTAAGTTAGTCATAAGAATAGAAGCAGATAATCCGCTGGTAGAACCAAGGGCATACAAAGCATCTCTTCCATTTAATTCAACTGAAATTGCATGGCTAGGATCAATTCTAAAACCATAGTTTCCATTAGTTAAGTTTGATCCGCCAATATAAACATATCCTTCAGCATTAATGTTTTGAACAGTAATGTCAACTCCAGAGTGTGTGCCTGCTGGACTTAGCAATATTGGGGAAGTTGTGCTAAGAGCAACTATTCGGTTTGTAGTCATAGGACGATTATAACATCACATATAATCAAATAATGAAAGTTATAGTTACAGCAGCAGGCAGAGGCTCTAGATGGAGTAATTTTCGGGGTACTCAAAAGCATCTGGCTATAGTAAACAATGAGACTTTAATACATAGAACAATAGGACAGTTTACACCACACAGCAATGACCTTGTAGTTATAGCAAGAGATAGTTTTAATATACCTGCAAAAGTAGAGGCACCACTAGATGGCCAATGGAATGACGCTGCTAAACTCTGGTCGTCAAATCACTTATGGTCAACCACAGAAAGAAATATAATAGCCTTTGGCGATGTATGGTTCTCAGAAAAGGCGGTAGATACAATAACATCCAACACTGATCCAATACAATTCTTTATGAGAACAGGACCATCTAAGATAACAAAGAAGCCATATAAAGAGATATTTGCAATAGCCTTTGATGGGGAAAAAACAGAGTTCGTTCGTAATGTTTTAAAGCAAGTAATAGATGAAAATAAAAGTGGAGCAGGGGCATACCTGTTGTTTATGAAGTTAAATAATTTAGATCAAGTTCCGTATAGGCATCACTTCGACGACAAAAAATCGTTCGTCGAAGTAGATGACTTTACAGATGATTTCGATCACCCAATAGATTTAATCCGTTGGGAGAAACGCTTTAAAGTTCGGCGCAAAATAGAACAATAAAACCACCATTTGCCCCTTTGCGGGGCAATATGGTTTACTTATCTTCTTGTTTAGCCTCTGTATAAAGAGTTACAGAATCCATTAGAGTTACATTACGAGAAGAAACATATCCCCCGCTTTTATCCAATTGCTCTCTTGCTGTTTTCTCATCTTTGGCTAGAATCTGAACTACCATTTCTACCTTGTATGAGAAACAACTTGTTGCTTCGCCTGTGTCTTCCATTATTTTCCTCTCGCTATATTGATTGCTAGGGATTTCATTCCTACAGCATTAAGGCTTTTGTTACTTCCTTCATTAAGATCAATAGCCTCAATTTCTTTAGCAATCTTTTCCCTGATTTCTTGTTCACTCATCTTCATCACCCATATCTACTTCGTAAAATGTTCCATACTTATTATAGATTGGATAAAAGGTATCCCAAAGGAATACATTTACTTTGTACCGCCAACCTGTATAATCTTCTTCTTCCATGTAGGAAATTTTAAGTATACCGCTGGATGCTATTGATCCTGCTATATTTGCAATCCACCGAAGTGGAGGACGAGATTTGTGAATACGCTTCGTCCTCCATTCTCCGATGAAGTCATCTTCGTGCTTCACGCCTTGACTGTTTCCTTTGCCCAAGGATCATTCACAGGAGTTGTTGGCATCATCTTTGACAAACTATGGACAGTTACGGCAATGCTTTCGGCATGTACTTCATTTGTGACACGCTTTTGGCCTTCCTTGTCAATCCATTCATCTGCACAGAATGTTCCATAAATAATTACTTCTTGGCCCTTCTTCAATGTGGCAATTGCCTGTTGTCCTAGCGTCTTCCATGCCTTGACTGTATGCCAAGTTGTGTCACGGTCTTCCCATTCGCCGTTTTGATTCTTTACACGGTCATGAGATACTACGCTAAGGCGAGCACCTGCTGTACCAATTGCTTCTGGGTCTTTGCCCAAACGTCCTACGATTGTCATCTTTGGATTCATTTTATTCTCACTTTTCTACGATATATAATCCACGTAGTTTTAGTGTATCAGAAGTTGGGCGGTATGTCAAACAATGCCTATGGCTTCAAACTCATCTATCTGATCATCTATATCCCTATTGACAGGGAAGATATCTTCTTTCATAATATCTATTATACAGAAAGTGAGCAGTTTAAGGCTCATGCTCAGGAGCGCATCCCCAGAAAGGGAGGGACGACTTGCTCCCCCAGAAAGGGAGGGGAGAGAAGACTACCAACCACACGGCGAGCCATCAGTTGTATGCCTTCTATATCCAATTATACACAACTTTGGGCGGGTATGCAAATTGAAGGGGTATGATAAAATTACC
>Ga0315900_10009139_pt1 | contig 12613 bp, 8 predicted proteins | sample LakEriMetagenome_FD_203521 | JGI IMG/M metagenome (GOLD analysis project Ga0315900, IMG submission 203521) | Freshwater fungal communities from buoy surface, Lake Erie, Ohio, United States - Buoy 12 MA114 | ecosystem: Environmental > Aquatic > Freshwater > Lake > Lake biofilm | place: USA: Lake...
CCATCTGATGCTCGTGGACGTCACGCCCCTGGGCATCGGCGGCAAACTCGCCGAGGAGACGCTCGACCGCTGCGGGATCACCTGCAACAAGAACATGATCCCATACGACGAGCGGAAGCCGATGGACCCCTCCGGGATCCGCCTGGGCACGCCCGCGCTTACGACCCGCGGCATGGGGGCCGACGAGATGCGGCGGATCGCCGCCTGGATCCTGCGTGCGCTCAAGAACCCGGGCGATGCCCAGGTGGTGGAGACCACCCGTCGTGAGGTGGCGGAGCTCGCCGAGCAGTTTCCCGTGCCAGCGGCCCGGCTCGAGGAAGCCGTGACGGGTTGAGCCGCCGTCGGCCCTCGCAACGCAGGAGACTTTGAACGCGCTTCCCCCGAAGCCCGCGGGCGCCGGTCGCTATTCCGCCGCCATCTGACGGAGCACGGGGAGTGTGTCGGGCTTTGTGAGCTCACGGACATAGCGGACGGGACGGCTTTTCACGGGCTGGCCGCAGCCGAACGGACGGCTCCGCGATCGGGCCGGACAATCCCCAACATGCCGTCAGAGCTCGATCTCGTCGGTCTCGGCCAGCAACTTCGCCGAGCAGCGGCCCGAGGCCGAGCGTGAACGCCGACCGCTCCACGATCGCCTTCTCATTGGCGGTGGCCCGCGTGAGGAACTGCCGCAGGTCGCGCCGGCTCTTGTGGTTTCCCTTCGACGCCCAGACGAGCTTGGACAGGGCCGCATCGGCGCCCGGTGAGGATGGCCGCGAGCCTGCCCAGCGTGTTCCGAAACGTTTCAGCCGGAAACATCGCCGCGCACTTTCGCGAGTTGGCGCTCGATGATCCGCCGCACAGTCGCCGACGATCGTCCTGCCGCCTCACCTTGCCGCTCCCGGCCTCTAGCCAAGATCGGTTACCGCCGCCGGCGTCGCCACTGCCGCGCTGGAGCTCGCCCAATTCAAGGGCAACTCACTGGCGCTCAAAGTGGGATGGCCAAACTGCCCGAGGTCACCGCGATCGCATCGCCCGACGCGGTCGCCATCGCCAAGGCCCTCGCCGAGCGGTCGATGGGCCGCGGGGATGGCCCGGGGCCAAAACGTTGCGGATGGGGCGACGAACGGGGTATCGTATCCTCCAGAGGACGTAATAGGTTCCGGAGGTCAGTCGAATGGCTCTTCGTCGTGTCCCGCTCGCCGCCCGCTGCGGTGTCCTTGTACTTCTGGCGACCCTCCCGGGCTCCGTGCGTGGCGCCGACGCGGAGGCCGGCGGCGTGACGACGTGGCAGGGGCCGGCCACGGACTTCGTGAAGGGTCCCAAGGGGGTGATCACCGGCGACTGGTGGCAAGGGGGCGCCGTCGGCGTGGGCCACTTCACCGGCCCCGGCGCCCAGCGGGTGCGTTCGATCGAGGCCGCGTGCAAGTCCCTGGCCGCCGCCTGCGGCATGCCCTTCGTCGACATCGATCGCGACGACGTGCTGGCGACTCCCGACGATCCCAACAGCGCCCTGCTCTATCCAGACGGCGCCCCGCGGGTGCGTCTGCTGATGATGCCGGGCGGAAGGTCCTGGCTGACGACCAAGGACCTCGCGGGCGTCGATGAGGCGACCATCAAGAAGGACTTCCAGGGCGCGGCGGCGGCGTTCGAGCGCAGCGGCAGACTGCCACGCCAGGCGTTCGAGGCGGGCATGAATTACGTCGGGTGCTGTGGCGGGGCCTTCGTCGGCGCGTCCGGCTCTCCAATTCCTAACTCGATGGTCACCACGTGGTGCCTCTGGCCCGGCAAGATTTTGAAGGACGGGCCAGGCCGCAAGGAGCCGCTCCCGGACGTGGAGTTCACGGACACCGTTCCCGCCGACCACCCGCTGCGCGTCGCGGGCGGCTCGGGACTGAAGAACTTTTTCTACAACGGCGGGCCGCAGAACTTCGAGCAGGGCGTGCCCGACACCGAGTACGTCGGCGTCTACAAGGGGGGCGCGCTCACGGAGATCGAGGGAAGCACCGTGGTGGTCGCGTACAAGCCGACGGGCAAGCCGGCGAACGGCCGCGTCGTGCTCTGCTCCGGCCACCCCGAGGCGAACAATCAGGACTTCTTCAAGGCCATGCTCGAGTATGCGATCGCGCGGCCCTACCCTGTGCCGCGGACCATGGTCAAGGGCACGAAGCCGATGAAGGGCGTGAGCGGCGACCGCCAGCTGCACTACTGGTGCGTCCCGGCCGCCGCCGGCAAGAGAATGGTCGTGACGCTCTCCGACAAGGAGGGGAAGTGCAGCCTCTTCGTGCGGCATGACCTGCCGCCGCTCTTCGACGTCAACGACGGCGAGGCCACCGAGGGCGGCGTCGCCGACAAGCAGGTGGAGATCGAGTCCACGAAGAAGGGCGACTACTACATCGGCGTGTACGGCGACCACGACGTGACGGCCGGCGTGCCCTACACCCTGGCGGTGAAGTTCCGGGTGAAGTGACCGCGGCCGCGCGTCGGTCGCCTGATCGACGATCCGCGACAGATGGGTTTTGGTTTCGTAGAGGTTCACGACCGTCGCCGGACGTCGAAATCCTTCGCCCTCCTGATACTGAACGCTGTCTCGTCCGATACAGCCTGGGAATCAAGGGCGCCGTGATGCCTCGGCGAGTTGTTCTTCAGCGGAACTCCAGCCGCACGTCGCCCCGGGTCTCGAGGCCGTTCGGAAAATCCTTCTCCGACCGCAGTCGCACACCGTTGATCGAAACGTCGTCGAAGCGCACACGGATCGTCCCCGGGGCGGCCGTGCGGAGCCGCGACCGCATGGGCTGATCCTGGCGGTCGTTTCGGTCCAGGAACGGCCCCCACCACCGGCCGCGCTCCGTGCCGGTGACCGTCACCCGCTCGAGCACGAGGTCGATCTCCCGCAGCGTGACGTCCTCGAGCTTCGCCGCCCAGGGTGTGTCCTGGTCGAGGTTGTCGATGGCCAGCAGGTTGAGCGTGTCGCCGTAAATCTTGATGTCCTCGAACCGCACCTTTTTGAAGCGGCATCCCTTGGAGGCGCACAGGACGATGATCCCGCGGTGGCCGTTTTGGGTCTCGGTCTCGTCGCGGATGATTTCGATGTTCTCCGCCAGGATGTCTGTCACCTCCTGCGGGTAGCCGTAGCCCAGCTGGAACACGGCCTGGTTCATCTGCTTCCAGATGACGAGGTTCCGCAGCGTGCGGCCGGGCCAGTAGAGCGTGAACACGTCGTCGTTCACCTTGAAAAAGCAGTGCTCGACCAGGCCCGGGCCGCCGCTCCCGCCAACGCCGTCGGTGCTGTAGTTCCAGGAGAGGAGCTTCACGTTCCGCACCGTGAAGCGGCCGGTCAACGCGAGGTTGTAACTCGGCGCGTCGATGACCGTGATGCCTTCGACGGTGGTGCTGCCCAGCCAGGCGTCGTTCCAGACCATCGGGGCGACGCCCCAGGCGCGGGCGTCCTTCGGCTTGGCCACGAGGCCGCGCTTGTGGCGGATCCACTCCTCCTGGAGCAGCTCGCCGCTGAGCACGCCGCGGCCGCAGATTCGCACGTTCGCGCCGCGGGCGGTGATCGTGCCGCGGACGACGGCGCCGGGGGCGAGGTAGACCGTCTCGCCCGTCTTGACGGCATAGTGCGGCCCGATGTCGTGGACGCCCGGGCCAAAGAAGTGCACGCCGGGCCCCCGGACCGGCACGTCGGTCTCGGGCGGGTCGGCGAAGATGAAAAGCGGATGTTTGTCCCCGTGCGCGCCGTCGATCCGCACGAAGGAGTAGCCGGGATGCTCCGCGGAAAGCTTCAGCTTCACCTGCACGCTGCCGTCGGCCGCCACGCTCACGGTGTTGCCCGGCCGCTCGGGCAGCAGTTCCGCCGTCTTGGCCTCGATGCCGACGGCGCGGATCGTGAGGTGCACGTCTCCTTCGGCCGAGAGGCTGACCCAGTGGTGGTCGGCCGACATGACCGGCAACGGCCAGGTGTCGCCGTCCTTGTCGGGCACCCGCTTCCAGCCGTTCTCGCGGTGGTAGACGAAGGCGGGTTCGCCGTCCGCCGACCGCACCTCGTAGAGGGGCGAGCGATAGCGCTCGTCCGGGCCGGGGCAAAAGGAGATCTCGTCGCCGGCATGCAGCGCCGAGGCGAGGATTACCCACAAGACCGCCGCTCTGCAGATGGCCGTGCTCATGGTCGGCAGTGTAGGGCGGGCGCCGCGGCTGTCTCAAACGGTGGCATCCGACGCGTTCCCGCGTACCATACGATCATGGCGAAAACACCCAAGTCGGCGTCCAGGGTCGTGCGGATCGGCCTCGTGCAGTCGGCCTGCTCGGCCGATCGGGAGCACAATGTCGCCCAGGCGCTGGCGGGCATCGCCGAGGCGGCGGCGGCGGGCGCGGAGGTCGTCTGTCTCCAGGAACTGTTCGCCGGCGAGTATCCCTGTCAGGCCGAGGACCACGGGAAGTTCGTCGAGGCGGAGGCGGTGCCGGGGCCGCTCACCGAAACGCTCGCCGCCGCGGCCAAGAAGCACGGCGTGGTGCTCGTGGGCAGCGTGTTCGAGCGGCGAAGCCACGGGCTCTTCCACAACACGGCCGTGATCTTCGACACCGACGGCTCGACCAAGGGCGTGTATCGGAAGATGCACATCCCCGACGATCCGCACTACTACGAGAAGTTCTACTTCGCGCCGGGCGACACGGGCTTCATGAGCGTGGCTACGAGCCGGCTTGCGGTCGGGCCGCTCGTCTGCTGGGACCAGTGGTATCCGGAGGCCGCGCGGCTCACCGCCATGGCGGGCGCGGAGACGCTCTTCTATCCGACCGCGATCGGCTGGCTCGACGGCGAAGAGAAGTTGCACCGCGAGCAGTACGAGTCGTGGGACACGATGCTCCGCAGCCACGCCATCGCCAACGGCGTGTTCGTTGTGGCGGTCAACCGCACGGGCTGCGAAGGGCCGCTGCGATTCTGGGGGGCGAGCGTCGTCTACGCCCCCAACGGCCAGTGTCTGGTGAAGGCCGGCCACGACGCCCCCGAGACGCTCGTCTGCGAGTGCGATCTGGACCGCATCGAATGGTCGCGGACCCGCTGGCCCTTCTTTCGCGATCGGCGGATCGACGCCTACGGCGGCCTCCTCGACCGTTGGGGGCGGTGAGTCCATGAAGCCGGCGGAACTCGGCTACCGGCTGCCCGCGGAGTGGGAGCCGCACGCGGCCACGTGGCTCGCGTGGCCGCACCGTCGGGCCACCTGGCTGGGCGACTTCGCGGCCATCCCCGCGGCCTACGCCCGGGTCGCCCGACAGATCGCGGCCTTCGAGCCGGTGCGGATCGTCGCCACCGGCGACGTGCTCGCCGAGGCGCGGCGACACCTGGGCGACGTCGCGGACATCACGTTCGTCGATATCCCCACGAACGACTCGTGGATCCGTGACACCGGGCCCGTCTTCGTGCGGCGGCAGGTCGCCAAGGCCGCGCCCGACGCCTGCCGCCTCGCCGCCGTCACCTGGAACTGGAACGCCTGGGGCGGCAAGTATCCACCGTGGGACGACGACGCCCGCGTGGCGGTGGCGATCGCGGCGCACCTCGGTCTGCACGCCTTCGCGCCGGGGATCGTGCTCGAAGGGGGCGCGATCGAGACCGACGGCGCCGGCACGCTCCTGGCCAACGAGCGGTGCGTCGTGGACCGGAAGCGGAACCCGGGCCTCGGGAAGCCGGAGATGGAACAGTCGCTGCGGGAAAACCTCGGCGTGCAGAAAGTCCTCTGGGTCGGAGGGGATCTCGCCGGCGACGACACCGACGGCCACATCGACCAGCTGGCGCGGTTCGTGGCGCCGGGCCGCGTGGTGGCGGCGCGGCAGCCGGACCGACTCGACCCGAATCACGCCGCACTCCAGGAGAACCTGGAACTGTTGGCGACGCTTCGCGATGCCGCCGGCCGGCGGCTGGAGGTGATCCCGATCGACATCCCGCCGCAGTTCTCCTTCCAGGGCGTGCAACTGCCGGCGAGCCACTTGAACTTCTACGTCGGCAACGGCTTCGTGGGCGTGCCGGTGTTCGGCGCCGCGACCGACGACGCGGCGCTGGGGACGCTGGAGCGGTGCTTTCCCGGCCGCCGGGTCGTGCCGGTGGACTGTCGCGAGATCGTCCGCGGCCGCGGGGGCCTGCATTGCATCACGCGGGACGAGCCGGCATAGCCGGCTCACACTTGATCCACGCGAGTTGTTCCCAAAAAGCCCCGGGCGGAAGCCCGGGGATCCCCCGGCTCCCGCCGGGGGCTTGTTGGATCCTCTTCTGGCCCGATTGCGCGAGGCTCGAGTGTGATCCGAGACACATGGTGGCTGTCACCGTTTTCCTTTGGGCTTGTCCCGGCGCGGCCGGTTCGCGACGATTTGGGCGGTTTTGTCGCCGGCATCGACCGCCAGGAGAGGGTTTCCTATGGAACAGTTTGCGACCGCGGTTCAGGGATTCGTGTCGCTGCTCGCCCGGCTGCTGATCGCGGCGATCTTCCTGACGAGCGCCGTGGGCAACAAGATTCCGCACTTCAAGGAGACGGTCGAGTACATGACCGCCGAGGGCGTGCCCAACGCCACCTTCGCGCTGTTCGGTGCGATCGGGCTCTTGCTGATCGGCGGTTTGTCGGTAATCCTCGGCGCCTGGACCCGATTCGGAGCGATCTTTCTGCTCGTGTTCCTCGCCGCCGCCACCTGGTACTTCCACGACTTCTGGCGGTTCGCCGATCCCGTCCAGCGGCAGTTGCAGACCGTGCAGTTCATGAAAAACCTTGCCATTGGCGGCGGGCTGCTCTCGCTGATCGCCTTCGGGGGCGGGCCGTGGAGCGTCGATGGCTGGATCGGGCTGAAGCAGGAGGAGGCGGAGTCGGCGCCCGCCGCGAAGCCACGGGTCACGGCCAAGCCGCAGCAAGGGTGATGCCATGAAGCGGATGATCGTTCTCCTCGTGGCTACCACGCTGATGGTTCACGGGGCGCTGGCCGCCGATCCGAGAACCCAGGCTGGAACCCAGGATGCTCCCATGACCTCGATGCCTACCGTGAAGGCGTTCGGAACACTCCCCGACGGCCGCGAGGCCCGGCTCTACACGCTCGAGGTGCCGGGCGGCTGGAAGGCCACGCTCACCGACTACGGCGCTATTCTCACGAGCTTCCTCGTGCCGCCCAAGGATGGGGCTGGCGGCGAACCGGTGGACGTCGTCCTCGGGTTCGACACGCTCGACGGCTATCTGAAGGGGCACCCCTATTTTGGAGCGACCTGCGGCCGCTGTTCCAATCGGATCGCCGGCGGCCGGTTCGAACTCGCCGGCAAGACCTACACGCTGGCCACGAACAACGGTCCCAACCATCTGCACGGCGGCGTCGTGGGCTTCGACAAGAAGGTGTGGAAGGCCACGCCGCGGGCGAGCGACCGCGGGCCGGCGGTGGAGTTCGAGATGGTCTCGCCCGACGGCGACGAGGGCTATCCGGGGCGGCTCGTGGCCAAGGCCGTATACACGCTCACGCCCGCCGGTGAATTGATCGTGGAGATGACGGCGACGACCGACGCCGCGACGATCGTCAACATGGTGCACCATTCCTATTGGAACCTCGCCGGCCACGCCTCGGGCTCGGTCGCCGGCCACGAATTGGCTGTCGCCGCCGACCGCTACCTGCCGGTCGATGCGACGAGCATCCCCACCGGGGCATTCGCGCCGGTCGAGGGCACGCCCTTCGACTTCCGGCCCGAGCGGCAGCCGTGGGGGCGGTGCGGGGCCGCGATCGAGACGCTGCCGCCGGACGCCGCGGCGGGCACGCCGCGGGGCGTGGACCACAACTATCTCGTCCGCGGCTGGGAACCCGACGGGCAACTGCGCACGGCGGCCACGCTCCGCGACCCGGCCAGCGGCCGGAGCCTCGAGGTGCTCTCCGACCAGCCGGGCGTGCAGGTCTACATGGGCAACTTCCTCGACGGCACGCTGACCGGGAAGGGGGGCGCCGTCTACAAGGCCAACGGCGGCCTGTGTCTGGAAACGCAAAAGTATCCCGACGCCATCCACCATCCCGACTGGCCGACCGTCCGCCTCGATCCGGGGCAGACCTACCGGCATACGATGATTCACCGCTTCCGCCGCTGACCACCGGAGCTTTGCATGGTCTTTCCAGTCGGTGACGACAACTCCGATCGACGGTCGTTCCCGTTCGTCACCATCGCGCTGCTCGCCGCGAACATCTTCGTGTTCGTCGTCCTCCAGGGCATGGGGGCCAACGAGCAGTTCACAATGGCCTACGTGCAGGTGCCGGCCGAGATCCTCTCGGGCAAGGACATCGTCACCGAACCCTCCGTCCGCACGGTGCACACGCCGCAGGGTGATTTCCAGGTGCCCGATCCCGGTCTGCAGCCGACGCCGATTCCCCCCTGGCTGACGCTGCTGACCGCCATCTTCATGCACGGCAGCATCATGCACCTCGCGGGCAACATGTGGTTCCTGTGGATCTTCGGCGACAACATCGAAGACGACATGGGTCACGTGAAGTACCTGCTCTTCTACCTGGCCACGGGCGTGATCGCATCGCTCGTGTTCGTGTTCTTGAACCGCTCCGGTGAGGCGGCCCTCACGCCCTGCCTCGGGGCGTCGGGGGCGATCTCGGGGGTGCTGGGTGCCTATCTCGTGCTCCACCCGCAGCGGCGGGTGAGCGTGATCCTGCTGCGGATGATGATCGACGTGCCGGGGTACGTGGCGGTAGGGATCTGGTTCCTGTTCCAGATCGTCAGCGGGGTTCTCGACCAGGGCGGCGGCGGGGGCGTGGCCTATTCGGCCCACATCGCCGGCTTCGTGGCGGGCATGGTCCTGGCCAAGCCGATGAGCTTCACGAGCGTGCGCGAGGAGGCGGATCCGCTGGTGGTGCTCCGGCGGCGGGTCCCATAGCGAGGCCTGCCATGGACGCGATGGCGGCCTGGCATGCACTCGACACGGACGACGTGGTGCGGCGGCTCGACACCGACCGGGATCGCGGCCTTGCCGCTGCCGAAGCCGCGCGGCGGCTGTCGTCCTTCGGGCCCAACGCCCTCGCCCGGGCGGCGCCGGAGCCGCTGTGGCGGAAGATCCTCGCCCAATTCAAGGAACTGGTGATTTGGATTCTCCTCGCGGCCGCGGGGATCGCGGCGGCGATGGGAGACTGGGCCGACACGGCTGCCATCCTGGCGATCGTCGTCGTCAACGCCGCAATCGGCTTTTTTCAGGAGCAGCGGGCCCAGCAGGCTCTGGCCGCCCTCGAGCGGCTCGCGGCGCCGCTCGCCAAGGTGGTGCGCGACGGAACGGTGCATCCCGTGCCGGCGCGGTCGATCGTGCCCGGCGATCGGATCGAACTCGAGGCCGGCGATCAGGTGCCGGCCGACGCCCGGCTGGTCGAGGCCTTCGGGCTGCGGGTGCAGGAGTCGGCCCTGACCGGCGAGAGCGTGCCGGTGGAGAAGGCGCCCGTCGGACCGCTACCGGAGGCGATGCCGCTCGGCGACCGCCGCTCGATCGTGCATGCGGGCACGGTCGTGGCCGCTGGTCGTGGGGCGGCGCTGGTCGTCGAGACCGGCATGCAAACCCAACTGGGACGGATCGCGAGCCTGCTCGAGCGGTCGCCGCCGGAGACCACGCCGCTGCAGCGGCGCCTGGCCGAACTCGGCCGTGTGCTGATCGTGATCTGCCTCGTGGTCGTCGGGATCATCTTTCTGCTGGAGACCTGGCGGGGCGGCGGGCTGGTGGCCCTGTGGCGGGATGGCGGGCTGGGCGAGGTGATGCTTCGGGCCGTGAGCCTCGCGGTGGCCGCCGTGCCGGAGGGCCTGCCGGCGGTCGTCACGCTCGTGCTGGCCATCGGCCTGCAGCGGATGGTGGCCCGCAACGCGCTCGTCCGCCGGCTGCCGAGCGTGGAAACGCTCGGCTCGGTGACGGTGATCTGCTCCGACAAGACCGGCACGCTGACCCGCAACGAGATGACGGTCCGCGAGATCGTGACGGCGAGCGGCCGGTATCGGATCACAGGCGGGGGCTATGAGCCCCGGGGCGAGTTTCTGCGGGAGCCCGACGGATCGACCGTCACGGCTCCCGTTCCGGACCTGCGCCGGGCGCTGCTCATCGCCGCCCGGTGCGGCAGTGCGACGGTGGAGCCGACAGGCGACGGCGGCGGCTGGCACGTCATCGGCGATCCGACCGAGGGAGCGCTCGTGGTCGCAGCGCTCAAGGGGGGCGTGCCGGCCGAGGATCCGGCCGCACCGGTGATCTTCGAGATCCCGTTCGACTCTGACCGGAAACGGATGAGCGTCGTCATCCGCACGACGACGAACCAGCGGCTGATGATGACGAAGGGAGCGCCGGAGGCGGTCTTGTCGCGCTGCACGGCGGAACTTCACGGCGGGGCGATCGTCCCGCTGACGGATAACCGCCGGCTCCAGATCCTCGCCGCCGCCACGGAGATGGCGGGCCGGGCGCTGCGGGTGCTCTCGCTGGCCTCACGCGATCTGCCCGCCGACGAACCGCTCGACTCGCAGCCGGCCGTCGCCGAGCGGGAACTCGTGCACGTGGGCCTCGCGGGAATGATCGATCCGCCGCGGGACGAAGCCCGCCGAGCCGTCGAGCGGTGCCGCACGGCCGGCATCCGCCCGGTGATGATCACCGGCGACCACCCCGCTACCGCCCTGGCGATCGGCCGCGAGCTCGGCTTGACCGGCGTTGCCGGTGCGACGGACCGGGTCGTCACGGGCGCCGAACTCGACGGCATCCCCGACGAACGGCTCCCGGCTGAAGTGGGCACGATCGCCGTCTACGCCCGCGTGTCGGCCGAGCACAAGCTGCGGGTCGTACGGGCCTGGCAGCAACGCGGGGAGATCGTGGCGATGACCGGCGACGGCGTGAACGACGCCCCCGCGGTCAAGGCGGCCGACATCGGCATCGCCATGGGGATCACAGGTACGGACGTGACCAAGGAAGCCTCCGACATGGTGCTCACCGACGACAATTTCGCGTCGATCGTGACCGCCGTCGAGGAAGGCCGCGGCATCTATGACAACATCCAGAAATTCATCCACTACCTGCTGTCGTGCAATGCCGGCGAGGTCATGACGATGTTCGTGGCGGCGCTCGCTGGCTGGCCCGCGCCCCTGGCGGCCATCCAGATCCTGTGGCTGAATCTCGTCACCGACGGCCTGCCGGCCCTGGCGCTGGGGCTCGAGCCGCCCGAACACGACATCATGGAGCGGGCCCCGCGGCCGCCCCAGGAGGCGGTGATCACGCGGGCGCGGGGCATCCTCATTCTCGCCCACGGCGCACTCGTTGCGGCGGTCGTCCTGTGGGCCTTCTGGAGCACGTGGCGGGGCGACGACGCGCGGCTGGAGCGGGCGCGCACGGTGACGTTCTGCGTGGCCGCGTTCGCGCAGCTGTTTTTCGCCATCGGCTGCCGCAGCGACCGCGTCACGGCGTTCAGGCTCGGGTTCCTGCGGAATCCCGCCTTGCTGATGGCGATTCTCCTCTCCAGCCTCCTGCAGGTCGTGATCGTGACGCTGCCCCACGCGCGGTCGGTGTTCGAGATCGAGCACCCCATCAGCGGCGACTGGGTGCTCGTCATCTCCCTGGCGCTGGTGCCGGTGACCGTGATCGAACTGGCGAAGGGGCTGCAGGCTTTCGGCCCGCGGCCCGCGCCGCAGCGGTCCATTGATCGACCGGCGGTGCGGCCGTAAGGTGAGGGCTCGACGGCCCAGGAATGTCGGGCGGTCGCCCGCCCTGGATGCCTGCATGAACGCCAGCCCGTCGCATGGATCGCCCCATCTCCTGCTCACGGGGGCCACCGGGCTCCTCGGCTCGTATCTGTTGCGGGATCTGCTCTTGGCGGGCCGTTCCGTGGCCGTGATCGCCCGTGGGGAACGGAAGAAGTCGCCCGCCGCCCGGGTCGAGACGCTCGTGGCCGACTGGGAAGATCGGCTGGGCGTGCGGCTGCCGCGGCCCGTCGTCCTCGCCGGTGATCTCACGAAGCCAGCGTGCGGCCTCGACGAGGCGGCGCTGCGGTGGGTGGGTGACCACTGTTCCGAGCTGCTCCACAACGCGGCGAGTTTGAGCTTCAAGGGCACCTCGCGCGACGAGGAGCCGTGGGTGACCAACGTCGGCGGGACCACGCACGTGCTGGAACTCGCAGCGCGGGCCGGTGTGCGACGGATGCACCAGGTCTCGACGGCGTACGTGTGCGGCCTGCGGACCGACGTGGTGGCGGAAGAGGATCTCGACGTCGGCCAGTCGTTCGGCAACGACTACGAGCGGAGCAAGGCGGAGGCGGAGCGGCTGGTGCGGACCGCGGGCCATCTTGACAGCGTCACGGTCTACCGGCCGTCGATCATCGTGGGCGACACCGTCACCGGATACACCTCGACCTACCACGGCTTCTTCGCGGCGCTGCGGCTTGGCCACACGCTGCTGACGCGGGTGCCAATCGGGGCAACGAGCGGGTTGGCGCTGCTGGCCCTGATGGGCGTCGATCCGGCGGCCCGGAAAAACTTCGTGCCGGTGGACTGGGTGGCCCGCGTGATCGCGACGCTCGTGGGCCGGCCGGAGGCCCATGGCCGCACGTTCCACGTCACGCATCCCGAGCCGCTTCCCACGGGCACGGTCGCGGCCACGATTCAGGAAGCCGTCGAGAC
>Ga0315900_10009140_pt1 | contig 12612 bp, 10 predicted proteins | sample LakEriMetagenome_FD_203521 | JGI IMG/M metagenome (GOLD analysis project Ga0315900, IMG submission 203521) | Freshwater fungal communities from buoy surface, Lake Erie, Ohio, United States - Buoy 12 MA114 | ecosystem: Environmental > Aquatic > Freshwater > Lake > Lake biofilm | place: USA: Lake...
TCTTCGCCCGCAACAGGTCTTGGACGCTGAAGATCTCATGCACCTGGCAAGCCCCGGGCCAGAGAATCATTTTGCGACCGGTGACTTCCGACAGGTAGCGGCCCAGGTGCTGGTCGGGAACGAACAGGATTTCCTTGTCTGGAGGGACCCGATCGATAATCTCACGAGCGTTTCCGCTGGTCACAATCCAGTCGCACAGGCTCTTGGTGGCGGCCGTCGTATTGATATAGGCAACTGTCTGAAAGTCGTGTCCCTGTGAACGCAATTGAGCCTGGTACGCCGCCAGGCTGGGGGCCGGGCAGCTATCGGCCAGTGAGCAACCAGCCTGGAGATCGGGAATCAAGATGGTCTTTTGGGGGCTGAGAATTTTCGCGGATTCCCCCATGAAATGGACCCCGGCGAAGACAATGGTCGAGGCACTGGCCCGAACTGCATCGCGGGCCAATTTCAGACTGTCGCCAGTATGGTCGGCAATGTCCTGGATCTCGCCATCGACATAGAAATGCGCGAGAATCACCGCGTCCCGTTCCTTCTTCAGGCGGTCGATCTCGTCCATCAGGTCGAGAGGATCTTCCCAGGAAATGGACGGGGAGGTCGTGGGCAGCGAGAGCGACATGGGGACTCCGGAAGTGACGGCAGCGAGTTCCGCCAAAATCGGAAACGGGACTCCGTTGTTGTCGACAGGAACCCGCTCCAACCGTCGGATCGAAAACGGCTGAGAGGATTATATGGGGGAAATGGATCTCGGGTGAATGGCTTGCCCCAGAGCGGGAGCGCCGCGATGATGCCGCCCGTTTTGCCGAACTCCCCACTCTCCCCCCTGACGGTGCGCGCCGCCATGTCATCGGAAACGAGCTACGATCCCTACGCGATGCCCGATGATGCCGTTCAGGCGGCCCCCGTATCGCTCTGGTCGGCCCTGCGGCAGATCGGTCCCGGGATCATTCTGGCAGGGTCGATCGTCGGATCAGGCGAATTGATCGCCACAACGTCGCTGGGGGCCGATTGGGGATTTACCTTTCTTTGGCTGATTCTGGCCAGTTGTGTCATCAAGGTGTTCGTCCAGGTCGAACTGGGACGCTATGCCCTGTCCTCCGGGAAGCCGACCCTGGGGTTTATGAATGAACTTCCTGGCCCGAGGTTGTGGGTGCATTGGACCGTCTGGTGGTGGTTTTTCATGCTGCTGGCCACCGTGGTGCAGTTGGGAGCCATGGTGGGAGGTGTCGGTCAGGCTCTGAATATGGCGTTTCCCAGGGTGTCTCCCGCATTGGTTGAGTGGCTCGGTGGCAATTCTTCTCTGGGAGGATGGCTGGCGCAGCATCCTGAAAATCCCTGGGGAATTCTGACGGCATTCGCCGCCGTGGCCCTGTTGTTGTCGGGCGGCTATCAGATGCTCGAGCGGTTCACAACCGTGTTGGTCGCTGGGGTGACTGCGGTGACGACCCTGTGCGTTTTGTTGCTGCCGGCCAGTGGTCATCCGATTCCTCTGGACGAGGTGGCCGAGGGATTGAAAGGGCATGTCCCGGCGGATCCCAAGGCGCTCGCCGCCGCATTCGCGGCGTTTGGCATCACGGGAGTGGGTGCGGCCGAACTCTTCTCCTATCCCTACTGGTGCCTCGAGAAAGGCTACGCGCGGGCCGTGGGCCGCAATTCGCCCGACCAATCCTGGGTGGATCGTGCCAAAGGCTGGATGCGGGTGATGCAATTGGATGCCTGGGCCAGCATGATCGTATTCACTCTCGCCACGGTTTCGTTCTATTTCCTGGGAGCCACGGTGCTGCATCCCGATCCCGCACTGCGGCCCTCGGGTCCCAAGGTGATCGAAGTGCTGTCTCAGATGTACGAGCCTGCATTTGGATCCTGGACGAAGCTGGTGTTTCTGGTGGGGGCTTGGGCGGTACTGTTCAAGACGCTGTACATTGCCTCGGCGGGACATGCCCGGTTGACTGCGGATTTTTTCAGCTTGTCCGGGTTTCTCACATATCCCAGTGCCCACTACCGGGCACGCATCATTCGCGGTCTGTGTGTTTTCTATCCCCTGCTGGCTCTGACCTTTTATCTCATTCTGGGGGATGCCAAGGCTATGGTGAACTTCGGGGGGTTCGTTCAGGGGATCACGTTGCCCGTGATTTCGGGGGCCGCCCTCTATCTGCGGTATTTCAAAACGGATCGTCGCATTTCTCCGGTCTGGTGGTGGGACCTGCTGCTTTGGGTGGCAGTGATCAGCCTGACAGTTCTGGCGGGTTGGGCAGCATTCGATTACTTCAGAAAACTTCTGTTTTCCTGAGCTCCACGGATTGGGAAACGAAGTCCCCGGATGGAGTTGCGCGCAGTGCGGGGGCCAACAAGTGGAGAAACTGGATAGAAAGCGTCGATATTCTCACTACAGTCTTCCCCCGTGGCGAAACCGTGCTGTTCGGAAGTTTCGAATCACGGTACGATGAGAGAGCCGATTGCTCCGGCAGCCTTCTTCAGACCAGTCGTCCATCTTCGACCATGCGCAGCGAATCCGAGACACCCCAGTCGGACAATCCTTTTTCCATCCCGGTGGCGAGCCGCATGCGGCGGCTGCCTCCCTACCTCTTCGGCAAGATCAACAAGCTGAAGTATGAGAAGCGGGTGGCCGGCGTCGACGTCATCGACCTGGGGATGGGAAATCCCACCGATCCGCCAGATCCGATGATCAGTGAAAAGCTGGCGGATGCCCTGCAGGATCCCAAGAACCACCGCTACTCGGTTTCGACGGGCATCACGAATCTCCGCAAGGAAGTCGCGCTGCGCTACAACAAGCGGTACGGTGTGCGTCTCGATCCCAATTCGGAGGTCATCGCCACCATTGGATCCAAGGAGGGCTTCAGCCACATGTGCCTGGCCCTGATGGGACCGGGTGATACAGCGATTGTGCCCTCGCCCTATTTCCCCATCCACGTCTACGCCGTGGTCCTGGCGTCCGGAAATGTCATCACACTCGATGTGCGCGATCCCGAGAAATACCTCGAGAACATCGCGTATACCTGCGAGCACATCTATCCGCGGCCCAAGGTGGTCATCGCCAATTTTCCGCACAATCCATCCTCGACCGTGATCGAACAGGATTTCTTCGTCGAACTGGTTCGGCTGGCGAAGAAATACGAGTTCCTGGTTCTTTCCGACTTCGCCTACGCGGATATCTGCTACGACGGCTACAAGGCTCCAAGTTTCCTGGCGACCCCCGGAGCCAAGGATGTGGGAGTGGAGTTTACGACGATGAGCAAGAGCTACAGCATGGCCGGTTGGCGGATCGGCTTCTGCTGCGGAAACGCCGAGATGGTCCGGGCGCTGGGAACCATCAAAGGCTATTACGATTACGGGATTTTCCAGGCGATCCAGATCGCGGCGATCATTGCGATGCGCCACTGTGATTCGGCCATCGACACCCTGTCCGCCGAATACCAGGAGCGGCGGGACGTGCTGGTTGAGGGATTGGAGAGACAGGGATGGGAGATCGGCCGCCCCAAGGCAGGGATGTTTGTGTGGGCGAAGATCCCCGAACCCTGGGCCGAAATGGGTTCCATTGACCTCGCCATGAAGCTGCTGGACGAGGCGGGTGTTGCCGTCAGTCCCGGAAGGGGATTTGGCGATGATGGAGAAGGGTATCTGCGTCTGGCGCTGGTCGAAAATCAGCAGCGATTGCGACAGGCCGTGCGGGAAATTGGCCGCTGTCTCAAGCGGGAACCCCAAAAGATCTGATGGGTTGGCGGCCGCTTTGTTTCGTTGGAATGGAAGAACGGACGGCGACGGTCAGCTTGGTCGTGTGTCATCTGGCCGATCGGAGACGGGACCTCCGCGTCGAAAGCTGACGCAGGGAAGGTTCCGGTGGGGCGGAGTCAGCCCTGCTCGACAATGACGTCGCATTCCCGATCTGAGGAAGACAGTATGGCGTCGGTCAGGTCCCGAACTGCCAGGGCGACTTTGGGTGGGGCCGGGTTCGGCGACCTTCCCGCGAGCATCTCGGCGAAAGCCGCAGTCGGACTCGAGTCGGGCTTGCCCACTGGAACGGGTGCGACCTGATTGTCTCGGGCGAGGAGGAGTTCGCCGGGACGGACAATGAGATCTCCAGCCGACCCATGCAGGCGGAATTCCTCGAAATAATGGTGGGCATTGCCCGTCAGTAGTACGGTGGCCCTGACGCCATTCTCGAGTTCGATCCAGGCCTGGGTGGTCACGGGGACATTCCAGTCCGCGTTGTGGCAACGGGCCAACACTCGGACTGGGCGCAGTCCCGTCAAGAACGCGAGCATGTCGATCTTATGGCTTCCCGCATCACCCAGGAATCCTCCCGGGTTTTGGTGCGGGTCATTCCTCCAGGTTCCACCGATGGTCTGTGCCCACCGTTCGGTGTTGATCAGCGAGAGCGATTGCAGCCGCCCGATCGCTCCCTGACTCAACAGTTCCCGCGCGGTTTGAAACACCGCGGATTGCCGTCTCTGGTAGGCAATCATGACAGGCGGGCTGTGGCTGGCCAACCGCAGGATTTCCTGCAGGCGCTCGCGGGTATCGACCAAGGGTTTTTCGCAGAGCACCGGGAGACCAGCATGCCAAAGTTCAATCAATTGGTTGAAATGCTGGTCGGTGGGAGTACAAATCAACGCCGCATCAAACGGGTTTGCCCGCAGTGCTTCCGTCAGGTTCTGGTAGTGCCGGGCGGTACCGGAGTTTTGGGTGACAAGCTGTGCGATCCGGAGGGGATCCGGATCGACCAGTCCGGTCACATCAAATGCCCGGTTTTGACGGAGGTGGTCAAGGTGCAACCGGGCGATTTGGCCGCAACCGATCAACAGCAGTGACGGAGTCGCAGCGAGGCAAGCCATGATTTTGAGTCCGGTGAGTATTGATGGAAGAGGGGGGGGGGGGAAACCGCACCCACGGGGCGGTTGCAATCAGGCGCGAGCCTGTGGAGTGACTTGGCCAAGCCGGAAATTCAGGGAGAGCTGGAATGCGTGCCCGGGTTTATTTGTTCGACATTGACGGAACGTTGTTGCAGACGGGCGGGGCGGGATGGCGGGCTTTGACCGGGGCCATGAGGGAACAATTTGGTGTCCAGGAGTTGGCAGGAATTGAACTGCGGGGGAGGACCGATTATGCCATCGTGGGAGACCTGTTGCGAATAGCCCGTGTGCCAACTGGTCCACAGAGCCGTCAACGGCTGCTGAAGTCTTATCATGAACGGCTCTGCGCGGAATTGCAGAAAGGTGTGGGGGCCGTGCTCCCCGGAGTCTGGGAGGTCTTGGATCGTCTTTGCAGCGAGCCTCAGGCCGTGCTCGGAGTCTTGACAGGAAATGGGCTCCAGGGAGCAGAAATCAAACTGCGGCATTTCGGACTGCAGGAGCGGTTTTCGATCGGAGTCTATGGTGATCGACACGAGCATCGAACCGACCTCGCACGCGATGCCCTGGGGATCTTAAGACAACAAGTGGGGGCTGATCTGGAAGGGGGGCACGTCTGCATCATTGGGGATACACCGTCCGATGTGGAATGTGCTCTGGCGATTGAAGCCCGGGCGGTGGCCGTGACCACGGGGGGATTTGCCGGTGAAGAATTGGTCGCTGCGGGAGCGCATCTGGTCTTGAACAATTTGACCGAGTGGCCTCGCTGAGACTCGGTCTTCAAGAGTTGTGACCAGTCTGCACGGTTCTTTGGCGAGTTGGGACAGTGTTTGGAAAGCGACTGCCTCCGAGGGGGGAGGGTCGCGGGATACTGATTTCGACGGAATCATCAGAGGAATGACTTTTCGTTCCCATCTCAGTCTTTCGAAATGTTTACCATCTGTACACCTGGGACGCTTGACGCTGCTGGGAGGTGGATCGACAATTAACGAGGTTGCTGGCGATTCCCGACTCGGAGAAGTTCGATGCGCAGATTGTCCGTTTGGTTGATGGGCACTGTTTTGGTTGTGACGGCCCCCCAGTCGTACGCGAAGGAAGTGTCTGGCGACTACATTGAAGCCAGAACTTGCGACGTGTACACGGGTCCCTGTTTTGCCAATGGTGAAGTGGGGATTTCTGGTCGCAAGGCGGTGTTGGGTTGGAAAGTTGACACGGGATCGTGGCAGGGTGTGGCGCTGGATGGTTTAGCCGTCGCCGTGGTGATCTCCGCGAACGACACCCTGGGGATTGGTGGAAGTTTTTACACGAATCCGACCGAGATTGAAGCGATTGTGATTTTCGATGAAAGAGCCTCGGCAAACCAACGAGACGCCCTGGAGTCGTTGTTTTTGGAGTCAGTCAAGGGATGGACGCCGAAAATCGTGGGGCGTCGAGCGGCTCCCATGTCTCTGAAGTCGGACCATCTTTCGGGGGTTGGCGAATTCGAAGTCAAGGATCTGGTCCGGATCCAGACCCGGCAGTTGAGCAAGCGGGATTGCGTGTGTTCCAACGAGGTGGTGTTTTACCCCCCGTTGGCCGGTGTTGAAAATTCGCAGCCTGTGTTCACCCGCAAATTGTCTTACTCGGGCAATGCTGGTGGTGGTCAATGGAATTCGGTGAATCGTCGGAGTGCGTTTTTGGCGACTTTTCAGAAATAGGTTGAGCAGGAGGATTGCCTGGTCCTTGGGGGGGACTGTGGTGTCGTCGGAGAAGCAATTGATCCGACGATGTGAGGGGAGCGGATCGCTTGGAGCGGTTCGTCACTGATGAGTGACCGGTTGATGCCCGATTGACCGAATGGATCAGGAGAAGTTGTGATGTCCGTGGCGGCGACTGCAGTTGACGAGCGTTCAATCCTGGAGCGTCTGGGGACGAAGAATCTGCTCATTTTTGGGGTCCTGTTGGCCTCAATTCTGGCTGTGTTCTTCCCCACGCTGGAAAAGTTGTCGCAGCGGTGGAATTCGGACCCGCAGTATTCCCACGGCTACCTGGTTCCTTTTTTCAGTTTGTTTCTGGCTTGGAGTCGCCGCTCGACTTTGCCAACTTCCGGGTTACGACTGCGAATCCTGGGATTTGTGATTGTGGGTTTGGCGGTGGGAATCAAGATTGCGGCCGAAACGGCCAATTTCGATCTGGTGGAGGATTCGTCGCTCGTTTTGGCGATTGCTGGAGCTACTTTGGCGTCCTTTGGGTGGGACGTCTTCAAATGGGCCTTGGCACCACTGTTGTTTCTGCTGTTGATGGTGCCGTTGCCAGACGCCGTGTCTAAGTTTGCCCGCAAGCCCCTGCGTCGGTTGGGAACTTTGGCTGGCGTGGTGTTGATGCAGGTGATGGGGTTGGCGGCCTTTGCCAGCGGTAACACCATTGAGTTGGCGAATGGCAGTCGGGTCGGGGTGGCCGAGGCCTGCAGTGGACTGCGGATGCTGATGGTGTTCGTAGCCTTGGCTGTGGCGATGGCCTTGCTGTCGGAGAGGCCAATTTGGGAACGCCTGATTCTGGTGGTGAGTTCAGTGCCGATTGCCTTGATCTCAAACATTTTGAGGATTGTGGCGACTGGAGTCCTGTATTCCCAAGTTGAAGACGAGGGTGTCCGAGAAATGGCGCACGACGTGTTTGGATGGGCGATGATGCCATTGGGACTGGTGCTTTTGATGGGGGTCTCGTGGATCCTTTCGCACCTTCTGATTGTGGAACAGGATCGGCCTTTGACGGTGGAATCGCGTTCGGCGCGGGCCTCTTGAAGGACGGCGGTGAGTTCGTGGACCTGTTGTCTTGTTTAGACAGGGTCGGTTTCGGATCGGGATCCGGAACAGTTTGTTCAAACTGTGTGGGAAGTGGTTGCTCATGAATTCCGAACCGATGAATGGACAGGGCGCTGTTGTTCCTGTGCGCAGGAGTGACGTGCTGGTGGCTCCTCCTGGAGGCGGTACAACGGGTGGAGCGGGGGGGCTCGTCCTGGATCAAAACACGGTTTTGGCGGCAATGCGTCGTCGCTGGTTGATCGCCACTGCCCTCGGTCTGACGGGGGCGCTGGTGGGGGCGGCGACGACTTGGCTGCTCATCCCGGTGACCTATACCGCTCGGGCCGAACTGAGAGTCAAACCGGCCAGCTACACACCGGGTGGTGGTTTGCCCGGTGAGAATGTTCGCCAGGAAACGTACCGGCAAACCCTCGGAAGGATGATCGAGGGGCCGATTGTCCTGAAGCAGGTGGTGCGTCGTGAGGAGATCGCCAAGCTGGCCACGATTGCCGACCAGACGGATCCCTTGCTGTTTTTCGAAAAGGGATTGAGGGTCACGAATCCGGCGACAGAGTTTCTGCAATTGAGCCTGACCGGGAACGAACCTTCCGATCTGGCTCCCATTCTCAATGGAGTCGTGGAGGTTTTCCTCAAGGAAGTCGCGACCAGGGAAGCTCAGGAGCGGACCAAGATCGTCAACTCCATTGACGCCGCGAAAGCGGATACGAAAGCCAAGCTGGCAGACTTCGTGAAGACGAAGGAGCGGCTGGTGAAAAAGTTGGGGGGAGACAACGAGATGGCGGTGGAGGCGGCGAAGGCCAAGGAGTCTCTCTACTCGGATATCCGTCGCCAGGCCATCATGGCCAAGATCGAGAAGACCAAGATCATCGCCGAACTGACACTCCGCGAAAAGCAGGAGAAGAGTGAAGGGAAGACCCTCGACGATCAGCTGATTGATCTGCGCCTGGATCAGCGGAAAGAGGTTCTGATGGCCGCTTATCAGGTGGAGAAGGAACGGGAGGGATTAAGTCGGCGGGAAGGAAAGGGGCCAGCCAGTTCGGTGGACGAATACGCCCGTCGTGTGAAGGACGCTGAGGAGCGTTTGAAGGAGATTCGCGAAGAACTCAGGCCCCAGGTGATTGAGGATTTGAAAGAGCGGACTCTGCTCGACGATATGCTGTCGAAGGAGGCCCTGGAGCGAAAGCTCGCCTTGCTGGACATTGAGATTGATGGCTTTGAAAAGCAGTTGGTTTACGAGGATGAGGCGAAGAGCAGCAAGCTGGGCTGGCAGATGGAATTGGACGAGCTCGACGTGTCAATCAAGCAGTTCCGAGCCATTTTCAACCGGCTGCAGGAAGAAGGTGAACGGGCTCGGATGACGATGGCGAATCTCATGCGGGTGGAGAAATTCCGGGATGCGGCTGTACCGACCCAGCCCGACATGGCCAAGAAAGTGATGGCGACGGCGGCGGTGGGAGGCGGGATCTTTGGACTGATTTTCCTGGGTATCTTGTTCCTCGACCTCCGAACCCGCCGCATCAGCAGCCTCGATGATATTGTGACTGGTCTGCGCTTGCCGGTCCTGGGTTCAGTGCCCATCATTCCGTCGTCCCGTGGGGGTAAGGGTGGTGAAGGAGGAGGTGGACAGAGGTGGCAGGGAGCGCTGATTGAGTCCATTGACTCGGCGCGAGTGATGTTGCTTCGCCGAGCCAGTCTGGAGAACGCCAAGGTCGTGATGGTCAGCAGTGCCGTGACGAGCGAGGGAAAGACGACAATGGCCTGCCATATTGGAACCAGCCTTGCCCGGGCCGGATACCGAACTGTGGTGGCCGATATCGATCTGCGGCGCCCCACGGTTCACCGGGTGTTTGATGTGAAGGGAGAGCCTGGGGTCTGTGAGATTCTCAACGGGAAGGCCGAACCGGCCGATGTGATCCAGGAGAGTTCACAGCCGAATCTGTTCGTGATAGCTGCCGGTGTGCTGACGAGCGACTGTCTGCGGAATCTGGCTCAGGACGGTCTGAATCCGTTGGTGGAATATTTGCGCGCCGAATTTGACTTTGTCATCTTCGATTCGTCGCCTCTCCTGCAGGTCACCGATCCGTTGTTGGCTGCCCAGAGTGTGGACGGCGTCATTGTCTCGATTCGCCGGGACGTGAGCCAGTTGCCCAAGGTCTCCAGCGCGATCGAAAAGCTTCAGATCATGGGGATTCCGGTCTGGGGGGCGGTAGCCATCGGAGTTGACCAGAACTCGTTTGGCTATGGTTACGGCTATGGCTATGGCTATGGCTATGGTTACGGCTACGGAAACTCGTACGGCTATGGGAACGCCTATGGGTATGGGAATCGTCCCCGTCCCGGGGGGCCGGTGGCTGGAGAGCCTGCCCCGGAAGGTTCATCTCAAGGACCACTCAATTGAGAGGCTTGCGGATGTCCCGGAGATCCGTCCAACTTCACCTCGGAATTGTGTGCCATGAAGACGACTCAGGGATCAGATAGCCCCGGAAAGGGTTTCTATTTGGGATTGGCAGCCGTAGTGACCTTGATTGGCGGGGTGACTTTGGTTCAGGATCGATTCCTGGGCCGCACGTTGTCGAATGAGCAGATGTCCCAGGCGGCTCTCGTTCTGGGGCTTCTTCCAGACAAATTCGGAACGTGGCAGACCGAGCATCGAGAGATGTCCGAGAGTGAGATTCGTCAGACTGGGACGAAGGCCTATTACAGCCGGGTGGTCTGGCAATCCAGGGGGGGCGGGCAGGGGACGGTGATGTTGATGTGCGGACAGACTCGCGAATTGTCGGCACATCCCCCGACGGTCTGTTTTGAGGGAGTGGGATTGACCTTGGATGGTGAGGCCAAGGCGGTCAGGTTGCCAGCGGAGACCATGGGAGGGCAGGAAGGGGAGCTGATGGCGGCCCATTTCAAACCGGAACGTGGGGTCAATAAAAATCCCGTGTTTGTCTATTGGGGCTGGTCCCGGGATGGACGTCGCTGGGAGGCCCCCTCCGTGCCCCGCCTGAGTTTCGTCGGGGCTCCATTTCTGTATAAATTATATGTCGTTCGCGATGACACGGGCCGCAGCGGAACCCGTCAGGTGGAGGTGTGTGATCAGATCCTGAAGGAGTTTCTTCCCGAATTTCATGCGGCGATTGATCGAGTTGCGGCGGAGCAGTCGGTCACTGCTGCAAACTGACGCTTCGGAGCCGTTCTGCAAGACGGCATTCCTCCTCGGTTTGTGTTTTAATGTGAGACGCAACCGTCTGGTGGATTCGCGTGTGACTTTGTTGGCCGCGGTCGAGTCTCTTCGCAGTCGGCCTTCGAGCCTGAGACTGGCCTCGATCCTCACTGTGGGGCTCGGTTTTCGCTGGGGCAATGTGTCTGATGGATTCCTCAACTCTCAACGGCTTCACGATTGATGTGGAGGACTACTTTCAGGTGGGGGCGTTTGCCTCGGAGATTCGGCCCTCCTCCTGGGATCAATACTCTTCGCGAGTCGTGCCGAACACGGAGCGAATTCTGGACTTGCTCGAGCGTCGGCAAACTCGCGCCACCTTCTTTATTCTGGGCTGGGTCGCTGATCGAAATCCGGAACTGGTGAAGAGAATTCTGCGCTCCGGACATGAGATTGGGAGCCACAGTTATTGGCACCAGTTGATTTATGACCAGACCCCGGAGGAGTTCCGCAAGGATCTGCGGCAGAGCTGTGACTCATTGGAGCAACTGACCGGAGAGAAGGTCCGGTTGTATCGTGCTCCGAGTTTTTCGATCGTTCAGCAATCGCTCTGGGCGTTGGATATACTGGCTGAAGAAGGAATCGAACTCGATTCCAGCATTTTTCCGATCCATCACGATCGATATGGAATTCCTGGGGCGAAAATTCATCCGTACCGCCACCGTGTGGGAACGCGGGAAATGTGGGAGGTTCCCCCCACCGTGGCCCGGTGGTTGGGGTTGAATGTTCCGGTGGGTGGAGGGGGCTATCTGCGCCTGTATCCCCGCGCCATCACGGAGTCGCTGTTATCCTCGGTCAATCGCGACGGCCGCGCGTTTCAGATCTACATCCACCCCTGGGAGGTCGATCCCGAACAGCCACGGATGCACGGATCGCTGAAATCCCGATTTCGTCACTACGTCAATCTCACCACGACCCTGGGGAAGCTGGATTCGTTGTTGGCCCGCTTCCGTTTCGGGACTCTGTCAGACGTTGTGGCGTGCGAACATCTCCGTGCGGGACCTTCGGAGAGCCTGGCATCATGAGCCGGTCCCCGATTCGTGTTGGCCTGGTTGTCCATACCTTCAATATGGGCGGTTTGGAGAGGTGCGTCAGCCACCTGCTCAACCATCTCGATCGATCTCGATTCGAGCCGACCTTGGTTTGTCTTGGGAAGAATGGCACGGCAAGTTCTTGGCTCACGGTAAGGGATGTTCCCATTGTGGAGCTTCACAAGCCGCCGGGACGGCTGGGGGTCAGGTTTTGTTGTTTGCTCCGGGATACCTTTCGGGAGCGGGATCTCGATCTGGTTCATTCTCACAATTGGGGAACCCTGGTGGAGACGGCGGTGGCCACCCGTTTGGCCGGACACATCAAGCATGTCCATTCCGAGCGGGGCACGGTGCTGGGGGGGTCAACCGCCAGGTCGTTGTGGCGCCGAACGATCAATTCCTGGGTCCTGCGGAAAACCCTCGAGCAATGTGACGCAGTTCTGGCCGTGGACAACTCGGTCGCCGGTCGGGTTGCGGCCGCCAGCGGCTTTCGTCAGGAGAGGATTCAGGTGATTCCGAACGGAGTCCCCCAGCCCCCCTGTGATGATCGCGCGGAGGCCCGTTTTCGAATCAGACATTCTCTGGGGATTGGGCCGGAGGAAACACTGGTCTGTTCGCTGGGACGCCTCGTTCCCGTGAAGGGTTTTGACCTGCTCATCTCGGCGCTGGTCCTGGCCCGGACCCAGTGCCCCCAACTGCATTTG
>Ga0315900_10009142_pt1 | contig 12610 bp, 19 predicted proteins | sample LakEriMetagenome_FD_203521 | JGI IMG/M metagenome (GOLD analysis project Ga0315900, IMG submission 203521) | Freshwater fungal communities from buoy surface, Lake Erie, Ohio, United States - Buoy 12 MA114 | ecosystem: Environmental > Aquatic > Freshwater > Lake > Lake biofilm | place: USA: Lake...
ACGCGGTGAAGTTACAACGACACAAGCTGCACCAGCAGCAGTAGCAACTGAAGGAGGCGAGGCGTAAATGTTAATTCCTCGTAAGGTCAAGCACCGTAAGCAGCACCACCCATCGCGTTCAGGCGCATCAAAAGGTGGAACAGCAGTTGCATTCGGTGACTTCGGTATTCAAGCTCTAGAGCCTGCATACGTAACCAACCGTCAGATTGAAGCTGCTCGTATTGCGATGACTCGCTATATCAAGCGTGGTGGAAAAGTTTGGATCAATATTTATCCAGATCGTCCAATCACCAAGAAGCCTGCTGAAACTCGTATGGGTTCCGGTAAGGGTTCTCCAGAATGGTGGATTGCAAACGTGAAGCCTGGTCGCATCATGTTTGAAATCTCAGGTGTAACAGAAGCGATTGCAAATGAAGCTATGCGTCTTGCAATTCATAAGCTTCCAATGAAATGTCGTGTTGTAAAGCGTGAGGAGGCATAAAGTGGCAAATATCAATGAAGAGCTACGCCAGTTAACAGATGACGAATTAGCATCAAAGTTGCGCGAAGGTAAAGAAGAACTCTTTAACTTGCGCTTCCAAGCTGCAACAGGTCAACTTGAATCACACGGTCGCCTCGGAGCAGTCCGCAAGGAGATCGCACGTCTTTACACAATTATCCGCGAACGCGAACTAGGAATCGGAGGCGCTGCCTAATGACTACCGAGAATCGCGCAGATCGCAAGACACGTGAAGGCATTGTCGTTTCAGACAAGATGGATAAGACGATTACCGTTGAAGTTTCAAACCGCGTTAAGCACGGTATGTACTCAAAGGTTCTCTCTCGTTCAACAAAGCTAAAGGCTCACGACGAGACAAATAGCGCTGGTACTGGAGATCGCGTCCTCATTATGGAGACTCGACCAATTTCAGCATCAAAGCGCTGGCGTCTAGTTTCAATTATCGAGAAAGCCAAGTAAGGGGCAGGATAAAAAATGATTCAACAAGAATCGCGCCTACGCGTCGCGGATAACACAGGAGCCAAAGAGCTTCTCTGTATTCGCGTTCTCGGTGGCTCCTCCCGTCGCTACGCCGGTATCGGAGACATCATCGTCTGTTCAGTCAAGGATGCAATTCCTGGCGGACAAGTAAAGAAGGGTGAAGTCGTAAAGGCTGTCATCGTTCGTACAGTTAAGGAACGTCGTCGTCCAGATGGTTCTTACATTAAATTTGATGAGAACGCAGCAGTCATCCTTAAAGCAGATGGCGAACCTCGCGGAACTCGTATCTTCGGACCAGTTGCTCGCGAACTTCGCGACAAGAAGTTTATGAAGATTATTTCACTCGCTCCGGAGGTGCTATAACCATGGCGAAGATTAAGAAAGATGACACTGTGCTCGTAATCGCTGGCAAGAACAAGGGCGTTACAGGCAAGGTCATCGATGTTGATAAGAACCGCATACTTGTTGAAGGTGTTAACCGCGTACAGCGTCACACCAAAGAGTCAACAACCGAGCGCGGCGTCAAAGTTGGCGGAATCGTTACTGCTGAAGCATCGATCCACATCTCAAATGTCATGATCGTTGATGGCGAAGGCAAAGGCACTCGCATTGGCGTTCGCAAAGACGAAGAAGGCAAGAACGTTCGCATTTCTCGTCGCACCGGAAAGGACATCTAATGTCAACAACTACTGATGTTCGCTTAAAGGCTCGTTACCGCAGCGAAATTCAAGGCGCGCTAAAGACTCAATTTGGATATAAGAATCCAATGCAGATTCCAACGCTCGTAAAGATCGTTGTAAATATGGGTGTTGGCGAAGCTGCTCGTGATTCAAAGTTGATCGAAGGCGCAGTCCGCGATCTAGCAATCATCACTGGCCAGAAGCCTCAAGTAACCAAGTCTCGCAAATCAATCGCGCAATTTAAGTTACGCGAAAATATGCCAATTGGTGCACACGTCACATTACGTGGAGATCGTATGTGGGAATTTGCTGATCGCTTACTTTCAATCTCACTTCCACGTATCCGCGACTTCCGTGGACTTTCACCAAAGCAGTTCGATGGCAACGGAAATTACACATTCGGTTTGACCGAACAAGTTGTATTCCCAGAAATCGAACAAGATAAAGTCGACCGCCCACGCGGAATGGATATCACTGTTGTAACCACAGCAAAGAACGATGAAGAAGGTCGCGCGCTCTTGAAGTTGCTCGGCTTTCCTTTCAAGGAGGCATAAGAATGGCTAAAACATCACTCAAGGTTAAAGCTGCTCGCAAGCCAAAGTTCAAAGTCCGTGGCTATACACGTTGTCAGCGTTGCGGCCGTCCGCACTCTGTCTATCAAAAGTTTGGAATTTGCCGCGTCTGTTTCCGTGAAATGGCGCACCGCGGTGAACTTCCAGGTATCACTAAAGCTAGCTGGTAAAACTACAACGAAGAAAGTCCAAGCAAATTGCTTGGATACTGTTTCGAGAAAGGCCATAGGCCACGTATGACAATGACAGATCCGATCGCAGACATGTTGTCTCGTCTGCGCAACGCGAACTCTGCCTACCATGATTCGGTTTCAATGCCGTCATCATCGGTAAAGGCTCGCATTGCAGAGATCCTTCACAAGGAGGGTTTCATTGCAGGTTACCGCGTTGAAGCAGCAACAAACGGAATTGGTAAGAACCTAGTTCTTGACCTTAAGTTCGGCACAAACCGTGAGCGTTCAATCGCTGGTTTGCGTCGCGTTAGCAAGCCAGGACTTCGCGTTTACGCAAAGTCGACCGCGCTTCCAAAAGTTCTTGGAGGTCTTGGCGTTGCCATTATCTCAACTTCATCTGGTCTGCTTACTGATAAGCAAGCCAACAAACAGGGTGTAGGCGGAGAAGTTCTCGCCTACGTATGGTGATCGAATATGTCACGTATCGGTCGCATGCCAATCGCGCTTCCATCAGGCGTTGAAGTAACAATCGCAGGTCAGAGCGTTTCAGTTAAGGGACCAAAGGGTTCACTAACTCTTAACGTTGCTGAGCCAATCCAAGTTTCACAAGCAGCAGGTGTTCTCACCGTTGCTCGTCCAAATGAAGAGCGCGTAACGCGTTCTCTTCACGGCCTTTCACGCACACTTGTTGCCAACATGGTCACAGGTGTAACAACCGGTTACACACTAACTATCGACATCGTCGGTGTTGGTTACCGTGTTGCAGAAAAGGGCAAGGATCTTGAATTCTTGCTCGGATATAGCCACCCAATTTTATTCCCAGCCCCTGAAGGAATCTCATTCAAGGTTGAATCACCAACAAAGTTGCACATCACAGGTATCGATAAGCAACTCGTAGGTGAAGTAGCAGCCAAGATTAAGAAGCTCCGTAAGGCAGATCCTTATAAGGGCAAGGGCCTACGTTTGGCAGGCGAAGTTGTTCGCCGTAAGCAAGGAAAGACAGGTAAGAAGTAATGGCAATCGGTGTAAAAGTCCGCAAGGGGTCAGCAACTAATGCTCGCGCCCGTCGTCACTTCCGCGTACGCAAGAAGGTCTCCGGAACTCCTGAGCGTCCACGTCTAGTCGTTTCTCGCTCTGCACGTCATCTCTTCGTACAACTAATTGATGACACACAAGGTAAGACTTTGGCTTACGCATCAACAATGGAGGAAGGTCTCCGCAAGGCAACTGGCGATAAGACTGCAAAGTCCCGCGAAGTTGGCGCGTTGATTGCAAAGCGTGGAAAAGAAGCTGGCGTTTCAACCGTCGTCTTTGATCGCGCAGGAAATAAGTACACAGGTCGTATTGCAGCACTTGCAGACAGTGCACGAGAGAACGGATTGGAGTTCTAATGGCTGAAAATCCAACAACCGCAACTGCACCAGATAACAAGGGCGCCGACAAAGGACGAGGCCGCGGAAGCGGGGAACGCCGTGAACGTCGCGACGATCGTGAAAAAGATAAGTCTCCATACATGGAGCGCGTTGTCTTTATCAACCGTGTTTCTAAAGTTGTAAAGGGTGGACGTCGTTTCTCATTCACCGCACTAGTAGTTGTCGGCGACGGCAATGGCACAGTCGGTATTGGTTACGGAAAGTCTAAGGAAGTTCCACAAGCGATTGCTAAAGCTGTCGAAGAAGCAAAGAAGTCATTCTTCGTAGTTCCACGCATCCAGGCAACAATTCCTCACCCAGTACAAGGTGAAACAGCAGCCGGCGTAGTTCTACTTCGTCCAGCTAGCCCAGGTACCGGAGTTATTGCCGGTGGTCCTGTCCGTGCAGTACTTGAATGTGCTGGCATTTCAGATGTATTGACCAAGTCACTCGGATCAAACAATGCAATCAACATGGTTCACGCAACCGTTGCTGCACTAAAGATGCTCGAGTCACCAGCAGCGATCGCTGCGCGTCGTGGTCGTCCACTTGAAGATGTTGCACCTGCAGCAATTATCCGCGCTTCACAGATGACAGTTGGTGCCTAATGCCACGTTTAAAAGTAACTCAAATTAAATCTAAGGTCGGTAACAAACCTGAGATTCGCGAGACCTTACGTTCACTTGGTCTAAAGCGCATCAACGATGTTGTCGTCAAAGAAGATCGTCCAGAAATTCGTGGCATGGTGTACGCAGCACGCCACTTGATCAAGGTTGAGGAGGTCGAATAAAGATGACGCTAAAACTTCATCACCTTCGTCCAGCCCCTGGTGCAAAGAAAGCTAAGACTCGTAAGGGTCGCGGTGAAGCATCAAAGGGTAAGACCGCCGGTCGCGGTGGCAAGGGAACACATGCACGTAACACTGTTCGCCCAGGTTTTGAGGGTGGTCAGCTTCCGTTGGTTATGCGTTTACCTAAGCTTCGCGGCTTTAAGAACCCAGCACGTATTGAGTACCAAGCAGTCAACGTTGCAACAATTAACGATCTATTCCCTAAGGGTGGAGAAGTTACAGTTGCAGATTTGATCGCAAAGGGCGCGGTACGCGATAGCTTGCCTGTAAAAGTTCTTGGCAATGGCGATATCGCCGTCAAGGTTTCTGTTACAGCACACGCTTTCTCAGCATCAGCAGTTGAAAAAATTGCTGCCGCTGGTGGTTCAACTAAAGTCCTATAAGGGTTAAAAAACTTAACGTTTACTGATTTGATAGAGGGAGAAGATTGATGCTTTCAGCTTTCGCAATGGCTTTTAAGACACCAGATCTGCGCAAGAAGATCTTCTTCACTCTCTCAATCATGGCTCTCTTCCGTTTTGGTTCAGTAGTTCCAACACCAGGTGTTTCCTACACCGCAGTTCAGAGCTGCTTAAATCAGGTACAAACTGGTGGACTATTCGGCTTGATCAACCTTTTCTCAGGTGGAGCGTTAATTCAACTCTCTGTCTTTGCTCTCGGCATCATGCCTTACATCACTAGCTCGATTATCGTGCAATTGCTTACCGTGGTTATCCCTCGCTTTGAAACACTTAAGGCCGAAGGACAATCAGGTACTGCCAAGTTAACTCAATACACACGCTACTTAACTATTGGTTTAGCGGTCTTGCAATCAACTGGTTTGGTTGCAGTTGCTCGCACACCAGGTCGTTTAATCTCAGGCTGTAACGAAGCAATTATTCCTGACACTTCTTGGCAACGCATCGTCACAATGATCATTGTTATGACCGCCGGAACATCAGTAATTATGTGGCTTGGTGAGTTAATTACTGATCGCGGTATCGGTAACGGTATGTCAATCCTTATCTTTACATCGATTGCAGCAAGTTTCCCAGGCCAACTTTGGAGTATCAAAGTTCAAAAGGGACTCTTCGCATTTATTGTTGTTCTAGCCGTTGGTATCGCTGTTGTTGCCGCCGTTGTATTCGTTGAGCAAGCTCAGCGCAGAATTCCGGTGCAGTACGCAAAGCGCATGGTGGGACGTCAGGCTTACGGCGGAACCAGCACATATATTCCGATCAAGGTAAATCAAGCAGGCGTTATTCCAGTTATCTTCGCATCTTCACTTCTTTACATTCCATCTCTGATCGTAAACTTCACCAATAGCCAAGCGGCTTGGGCAATTTGGATCTCACGTAACCTGGTAAACGGTGACAACATTATTTATGTTGCTGCCTATACAGCGCTGATTATCTTCTTTACCTATTTCTACGTAGCGATCACCTTTAATCCAGATGAAGTTGCGGACAATATGAAGAAGTACGGCGGATTTATTCCTGGTATTCGTGCCGGCCGTCCGACTTCTGAGTACTTGCAATACGTTCTCTCTCGTATTACAGCCCCAGGTTCGCTCTATCTTGCACTCGTTGCAATTATTCCAATCGGTGCACTGATCGTATTCGGCGCAACTCAGAACTTCCCATTCGGTGGAACTGCGATTCTGATCGTGGTTGGCGTTGGTCTTGATACTGCAAAGCAGATTGAAAGCCAATTGCAGCAACGTTCATATGAGGGGTTCTTGCGCTAATGCGTTTAATCCTGGTTGGACCACCAGGTGCTGGTAAAGGAACACAAGCTCAATTCCTCGCAGCGCATTACTCAATTCCACATATTTCAACCGGCGATATCTTTCGTGCCAATCTAAAGGCCGGCACCGATCTCGGTAACCAAGCTAAAGCTTTTATGGATCGTGGCGAACTTGTACCCGACTCTGTAACGAATGACATGGTTAAAGATCGCCTTACTCACGACGATGTTAAAAATGGTTTTCTGTTGGATGGATATCCACGCAATGTTGTGCAGGCACAAGTACTGCGTGAATTCTTAACAGCAAATCAGACTCCTCTACAAGCAGCCTTAGAACTCTCTATCGCCGCAGATGAAATCATCAAACGCTTATCTTCGCGTCGCACTTGCCGTGCATGCGGTGCCCCCTCAGAGGCTGGAGCGACAAATTGCTCGTCCTGTAACGGCACCGATTTATATCAACGTGAAGATGACAAAGAAGAAGTTATCGCGCGCCGCCTGGAAGTTTACGAAGAACAGACCGCACCGATAATCGCTTTCTATCGCAACGAAGGAATTTTGCTCACAATTGCGGCAGTTGGAACAATTTCGGAGATTACCGAGCAAGCAATTACCGCACTTAGCCGCATTGCTTAATTAAGATCAACACATGGCAATTCAGATAAAAACCCTTGAGCAACTCAAGGTTATGCGTCGCGCCGGCTTGGTAGTCGCCGAAATTCATCAGCAAATCCGCAACGCAATTAAGCCAGGAATGACGACTAGCGCTCTTGATGCTATAGCCGCCGCTTGCATTAAAAGAAGTGGCGCAACTCCCAATTTTTTAAATTACCACGGCTTTCCAGCAACTATCTGTGTATCTGTAAATGAAGAAGTCGTACACGGAATTCCTGGCAACCGAGTTATAAACGATGGAGATTTAGTTTCTATTGATTGCGGTGCAATTGTCGATGGTTGGCATGGCGATGCTGCATTCTCAATCGGGGTCGGCGCAGTGGATCCGCAAGATCAGAAGATGATGGATGTATGTGAAGAATCGATGTGGCGCGGAATTGCAGCTGGCCACCTTGGGGCTCGCCTGACTGATATTAGTTTTGCAATTGAAAGTTATATCGATTCCCAAGGAAAATATGGAATCTTGCAAGAGTACGGCGGCCACGGAATTGGCACTGAGATGCATCAAGAGCCACACATACTTAACTTTGGTAAACGCGGAAATGGTCCAGAGTTAATTGTCGGCATGGCACTTGCCATCGAACCAATGATTACGCGTGGAACTCATAAGACAAAAGTTCTGGGCGACGATTGGACCGTTATCTCGCAAGATAAGTCTCGTGGCGCACACTTTGAACACACCTTTGCGTTATTGCCAGATGGAAAGCCATATGTATTGACTGCCCCAGATGGCGGGAAAGAAAAATTGAATTCATTAAATATCGACGTATCAGATCTTCTAAATTGAGCGATTGCAATCTAAGATCTGCATATGAGCCAACAAGATCAAGTTGAGTTCACACTTTGGTTGCGCGAAAACCAGAAGGCTTTTTTGCGCGCCGCCAAGGTAATTTGTTTTGATACCCAAAATGCCGAAGATGTTCTGCAAGAAGCGCTAGCTGATGTTTATAAGCGCTGGAAAAAGATCCGCGAGCACGAAAATCCTGAAGCGTACTTAATGCGGGTAATGGTAAGTAAGCATGCTGATATGCGACGTAAATGGTTACGTCGCCAGCAGGAGAAAGAGACCTCTTGGGATCTTGCAGAAAACATTCGCGACCTGGTCGATCAGACTGATGATGTAACTCAAAGGCTGCTTGTCCAAGCAGCGCTGAAATCTTTAACAGCAGCTCAACGCGCGGTGCTGGTTCTAATTTATGAGCACGGAATGGTTCTGCGGGAAGTTGCTGAAGTTCTGCAGATTCCTATGGGTACTGCAGCCTCTCACTTGGCGCGCGGTAAAGCAGCAGTAGCCGCTTATGTTGAACTCGTTCCTGAACTTGAGAAATCAGCAAACCGACAACTTCTCAATCGCACCAATGCAAATAATGAAATTGAGATCGTCTTAGCGGAAGTGGTGGAAAAAAATGAGTGAAATTGATCCGCTAATTAAGCGCGAGATGCAATGGATGGCGCTCGGAGTCCTTGAAAATCGCGACCTGGCACCCGTAATCATCGCCAAAGTAAGACGCGAAAAATTTCGTCGCGCGTTTTTATCTATTCTTTCAGTTTTGGCAATCAGCGCCTTGAGCATTACCGTTTACGATTTCTTGAATAAGCCAGCCGCAATTGTCGTTGTTCCGGACACCGGAGTTACTGGGAATAACTCAAGTACTCAGCCAGAAATCATCGGTCTCCAATCTGATTATCCAGTTACTTGGGAACAGAGTGTTGGTGACATTGGTGCCATTAGCGGTGCCGGCGGAATCGGCGATACTTTAGGAGGGTTAACTGCAGTTGGCTTGAAGATCTCGTGGGAGCGCTGTGGCGAAAGCCAATGTCCCACCACTTGGGTATTGAATTTAGAGAATAGAACTCAGGATTTGATTTCAACAGCTCCTTCACTTGGGATCTTCACCAGCAATACGCCAATAGTCAGCGACTCTCGTCCGACAACGGTTTTGCCTGGCGGGACCGCTCTATTGGTCTATAACTTCCCCGAATTCAAGGATTCTCTACCTACTTCTCCGCGTGATACGTGGCAGTGGAACTGGTATCTGGCTCAACTCCGCTAGGAGTGTGAGCCGACTAAAGGGCTCAACTCCGATAGGAGTGTGAGCCGAGTAAAGGGCTCAACTCCGATAGGAGTCTGAGCCTGTTGGCTCAAATTTCACCCCCAGGAGCGCATAAATTGGGCTACTAAGTGCGGTAAACACTTTGAAGCCATACCTGTGGCTTCGCCTATCTCTATGGGGGAAATGTGAAAAAGAAACTAATTGCAGGGGCCGCGTCCTTTGCTCTGCTAGCGGGGCTGATCACAGTTGCTAATCCAGCAAATGCAGCAACTATCCGCTTACCTAAAACTCCAATGAATGCTTGCATTGTTCAAAATGGCATTTATTGCATCGAATCCGTATCACTTACAACGGGTTCAGGACAGAAGATTCCATTAACTTATGTGCTTAGCGGTGCAGATGTTCCTGCTAAGAAGACTCCGACAGATTTCTTCGCACCAGTTGCCAAAGTTGTTAAAGGCAAAGTCGAATGGAACGACTGGTGGATGTCGCAATACCAGCGCGACGTTCTGGTCTCAGGAAAGATGGTTGTAATAGATGGTTCTTCCTTGATGGGAACCGCAAGCCACCCTGAGCAAGGCGCTAAATACGATCCTGTTAAGAAGACATTCGATATCAATAAACCTCTTGAATCTTACGAGTACCCACAGCAATGCTGGGATAACGCAACAAAAACATCCACCGAAAAAACTTTTGGAGAATGTTTCAAGGGAAGCACAATCTTTATGCTTGATAATGAAGTTCGCTTTATCTGGTTTAACCAAACTGCAGCTGAAGCAGCAAAACAAGTTATCAATATGACTACAAAGGACACCACTTGGGTCGACCTTTCAGAGCTATCTGCTCTGCAACAGCGCCCAGTTCGTGGCACTACTTATGATGCTACAACTAAGACATTTAAAGAGACCGAAGGAATAATTATTCCTATCTGGGTAACTCGTGATGCCTTGGTAAATGGTTGGGCTGTCGCAGGTACTCCTGCAGCTGTTCCAGCTGCAGCAGCCGAAACAGCTCCTGCGGAATCAACAGATACATCAACAGCAGCGGTTTCTACTTCAACTGAAGTTGCACCTATGGCTCCTGATGCAGCAACAATTGTTGGTTCACCAGCTGAGGCCGGACGTGTTCTGGCTGGTCGCTGGACTCACCCAGATTGGCAGGGATTAAACCTTGGCGCTCTTGGGTATGACGGACTTTATGTTGAAGCGAAGACACCAAATGAGTTTGTTTCAAGCATGCTCTTCGTGGATGTTCTTCCAACGCTAACTGGCGCTGATAAGAAGACAAGTCTGGCTGGTCAGGTAGGAAACAAGAATTACGCAGTAAGCCTTGATTCCGATATCGCGATTACAGTCAAAGTGCGTATTGGTGAAATGCAAACCGGTGTAACAGTTGCTGTTGGTACTGATGTTGTCGTAACGCCAGAACAAGGTGGCGAATACAACGCAATCTCAATTACCGGCACACCTGTGACCGTTCCTCTTGCAAGAAATATAAAAGATTGCGAGGGTGAGACTGGAGTTTCAAAGGCGAACGTTCGCCAATTCCAGATGATCGCAATGGCATCTAATGACGATACTTCAGGATTTGGTGTCGAAGGCACCTCTGGCGGAATGTACATTGGATCTAACGGTGTTTGCGAACTCTCAACTCCAGTATGGAGTGAAGAGACCAAGGAATTCACCTGGCGAGTAGCAGCTCCTCACTTTGCACCAGATGGTGTGACTGTGAACAAGGGCTTCTACAAGGCGGTAATTCCCGTCAAGGATGCTGCACTTCTTTGGGGTCTTACTAATCCAAACGACGCAGCAACTGCACTTGTGGTCTCACTTACTACTGAGGCTGGCGGAACCGCAGCTTCTCTCAAGAGCATAAGTGTCAAGGGTGGCAAGATCATCATTGATGTTTCTGGCTTTGAGTATTCACGTCCAAAGCTCAAGATCGGAATCAAGAAGGGCTACAAGCCTTCTGCCAAGATCTTGAACAAGACCACCATCACCTGCATCAAGGGCAAAGCTGTAAAGAAGATAACCGCAGTCAAGCCAGCATGCCCTGCAGGTTACGTAAAGAAAAAGAAGTAGTTTCTTAACTTCTTCCTTATAGAAGATAGAGGGCAAACCGCTCTCCGTATCGCTAAGTAATTAGCGATACGGAGGCGGGCCCCTCAATTCTCAGTAAAACTAATTGATTTAGACCGGGGATGCTTTGAATCGCAATAGCAAGTTCTTCTCACTACTACTATCAATTGCGCTTTTATCTCCGGCGCTGGCTCATAGCGCCGATTCGATTCCCGAACAATGGACTCCACTTTCAGCACCCGGAGCCTCGTATATCGGTTATGAAGCAAATGAATCAGCCTTTGCAAACACCGAGGCATCGACTTGGATTAACTTCACTTCCGATAACGGAAAAATCGATGGCAAAGTCACAAATGTTGCTATCTGTAATACCGGCTCTGAAGATGGCTGTGATTATTCGGTTTACTCTTCCTATCGCGCAGTGTTGCCAATCTGTGCAGATGCAACGGATATAAACTGCATTTCAGATATTTTCGCAATGGATGCTAGCGGCACAAAGTTGGCGGTTAGTTCCGCAACAGTATTTCCAGAGAGTAATCCGCAAGCATTTACCGGCAATAAGGCTCTAAATGTTCCTCGCGGATCTGGCGCAGCCTTGGTATCGATTGCCGGTGCACCGCATGCTGGGGGAGACCAATACTTAGTAAAAACTACTCTCTCATCAACGCGCATAGGAGATCAAACTTCTTTTATTACACCACGACTCTCTGCTTCAATATCTGCAGTCAAGATAATTGAGGGCGATTTCTTTGATCTTGCAACCGAGACAAACACAGCCAAATACGATCGCGTAGGCCGCATTCAAGTTGGCACGACTCAAACCAAACCAGGACTTGATGGAAAACCTTCCAAGCTTTGCGTTGCGGCATCTACTACACAGTGCGCACTGCCTTACTCAATGCCAAAAGATATTGCCTTTGGATTTTCACTGCGTTTAAATACAAATCTTTCCGGTTGGCTGCACGGGCGCATGAAGAATGCAGTTATTGATTACAAGACAACTAGCGGTATTACCAACTTAACTGTTACTGCTAATCCAATTTCTGTACCAGTAGTCGATGTCTGGAGTAAGAGCGAAGATTTATCAGATGCTCACGTCGCAGCTTATTTAGATCAATTCTGGGGTGGCGAAGCGATGCACTACCCCCTTTCCAATGAGACCGGTGGACTTCCGATCACCGATGCTGAAAAAACTCGCGAAGGTATGAAGAACATCTCCTTTAAACATATCAACGGCAGTTTCTCTAAATCTTCAATGGATAACTTCCTACTTTGGTTGCCTATCGCTAAAGATAAGGCCGCAGCTATGCCAACACAGTGGCGCTTAGGAACTATGACCGATAACGGTTCTGGCCCAGTTCGCGAATGCCTTGATAAGGAAAAGACCTTAGCTGGTGTGGTTACCACGAATT
>Ga0315900_10009143_pt1 | contig 12607 bp, 8 predicted proteins | sample LakEriMetagenome_FD_203521 | JGI IMG/M metagenome (GOLD analysis project Ga0315900, IMG submission 203521) | Freshwater fungal communities from buoy surface, Lake Erie, Ohio, United States - Buoy 12 MA114 | ecosystem: Environmental > Aquatic > Freshwater > Lake > Lake biofilm | place: USA: Lake...
TGTCAGGGTCGGTCAGGAAGTGAATGCTCGTCCGACCGCCCACCCCAACGATGAGTATGAGGCCGAGGTGATCCTGGTGGGCCGCAGCCTCGATGCCGATCGCAGTGCCATTGTTCACTGCCACTTCACCAAGGCACCGAAGGACCTGGTGCCCGGCATGGCCATGAGCGCCACGCTGGAGAGCCACACCGACACCGTGTGGTGCGTGCCCGAAGAGGCCGTGGTGCGCAGCGGCAGTGGTCAGGCCGTGTTCACCGCCAATGCCGACGGCAGCTACACGATGGTGCCCGTGACCACCGGCGCCAACGAGTACGGCTACTTCGAGCTGGTGGACCCTCCCGCCGAGCTTCGCGAACGGCCGGTGGTGTTGAAGGGGGCGTACACTCTTCTCTCCGTGCTCAAGAACAGCGGAGAGGAATAACGTCGGTGGCCAGCCCTTAGGAAACCGATCGGACATGATCACTTGATCTGCAACGCCTTGTATCTTTTCGTTCCTTAGCACAGTATTTGCCAAGGGTAATGACCAACCCCGACCAACCCAACATGAAGAAGTTCCTCGTTCTTTTCGTCTTCGCTGGCATCATGAGTGCCGCGAGCGCACAGACCACCACCGTCACCCCCGACAAGGAGAAGGCGGCCAAGGTCGAGAAGACCTCCTGCGCCAAGGGTGAGGCCAAGGCAGGCAAGTCCTGCTGCGCCGGCAAGGCCGATGCCAAGGCTGCGGCTGCGGAAACCCCCGCCACCACCGCGGTGGCAGGTGAGGCCAAGGCCGGCTGCTGCGCCGGCAAGGCTACCGCGGCGAAGAGCTGCCACGGCGATGGCGCCAAGGCGGAAGCCGCGCACACCCATGACCATGCAGAAGCGCGCGAGCACGCCTGCACCGAGGCTTGCAAGGATGGCGCCCATGCGCTGGCCTGCGGTGAGAAAGGGCATGACTGCACCGCCGAGTGCCACGCCCACAAGCACTGACCACATCACGATCGGTTCACGGAAGGCCCTGCTTCGGCGGGGCCTTTCGCGTTCCACCAGACCATCGTCCGCCGGCCGATGCGGAACCTTACCTTGCGGGACTTTTCGCACCATCATGCAGATCACCAAGAACTCCGTCGTCACCTTCCACTACACCCTCAATGATGCCGACGGCAAGCTGCTGGACACCAGTGCGGGCCGTGAGGCCTTCGCTTACATCCATGGCGGCGGTATGATCGTGCCGGGCTTGGAGGAGCAGCTCGAAGGACGGGCCGCTGGCGAATCCTTGCTCGCCGTGGTGGATGCGGCCAAAGGCTATGGCGACATCGATCCGCAGCTGCTCCAGCGCGTGCCCCTGGATAAGTTCGGTGGCCAGACCGTGGAGGCCGGCATGCAATTCCAGACCCCCGATAACCGGGTGTGGAGCGTGATGGAAGTGGAGAACGGCGATGTGCTGCTCAACGGCAATCACCCGCTGGCCGGTGTGACCCTGCATTTCAATGTGGAGATCACCGGTGTACGCGAGGCTACGCCCGATGAGCTGGCCCATGGTCATGTGCACGGGGAAGGTGGTCATCACCACTGAACCCACAGGGCTGCTCGCCCCTGCACCATGATGTCCCCGGGAAGTATCTGCACGGTCATGGCTTGCATGGCTGCGTGCTATGTTTCTGCACAGGATACCACCGTTGTCAAGGTCTCAGGATATGCGGAAGTCTACTACGGCTATGATCTGTCGCGTCCACCTACCGGGGAGCGGCCTGACCTGATCTACAACTACAAGCGTCACAACGAGGTGAACGTCAACCTCGCTTTGGTGCGGGTGGAGCTGGACCGGGCTGATGTGCGTGCCGCCGTGGGGCTCATGGCCGGCACCTATGCGCAATACAATCTTGCAGCGGAACCGGACCTTCTACGCAACCTGTACGAGGCCAGGGTGGGAGTGAGGCTTTCGCGAACGCGCGACCTGTGGCTGGATGCAGGAGTGTTCCCCTCCCATATTGGTGCGGAGGGTGTCATCGGACTGGACAACATCACCCTGACCCGGAGCTTTGCAGCCGAAGCCTCCCCCTACTACGAGGCGGGTGCCAGGGTCACTTACAAGCCTGGCCGCTGGACCATGGCCTTTCTGGTGCTCAATGGCTGGCAGCATATCCAGCGACCACCGGGCAACAGTTCGCTGGCGGTGGGTACGCAGTTGCAGTATGCGCCGAAAGAGGGCACCGTGTTCAACTGGAGCACCTTCGTGGGCAGTGATACCCCGGACAGCCTGGGCCTGTGGCGGGTCTTCAACAACCTCTACGCCACGGTGACCAGTGAACGCTCCGCCATGACGGTAGGTGTGGATGTCGGTCTTCAGAAAGCACCTGTCGAGGGGGATGGTCCCGAGGGCTGGATCACGGTGTATGGCATGGCCAGGGGGCGCATCGCCGATCGGTGGTGGCTGGTGGGGCGTGCCGAGTACCTGCTGGACGATCAAGGGGTGGTCACCTCAGGATGGGACCTGGCCGGGGTGAGCGCAGGGGTCGATCTGGAGCTGGCCGATCGCGCCAGCTGGCGTTTGGAGTACCGCCTGCTGGGCGGCCCCAATGACCGCTTCATCGATGTGAACGGTGCGCCTTCGAACACCAACATGGCCATCACCACGGCCTTGTGCGTTCGGCTCTGACCCCCGGTCAGTCTTTCTTGGCAGGCACGAGTACGAAGATGTCCTCGTTCTCGCGCTTCATCAGGTAACGCTCCCGGGCGAACTTCTCCAGCAGTGTCGTGTCGCTGCTCAGTTCATGAAGCTGCTCCTTGGTCCGCTCGATCTCGGCCGCGTACCATTCCTGCTGCTCTTCCATGCGGCCCAGCTCGCGGTGGTTCTTCCAGGTGGTCCACAGGTCGTTGCGGTCGAACAGGGCGATCCACACCAGCAGGCCCACGGCCACGGCACCGTAGCGGTTACGTAGCCAGTTGGGAATGGCAGGCATGAGCTTTTTCACGAGGCCGAAGGTATCCGGGGCAAAGGGTGTAACGTGGCACTCGAATGGCCTCGTATTCAACGATCCCCTGTTCGGTCGCCAGGTACCGTTGCTCTTCGGCCAAGTTGCACCACCTCCAGGTCCTTGGGCCTCCCATCCAGGGTGAAGCGCAGCGCGGTGCGCATCTGATGCCAGCCGTGGCGCCCAGCTGCTCCGGGGTTCATGTAGAGGCAGTTCAGGGCTGCGTCGAACTGCACCAGGCAGATGTGCGAATGGCCACAGATGAACAGGTCGGGAGCAAAGGTCCGCAGCTCATTCACCACCCCCCTGTCGTACCGTGGTGGCCGACCGCCGATGTGGGTCATCCATACGCGGACGCCGCCCACCGTCGCTCGGACATGCTCCGGGAAGGCGCCACGCGCGGTCGCATCGTCGATGTTGCCGAACACCGCCCGCAGCGGCTTGTCCGGGAACCAGCTCCGGAGCTCGTCCGTCACATGCAGGCCGCCGATGTCACCCGCGTGCCAGATCTCGTCGCACGGGTCAAAGTGCCCGCGCAGGGCCGGGTCAAGCCACCCATGGGTATCTGAAAGCAGGCCGATGCGCATGGGGCGAAGGAAAGGAGGGGAAGGACATTCCGGTACCCGTGTGGGCAACACAATGCTCCGCACATGCGCGCCCGGGTACCTTTGCGACCCCATGCCGCGCTACTTCCTGCAGCTTTCCTACAATGGCACCGCCTACCGTGGCTGGCAGAACCAGCCCAAGGCGCCCAGCGTGCAGGCCGAGGTGGAGCGGGCCTTGAGGTTCACGCTTCACTTGGAGAAGGTGAACGCCGTGGGCTGTGGGCGCACCGATACGGGTGTGCATGCCACCATGTACTTCCTTCATTTCGACCTGCCCGACCCGCGGCCGCTCGATGAACGCTTCGTGTATGGCCTCAACAGCCTCCTGCCGAAGGACATTGCCGTGCACGGACTGTTCCCAGTGGCTGACGAGGCGCACGCCCGGTTCAGTGCGGCGGAGCGGGGCTATTGCTACCGCATCCATATCCATAAGGACCCCTTCCTGGCGGACCGCTCGCACCAGTTGCGCCCCCCGTTGGATGTGGACCGGATGAACGAGGCCTGCCGCGTGCTCATCGGCCGCCAGGATTTCAGCAGCTTCTGCAAGGCGGGCAGTGATGCGAAGACCATGTTGTGCGATGTGCGGGAGGCACACTGGGTGCACGTGGAGAACGGCTATCTATTCCGCATCAAGGCCGACCGGTTCCTGCGTAACATGGTGCGCGCAGTGGTAGGCACCTGTATCCGCATCGGCAAAGGCCACGCATCCACCAGTCACATGGCCGAAGTGCTCGCCGCCAAGGACCGGCATGCCGCAGGCAAGTCGGCCCCGGCCTGTGGCCTGTACTTGGAGCATGTGCTCTATCCTTTCCCACTCGTGCCGGTCATCATCAAGGACCACCAGGGATGAGCTCGACCACCGCACAGGGCAAGGCCTTCGACCGCAAGCTGTTCGGGCGGGTGTTCGCCTTCACCCGGCCCTACCGTGGCATTTTTTGGTGGGCCGTGGTGCTCACCTTCATACTGAGCATTGTTGGTGTTGTTCGTCCCATCATGCTCGGATGGCTGGTGGATGTGGCGGCCAGCAGCTATGAGCAGTTGTTCCGCCTCTCAGAGGATTCCAGCTGGAACGCCCGGAGCATCGCGTGGATGGGGGATGTGGTGCGCTCCATCCTCGGGCCTGGGACACTGGCCTTGGTCTGGGCGATCACGGTGATCGTGGTGGTGCTCCTGGTGGTGGAGACCGTGGTGCAGTTCTACCAAGCCTACTGGACCGCCTGGCTCGGGCAGGCCGTCACCTTCGACCTACGCCAGAAGCTCTACACCAAGGTGCTCGGCTTCAAGCTCCGCTATTTCGATCGAACCCCCATCGGAACGCTCGTCACCCGGGTGATCAGCGACATCGAGACCATCGATGACATCTTCTCCCAGGGCCTGCTGATGATCATGGGCGACATCCTGAAGCTGCTCGTGGTCGTGGTGGTGATGTTCGTTTACAATTGGAAGCTCGCCCTGCTCAGCATGGTGCCCATCCCGCTGCTGCTTTGGAGCACCAACATCTTCAAGAACAGCATCCAGAAAAGCTTCCAGGATGTGCGTACCCAGGTGGCACGTCTCAATGCCTTCGTGCAGGAGCACATCCAGGGAATGGCGATCGTGCAGCTCTTCGGGCGTGAGCAGCAGGAGTACGCCAAGTTCCAGGCCATCAACAAGGAGCACCGCGCCGCGCACATCCGCAGCGTGCTGGCCTACAGCATCTTCTTTCCCGTGGTGGAGATACTCAGCGCCATCTCCCTGGCCTTCCTGGTGTGGTGGGGCGTGAAGGACGTGCTGGCTGGAGCAACCTCCGTGGGGGACGTCTTTGCCTACATCCTGTTCATCAACATGCTGTACCGGCCCATCCGGCAACTGGCGGACCGATTCAACGTGCTGCAGATGGGGATGGTGGGCAGCGAGCGGGTCTTCAAGGTGCTGGATACCGAAGCGTTGATCGTGGATGAGGGCACCGCCACCGCATCCAACCTGCGGGGGGAGATCCGCTTTGATGGCCTGTGGTTCGCCTATGAGAACGACGACCATGTGCTACGCGATATCTCGTTCGCCGTGCGCGCAGGGGAGATGGTGGCCCTGGTGGGTGCGACCGGCTCGGGCAAGAGCTCGATCATCAATGTGTTGAGCCGGGCCTACGAGTTCCAGAAGGGCAGTGTGCAGCTGGACGGACGGGATATTCGGGATTTTCGGCAGGCGGACCTACGGCGCAGCATCGGCGTGGTGTTACAGGACGTGTTCCTCTTCAGCGACACGGTGCACAACAACATCACCCTGGGGGACCTTTCCATCACCCGCGAGGAGGTGATCGAAGCAGCCCGCGAGGTCGGCGCGCACGAGTTCATCATGCGGTTGCCACAGGGCTACGATACGGAAGTGCGGGAGCGGGGCGGGATCCTCAGTACCGGCCAGCGCCAGCTCATCGCCTTCATCAGGGCCTGTGTGCACCACCCCAAGGTGCTGGTGCTGGACGAGGCCACCAGCAGCGTGGACAGCATCAGTGAGCAGCTTATCCAGCAGGCCACTGAGCGCATCACCAAGGGGCGTACGAGCATCGTCATCGCCCACCGGCTCAGCACCATCCAGAAGGCCGACCGCATCCTGGTGCTGGAAAAGGGCCGCATCATCGAACAGGGCAACCACCAGGAATTGCTGGCCCGGAACGGGGCCTACCGGAAGTTGTACGACCTCCAGTACCGCTAGGAGTGCTCGGATGGGGTGTTCCGTTGGGCTTTTTTCTAACTGCGGACAACGTTTCTGCCGGTCGTGTCGTCACTATCTTCGAACGCCCTATTTCTCTGACCATGAGATCATTGCAACTTTCCCTGGCCTTCGGCGCGTCGTTGGCTTTCAGCGCCCCTTCAGTGGCAGCTGGTCATGACCATCACCATGCGCCGCAACAGGTGGAGTATGTGCGGAACAACGGACAGTGGCCGTCCCCAGTGTTGTACCGGACCAATGTTCCGGGCGCCGTGGCCTTTCTGGAGCAGAACGGGGTCACTTGGGTGAAGTACGAAGAGTCCATCTACGCTTGGATGCACGACAGCCATCAGCTGAGCCCTGCCGAGCAGGCCGCCAAGACATGGAACGGCCACGCTTGGAGGATGTCCTTCGTGGGCGGTCAGAGCATGCCGGCCGTCTACCCTGGCAAGATGGCCAAGGCCTACCACAACTACTTCATCGGTAACGACCCGACCCAATGGGCTGGTCGTGTCCCTCTTTATGGTGAGGTCCGTTACGAGGATGTCTGGCCCGGCGTGGACATCCTGTTCCACGGGGACGAGGGGCTGATGAAGTACGACATCGAACTGGCCGCCTTCGCTGATCCAGCCTTGGTTGCCCTGGCCTTTGATGGCCTGGAGGGGATCTCCATCGACGCAGCAGGCAACCTGGTGCTTCGGACCTCGGTTGGCGAGGTGAAGGAGTTGGCCCCGGTGGCCTTCTATGGTGACGGTGCACGCGAGCCGCTTGCATGCCGATTCACGCTGGTGAACGGGCGTGTGGGGTTCGAGTTCCCGAACGGTCGGCAGGCCGGACGTGCATTGGTCATCGACCCGGTGCTCATCGCCTCCACGCTGAGCGGTGCCACTGGAGCCAGCAACTACGGCCACTGCGCCACCTACGATGATGCAGGGAACATCTATTCCGGCGCACGCAACTTCGGACCCAGCTACCCGGCCACGGTCGGTGCCTTCCAGACCACCATGGGCGGCGGTGGAACGGACATTTCCATCAGCAAGTACAACCCTGATGGCAGCGACCTGATCTACGCCACCTACCTCGGTGGCAATAGCGGCGAGAACCCGCACAGCATGGTGGTTTCGCCCGAAGGCGAGCTGTGCATACTGGGCTCCACGCAGTCGTCCAACTTCCCCGTGTCCGCCAACGCGTTCGACAACAGTCTGGCTGGTTCCGATATCACGGTGACCAGGTTCTCCGCTGATGGTGCCTCGCTGGTCGGTTCCACCTTCGTGGGAGGTACTGATAGCGATGGTCTCAACAACATGTGGGGCAACTATGGGGAGACCTACAGGGGTGAGATCTTCATTGACGCGGCCAGCAACATCCTTGTGGCGAGCTTCAGTTCCTCGACCGACTTCCCCACCACGGCCGGTGCTTTCCAGACCACCCTTGGCGGCATGCAGGATGGCGTGGTCTTCTCTCTGCCCCCGGCATGCAACACGTTGCTCTGGAGCACCTACCTCGGCGGTTCACAGAACGACAATGCCCTGGGTCTGCGCATCGGCGCCACCGGCGACATCGTGGTGACCGGGCAGACCGACAGTGGGAATTTCCCAACGACCGCTGGGGCCTACCAGACCACCCTTCAGGGGGGGCGTGACGGCTTCGTGGTTCGGCTCGCGCCGGGGGCTACCGGCCTGCTGAAGGGCACCTTCTTCGGCACGGCGGATGCGGATCGCCCGTACTTCCTGGACCTCGACCTGGATGATGAAGTGTGGATCTATGGTCAGACCGATGGTACGATCACCATTCAACCAACCGGAACCTATGGTCAGGCTGGTGGTCCGATCTTCATTGCCGAGTTGACGCAGGACCTATCCGCTGCGCCCATCCAGACAACGATCAACTCGACCGGCGGATGGGGTGGGGGGACGGCCCCGGTGGCCTTCCTGGTGGATGTCTGCGATAATATCTACATCTCGGGCTATAACTCCTCTACTGGCCTCCCCACCACTCCGGACGCGCTCTACACCACCGGTTCCTTCTACCTCGCCGCGTTCGAGCCCGACATGGCCAACATCCTCTTTGGGACCTATTACGGTGGAAGCCATGTGGACGGAGGCACCAGCCGGTTCGATAAGAACGGCATTGTTTACCAAGGCGTTTGCAGCGGGGGAGGATTCCCCACCACCACGTGGGCCCATGCCACCACCCAGAGCATTGGTTGGGACATCGGGGTGTTCAAGATCGATTTCGGTGTGGCCGGGGTGAATGCCGCCGGTGCCAGCGCCATCAACACGGGTTGTGCGCCCATCGAGGTGAACTTCTCCAACGCGAGCACCGGGGACACCTGGTTGTGGGACTTCGGAGATGGCAGTCCGGTGGTGGAGGCGTTCGAACCGAGCCACACCTACACCGAGCCGGGGGATTACCTCGTGCAGCTCATCGCCATGGACTCGCTCGCGTGCAACCTGGCGGATACCGTTTATTTCCCCATCACCATCGGGGCACAGCAACCAGTGGCCGCCGCCCTCACCTGGAGCCAGGAAGTGGACTGCACGCAGATGATCATCACTGCCCAGGACCAGAGCACCGGCGACCCGCTCGATCACATCTGGGACATGGGCGATGGTACCACCTATGAAGCGGATGAGATCACCCATGTGTTCAGCACACCGGGCACCTACGATGTCATGCTGGTGGCGTTCGACCCCACGGGATGCAGCCAGAGCGACACGGTCATCGTGCCCGTCACCGTGGCCCCCATCACCTTCGAGTTCGACATCCCCGATCAGGTGAAGTGCGAAGGAGTGCCCATCACCTTGGATGCGTCATCCATACCGGGTTCGCATGTATGGAGCACCGGCGAGACCTCGCCTTCCATCGTGGTGAACGATCTCGGAGAGTACTGGGTGACCGTGTCCGGCGTCGCGGGTTGCATGGGGACGGATACCTTGTTCGTGACCCCCGCACCGGAGTATGAACTGGCCTTCGAGACCATCACCTGTCCCGGCGTCAAGGTGCCCTTGAGCATCCCCTTGGAGGATGCCCAGTCCTACCTCTGGAGCAATGGGGCCACAACGCGGATGATCGAGGTGGATGGGGTGGATACGATCCACGTGTTCCAAGTGGTCGATGCGTTCGGCTGTGTCCATCAGGATACGGCCCGCGTGAACCTTTATGACGCCGATGTGCAGCTTTTCGCTCCGAACGCTTTCTCCCCGAATGACGACGGCCTGAACGATGTGTTCCAGATCCTTGGGTATGGTTACGCCAACACGAACCTCACCATCTATGACCGCTGGGGCGAGCGCCTCTACGAGGCGAACGCATTGGACAAACCTTGGGATGGCCGCTACAAGGGCACGGTGGTGAAGAACGATGTTTACGTGTACGTGCTGCGGTATACCGGGACGTGCACGGGAACGAAGGAGCAGTCCAGGACAGGCCACGTGATGGTGGTGCGTTAAGTGAGTAAGCCTGCAGCAACGAACGAACGGAACCGAGATGAAAAAGATCCTGATCACGCTGGCCCTGATGGCCACGGTGAACGTCCTGTCCGCGCACGAGCATGTGCACGAAGGGGGGCGACATGATGCGACCGCAACCCCGTTCATCGAGAACCAAGGGCAGTGGGCTGGCAATTTCCGCTTCAAGGCGGAGGTCGGTCCCCTGGCCCTGTTCATGGAGAATAGTGGATTGACCTGGTCGCTCCTGCAGCCGGACTTCTCCGAAGTGCTGCACGAAGCCGGTCACCGGTCCGATCCGAGCCCGATGCTGCGCGGCCACGCATGGCGCGTGTCCTTTGTCGGCGGTTCATCCAGCCGCTTCGAGCCCATGGAAAGGGCCGCTCATGGCACGAACTACTTCGTGGGCAGCGATCGGCTTCGGTGGCGCAGCGATGTGGGTTCCTATGGGGAGGTGCATCAACGCGGCATCTGGCCCGGTGTGGACATGCGCATCTACATGGACCATGGACACTTCAAGTATGACCTGGTCCTGGCCAAAGGGGCGGATGCGGTGCGGATCGGTCTTCGTTACGAGGGTCTCGACGACATTCGTCTGGATGAGGAGGGGCGACTGGTGCTGAAGACCTCGGTGGGTGAAGTGGTGGAGGCCGCTCCGGTGGCCTGGTATGGCGATGGATCCCAGGAGCATGTTCAATGTCGCTACACCCTGCGCAACGGGGTGCTCGGTTTTGAGCTCATAAGTGCGGATGCTTCGCGTCCGATCGTGATCGATCCCACCCTGATCGCAGCGACGCTTTCGGGCTCCACCTCCACGAACTACGGGCATTGTGCGACCTATGACAGCGAGGGGAATATTTACACGGGTGCCATCTCCTTCAGTCAGGGCTACCCCGCCGGTACAGGCGCCTTCCAATCCGTCTATGGCGGCGGCGGCACGGACATCGCGGTGTCCAAGCTGTCCCCCGATGGCACCACCTTGATCTATGCCACTTATGTCGGTGGTAACTCAGGTGAGTATCCCCATTCGTTGATGGTGGACAACGACTTCAACCTGTGGATCTACGGCACGACCAACTCCTCGAACTACCCGGTAACACCAGGGGTTGTCGGACCCACCATCGGTGGACTGGTGGACATCGTCGTTACCAAAGTGGGTCCGACCGGTGCCACGCTCGTGGGCTCCACTTTCATTGGCGGCGGGGCGAACGATGGGCGTAACGGCCTGGTCGGTGGAGGATACGAGCAGTATCGCGGCGAGATCGTGGTGGACAACCAGGGGAATGCTTACATCGCTTCCTGCACGGAGTCGAGCAATTTCCCGGTCTCAACGGATGCGTTCCAACCCGCACTCGCGGGGGCGCAGGATGGTGTGGTGTTCAGCTTGGACCCGACCCTGACACAGTTGCGCTTCAGTACGCACCTGGGTGGTTCGAACGATGACATGGCCTACGGATTGAAGGTGCGGCAGGATGGCGTGGTGGTGGTCAGCGGAGGAACGGGTTCGACCAATTTCCCGGTGACGACAGGAGTGCTTCAACCTTCGAATGCGGGCGGTAACGACGCCTTCGTGACCATGCTGGCCGCTACCGGCAGCAGTCTCGTGGCCTCGACCTTTTGGGGCACCAGTTCGGGCAACGTGGCCTACTTCATTGAGCTCGACAACAATGAGAATGTCTACATCTACGGTGTGGCCCAAGGGGGTGTGCCCATTGAGCCTTCCGGGACCTACGGTGTGGCTGGTGGTGGTAATTTCCTTGCAGAGTTCACTGCCGATCTGACCAGTGTTGTGTTCACCTCCTGCATCGGCCCGGGCAGCGTGGCACCGGTGGCCTTCCTGGTGGATGTGTGCAACAACATCTACATCTCGGGCTACCAGGCGGGCTCCGGGCTTCCGATCACCTCCGATGCGCTTTACACCTCCGGTGGGTTCTATATCGGGGTGTTCCAGCCGCACATGGCCGGTCTGCTTTATGGCACCTACTACACCGGAGCGAACCACGTGGATGGAGGCACCAGCCGCTTCGATAAGAATGGTGTCATCTACCAGGGTGTCTGCACAAGTGGTGGATTGCCGCTAACTCCGAACGCCTATGGCACTACACAATCCAGTTGGGACATCGGGGTGTTCAAGATCGACATGGAACAAGCGGGCGTGCAGGCCAATGTGAGCGTTAGTTCCAGCTATGGATGTGTGCCGGCCACGCTGACGTTCAATGCCCAGGGCAATGCACCGAACTACATCTGGGACATGGGTGATGGGTCGGCCACGCTGACCGGGAGCAGTGTCACCCACACCTACACCGAGGCTGGCCTCTACACGATCATGCTCATCGGCTGGGACAGCACTTCGTGCAACAGCAGCGATACGGCCTACACCACGGTCAATATCCTTGATCCCGCTGAGCTTCTGGCACAGTTCACCGCCGTACCCATTAGCAGTTGCACTGGCTACGGGGTGGAGGTGACCAACTCCAGCGTGGGTGGCACCTCGGTGGCCTGGACCTTTGGGGATGGCGGTACTTCCAGCGCTCAGAACCCCACGCACGCCTATGCAGGCCCGGGTACCTATGAACTGACACTGACCGTGACCGATGGCATCTGCAACGCCCAGGCCACAGCGACACAGACCGTAGTGGTGCCACCCGCTACGTTGCCTTACAACCCGGCAACGCCGGTGCCCATCTGTCCGGAAGGGACGGTCAACTTGGACGCCGGGGGGGGCTATGATACGTACCAATGGGGCACAGGTGATGTTTCACAGATCATCACTGTGGATGGACCCGGGAACTACGATATCCTGGTGACTTCGGGCGAATGCATCGCATCGGCGGTGATCACCGTGGTGGAAAACGCTCTGCCGGCACCGCTGCCAGACAGGCAGGTCTGCTTTGAGGAGTCCGTGACCCTC
>Ga0315900_10009144_pt1 | contig 12607 bp, 11 predicted proteins | sample LakEriMetagenome_FD_203521 | JGI IMG/M metagenome (GOLD analysis project Ga0315900, IMG submission 203521) | Freshwater fungal communities from buoy surface, Lake Erie, Ohio, United States - Buoy 12 MA114 | ecosystem: Environmental > Aquatic > Freshwater > Lake > Lake biofilm | place: USA: Lake...
CACGCGCATCGCGCGCAGGTCGAAATCGCCGGCCGCGTGGTGCGGCGGGTTGTCGACCAGCAGCAGGTGCGCGTCGATCCGCGGGTCGTCCAGTGCGCGACGCGCACGACCGACGAAGCTCGAGAAGTCGAGGTCGGTCCAGATGTCGCCGTTGACCAGCAGGAAGGGCTCGTCGTGCGGGAGCAGGCCGCGCTCGAGCGCGAGCGCGATGCCGCCGGCCGTCTCCAGCGCCTCGCCCTCGCGCGACCAGTCGATCCGCAGGCCGTGCGCCCGACCGTCGCCGAGCGCCTGCTCCAGGCGCTCGCCCAGGTGCGCGGTGTTCACCACCACCCGCGAGAGCCCTGCGCGCGCCAGCGCATCGAGCAGATGCGCGATCAGCGCGCGGCCTCCCGCGGGCAGCAGCGGCTTCGGACACCGGTCGGTCAGGGGCCGCATCCGCTCGCCGCGTCCGGCGGCGAGGATCATGGCGATCACGAGGCGACCGACCGATGGAAGGACAGTCCGCCGGCGACCGGCTCGACATCGAGCCAGCGCAGCAGTGGCGACAACTCCGCATAGCGGCTGCAGGCCGCGATCAGGTAGCGTCGAACCCTCGGGATGTCGGCCAGGTAGCGATGCTTGCCGTCGCGGTGAGCCAGCCGGGCGAAGATGCCCATCACCTTCAGGTGCCGCTGCACGCCCATCCACTCGAAGTCGCGATAGAACGTCCCGAAGTCATCGGGCAGCGCGATCCCCGCCTCGCGAGCCGCCTCCCAGTAGCGGATGGCGCGGTCGATCACCACCGACTCCTCGGCGTCGACATAGGCGTCGCGCAGCAGCGAGACGAGGTCGTAGGTCACCGGCCCGAGCACGGCATCCTGGAAATCGAGCACCCCCAGCCCCTCGGGGCTCGCCATGAGATTGCGCGAGTGGTAGTCGCGATGCACGAACACGCGCGGCTGGGCGAGGCTGCCGTCGACGATGCGCACGAACACGGCCTCGAGGGAGGCCCGGTCGCGTTCGGCGAGCGGTTGGCCGAGATGCCGATCGAGATACCAGTCGGGAAACAGCGCGAGTTCCCGCGACAGCAGCGCCCGGTCGTAGGGCGCCAGCCCCCGCGCAGCGATCGCCTGCATGCGCACCAGCGTGGCGATGGCATCGCGGTACAGCCGCTCTTCCCGGTCGGGGCCTGCGCCGGCCAGCACGTCGAGCAGGGTGTCGCGACCGAGGTCGGTGAGCAGCAGGTAGCCCTGTTCGGACTGCGCGATGACCCTGGGAGCCCGGATCCCCGCGGCCTCGAGCAGGGCGGCGACCGCGACGAAGGGCCCGCAGTCCTCGTGCGCGGGCGGGGCGTCCATCACGATCAGCGTACGCGCGGGCGCGGGCGTCGTCAGCCGGAAGTAGCGGCGGAAGCTCGCATCGGCCGAAGCCGGCTCGAGCACGACCGGCCCTTCGGCGCCCAGCACCGCCCCCGCCCAGGCGGCGGCGGCCTCGCGCCGCGGATCTTCGTCCTTCGCGGGCATCGCGACGAGGTCATCGGGCCGGGGGGGCATGCGGGCGTCGGGGTCGGTCTCCATGGCCGTCGATTATCGCGCAGCGCGGCGCGCATCCCGCGATTGCCTGGCCTGGCGATTTGTGCGAACGTTTCGGCGCCGCTTCCACCATTGCTCCCTCATGCGCCGTTCGACCTGCCGGCTGGCATGCGCGGCGCTGCTGGCGCTGGGACCGGGCGTCGGCCACGCCCAGGCTCCGGCGCCCGGCCTGAGCCTGCGCACCGAACCGGATCTCCTCCGCATCCCGGCCGACCGCCGCGATCCGCTGCCCCTCTTCATCGAGGCCGACCGGCTCTACGGCCAGGGCCGCGAGGAGATCGAAGCCGAGGGCAACGCAGTGCTCCGCCGGCGGGGCCAGGCACTGTTTGCCGACCGCATCCGCCACACCGCCAGCGACGGGGATGTCACCGCCGAGGGCAGCGTGGTCCTGGTGCACCGCCTGAACGAGGTGCGCGGCCCCTACCTGTTCCTCAACATCGTGCGCGAGACCGGCTTCATGGAGTGGCCGGACTACTTCCTGCCCGAATTCGGCGGCCGCGGCTCCGCCCGGCGGATGTTCATCGAAGCCGAGGACCGCCTGCGCGTGGAGCGTGCCGAGTACACCACCTGCGGCCCGGGCGTGGACGACTGGTACATCCGGGCCGACGAACTGCTGATCGACCAGTCCCGCAACAGCGGTCTCGCCCGCGGGGCCACGCTCGAGTTCCTCGGCGTACCGATCTTCTACACGCCGGTGCTCTCGTTTCCGCTGTCTGCCGAGCGCAAGTCGGGGTTTCTCGCCCCCACGCTGTCGATCTCCGGCCGCAACGGTCCGGAGGTCTTCACGCCCTACTACTGGGCCATCGCGCCGAACCGCGACTACACCGCCACGCCGCGACTGATCACGCGCCGCGGCGTGCAACTGGGCAACGAGTTCCGCTATCTCGAACCCGACTACCGCGGCGAACTCCGGGCGGAATACCTGCCCTCTGACCGCGTGACCCAGGACAACCGCTACCTGCTCGCCGCACGGCACCTGCACTCGTTCGGCACCGACGCCCTCGGCGGTCGCTGGACGGGGGTGGTCGACATGCAGAAGGTGTCCGACGACTTCTACTTCCGCGACCTGTCCACCCGCATCGCGCTCACCTCGCAGGCCAACCTGCTGCGCGACGCCACCCTTGCCCGCCTGTCCGAGTCGGGCACGCTGATCGCGCGCATGCAGCGCTTCCAGACCCTGCAGGATCCGCTCGCTCCGGTCACCCCGCCGTACGCACGACTGCCGCAGGTCGCGCTGAACAGTTCGCGCCTGGACGTGAACGGCTTCGACCTCGGGATGGCCGCCGAGTACGTCAACTTCTCCCACCCCACGCTGCCGCGTGGCCAGCGTACCGTCTTCAACCCCAGCATCACGTTGCCGCTGCAGAACGAGTACGGGTTCGTGCGGCCGCGCATCGCGCTGCACGCCACGCACTATGCGATGGACCCGCAGTCCTCCAGCCTGCCCGCGTCGACGCGGGTGCTCCCGATCATGTCCGTGGACAGCGGCGTCGTGTTCGAGCGCGATACCCGGATGTTCTCGCGCGACCTCGTGCAGACCCTCGAGCCGCGGCTGTTCTACGCCTACATTCCGTATCGCGACCAGTCGAAGCTCCCGGTCTTCGACAGCGCGCTCCCCGACCCCAGCCTGGTCACGCTGTTCCAGGAAAACCTCTACTCGGGCAGCGATCGCATCGCCGACGCGAACCAGATCACCGCCGGGGCGGTCTCGCGGCTGATCGATCCCGCGAACGGGCACGAGCGGCTGCGCCTCGCGCTCGCCCAGCGGTTCTACATGCAGGACCTGCAGGTCAGCCTGCCGGGCACCAACGGTCGAGACCGCTCGAAATCCGACCTGCTCGCCGCGGTCTCGGCGCGACTCGTGCCGGCTTGGAGCGTGGAGGCAGGTGCGCAGTACAGCACTTCGCAGTCGCAGTTCGCCCGCCAGGCGCTCGGGGTACGCTACATGCCCGAGCCCGGTCGCCTGGTCAACGCCGCCTATCGTTACAACCGGGGCCAGCTCGAGCAACTGGACTTCTCCGGGCAGTGGCGATTCTCCGACCGCTGGTCGACGCTCGGCCGCTACAACTTCTCGCTGAGCGACCGCTCGATTCTGGAGGCGCTCGCTGGCTTCCAGTATGATGAAGCATGCTGGAGCTTCCGGTTCATCGCCAGCCGCATTGCCGTCGCCACGCAGCAGGCCAACACCACCCTCTTCTTCCAGATCGAGCTGCGAGGCCTCTCGCGCGTAGGGTCCAACCCGCTCGAACTCCTCCGGCGCAGCATCCCCGGCTACACCGAAACCGAGGTGAACCGGCTGCAGCCGCCCGATGAGCTCCCGTACCCGATGCGCTAGCGCAGGCCGCCGCGCCCGATTCCCGATGACCTCCCGCGCATCGCCACTCCCCACCCCTGGCGCTCGCCCCGGACGCGCACTGGCCCTCGCGCTCGTGGTCGCGCTCGCGCCGTTGCCGGCCTTCGGCCAGGCGGGCACCCCGCGCAAGGTGCTGACCCTCGATCGCATCGTTGCGGTGGTCAACGGCGAGGTCGTCACGCGGCACGATCTCAACCAGCGCGTCCGCCTCGTCTCCGCCCAGCTCGCGCAGCAGAAGACCCCGCTGCCGGCCGCGGACGTGCTCGAGCGGCAGGTACTCGAGCGGGTGATCTCCGACCGCGTCCTGCTCCAGCACGCGCGCGACAGTGGCATCCGCATCGAGGACGGGCAGCTCGAGAAGATCCTCGCGCGGGTGGCCGCCGACAACAAGATGAGCCTGCCCGAATTCCGCCAGGCCCTCGAACGCGACGGCCTGTCCTTCGCACGTTTCCGGGAAGACATCCGCGACGAGGTGACCCTGGTGCGGCTGCGCGAGCGGGAGGTCGACTCCCGCATCGTCGTCACCGAGGCCGAGATCGACAACTTCCTCAGGACGCGCGAAACCCAGCAGGGCGCGGCCGAGGAACTCGCACTCGCGCACATCCTCGTGCGGCTGCCCGAAGGCGCCTCCCCCGAGCAGATCGCCGAGCGCCGCGCGCGGGCCGAGCAGGCATTGCTGGCGGTACGCGGCGGCGCGGACTTCGGCCAGATCGCCGCATCCTTCTCCGACGCTCCCGACGCCCTGAAAGGCGGCGACATGGGGTCCCGACCGCTCGACCGCTGGCCCGTGCTGTTCGCCGAAGCCAGCCGCACCCTCAAGGTCGGCGATGTCTCCGGCGTGCTGCGCAGCCCCGCCGGCTTCCATATCCTGCGGGTGTCGGCACGCCGCGCCTCGAGCTCGCCGGTCATCGTCCAGCAGACGCGCGCGCGCCACATCCTCATCCGCATCAACGAGCTCACCTCGGAGAACGACGCCCGTAACCGGCTCAGCGTCCTGCGCGATCGCATCGCGAACGGCGCGTCCTTCAACGAACTCGCGCGTCTTCATTCCGACGACGGCAGCGCGGCACGTGGAGGGGAACTGGGCTGGCTGTCGCCCGGCGACACGGTCCCCGAATTCGAGCGCGCGATGGACGCGCTCAAGCCCGGGGAGTTGAGCCCGCCGGTGCGCACCGATTTCGGGATGCACCTGATCCAGGTCGCCGAGCGTCGCAGCGAGGATCTGACCGCCGAGCGCCAGCGGCTGCTCGCCCGCCAGACGATCCGCGCACGCAAGGCCGACGAGGCGGTGCAGGAATGGGTGCGCCAGTTGCGCGACCGCGCGTTCGTCAGCATCCGGCTCGACGAACCCTGAACGCCCGTGAGCGCCGTACCCGCCCGGGGCGAGTCCGTGGTCTCGATCACCGTCGGAGAGCCCGCCGGCATCGGGCCCGATCTCTGCGTGAGCCTGGCGCTGTCGCCGCCCGCGGGCGCGCGCCTGCTGCTGCTGGGCGATGCGATGGTGCTGGAGGCGCGGGCGCGCGCGCTCGGGGCCGCGGTGAGCTTCGACCGGCTGGGCGCGGATGATCCCGTGCCCGCAGCGCGCCCCGGCCACCTGCCCGTGCTGCATGTCCCGGTCGCGGCCCCGGTGCGCGCCGGGATGCTCGATACCGCCAACGCACGCCATGTGCTGCAGCTGATCGACATCGCCGTGGACGGCTGCCTGTCCGGCCGCCAGGCCGCCATGGTCACCTGCCCGGTGCACAAGGGGGTGATCAACGACGCCGGCATCGCCTTCACCGGTCATACCGAGCGCCTGGCCGAGCGCACCGGTACCGATCGGGTGGTCATGATGCTGAGCGGCGGCGGGATGCGGGTCGCGCTCGCCACCACCCACCTGCCGCTCGCGGCGGTACCCGCAGCCATCACGCCGGCCCTGCTCGACGCCACGCTCGCCGTGATGCACGCGGCCCTGCGCCGCGACTTCGGGATCGACTCGCCTCGCATCCTGGTCGCGGGCCTGAACCCCCATGCGGGGGAAGGCGGACACCTCGGTCGCGAGGAGATCGAGACCATCGGGCCGGCGCTGGCTCGGGCCCGCGCCCTGGGCATCGATGCCCGCGGGCCGTTGCCTGCGGACACGCTGTTCAATCCGGACCGGCTCGCCGAGGCCGACGCGGTGCTGGCGATGTATCACGACCAGGGACTGCCCGTCCTCAAGCACGCAAGCTTCGGGCGCGGGGTCAACATCACCCTGGGCATGCCGATCGTCCGCACCTCGGTAGACCACGGCACGGCGCTCGATCTCGCGGGCAGCGGCAGGGCCGATCCCGGCAGCCTTCGCGAGGCCGTGGTCGAGGCGATCGCCATCGCACGCCGCCGCGCGCATCCCTGAAGACCGTGGACGCGCACCGCGCCCGGCGCCGCTTCGGCCAGAACTTCCTCGTCGACCCGGGAGCCATCGCGGCCATCGTTGCCGCGGTCGACCCGCGCCCCGGCGACACGGTCGTGGAGATCGGCCCCGGGCTGGGTGCCCTGACCGGGCCGCTCGCCCGGGCGGCAGGCGAGCTTCACGTGATCGAACTCGACCGCGATCTCGCCTCGACCCTGCCTGCGCGACTGCCCGGAGCGGCGCTGAACATCCACCAGGGCGACGTACTGCGCTTCGACTTCGACAGGTTGCCGCCGCCCCTGCGGGTGGTGGGTAATCTCCCCTACAACATCTCCTCCCCGATCCTGTTGCGGCTGGTCGACATCGCCGATCGACTGCGTGACGCGCACGTCATGCTCCAGCGCGAAGTCGCCCTGCGGATCGCCGCCGACCCGGGCACGGGCGACTACGGCCGCCTGTCGGTCGTCCTGCAGTACCGATTCGAGGTCGAGCACCTGTTCGACCTCGGCCCGCATGCCTTCCGCCCCGCACCGAAGGTCCACTCGAGCGTGGTGCGCCTGCAGCCGAGGCCCGCGACGCGACCCCGCGCACGCGACGAGCACGCGTTCTCGCGCGTGGTGCAGGCAGCGTTCTCGCAGCGGCGCAAGATGCTGCGTAACACGCTGCGCGGCCTGTTCGACGAGGCACGACTGGCCGCGCTGGGCGTGGATCCGGCCGCGCGCGCCGAGACGCTCGAGGTGTCGGACTTCATCCGGCTGGCGGACGCCTGCCCGGCCGCAGTGCCCGGTGAGGTACTGCCCGAGGATCCGTCGATCGACGCAGGCCCGCGCGCGTAGCCGCCCGGGCCCCAGGGACACCCGAAGGGCCGCTGCGCACTGCACGCCGGGCCGCAGGCGTCCGGTCAGCCGGAGGCGCGATGACGTGGGCGAGGCGGGTGACCTCCTGGGCGTCCGGGTCCCGCCGTTCGGGCGGGGTCCGGCATGCCGCAGGCCGCGGCCGCTGCGGTCGATCGGTCCGAGCGGGACTAAGCCTGGCTGCCGCGCTGGATGAACTCGATCTTGTAGCCGTCCGGGTCCTCGACGAAGGCGATCACGGTCGTGCCGTGCTTCATCGGACCGGCCTCGCGGGTCACCTTTCCACCGCGCGCGCGAACGCGCTCGCAGGCAGCCGCCGCGTCCTCGACCTCGACGGCCACGTGGCCGTAGCCCGTGCCGAGATCGTAGCGATCGGTGTCCCAGTTGTGGGTGAGTTCGAGGACGGCGGCGCGGGCCTCGTCGTCGTAACCGACGAACGCGTTGGTGAAGCGACCCCCGGGATAGTCCTTGCGCCGGAGCAGCCTCATGCCGAGCACCTCGGTGTAGAACGCGATCGAGCGTTCGAGGTTGCCGACCCGGACCATGGTGTGCAGCAGGCGCACGTCAGATCTCGACCATCTCGAAGTCTTCCTTGCGTGCGCCGCACTCCGGGCAGGTCCAGTTGGGCGGCACGTCCTCCCAGCGCGTACCGGGCGCGATGCCTTCCTCGGGCGATCCGGCTTCCTCGCTGTAGATCCAGCCGCAGACCAGGCACATCCACGACTTGAAGGGGGCGTTGGCGTCGCTCATGAGCAGGTTTCCCGATGGGGTTGCGCCGGGCGCCGCGATGGGCTTGCGGCGAAGTGTCTACAATGCACCGAACCGAATCGAAGTGTAACCGAAGGCCGTCCGGCCCTGATCCCGATGCCCGATGCTCCGCCCGAAACACCCCCGGTCGTTCTGGTCTTCGCTGCCAACGATCCCAGCGGCGGAGCCGGCCTGCAGGCGGATCTGCTCACCCTCGCGAGCATGGGCTGCCATCCTGCGCCGGTGCTCACCGCACTCACCGTGCAGGACACCCGCGGCGTCGAGGACATCCTGCCGATCGACGCCGAGTGGGTGGCCGATCAGGCGCGCTGCGTGCTCGAGGACATGCCGGTGGCGGCCTTCAAGCTCGGCGTTCTCGGCAGCGTGGAGACGATCGCGGCGATCGCCGAGGTGGTCGCCGACTACCCGGATGTGCCGCTGATCCTCGACCCGGTGCTCGCCTCGGGTCGCGGCGACAGCTTCGCCAACGACGAGGCGATCGCCGCCATGCGCGAGCTGTTGCTGCCCCAGACGACGATCATCACCCCGAACAGCTACGAGGCGAGAAGGCTCGTCGCCGACGAGCGCGAGGACGAGGAACTCGACCTCGCCACCTGCGCCCGTCGACTGATCGCCGCCGGATGCGAGTACGCACTGATCACCGGCACCCACGAGAACACCACGCAGGTGGTCAATCGCCTGTTCGGCGAAAACGGCGAACTGCGCAGCGATGCCTGGACGCGCCTGCCCGGCAGCTACCACGGGTCGGGCTGCACGCTCGCCTCGGCACTGACCGCCGCGCTGGTCAACGGCCTGTCGGTCGAAGAGGCCGCCCGCGATGCCCAGGAATACACGTGGCAGTCGCTGGAGGCGGGCTTTCGTCCGGGAATGGGGCAGTTCATCCCCGACCGGCTGTTCTGGGCACGTGCCGAAGCCCGCTCGGCAGAGGCGCAGGGGGAGGGCGACGGCCCATCGGAGGCCGGCGGCGACGAGCCGACCGCCGCCGATACCGCAGGCACGCCGCCGCCGGCCCCGAAGGCCGGGGACATCACCGTCACCTCGCCGCTGCCGCGGCTGATCGGCTGAAACCCCGAGGGTCGGGATCGCCCCATGTCCGAGCACACGATACGAGGCCTGTACGCCGTCACGCCCGAGCCGGGTCGCGATCGGCGCGACGATGCGCGCTGGCTGCAGGCCATCGCGACCGTGCTGGAGGCCGGCGTCCCGCTGCTGCAGTACCGGGACAAGTCGGTGGAACCGGACCTGCGCCTCGCCCGCGCCCGGGCCCTTGCCGACCTGTGCCGGGCGCACGGCACGCTGTTCATCGTCAACGACAGCCCGGCGCTGGCCGCTGCGGTCGGCGCCGACGGCGTCCACCTCGGCCGCGACGATGGCACGGTGGCCGCCGCGCGCGCGACGGTCGGGCCGACCGCGCTGATCGGCGTGAGCTGCTACGACTCGATCGACCGGGCACGGGCCGCCCGGGCCGAGGGCGCGGACTACATCGCCTTCGGTGCGATGTTCCCGTCCGGCGTGAAACCCGCGGCCGTGCGCGCGCCGCTCCCGCTGCTCGCGCAGGGTGCGCGCGAGACCGGACTGCCCGTGGTGGCGATCGGCGGCATCGAGGTCGTCCACGTTCCCGCGCTGAGAGCGGCGGGCGCCGACGCGCTCGCCGTGATCAGCGCCCTCTTCGCTGCGACCGATCCAGCCGCCGCCGTACGGGCGTTCAACGCAGCGCTGGCCGTAGCCGGCACCGACGATCACACAGGAGGACCCAGGCCTTGAACCGACCGACCAGCGAAGCCCTGTTCGAGCGTTCCCGACGACTGATTCCCGGGGGCGTCAATTCGCCCGTGCGGGCCTTCCGCTCGGTCGGCGGCACGCCGGTCTTCTTCGCCCGCGCGCAGGGTGCCTACCTGTGGGACGTGGACGGCCAGCGGTACATCGACTACATCGGCTCCTGGGGCCCGGCGATCCTCGGGCACGCCGACCCCGGCGTACTCGAGGTCGTGGCGGCGGCCGCGCGCAACGGCCTGTCCTTCGGCGCGCCGACCGAGGGCGAGCTGCGACTCGCCGAGGCCCTCGTGGCCGCCATCCCGTCGATCGAGACGGTGCGCCTCGTGTCCTCGGGAACCGAGGCGACCATGAGCGCGATCCGCGTGGCGCGGGGTCATACCGGGCGCAGCCGGATCGTGAAGTTCGAGGGCTGCTACCACGGCCACGGCGACAGCCTGCTGGTGAAGGCAGGCTCGGGGGCCCTGACCCTGGGCCAGCCGAGCTCGGCCGGCGTACCGCCCGAACTCGCCCAGCACACGCTGGTGCTCGACTACAACAACGCGGAGGCCGCCGAGCAGCTGTTCGCGCAGATGGGCGACACGATCGCTGCGGTCATCGTCGAGCCGATCGCGGGCAACATGAACCTGGTGCTGCCCGAGCCCGGCTTCCTGCAGCGCTTGCGCGAGTTGTGCACCCGGCACGGCACCGTGCTGATCTTCGACGAGGTGATGACCGGATTCCGCGTGGGCGCAGGCTGTGCGCAGGGTCTGTACGGCATCACGCCCGATCTCACCACGTTCGGCAAGGTCATCGGCGGCGGGATGCCTCTGGGTGCGTTCGGCGGACGGCGCGACGTGATGGAGAAGGTCGCCCCGGTCGGCCCGGTCTACCAGGCAGGAACCCTCTCGGGCAATCCGGTGGCGGTGGCCGCGGGCCTCGCCACGCTCGAGCGCGTGCTGGCCCCGGGCTTCTTCGCGCGCCTCGAGGCCACCACGCAGTCCCTCTGCGAGTCGCTGTGCGCGGCCGGACGGGCGGCCGGCGTGCCGATCTCCGCCCAGTGCGTCGGCGGGATGTTCGGTCTCTACTTCCGCGACAGCCCCCCGCGCAACTTCGCGGACGTGATGCAGAGCGACGTGACGGCCTTCAACACGTTCTTCCACCGCATGCTGGAGGCGGGCGTCTACCTGGCGCCCTCGGCCTTCGAGGCGGGGTTCGTGTCGATCGCGCACACGGCCGAGGACATCGCCCACACCGCACAGGCGGCCTCGCGGGCACTGGCCGCATGAGGAACGGGCCGCGTCCAGCCGGGTCCGGCCGAACGCGGCACGCGAACTCAGCGCTTGCCGGTCAGGCCGGAGGTGTACTCGGCGAGCGCCTGGATGTCGCGATCGGACAGGCGGGCGGCAATGCTGCGCATCATTGCGTTCGCGTCATTGCCCCGCTCGCCCGCGCGGAAGGCGCGCAACTGGGCTGCCGTGTACTCGGCGTGCTGCCCGGCCAGGCGGGGATACTGCGCGGGGATACCGGCACCGTTGGGCGAATGGCAGCCGGCACAGGCGGGCAATCCGGTCGCGGTGTTGCCACCGCGGTAGAGCTTCTGCCCTGCCTGCGCGAGTTCACGATCGTTCGCCGCGCGCGGCGCGGGCGTCTGCCGCGCGTAGAACGCGCCCAGGTCCAGCATGTCCTGGGGCGACAGCGCGGCGGCGAACCCCATCATCACGGCATTCTTGCGCGCGCCGGACTTGAACTCGGCCAACTGCTTCGCGATGTAGCCCGCGTGCTGGCCCGCGAGGGAGGGGTTGGCGGCGATGCCGCTGTTGCCGTCGGCACCATGGCAGCCGGCACAGACCTGCCCGGCGATCACCTGGCCCTTCGCGGGGTCGCCGCGGGCCGGCGAGGACGAGGCCGCGGGCTGGGCAGCCAGCGCCGAGCCGGCGAACACGGCTGCCGCCACGACCGGGGCGAGGACTCGCGCAGCCATCGAGAGACTTCTTGTCATGCTGGACTCCGTGCCGGACACTCGGGGACGCGGGAGGGGCAGCCATGCCCGTACCCGCCTCCGAACGGCGCCGACGACCGCCCGGACTCATCCCATGTACGTTGTACGTTCGCGTTGAACGGCGAATGGCCATCGGTTGGCCGTGCCGCGACCGCGCCTCCCGGGCCGCTTCGCATCCGCTGCCGCGCATCCGCCGTGACGCAACAACCACCGCTCTGAAACCACCTGTTCGCGGCCGCGTCGGATCCGTACCGGGTCGATTGAACCCCGCATTCTAGCCCAGGCCCGTCCTTGCACGCCACATCCCCCGCTGCCGACCGATCCCTCGCCGCCCGCTTCAACCGGGCGACCTTCATCGCCAGCGCGGCCGCGCTCGGCCAGTTGCCCGCCGGCGGATGCGAGGTGGCCTTCGTGGGCCGCTCGAACGCCGGCAAGTCGAGCGCGATCAACGCGCTGACGGGACGGCGGAAACTCGCCTTCGTGAGCCGCCAGCCGGGCCGCACGCAACTCGTCAACCTCTTCGACGTGGGCGCGAGGCAGCGCCTGGCCGACCTGCCCGGCTATGGCTACGCGAAGGTGGCCCGGGAAAAGCAGCGCGAATGGACGGTCCTGCTGGAGGATTACCTGCAGCAGCGTGCCGAACTCGCAGGCCTGGTGATCATCATGGATATCCGCCATCCGCTGTCGCCGCTCGACCGATTGATGATCGACTGGATCAATCCCCGCGGATTGCCGCTGCATCTGCTGCTGTCCAAGGCGGACAAGCTCAACCGGCAGCAGCAGGCGCGAACACTGGCCGCGGTCCGCGCGGAGGTGTCCAGGCTCACCGCGCCGCCGGCATCCGTCCAGATCTTCTCGAGCACCACCGGCGAGGGCCTCGACACGCTGGCCACGGTTGTGGCAGGCTGGCTTGACAGCGCCGTGCAACGCGAAGAC
>Ga0315900_10009145_pt1 | contig 12606 bp, 12 predicted proteins | sample LakEriMetagenome_FD_203521 | JGI IMG/M metagenome (GOLD analysis project Ga0315900, IMG submission 203521) | Freshwater fungal communities from buoy surface, Lake Erie, Ohio, United States - Buoy 12 MA114 | ecosystem: Environmental > Aquatic > Freshwater > Lake > Lake biofilm | place: USA: Lake...
ATTCAGTATATTTTATTTTCTTGTTTTTATCTTTCAATAGATTGAAAATCATTCTTGAATTGGCTACCGGGATCACATTGTCTTTGTCGCCATGAAAAATCCAAAGGGGAAGATCATTTCTGTATCCGGCAATCATAGCGGGATTGCCGCCGCCGCATATCGGAATGGCTGCTGCAAAAATGTTGGGTTTTCTCCATAGCAATTCAAAACTACCATAACCGCCCATTGACAGTCCACCCAGATAGACTCTTTTCTTGTCAATGCTACCTGAATTCAGAAGGGTGTCGATAAATGCAGAAACGAGTTGGAGTGGACGCGTCATTTCACCTTCAGTCCAAACCGGTAGTTCAGCTTTCTCATCATTAATTTTTTTTGTGTAATCAGACCATCGTTGATTTTTAGGGCATTGAGGAAATACAACGATAGCAGGGAAGTTTGCTCTGTTGGCAGAATCAAGAAAAAGATCTGCTCCCCATGTTAGTTGTGCTTCATTGTCATTTCCCCTTTCCCCGGCTCCATGCAGAAAAATAACCAGCGGATATTTCTTTCCTGCAGTAAAATCTTGAGGTGTAAGAATCCTGCAGGGAAGAGTATCCTCACCCAAAATAAAAAGTTGCTTTTCAAAAAAGGATTTGTCTTGAGCATCTGACATCAAAACGCTGATGCAAAAGGTTGTCAAAAATAAAACCTTGCAAAAACTATTTTTCATACAAACAATTTATAAAAAAAGATTTAGAGCCTTTGGGTGATAATGGGAAGAATCTCTTTTTTCCAAGTGCTGAATTCATCTGTGATGATTTTTTCTCTGGCAGTTTTAACCAGCCAAAGATAGAAAGCCAGGTTTTGAATGCTGGCTATGGTGAGTCCTAGGATCTCTTTGCTTTTCAAAAGATGACGCAGATAAGATTTGCTGTAATAGGATGAGATATTGTTCTCAATCAGGGGATCGATCACCGAATGATCAAATTCCCATTTTTTATTGTCGATATTGATGACACCCTGAGTGGTGAAAAGCATAGCATTGCGACCATTGCGGGTTGGCATCACACAATCAAACATATCCACACCCAATGCTATACATTCCAGCAAGTCGGCAGGAGTTCCAACTCCCATGAGATATCGGGGTTTGTTTTCGGGGAGATGCTCACATGACCATCCGCAGAATTCATGGATCATTTCAGTGGGTTCACCTACACTCAAACCACCGATGGCATTTCCCACTGCATTTTTGGATCTGATGAATTCACAGGATGCTTTTCTCAGATCCTTATGGGTTCCTCCTTGAACAATAGGGAAAAGATTTTGGGTGTATCCGTATAGGGGATCCGTATTGTTGAATTGATGAAAGCACCGATCAAGCCAGCGATGGGTTAGCTCCATAGATTTTTTTACATATTGATATTCACTGGGATAAGGTGGACATTCATCAAATGCCATGATGATATCTCCTCCGATCGTTCTCTGAATATCCATCGCTTTCTCAGGTGTGAACAGATGTTTGGATCCGTCTATGTGACTTTGAAATACTACCCCTTCCTCATTGATTTTCCGGTTGGCTGCCAATGAAAATACCTGATAACCACCGCTATCCGTCAGTATGGGTTTGTCCCATCCATTGAAATTGTGTAACCCACCGGCCGACTTCAAGACATCCATTCCTGGCCTCAAATAAAGATGATAGGTATTACCGAGTATGATCTCGGCATGCACTTCTTCGTTGAGCTGTTGTTGTGTAACTGCTTTTACTGTACCCGCCGTTCCCACCGGCATGAAAATGGGGGTTTGGATTTGGCCATGATCAGTTGTTATGGTGCCAGCTCGCGCTTTAGATCGGGTATCGGTTTTTTCCAGTTTGAATGTCAATGGAGGCATGGTGCAAGTTACTCAGAAAAGAGAAGATGATATTTTTGTAGAACTCATATTTTATTGGAGTCCTTATCTTACTTTTGAACTGAAAATTACATATATGCAAACCGGACTGCTTCATCTTCACAATCTTTTGCGCTGGATCATTTTTATTCTGCTTTTGGTCTCCATTTTCAAAGCCTACAGTGGATGGAAAGGGAAAAAAACATTTTCAGCCGGTGATGCAAAAATTTGGTTGTTTACCATGATTGCTTCCCATATCACCCTTTTGCTGGGTCTGTACCAGTGGCTAATGGGAAGATATGGATTGCTGACTTTTGATTTACCCGAAGGCAGTTCGAGGATGAAAGATCCCTTTATACGATTTTTTCAGGTAGAACATCCGGTTTCCATGCTGTTGGCTATTCTGTTTATTACACTTGGCAGGGGTATGGCTAAAAAACAGTTGGCGGATACCGATAAATTCCGCAAAGCTTTTATTTATTTCATTTTGGGACTGATTTTGATACTGGCTGCAGTTCCCTGGCCATTCAGAGGAGAGGTGATCGGTAGACCCCTTTTCCCGGGAATGTGAGTTTGCGTAAGTCATTGAACATCAATTCTAAAGAAAATCAGGGGATTTCATGAAAATATCCCTCAAGATATTTTTACAATTCCATTGATTATCTTATCTTTGCGCTCCCAAATTATGGCCAAACAAGCGCTCATCAAGCAGGACGGAGTTATCATTGAAGCACTCAGCAATGCTATGTTCAAGGTAAAATTGGAGAACGGGCATGAGATCTTGGCAACCATTTCCGGAAAAATGAGGATGCACTACATCCGTATTCTTCCCGGTGACAAAGTGGGTGTGGAAATGAGTCCTTATGACCTTACCAGAGGCAGGATCATTTTCCGTTATAAATAAAAAACAGCCTTAGGGCATAAAACAGATATATGAAAGTAAGAGCATCCATCAAGAAGCGTAGCGCGGACTGCAAGATTGTTCGCCGCAAGGGAAAACTCTATGTAATCAACAAAAAGAATCCTCGCTTCAAGCAGCGTCAGGGCTAATCTCAATCAACACAATCAAGAAAATACAATAAACATTTATGGCTCGTATTGCAGGTATTGATTTGCCAAAGAATAAAAGAGGAGAGATTGGTCTCACTTATATCTATGGCATCGGACAGTCTACTGCCCAGTACATTTTGTCCAAGGCAGGGATCGATTTCAACAAGAAAGTGAATCAGTGGAATGATGATGAACTGAATGCTATCAGGTCTATCATTACCAACGAGTTCAAAGTTGAAGGTCAGCTTCGTTCAGAAGTTCAAATGTCCATCAAGCGTCTCCTTGATATTGCCTGCTACCGCGGACTTCGTCATCGCAAGGGACTTCCTGTAAGAGGTCAGCGTACCAAGACCAACTCCCGTACCAGAAAAGGTAAGAGGAAGACAGTTGCCGGTAAAAAGAAGGCTCCTAAGAAATAGTGATATGAAAAGTGGCGTAAGCTGCTTTTCTGTTATTATCATAAGCACCATTACCAACTGTTCAACGCCGGAAACCAGGTGCAGTCGAGGGTTGAACAGGGCCTGAAAAGGTTGTCAGATTTTTTGAGTACCTATTTTAATTAAAAAATGGCAAAAGCACAACAAAACAGCGCAAAAGCCGCTGCAAAGAAAAGAGTGGTCAAAGTGGACAGCTTTGGAGATGCACACATCAACGCCACTTTTAACAACATCATCATCAGTTTGACCAACAAGGCAGGACAGGTTATTTCCTGGAGCAGTGCCGGTAAAATGGGCTTCAGGGGTTCTAAGAAGAACACACCTTATGCTGCCCAGATGGCTGCCCAGGATTGCGCAAGGGTAGCTATGGAAGCTGGCCTGAAGCGTGTTGACGTTTATGTAAAAGGTCCTGGAGCTGGTAGGGAAGGTGCCATTCGTGCACTGGCCAATTCCGGAATCGAAGTGGTCATGATCAAGGACATCACTCCATTGCCTCACAATGGTTGCCGTCCTCCCAAAAAGCGTCGTGTATAATCAATATTTATAACAGGGCAGCGGATTCAGTTTTATGATTTTTTCATAATCCGTTGTTCAAACTAAAAAATCAAAACTTACAAAAATGGCACGTTACACAGGTCCCAAAACAAAGATCTCCAGGATTTTCGGTGAGCCGATCCTTGGAAATGCAAAGTATCTCGACAAAAACAGCAACCCTCCCGGTCAGCATGGTGCACAGCGTAAGCGCAAGCAGCTAGGTGAATATGCTATTCAGCTGAAAGAAAAGCAGAAAGCAAAATATACCTATGGTGTGTTGGAGCGTCAGTTCCGTAAGACTTTTGAAGAAGCAGCCAGGCTCAAAGGTGTAACTGGTGAAAACCTCATCAAACTGTTGGAAGCCCGTCTGGATAACACAGTTTACCGTATGGGTATATCACCGTCCCGCCCAGCAGCCCGTCAGCTGGTGTCACACAAGCACATCATGGTGAATGACGTGGTTGTCAATGTCCCTTCTTTTCAATTGAAACCAGGTGATGTTGTTTCCATTGCAGACAAGAGCAAGGAAAATGCAAGTGTAAAGAGCCTTATGAGACCCAAGAATCCAAAGATTGGATGGGTTGATTTCAATGAGGGTCAGCTTTCCGGCACTTTTGTTGCATATCCTGAGAGAGAGAATGTTCCAGAGAACATCAAGGAACAGCTGATCGTCGAATTGTATTCTAAGTAATCTGCCTGATGCCGGTCAATCGGCAAAAGGTTTTCATATCACCCGTTCTCCCAAGTCAATTGGGATTAACAAGTAAAAACAGAAATTTAAATATGGCCATTTTAAATTTCCAGCAGCCGGACAAAATCGTCCTTCAGAAAGCAACTGATTTCGAAGCACAATTCGAATTTCGTCCACTAGAACCCGGATATGGTGTTACCATCGGTAATGCACTCCGCAGGGTATTGCTCAATTCACTTGAGGGATATGCCATCACAGGTATTGTGATCGAAGGTGCTGACCATGAATTCGCAACATTGAAAGGTGTTGTTGAAGACGTAACTGAGATCATCCTCAACCTTAAGCAGATCAGGTTCAAGAAGATCCTTGATCATGATGTACAATCAGAGAAGCTCAGCCTGAACATCAAAGGCAAATCTGAGTTCACTGCCGGCATGATCGATGAAGTTACCGGTACTTTCCAGGTTATGAATCCTGAATTGCTGATCTGCACCATGGACAGCTCTGCAAAACTCAATATTGAACTTCATATCTCAAAAGGAAGAGGTTACATCTCTTCTGAGGAAAACAGGGTAAAAGAAGCTCCATTCGGATATATTCCAATCGATTCTATCCACACTCCCATTAAAAATGTGAAGTATGCCATAGAAAATACCCGTGTTGAGCAACGCACAGACTTCGAAAAATTAGTTCTTGATGTAGTAACTGATGGTACCATTCATCCTGAAGAGGCTGTTAAACAAGCATCCCGGATACTCATCCAGCACCTTATGATCATCACTGATGAGAATATCACTTTCGATAATAAGGAAGAGAAGAAAGAAGATCTTGTGGATGAGCAAACCCTCCAGTTGAGAAAAGTTCTCAAGACTCCACTGGAAGACCTTGACCTCTCCGTTCGTGCTTTCAACTGTCTGAAAGCAGCCAAGATCAACAGCCTTAGCCAGCTCGTTCAGTACGAACAGGAAGATCTGATGAAGTTCAGAAACTTTGGTCAAAAGTCACTTTCTGAAATTGAAAGTGTACTACAGGACAGAGGCCTTCATTTTGGAATGGATCTCGCGAAGCTGGGCATCGATGTAGAGGAATTTTAATTGATAAACAATCATTAACAGGCTGTAATTCCTGACACGGTACAGCTTTAAAACAAACAGTCATGCGTCACGGAGACAAAATCAACAATCTGGGTAGAAAAAAAGCCCATCGGGAAGCCCTATTGGGCAACATGGCCAGCCAACTGATCACGCACAAGCGTATCGTTACTACCCTGGCAAAGGCAAAAGCTCTGCGTACTTTTATCGAGCCCTTGATCACCAAGACCAAAAAGGCCGATAGCAAGGAGCAGATCATGCACAATCACCGCCTCGTGTTTTCTTTCCTTCAGGATAAAGCAGCCGTTAAGGAGCTTTTCACTGTAGTAGGACCAAAAGTTGCCGGTCGCCCCGGTGGATATACCAGGATCATCAAGTTGGGCATCAGGGTTGGTGACAATGCTGAAAGAGCCATGATCGAATTGGTTGATTTCAATGAGATCTACGGTAAAGGAAAAGGTGAAGCTGCAGCTCCGGCCAAGAAAACCAGGAGAAGTGGTGGCGCAAAGAAGAAAGCTGCTGAACCAAAAGCAGAAGAAACAATGGCAACTGAAGCTCCTGCTGCAGAAGCCACTACAGAGCAAACACCATCAGCTGAATAAGAATGTTGATAAATTATCTGATAGAAAGGCAGGACAATTGTTCCTGCCTTTTTTAATTTGCACCCAAATCATCCAGCATGCCCACACAGGAATCTAATTCAGTACCTGCAGTACTTATTCTCGAAGATGGAATGGTTTTCCATGGTCGTTCATTCGGAATGATCGGAACCACATCCGGGGAACTTTGCTTTAACACCGGAATGACAGGTTATCAGGAAGTATTCACTGATCCAAGTTATTATGGTCAGGTACTCATCATGAATAACGTTCACACAGGAAACTATGGAGTGAAACCGGATGATGTTGAAAGTGAAACTGTGAAGATCAAAGGACTTATTGGAAGAAATCTGGAAGAACGATACAGCAGGTTGATGGCTAGCGATTCCCTTCAGAATTACCTGATACAGCAAAAGATTGTTGCTATTGAGGATGTTGACACCAGAGCATTGGTAACACATATCAGGGAGAAAGGAGCAATGAACTGCATCATCTCATCTGAAAATACAGATGTTGAATCCCTGAAAGGGGAACTCAAAAAAGTTCCTTCTATGGACGGACTCGAACTGGCTTCTGTTGTTACCACGAAGGAAGTATACCATATGGGAGATCCCAATTCAGCGATCAGAATTGCAGTTTTGGATTTTGGGGTAAAGAGAAATATCATCAAGTGCATGGCCGACAGAGGTGCGTATGTACGGGTTCATCCTGCCAGAACTTCCTTTGAAGTATTACAGGAGTTCGAACCGCATGGGTATTTCATTTCCAATGGTCCCGGAGATCCTTCTACAATGGGCTATGCTATCGACACCGTTAAAAAAATTCTGGAAACAAAAAAGCCGGTTTTTGGAATATGTCTTGGTCATCAGCTTCTGGCTCTGGCCAATGGAATACCAACTTTCAAGATGCACCATGGTCACAGGGGACTCAACCATCCGGTCAAGAATCTGATAACTGGCATTTGTGAGATCACAACCCAGAATCATGGTTTTGCAGTAGATGCCAATGCAGTGAGAAACACTGAATTGATAGAAGTGACACATGTCAACCTAAATGATGATTCCATTGAAGGTATCAGGTTAAAGGATCGTCCGGCATTCTCCGTTCAATACCATCCTGAGGCTACACCTGGTCCTCACGACAGCCGCTATCTCTTTGATGATTTCATTTCCTTGATCAACAGCAACTGAGATGAAAAGAATTGCTATCATCAATGGCCCCAATCTCAATTTACTCGGCAAGAGAGAACCAGAAATCTATGGGGGAGAGGGTTTTGATTCCTTCCTCGAGAAACTCAGACATGACAATCCGGATATCACGATCAACTATTTTCAAAGCAACGTGGAAGGTGAGTTAATCAACCATTTGCAGCAGGAAGGATTTTCGGCGGATGGTATCATCTTGAATCCCGGAGGCTATACACATACATCCGTTGCTTTGGGTGATGCTATTGCTGCTATAAAGACCCCAGTTGTAGAAGTTCATATATCCAATGTGCATGCCCGTGAGGATTTCAGAAAAATCTCACATGTGTCTGCAAAAGCTAAAGGGACCATTTGCGGATTGGGCCTGAAAGGATATGCCCTCGCAATTGATTACCTTAAAGGGCTATAATTATTTTTTCTCTATCATCTTCTGAACTGCATCCAGTTTTCCGATATAGAGACTTCTGCCATGAGTTCCTAAAACTATCTCATTTTCCCGATCCTGGATGGCAATGTCATGCACAGGAATGGCTTTGGGTAGTCCATTGGTAAAAAGTTGAAAAAACCTTCCTCCGTCGGTGCTTGCATAAGCTCCGCCATCAGTGCCTACATAGAGTAAATCTGCCGATTTTGGATCCTCTCTGATTACGTTCACTGGTTCGTGAGGAAGATCTGTTCCCAATCGCTTCCATGTATTTCCATAATCATCACTGCAGTAGATGTAAGCTTCAAAATGATCGTTTCTGTAACCATTCAGCGTTACATAAACCCTGCTTTCAACATGTCTGGAGGCCAACACGCGGCTTACGTAAAGAGTCTGTGGCAGTTTGAGTTTTGACCAGCTGTTTCCACCGTCCTTGGAGACTGATACAACTCCATCATCAGATCCGGTATAGATCAAACCGAATTTGAATGGGGATTCACTGATGGTGGTGAGTGTTCCAAATGGCACATCACCGGGCTTTTTTCCATTGGTCAGTTCGTCACTGATGCGTTCAAATTGTTCTCCCTTGTTCATACTTCTGAAGAGAACATTTCCACCCATATAAAGGATATCCGGATTGTGTTTTGATAATAAAATCGGAGTTTGCCAGTTGAACCGGCTTTTTTCTTTCGCATCTGCCGGCTGAGGACGAAGAAAACGAGAGCCGGGCATGTTCTTAGTGATGCGCATATAAGCCCCAAATTGAGACCCGCTGTAAACTATATTATGATCCCGAGGGTCAATCTGCACCTGCATGCCATCTCCACCATTCAGCCGCTTAAAGGCATATTGCCCATCATCGATCCAATCAATGGATTCTTTATTGGTACTGGGTCCATACCATGATCCATTATCCTGTAAACCTCCATAGACATTGTACGGCTTTTCATTGTCTACATTGATCGCATAGTATTGTCCAACGGAAGGATTGTTCGCCTTGAACCAATTCTTGCCGTCATCATAGGTAATGTTGCATCCTCCGTCATTACCTGTGACCATGTGGCTATCTCTTTTAGGATTGATCCAAATGGCATGCCAGTCAGCATGTGTATTACCCTTGTCCATTGAGGTAAAGGTCTTGCCGCCGTCTACAGATAAATTGGCGCTAACACCAGTGATAACGATTTTATTGGCGTTTACGGGTGAGACAAATATTTTACCGAAATAATATCCAAAGGTATTATAGATCGATATCGGTTTTTCATGTGTTTTGTTCCAGTTCTTCCCTCCATTTACACTCTTGTATACTTCACATCCAAAGATTTGTGCAGCAGAAGGACCCGCTTCAATTTTGAAGGTATCTGATTTGAGATTGTAATTATCTACTACAGCGTATACTATGTTTGGATCCTGCCGGGCCACTGCTACACCAATTCTGCCAATGCCCTCACCTTGAGGGAAGCCTGAATTTTCTCCGGATATCAGTTGCCAGGTTTCACCACCATCTAAACTTTTATGGATACCAGAACTCTTACTGCCTTCTGTAAAGTCCCATGCCTTTCGGATCCTATGCCAGTTTGCAGCATAGATCTCATTGGGGTTTGAAGGATTCATATCCATCTCTACCGTTCCGGTATTTTCATCTATGAACAGTGTATGCTTCCAATTTTTCCCACCATCGGTTGTTTTATAAACCCCTCGATCTTTATTGGTAGAATAAAGATGGCCCAATACTGCTACCCAGGCAGTGTTGGAATCTGTTGGATGAAGAAGTATCTTACCGATGTGCTGAGATTCAGGCAGTCCGAGATACATCCAGGATTTACCATTGTCAATACTTTTGTATACTCCTATTCCTGCATATGAAGACCTGCTGCTGTTCACTTCTCCCGTACCAACCCATATGGTTCTGGTTTTCCAATCAACAGCAATGTCTCCAATGCCAATCACATGTTCTTTGTCAAAGATCGGGGTAAAACTTTGCCCATTGTTTTGTGTATGCCACAATCCACCTGTAGCATAAGCTACATAAAATTCTGTCGGGTCATCGGGATTGACCTCTATATCATCTACCCTGCCACTCATGATGGCTGGTCCGATATTTCTGAATGTAATATCTTTCAGTGTACTGTTCTCTGCACTTTTGTTTTTTATGTCAAGGCTTTTCAATCTTTCAATTCCCGGTGTTGGTTTAACCTGAGCCTGCCCCATGAACATGACGGTAAACACCAGCACAAAAAGAGAGAATTGTTTTTTATGGAATTGTTTGGTATGCATGTGAAGCGATTTTGATAAATTTAGGACATGCAATATATCGATTCTGTTTTGAAGTATACTTCCAGTAAGCAACTCCTTATCCTGGTTGCAGGTTTGATAGTTTTTCAATCTGCAGAAGCTCAGCCCTGGCTGGATTATAAACTCACCCCGAGGGGTGATACTATCAACAGGATGGATAAGAATAAAAAGAAGCAAGGTCCATGGGTTATCAGACTCGAAGAAGTGAGGGGAGAACCGGGATATGAGGAAGAAGGCTATTTTCAAAATGATAAGAAGGAAGGACCCTGGAGGAGATACAGTTTAATGGGAGATCTCCTTGCTCGTGAAAATTACAAAGGAGGATTCAGGGATGGTAAACAACAATATTACACCAAGTTGGGAGATCTTATCAGAGATGAAAGCTGGAAATCGGTTGATCCTGCTCATCCCTATGATACGATCATGGTTCCCGATCTCGATCAGCCTGATAGGATGATTGAGAAGATCATAAAACATGAGGCTGCTGAAGTCAAGAATGGGTTATGGACCTATTACGACCCTAATACCGGAGGTGTGGTAAAGACTGAACGATTTATATTTGGACAAGCTGAAAAGGCTGTGCAAAAGCCTGCACAGATCAAGAGCAGCACATCAAAAGATAGCATTGCTAAATCTGCTCCGGCTAAAGTCATTCCAAAAGAAGTTCAGCAGTTTGACAAGAAAAAGAAAGGGAAAGGCTAAGCCTTTCCCTTTAGATAATTTTTGAACTGTCTGCTTTGTTTATTTGGCAGCATTTGCCCTGATCACATTCAGTGCACCACCCGCCTTGAACCATTCTATCTGTTGTTCATTGTAGCTATGGTTGGCCATTATGGTCTCAGAACTACCATCAGCATGGTGAAGAACAACCTCTAATGGATTACCAGGTGTAAATGAAGTGAGACCCAAAATGTCGATAATGTCGTTTTCCTGGATCTTGTCGTAGTCCTCTTTATTAGCAAACGTAAGCGCGAGCATTCCCTGTTTTTTCAGATTGGTCTCATGTATCCTTGCAAAGGATTTCACCATCACTACGCGAACGCCAAGGTGGCGTGGTTCCATGGCGGCATGCTCTCTTGAGGAGCCTTCACCATAGTTCTCATCACCAATTACAATGCTGCCAATACCGGCGGCTTTGTATGCACGCTGCGTTGCAGGAACAGGACCGTATTCACCCGTCAATTGGTTCTTAACCAGGTCTGTTTTTTCATTGAAAAAGTTTACTGCTCCGATCAGCATGTTGTTGCTGATATTATCCAGGTGACCCCTGAATTTCAACCAGGGACCTGCCATGGAAATATGATCAGTTGTGCACTTGCCTTTTGCTTTGATGAGAAGCTTTAGTCCTTTCAGATCAGTACCTTCCCATGCAGCAAAAGGATAAAGTAGCTGCAAACGCTTACTGTCGCTTTTCACATCAATCACAACACCACTGCCGTCTTCTGCCGGAGCCTGATATCCTGCATCTTCCACAGCAAAACCTCTTGAAGGCAATTCATCACCTGATGGAGGATCCAGTTTCACCGCTTCACCTTTCTCATTGATCAGGGTATCGGTAATAGGATTGAAGGTCAGATCACCCGCAATAGCCAAAGCCGTTACCAATTCTGGACTGGCTACAAATGCAAGTGTGTTCGGATTGCCATCGGCACGCTTGGCAAAGTTTCTGTTGAATGAATGAACGATGGTATTTCTTTCTTGCTTTTCTGCACCCATTCTGTCCCACATTCCTATACAGGGGCCACAAGCATTTGCGAAAACGGTAGCACCTATCTGAGCAAATGTGTCAAGATAGCCATCACGTTCAATGGTATAACGAACGAGCTCTGATCCCGGTGTTATCGTAAATTCTGCTTTTGTTTTCAATCCTTTTTCTGCAACTTGTTTGGCCAGACTAACTGCGCGACTGATGTCTTCATAAGAAGAGTTGGTGCAGCTTCCGATAAGTCCAACTTCAACCTTGGTTGGCCAGTTGTTTTTTGCGGCAGCCTCTTTCATCTGAGAGATGGGAGTGGCAAGATCAGGAGTGAAGGGGCCATTTAGATGGGGTTCCAGTTCACTCAGGTTGATCTCAATTACTTTATCAAAATATTTTTCAGGATTGGCATATACTTCAGGATCACCGGTCAGATAATCCTTTATTTTGTCTGCGGCTTCAGCCACTTCTGTTCTGCCGGTAGAGCGAAGATATCGGGCCATGCTTTCATCATATCCAAAAGTAGAGGTGGTAGCTCCGATTTCAGCGCCCATGTTACATATCGTTCCCTTACCGGTGCAGCTCATACTGGTAGCCCCCTCGCCGAAGTATTCTACAATTGCATTGGTTCCACCCTTTACAGTAAGGATGCCGGCAACTTTGAGGATCACATCTTTAGGAGAGGTCCAGCCGTTGAGTTTGCCGGTTAGCTTTA
>Ga0315900_10009146_pt1 | contig 12604 bp, 11 predicted proteins | sample LakEriMetagenome_FD_203521 | JGI IMG/M metagenome (GOLD analysis project Ga0315900, IMG submission 203521) | Freshwater fungal communities from buoy surface, Lake Erie, Ohio, United States - Buoy 12 MA114 | ecosystem: Environmental > Aquatic > Freshwater > Lake > Lake biofilm | place: USA: Lake...
ATAAGCGGTGCCCTCCGCCCGGAGGGTTCTGCGCACTAAATCGCCAAGAAGGAAGGTGCGCAAATTTCCAACATGTGCAAATCGATAAACGGTAGGTCCGCAGCAGTAGATATCGACCGTGCCACTTTCGGACGGTAGAACTTCAATCGCCAGCTGTTGTTTAGTGTCGTATAACTTCACCGGTGGACTCGATCCTGCGCCTGTGCAACGTGCGTGCCCGCGCGCTCGCCAACCACTTTCCACGCAAGGATTGCGGCAGGGTCAAATTCTTTAATTACGCCATTCTTATCTTGAACGTGCGTGAGGTCCACGAGGTGGCCGAGTAGGTCGCGGAACTTTCCGGGTTCCTCATCGTGGACCCGAATGGAGACTCGGGCTCCAATAATCGACCTATCTGGGGCGGCTACTCGCACATGTTCCAGCATAGAGTGGAAATTGGCTCGAGAGGCAGCATAATTAGCCCCACTTGTCGGTTGTTGCAGAGATAGGAGCAGTTCGTGACTTACATCATCGCAGGGCCATGTATCGACGTAAAAGATAAGTCGTGCATTGAAGAGTGCCCAGTTGATTGCATTTACGAGGGTGGCCGGATGCTTTATATCCAACCTGACGAGTGTGTCGATTGCGGTGCATGCGAACCGGTCTGCCCTGTAGAAGCTATTTATTACGAAGATGATGTGCCTGGCGAGTTCAGCGAATTCAAAGCCGTTAACGAAGAGTTCTTCAGTGAATTGGGCTCACCTGGTGGCGCAAGCAAGGTGGGCGCACAAGAGAGTGATCACCCAGTAGTTGTGGCTCGCCCGAAAGGGTAGCGTTGTGAAACTCCCCGATTTTCCGTGGGACTTACTTGCGCCCTACAAGAAGAGCGCGAGCGCACATCCTGGTGGCCTAGTCGATCTCTCCATCGGAACACCTGTCGATGATTCACCCACATCGATGCAAGAGGCCCTTGCCGCGAGCGGAAATGCTCCTGGCTATCCGCTCACGATTGGTAGCCCTGAGCTCCGCGCAGCGTTGGAACGGTGGATTCGGGAGCGGTTTTTAGTCGGTCATCCCAACACAGAATGCGATTTTCTTCCCACCATTGGATCAAAAGAGTTGGTGGGGCTGCTGCCAACCTTCATGCAAGCGAAAAAGGTATTGATTCCAGAGATTGCCTATCCGACCTACCGCGTTGGGGCGATTGTTGCTGGCGCGGAGTGCGTGCCAGTGAGCGATGACATCGCGACATGGCCGGGTGATGCCGATTTAGTGTGGATTAATTCCCCAGCAAATCCACACGGCCGAACGTTGAATCAGACGCAGTTGCGCGAGATTATCAAATGGTCACGGGCGACCAACACCATTCTTGTCAGCGATGAGTGCTACATCGAAATGGGTTGGGAGAGTGAACCTCTTTCACTGCTCCAAGTATGTGATGGAGATACCTCCGGAATATTGATCGTCCATTCGCTATCGAAAAGTTTTAACGCAGCGGGTTATCGAGCAGCGTTTGTCGCTGGTGACCCAGCGCTGATTGCGAAGATTAGAGAGATTCGCAAGCACTTGGGCTTGATTATGCCTGCGCCGATTCAACAAGCAATGGCCGCTGCGTTCGCGCAACCGCATGACCTCGCAACTCAAAAAGAACGCTATCGCGCTCGCCGTGAAAAACTTGCGACCGCCCTAGTTGCTGCAGGTTTTGAGATTGCGCACTCCGAGGCAGGGTTGTATCTATGGGCAACTCGTGGTGAAGAGTGCTGGGCTACCGTTGCATGGGCTGCTGAACGCGGGATACTCGTTACGCCTGGCGATTTCTACGGCGCCAAGGGCGCAAATTTTGTTCGAGTTGCTCTCACAGCTTCCGATGACGATATCGCTCGTGCGGTTGATCGATTACGTTCGTGAAATTTCTGGGCTAATCGAGGTACTTCATGGAAGCAATTTTTCTTGTAGGCGGTAAAGGCACTCGATTGCATCCACTGACTCTTGAAACCCCTAAGCCCATGCTCAAGGTTGCTGGCGTGCCATTTATCGCCCACCAAATTGGTTATGCGAAGGAGCATGGCGTCACTCGAATTGTGATGGCAATCTCCTATAAGAACGAGCAGTTTCTCGACTACCTAGGGGATGGAAAAGGCTTTGGCGTTGAGATTATCCACGCAATCGAAGATCAACCACTTGGTACCGCAGGCGCTATCCGGAACGCTTCTCGATACCTCGAAAGTGATCCGCAGCAACCGATTGCAATTCTCAACGGTGACATATTGAGCGCGCATGACATGCGGGAACAAGTTGCTCTGCATAACCAAATGCGCGCAGACGCCACGTTACATTTGATTCGCGTAGCCGATGCCCGACCTTATGGCTCAGTGCCTACTGATGCAGCTGGAAAAATCGAAGATTTTGTTGAGAAATCTGATAATCCGCCGACTGATTTCATCAATGCTGGTTGCTATATTTTTACTAGAAGCATTATCGACCAAATCCCGGCAGGCAAAGTGGTGAGCATCGAACGAGAAACTTTTCCTGCGCTCTTGGCCGCAGGAAACCCGCTGTGGGCCTACAAAAGTTCGAGCTACTGGATAGATATCGGAACGCCTGCAGCTTTTTTGAAAGCATCGAGAGATTTAGTACAAGGTCAATTTCACTCCCCAGTTTTTGCCACATCGCCCACTATGAATTACGTGCATCCTGATGCGCACATTGGAGTGAATGTGCAAATCGACGCTGGATCATCGGTTGGCGCCTCACAAATCGGCGGAGATGTTCTGGTCGAGCAAAGCATCATTGGCGATGATGTGGTGGTTGGTTCGGGTGCGCATATTTGCGCCTCCATCATCGGCGATGGCGTGCAAATCGGCGATGGCGCGCATCTGCGCGGGGTTGTAATCGCAGGAGCCGGGGTTAGCGTTCCGCCTAATAGTCGACAAATTGGCGAAATCTAATAATCCAATAATTTGTATCTGCCCATTAACTTGACGAATGGGAGTTACACGCGTGTAATTCTCCCTAGGTTCTCTCTTAGACATGTTAGGGGCTTGTAGATGAGCACACCGCTCACACCGTTCGAGGGTGGAAACCCTGCAGAACTCTCTTGGCAAGAACGAGCGCTCTGCGCTGAAACCGATCCAGAAGCCTTCTTCCCCGAGAAGGGCGGATCCACTCGCGAGGCAAAGCGAGTATGTCTCTCCTGCGAAGTACGGAGCGAATGTTTGGATTATGCGCTAGCACACGATGAGCGATTTGGAATCTGGGGTGGTCTCTCTGAGCGAGAGCGCCGCCGTCTCAAGCGCCGACCTGCCTAGCTAACCTCGCAATGGGCCGCCTTAGTGGTGGCTAAATCTGCGGGCAACAAGCCACTTTTGCCCTGCGCACCTTAGGGTTGGCGCTATGAGCATCGCCCCCGACGCGACTGGCCTCAACCTACCTACCCAACAGCGGGTGAGCGCGATTCTGGTGACCCATAACGGTGCTCGATGGCTCCCTGAGGTCGTGGCAGCGCTGTCGAGCCAAGAGCGCGGCCCGGACTACCTCCTCGCGGTTGATACCGGCTCTACCGATGGATCTGCCGAGCTTTTACAGAACTCACGAATCGATCTCATCAGCGCTGCACACGATTGCGGTTTTGGCGCTGCGGTCGCGCTCGCGGTAGCGCACCTTCCCCCGCTTCCAGAAGTACTCTCGGAATCAGGGGAGAGCCACCACCGCGAGAGTGAATGGCTCTGGTTAATTCACGATGATTGCGCGCCCGCTCCAGATGCACTCGCGCAGCTTCTAGCCGCGGTCGCCGAACGTCCCAACGTGGGCGTTGCTGGTCCGAAGATTCTTGGTTGGCACGATCGAAACCATCTATTGGAAATTGGCGTGACACTTGCCCACAACGGAGCGCGCTGGACTGGCTTGGAGAGAAATGAGCGTGACCAAGGACAGCATGATGGCGATGGCACTATTCCAGTATTAGCAGTCAGCACCGCAGGCGCCTTGATCCGCCGGGATCTCTTTGAGGAAATTGGTGGCTTCGACCAAAACTTGCCGCTCTTTCGCGACGACGTGGATTTTGGAATGCGCGCTCGGATGGCTGGCTATGCAGTCCTTTGTGTAACAGCAGCGAAACTCTTTCATGCCGAAGCGGCAGCTACAGAAAGACGGGCAATCGATGTAGCAGGTGGCGCGTTCCATCGCCCGCACTTACTAGATCGTCGCCATGCGGCCTTCGTTTTATTAGCGAATTTGCCACTATGGACATTGCCTTGGATTGTTCTTCGAATCTTTGCATCATCGATTATCAGAGCGCTTGGTTATCTGCTTGCCAAGTTGCCGGGTTACGCTCTGGATGAAATAGCAGCAGTCGCACTGTTATTTACTCGATTAGATCGACTGCGCATCGCACGTCGAAGTCGCCGGAAGAAGCGATTACTGCCGGCGCGAGTTATTCGTCCGTTCTTGGCTCCCTGGAGCGAACAAATCAAACTCGGCGCAATGCGCGTGCGAGATTTACTGCTGCGCAGGATTGAGCGGGTTCCAGATCCTGTTGTCGGAAATATCTCGCTCTCAGAATCGAACGGAACAAATGATTCGGATGAAGGTGAACTTCTCGCACCCAGCGCAACTCATTTCTGGCGTCAAGCATTTACTCGCCCACTCTTTCTTGCGACAACGGCGCTCCTTCTGCTCTCGCTCATCGCCAGTAGATCACGATTTGGTGCGTTAGCAGGTGGTGCGTTGGCTTTGGTGGGAGATAGCTCTGGCGCGCTGCTTCGTGGCTACGGCGAGTCGTGGCACGCGCTTGGCGTTGGTTCATCGAGGGCAGGCCATCCGTTTAGCGCCTTGCTCGCACTATTCGCACTGGTGACTGGGGGCAATCCCTCTCTATTTGTTGCGGCGCTTTTCATTCTTGCACCGACGTTGGCACTGTTGGCGATGTATCTCTTCGTTCGTAAGAGCGGAGTTGGCCAACTGATAGCTGTTACGACTGCGCTGCTCTATGGAACTTCGACAATCCTGCTCACTTCAGTGAGCGTCGGCTATTTGAGCACGGTTCTGCTTGTCATAATCGCGCCTTTAACCGCCCTGGTCTTCAAGCCGATTTTTTCACGAGAGATAACAACTCTGAGTTGGCGCAGAACTTGTGCAAGCGCCCTTGCACTCGCACTTCTGGCTGCGCTTTCCTTTCAAGTTCTGGTCCTTGCGATTTTCATACTTGCAGCCCATCTATGGACATTCCGAAAGGAGAGGGATCAATTTCGCCAGCGTGCAATTCAATACCTCACCATCATGGCAAGTTCATTCCTTTCTTTAGCACCATGGAGTCTCTCGCTTCTAACGAACCCTGCATATTTGTTCCTCGATCAAGGAGTGCCAGTTGCTCTCTCGGCTCCGATAAGCGTGCTCACTGGAAACTTTCAGCCATCAGATGCCGTCCCCGGCTACGTAGTTAGCATCGCACTGGTGGTGGGCGTTGTTGCACTTTTCGCTAAACGAACATTTAACGAGGCACTGGTAATTATTGGAAGTCTTGCGCTGGCCGCGCTGGTAAGTGCAGTGAATATTGCTGCGTACGGGAATTCATTGACCTCACCCCTTTGGCCTGGCGGACTCCTCGTGATAGCAACCCTATTTTCTTGTATTGCTCTGGCTCGGCTGAGCCAGGGCCGTCGACAATGGCTGCAGGAATCGCCCTTGGGTAGAGCTCATTTCGCCACTGTGCTGATAGCCGTCATCGCGGTCTATTCTGTTGGTGCAAATATTTTTTGGTGGGTAGCAGAAGCAGACCGCGTACCGGTGAAAACAACCAACTCGTCTGTGCTGCCTGCATTCATCGCTACCGCAACAGATAATCCAGATCAACCGAAAACTCTCATACTTCGAAGTGAAGTACGTGAGCAAGTCCAAAGTTTTGCGTATGTGATTCTTAGGGATCGAGATGTACGTATGAGCGAACTTGCTTCACTACCTGATGAGGTGCCGCTTCTGACAAAAACAATTAGTGAGATCACTGCAGGCGTGGGAGATGCCCCAGCTTCTACTTTGGCGCAGTTTGGCATCCGATATCTCTATTTAGAAAATGGGAAGCGAAATAATGCTCTCGCGCGCAAGATTGACGGAATTGGTGGATTGACTCGACTCTCTGCTACTGCTGATGGGATCTTGTGGCAAGTATCTGGTTCGACGACGCGCCTTAGATTTCTGCCGCGCAGCGACGAGAACAAAAGCGCAGCTGGCGATGGAGAAATTTTGGAACTTCCCTCAGAGTATGTGGGAGCAGAATTTGATGTTCCATCCGCCGGAACGGTGCAGCTTGCCGAGGTATTCAATGGAAGATGGCGAGCGCTACATGCTGGGCAGGTTCTACTTCCGCAAGAGTCAGAGGTTGGGCTAACAGAATTTGAAATTCCAGAGGGCGGGCGCGTGGTGCTTTTCCACGATGGCACAACTCATCGAGCGGGAGTGGCCCTTCAAGTGGCCGCACTTGGTTTGTTGGTCTTCTTTGCCTTGCCGCGTGGACGAAGACAGCGAGAGCTCTCCGATGAGGAAGTCTCATGAGAAAACCTGCATTGATCCTCGCAGCCTTTACTGCAGTAGTAGTCCTTGCCTCAGTAGTCGAAGGCGAACAAGCGCCACGAGGGTATGTCGAGAGCGTCTCCACTTTTGTTTGTCCTGCGCAGTATCGGGACATGAATGGAGCGATTCACTTCTCTGATTCAACAGCGAAGAGCGCAATTATCGATGGCAAGAATCGTTCGATGAAAAAAGGAGCTAGCCGCGTGGTGGCTCTTGGTAAGAAAGCTCGAGTGGTCGCAGGCAACACAGCAACTCCAATAATTGTTGCCTCAAAGAGTGCAACTTGGCTCGGCCTCTCTCAATGCAGCCCTTCTGCGGGCGAGTTTTGGTTTGTTGGTGGAACTAGCGATGTCACCAGCCTTGGCTACTTCCAATTTATTAACGAGAATCTTGGTAAGGCGATTATCGATGTGGAGCTGTGGAGTGAGGATGGTTCTGAATCCACGCGCACGCTGACGATTCCTGGGCGAAGTATGAAGAGTTTTCCTCTAACCACATTTATGCCAGGAAAAAAAGTGACGGCATTTCATATCGTTTCTCGTTCTGGATTAATCCGCGCCGCACTCTTCGATGAGCGACGAAAAGGGTTAACAAACTATGGCGGTGATTTCGTTGCACCTGCTGTTACTCCAGCTCAGAAATTTGTCATTCCTGGTATTCCCGGTGCGAAGATTGGGAAGAAATCGAAGGTCACCTCGCAGAAGCTTAGACTTTTTGTGCCAGGTGAAAGTGATGCAATCATTCAAGTGACTTACATTTCGCCCTCTGGAATTTTTGCACCTATTGGGCTGGACTCGCTACGAATCCCAGCTCAAAAAGTTGTCGAAGTTGATCTGAAGTCGCTACCGAAGAGTCAACTCTTCTCCATTGGCGTGAGCGCAAGTGAACCGGTTGTTGGCGCTATTCTCACACGCGGCAGATTTGGAAATCGAAGTGAGATCGCATGGTCTACAAGCACGAACGTTAGTACTGGAGAACAAATTGCACTTCCAGAGAAAAGTGGATGGTTGAGCATTGTTACCGATGCGCCGAAGGTTTCCTTCACCGTTTTAGGAGTTCGCGGCAAGAAGTCCACCGTAACAATCAAAGTGGATTCGATGGCGATATGGAAGGTTCCTGAGAGCGCTCGTGCGATTCAATTTTCTACGCGAGCAGCGAAGATGTCCCTAGCTTTTGCCATGGTCAATAGCTCTGGGTTGGCAACGACCTCCTTGGCCCCTGCATTAGCAAAAGAATTAACAGCGCTACCAGTTGTTGATTCGGGCCTTTTTGTTCCCACTGCCCCCTCTTCCTAGTTTGTAGCACTTCTAATCGGAGTGGCATCCCAACCTGGAAAGTTCCCGCGAGATACCGTGTCTCTATGGCAAGGTTACGTCCGGCGACTAGACGGTGCACTCGCACCGGGTGTGCCCAACCTGCCGTGCAAACCCTCACATATATTTATGGCGATTCCACTGTCGTGCTCGGGCCTTTAGCAACATATGCGGAGCCGCATAGTTACGATTTATGTGGCGATCATGGCGCCAAACTCACAGCGCCTCGCGGCTGGGAACTAATTCGTTTAATAAGCGAAGAGAGCGAAGCGGGTCCAAGTGATGATGACTTGCTTGCAATTGCAGAAGCCGTAAGAAGTGTCATTACATCAAACCCGCATCAAAACCAACCGACTATTGGCCGACGTGGACATTTACGCGCCCTTCCTTCAGAATAAATAGCGTGGCATATACCGCGCAATCACTTGCAACGATAATCAAGTCGTACGATGTCCGAGGGTTAGTTGGAAGTGAGATAACCGAAGAGTTTTGCCGAGATATCGGAATCGCTTTTGCCAATTTAGTAGCAGCTGATGAAATTGTCGTGGGATTTGACATGCGCCCGACATCAGAGAACCTCGTGCAATCTTTCTCTGAAGGCGTTCGCGCTACTGGAACTAATGTTGTTAACATTGGGCTTGCTGCCACCGATCAACTGTATTTTGCAACTGGAAGACTCAACATTCCCGGAGCGATGTTTACTGCAAGCCATAATCCTGCTCAATATCACGGCATCAAATTTGCGCGTGCCGGAGCAAGCCCGATTGGTGCAACCAGTGGATTGGAGCGAATTCGCGAGGCATTGATATCAAATGAATTACCAGTTGCTACCCATCAAGGCAGTGAGCGAAGAACTGACCTCCTTGAAGAGTATGGTCAGCATCTGCGTAGCCTCGTGGATTGTTCAAAGATTAGGCGTTTAAAGATTGTGATTGATGCAGGCAATGGCATGGCCGGTCACACAGTTCCTAAAGTACTGGGGCCATTGAATCTTGAAATTATTCCCATGTACTTTGAGTTAGATGGAACTTTTCCAAACCACGAAGCCAACCCCCTTGATAGTTCAACCTTAAGAGATCTCCAAAAGCGAGTAGTTGCAGAGAAAGCAGATCTCGGTCTTGCTTTTGATGGTGATGCAGATCGGTGTTTCCTTGTCGATGAATCAGGTCGATTAGTGGATCCCTCGTTGCTCACCGCCTTAATTGCAGAGAGTGAACTCGAAAAAGTTCCAGGTAGTACGATTATTTATAGCTTAATTTCTTCACGCGTGGTTCCTGAAGTGATTCAAAGATGCGGTGGTATTCCCTCTCGAAGCAGGGTTGGCCACTCATTTATTAAAGCTCAAATGGCAGAAACCGGTGCAATTTTTGGCGGGGAACATTCAGGCCATTTCTATTTCCGAGATTTCTGGAATGCTGACTCTGGAATGCTTGCGGCGCTTTACGCGCTCGCTGCACTTGGCAATTCACATGAGAGAACAAATTTCTCATCAATCATCGATAAATATCGGAAGTATTCTGGTAGCGGTGAGATAAATTCCAGAATCAACGATGGTGCAGAGGCAATGGCTCGCATCGAAGGTCATTTTTCAGAACGAGGTCAGATAGATCGCTTAGATGGCTTAACCATCACTTCTGGAAAATGGTGGCTGAATGTGCGCCCGTCAAATACTGAGCCATTACTGAGACTTAACGTAGAAGCAGATAGCGATGAGATAATGTGCGCTATCCGCGATGAGGCATTGGAGGTGATTCGGCGGTGATGATTGATCCCAGGATCCTTGAAATTATCGTGTGTCCGCAATGTCGCGGGGAGCTAGCTGTTGAGGTCGAATCTCTGTACTGCACCAAATGTCTCTTGGCCTATCCCATTAGAAATGGGATACCCGTGCTGCTCATTGACGCGGCCATCAAGCGGGGATGAATTATTTAGATAAGCAGCTTTTCGCTATCGAGGGAAGAGTTAAGAACTATCCCTGGGGTTCACGTAAGACATTAGCGCGGCACAGGGGAGAGATTGAAAGCGACTTACCCGAAGCGGAACTTTGGTTTGGTGATAATTCACAAGGTCCATCGTTAGTCAGTGGTACCAACATGTGCCTTGATGAAATAACAGGGGCGCTTGGGGAGGTGTTACCTCAGGGCCAATTGCCTTTTCTTGCCAAAATTCTTGCGGTAGAACAATCACTCTCATTGCAGGTGCATCCAGCTCTTGAGGATATTCCCTCTTTACAAAGTGTGTGCAAAGACCAAAATCACAAACCTGAAATGGTAGTTGCGCTCACCGAATTTCAAGCGTTCGTTGGCTTTGCAGAAATTCGCAATACGCTCGCGATATTGGAGAATCTAAATTCAGAAAAAGTAGATCGTTTAATTACCGAACCATTGCAGGCAGGAACTCCTGTGACAAAAATTCTGGAGAATCTACTCGGCGTAGCGGACACGAAAAATGTGTTAACCGAAGTTAGAGAGCGCATCGCCAACCTTGATCCCGTCCGCGGCAAATGGATGCAGGAATTAATTGACCTCTACGCACCCAACCTAGATCCACTAGCGACATTGCTCTGTGAATTAGTCACGCTCCAACCTGGCGAGAGCCTCTATTTACCTCCAAAGTGCGTGCATGCGTATCTAAACGGCACCGTGGTAGAGGTGATGGCCAACAGCGATAACGTGATCCGCGGCGGTTTAACACACAAGCCGATTGATAAGAGCAATTTTCTCAAGATTGTCGATTCACGAAGTCATATCGCAGTGCGAGTTACCCCAACAGTCACTGATGGATACCGTGAGTGGAAACCACCAATTCTTGATTTCGCTTTACAAGAATTTCAGGGGAGTATCAATACTGAACTGGTGGTAGAAAACCACTCCATAGCCTTTGCTTGGCAAGGTGCGATACGGATCTCCGAAGCGGCGAGTAATTCAGAGTATGTGGATGTGCACCATGCAACTGCGGCGTTCGTAGCCCCTGGCAAATACACGCTTACCGGGAGCGGTTCTCTCTGGGTGGCAACTGGGAAAGGGCGGTAAAGTAGCCGCATAACGAATTCTTGATGCTACAGAGAGGCCCGACCACGTGAGCAGTTCAACTATCAATAAGAGTGAAATCGCAAATCCCGAATTAGCGGCGCAAGGTAAGAAGCGGATTGAATGGGCAGAGCGGAGCATGCCTGTGCTTGCACAAATTCGCGACCGGTTCACACTTGAGCAACCATTCAAGGGCGTTCGAATCTCAGCTTGCATGCACGTGACAACCGAGACAGCTAACCTCATGCGCACCCTCGCTGCAGGTGGCGCTGAATTAGCGCTCTGCGCATCCAATCCACTCTCGACTCAAGATGACACCGCCGCTGCTTTGGTCCACGAGTATGGAATCAGCGTATTTGCTAAGAATGCGATTGATCGCGATGGGTATTACAGGCACATCAATGCCGCGCTAGATATCGCCCCGCACTTTGTATTTGATGATGGGTGCGACCTCGTCAACACTTTGCACACCACGCGACGAGAATTGTTGCCCACTATTCTTGGTGGCTGCGAAGAGACCACAACTGGCGTAATTCGACTAACACAAATGTCGCGGGATGGTGCGCTGACCTTCCCAATGGTTGCTGTTAACGACACTGACACCAAGCATATGTTTGATAATCGCTACGGCACTGGCCAATCAACTTTTGATGCAATTTTTCGCGCAACCAACACTCTCGTTGCTGGCAAGATTGTCGTTGTAGCAGGATTTGGTTACTGCGGTCGTGGTGTTGCTGAGCGTGCAAAGGGTTTGGGCGCCGAAGTTGTTATTACCGAAATTGATCCAACGAAGGCTCTCGATGCAATGATGCAGGGCTATCGCGTCATGACGATGCACGAGGCTGCTCGAATTGGAGATATCTTCATTACAGTCACGGGAAATCGCGATGTATTGCGCGCTGAGCACTTTGAGCGCATGAAAGACAATGCAATCATGGCGAACTCGGGCCACTTTGATATTGAGATTGATGTCGCATGGCTAGAGAAACATGGCCGCAAGAATTCAAAGATCCGCCATCAAACTGATGAATATGTGCTGCAGGATGGTCGCAGACTGCTTCTTCTTGCAGAGGGGCGTCTAGTAAATCTTGGTGCTGCGGAAGGACACCCCGCTGCTGTTATGGATCTTTCCTTTGCTGACCAAGCTCTCACCGCAGAGTGGTTAGTTCACGAAGCGAAGAACCTCAAACCAGGAGTCCATGAAGTGCCGACTGAAATTGATAAAGAGGTCGCGGCACTCAAGCTCAAGAGTATGGGTGGCGAAGTTGATCAACTCACCCCTGAGCAGCAGCTTTATCTCAACTCGTGGGAGCACGGCAGCTAATGACGCTGATAATGGTCGTCGATGACGACCAAGATTTAGCTGAGATGCTCGCCATTGTTCTGACTGGCGACGGGCTCGAGGTCGACTTGGTGTCGCGCGGCGACCAAGTCATGGAGGTTTTTCGGAACTCACCTCCTGATTTGGTTCTCCTCGATTTAATGCTGCCTGGCCTTAATGGAATTGAAGTGTGCAAGTTGATTAGAGCCGAATCGATGATTCCCATCGTGATGCTCACGGCAAAAGGCGAGACAACAGATGTGGTCAAGGGGTTAGAAGCTGGCGCAGATGATTACATCGTCAAACCTTTCCAAACAAGCGAGCTCCTGGCGCGCATCAAAGCTCGATTGCGCAGAACTACAGCGCCTGCGGTCGCTAGCTCAAAATTAGAATTCGGT
>Ga0315900_10009147_pt1 | contig 12603 bp, 14 predicted proteins | sample LakEriMetagenome_FD_203521 | JGI IMG/M metagenome (GOLD analysis project Ga0315900, IMG submission 203521) | Freshwater fungal communities from buoy surface, Lake Erie, Ohio, United States - Buoy 12 MA114 | ecosystem: Environmental > Aquatic > Freshwater > Lake > Lake biofilm | place: USA: Lake...
CATCAAACAAAACCCGCCAACGTTCAAGAGCATCTGAGAATGCCTGGGGCGCGCGTTCAATCACCTTTTGCACGTAATCAGGATTGAACCAATCGCTGCCCGTCAATTCCTGCTGCAGTTGGGCAACGACACGCGCAGCGCTGGCCTGGGCGCGCTGTGTGGCGTCAGGATCATTCAGTGCATCGCGGTAAGACTTAATCAGCGGCTTACCAGGTTGGTCAAAATCCAACATGGGCGCGATGCTGACATCGAGTGCAATGTGAGCGTTGGCCAACCAGACAGCCTGTAGGTGACTTTCCACCAGATCGCGGTTGGCCAGATCCAGCGTAGGCGCACGGACGATGCCATGTACCATTTCATTGGCGTGATGAAAAAACCACTGGTCGTGCGGACTCAACGATGCGCAGTAGGTAATCACCAATGCCTGTTGACCAGAGCGGCCAGCACGACCACTCCGTTGGGCGTAATTGGCGGGCGTTGGTGGAACATTGCGCAGGTACACGGTATTCAGCGCAGATATATCAACGCCCAACTCCATGGTGGGTGAGCAAAACATCACTGGCAGCCGCTCAAGCGGCGTCTCGTGCGCGGGGTCGTCAGCCCAGTCCTTGCGATCCTTGTCGGTATAACGGAAGCGTTGCTCAAGCAGCTGACGTCGTCCTGCATCAATCTGGGCGGTATGTTCCTGCGCCTCAAAATCGAAGAGTGGATGAGTTTGCTGGCGCAGAAGATCCGCGATATTCAGATAGAGCGCACGGAAAAATTGATTAGTACGCAAGTCGTCTTCTTGCGGTGATGCGCTTGGCAAGCACCAGTCCAAGGCCGTCGCATTCAAACGCCATCCGACCATCTGTTGATCAATCGAATGCTTTTGAACATATCCGTACAGCACCGATGCTTGAAGGAGAGCTTCAACCAATTCGACCCACTCTGGGTCTTTCCAAGTTACGACTTGTCCAGCAAAGGCTGTCTCTTTCCAGAAGGGGGCTGTTTTAACTTCACGCAGCAACCGTGAGCGAGGCCCGCCGGTGACCAGATCCATTCTGGGCTTTCCTTTGTATTCCGGGCGTTTACCAAGGATCAGGTATTTAGCAGATTCCAACTGCTCGTCAGGTGCGAAGGCCCAACGCTCATTCAGGTATGCGAAGGCGCTGGTTCGAGCCTTGTCTTGCTCAACAGGGTCGAGATAGCGAGTCTCGAGGCAAAGCCCTCGACGCATCGAGTCGAAAACAATTCGGCAAAGCTTTGTTCTACTTGCAGCATTCAACTTCGCCAAGGTGCCATTTTTTCCAAATGCAGCAGTGTCGGCGCAGAACTCATCCAGGCTGCGGTAATTGATTGCCAGCAGTCCTAGTTGGTCCAGATTAGGGTTGTTGAATCGCCAACCGCGCCGAAGATCGCGAAGCAGGCGGTAACCGATGATGTAGCGCAAAGTGCGTTGAGCTTCTTGTCGCGCTAGGCCCATAAGCTTGGGTGTGCGCAAGTATTCGACCAAGGTGGTCTCATCCAGCCGATCAAAGCCGAGTGCTTTGAATACGGCATCGGACAATTGCTCTTCACTCAACTCGCCATTGCTGTTTTGTAAAGCACCAATGAGACCTGCTCTTAAAGTCAGCAAAAAAACGAAGTCGTTGAAGTGCCCTGCCTGAAGCGCAGCGTCCTGACGATTGTCGGTAAACCCTAGTAGCTTGCGAGGGTCGGGCTGGCTACCGGTCGGCTCGGCATCGTCGAAGAGTTGGCGCAGTGCGGTCAACGTCAGAATCGTGGTGGCGGAAGAGCGCCCTTCGCCTGAAAGACTGGCCAGACGGTTAATGTCCCTGCCGTATGCTTCATGCAATTGACCGCAACTCAGACAGAAGCGGAATTTTCCGGGGATGTACCAGAACGATTCGCCATGCCCCTCGTTCCCTTGAACGTCGACACTGACGTTATAGGGCACAGCCTTTTTGTAGTTCTGTTTAATCTTGGGTTGATCGCGACTTAGATCCAACCAGGTTTCCGGCAAGTCCTCAATGTCACCGCGATAGGGTAGGTTTGATGTCGCAGGGCATAGAAATCCGTAGTGGACGTCTTCGTTATCGTCTGCCGTTATGTCATCAATTTCGCGCGGGGAATATGTTGTTGGTGCCCGCTTTGATTGCCAAACTGGCAAATATTCTTGCCCGCAATCCCGGCAAAAATGCACTGGATAGAGCTGAGCGCCTTCATCCTGACGACCTGGAGCGAAACGCTGCGCATCCAGCGTGACATGACGGACGCCTTGCGCTTCCAGCGTAGCGAGAACCTTGCCAGGACCGCTGATGAATTGGTGCAATTTGAACGCAAACGGCGGTCGCCCTTGTGGCGTTCGGATTTCATGTGCTTCCACAAGAAACCGCTGCAAGGCCAGTCGCGCTTCATCGATTCCACAACCAGCATCCTTTGCCAGCTTCTCACTAGCCGCCTGGATGGTCATCGGCTTTGCACGGCGAGGTGGCTCGTTATCTGGAAGTTCAATTCCAAGATTGAGTTCAACCCAGATCGCAAGCGGGTCACTCTTAAACGCATCAAAAGCTGCCCACGCGAATCGAGTCCGCGCCACTGCGCCAGCCAAATCAGCCTGCACTGAAGCGACATCTTTCAGCGGGTCGGTCACGCGCTCAAGCGTTTCGCCAATAATGTCTTGCTCGCTAATGCGAGTGCCAAAGAGCTTGCTGGCAACCTCAGCGACTGTTTTGTTTCGATCAGCCAAGCTTCCTGTGCTGGACATCGTGGCTGACGTCCCGATGCATACAAGCTCGTCGGCCTGCAGGCGCTCTCGCAGTCGACGCACAAGCAATGCCACGTCCGCGCCCTGACGCCCGCGGTAGGTGTGCAGCTCGTCTAGGATCAGGTATTCCAGGCCCTGGCAATGATCCACCACTTGGCGATCGACCTCGTCGAAACGGGTCAGAATCAATTCCAGCATCATGAAGTTAGTGAGCAAGATGTCAGGCGGGTTGTCTGCTATCGCATCACGCTCCGCCTTGGACTCCTGCCCGGTATACCGGGCCACTGTGAAGGGCTGTTTTCCAGCCGAGTAGCCGTAAAGGAATTTGTCGAGTTCTTCCAGCTGGCTATTCGCCAGGGCATTCATCGGATAGATGACAATGGCGCGGGTTCGGTGGGTTTTGTCCTGGTCTTTTGCCTTCAATATCCGATCGATGACCGGAATGAAAAAGGACAGCGACTTTCCAGAGCCGGTGCCAGTCGTAACGACATAGCTCTGCTTTCCTTGACCTTTTGCCAGGGCTTGCATCTGATGGGCATAAAGATGAAGCGGGAGAGGATGCCCCTCTGGTTTACCAACCTGAAATAGATCCGCACAGGCAGCGTGCAAAATCCCTTCATCAACCAGCTGTTGCACGGTCCCCTTACGCTGATAGTTTGGATTGATTTGGACGAGGGGTTCTGGCCAATAGCGTCCATCGGCGTATTGCCGCTCAACCTCATTCCGGATGTCAGTGGCAGCGATCCGAGAAAAACTTCGCGAAAACGAACTGTACTCACTGATGAGCTGGTCACGGAAGTCAAATACGTTGTTCATTTTTTTTCCTCCTTGTTGCCAGGCCAACAGATTTATTGCCGGTGTCGGCTGCCCCCATTGACTGTTTTTTGATCCATTGATCGATTTCGGCCTTGGAGAACCGCCAACTCCCCCCGACCTTAAACGCCGGGATCTTCCTCGCCGCCGCGAGCTTGTAGATGGTTCGCACAGTGACCTTCAGGTACTTGGCGATTTCGGGGATAGTCAGGATGCCGCCCCGGCCTTGGGTCGTGGCCATGAGAGTCTGTCCGGTTACGAGTACGAGAGGGCAGGATAGGGGAAAATTTTCATAAACTGAAACCCCACCGCGCCCATCGTCCATGGGCTCAGTATTAGCCGATGAGCTGTTGGTGAAACACCATCAAAAATCAGGGGCTTGTTTGAGCGTCAATCCGCGATTCCAACCATCGGTTGCGCAGCATAGGATGAGCTCATAATTTGATCCGATGGTCGGTTCTAGTGGTGCTGCATGGCTCGGTTCGAAAAACTCCAAGAGATCTTCAGCATCTTCTGCCGAACGCGCGAGCCGCTGTCCCTAGCTGCGCTCTGTGACGAGACGGGAGGGTCGCCGGCGACGGTCAAGCGCCTGATCTCGTTTCTGCGCGACCAGCGTGGCGTCGATATCCGCTATGACCGGGAGCAGGGCGGGTATCGCCTGGAGCGTAGCCCCGATGATCCGAACGCCGCGGTACTGCTTGGGCTCTCAGGTCGGGAGATCTCGGCGTTATTGGAGGTCGAAGCGTTACTTGAGCAAATCCCGCCCGGCTTCGTGCGTGACGAGACCCAATCGGTCCGTTCTCGTCTTGGCAAGGTTCGGCGTCAGGCGTTCGGGAAAGGGGATCTGACGGAGCGAATCAGGCTGCGGATGTCGCAGCTGCGTAATACCAGCGCCGATGCATTCGCGACGGTGCTGTCGGCGCTTCGCGCGCGGAGACGGCTGCAGTTCGTCTATCGCAGTCGCAGTCGTGATGAAGAGAAGGCCCGTAGCGGCTCCCCACTGCGTCTGACCTTTTATCGAAGCAACTGGTATCTCGCCGCTTGGTGTCACGAGCGCGAGGAGATGCGGGTGTTCTCAGTGGATCGTATTACCTCACCGCGCTGCATGGCAGAGGCCGTGTACGACCCGCCGCCCGATCTGATCGCCGCGGAGCTCGACTCCGGCTACGGCATCTTCACCGGCAAGGCCGACAAGATCGCGGTACTTCGCTTCAACGAGCTCGCTGCGCGTTGGGTCGCCGAGGAGGAGTGGCACCCCGGCGTCAAGAGCGAGCCGCAGAAGGGCGGTGGAGTGATCCTGCGTATCCCCTATAAGCACGAGCCCGAGCTCGTGATGGACGTCTTGCGTCATGGACCGAATGTCGAAGTGCTGGGGCCGGCGTCTTTGAGAAAGACGGTGGGCGAGGCGTTGGCTACTGCGGCCGATAAATATACGGGACGTTAAAGCATGCGTTTATTGACCATCATTTCAGTGTTAACAGTGGTTGCGGTCGTCTCAGGTTGCGCGCGGCTCGAGGATGACGGGTATCTGTCGCCGCCAGCCACGGCATTCGATCAGGTGGCAGCAACTGAACGCGCCCATGTCGCGCTGCGCAGCGTGACGTATCTCGACGTCACGAATGACCGTGACTGCCGCGAAGCGTGTGATGTCTTCGAGCGCGGATTTGACCACGCGCGTACTGTCAGGATTGCGAAGCCATCGCAGTGCGTAAATGAATACGAGGTGGGGCTCTGGTCGCAGACGGAGTACCAGGAAGGGTGCCGGGCATATGCGTTGAGTGTGCTTGCCTTGATCGATCGGTATCGACAAAAGAACCGAGAGGGCGTAATGCTTTCAGGGTGAGTTGGGAGGGCCACAGATGACAGTCGTGCGTATTCCAGAGTCTTCGTCGCCTGCAGCCAACGAGTCACCGTATTTGGGGATCTACTTTGTGCTCGCTCCACGCTCGCCCGATGTCGCACGTCGGGTAGCTTCGCGTTAGGTTTCAAAAATCTTCCTATGACGCCAATCCCACCTGAACAGCGAGGTAAATTCTTCGTTTTCGTAATCGAGTCGCCGTCGGCTGCAGATTTATACGACCGACGGAGCGAGGGTGAAATCGTCCGGCAAGCGGTTGAATTAAATGGACTTTACTGCGTGGTGAAAACGGCCATATCGCTAGCCGCTTTCGATGCTTGCTTGAAGGTTGGTCTCTCGCGAGCCATGGAAACACGGCCTAGTCATATTCCGCTCTTGCACATCAGCGCCCACGGGAATGGCGACGGCATTCAGTTATCTGATGGGACATTTATGTCTTGGATCGAACTCAAAGAGCGCTTGCGCCCCGTGAACCGAGCGCTCGGAGGCTCACTCGTCGTCTGCATGTCTAGCTGTCAAGGATACGCAGGTATCCGGATGGCAATGCACGTTGATGAAGTAGACCTACCGTACCTCGCTTTAGTCGGCTGTAACTCCATGCCTACCTGGGGCGAGACCGCTGTGGCCTATGCCACGCTTTATCACCAGTTGTGGCGTGGAGAGACTATAGGACATGCCGTATCAGCAATGTGCGTTGCCTCTGGAAACCATGACTTCTACGTCGAACACGCAGAGCAAAGTAGGCAGGCCTATGTTTCGTACCTTGAGAACATTAACGCCGCTGAAGCTCAACAGAATCTGGAGTCTATTGCAGCAGCCGTCTCGCCGCAGGAAAGGAATGCACTCAAAGCCCTCGTGGGTTGAGGTTTAACTGTTCACTCCGCCGGATGTGCATCGGTGTTGTTTTTCCTCGCCCCGTTTCGCTGCCTCGAAGACGCTAGATTCAACCGCTATGGAAAGCGGGTTCGTCGGGGCCACGAGGTTGTTTCTTATTCGAAAGGGTAAATCGTTCAAATAATTTCAGCAGTAATGAGACTGTAATGTCCCACAAAAAAGTACAGTACAAAGATTATGTAATAACGTTGTATGGACAGCGTATGCATGACGGAAGATGGTCGCCGAAAGCGGTGGTGACTTTTCATGGGGGGTCCTATGTCGAGGACAGGACAATAACAGGGGAAGAGTTACTTGATTCTGAAGACGAGGCGCAGAAAGTTGCGATGGCGATTGCAAAAAATTCAATCGACAAGGACGGGTGATGTGATTGCCTGCGCGGAGGCGTCTGCGCGTATCGGAGACTACTAGAAAATATTATTTCGAAGGCTGTAGACGCTGGGTCGTTCGCGAGAGATTCCCGAAACACTAGGAAAGAATTGGATTTGTGCGAGACTAATTGCGTTCGGTCGAAGGGAAGATGATTTTCTGCGTTAAAAGCAGATGAGATTCCTGCTCCCTCCAATCCATCGGAAACGGCTTCAGCAGATCCTTCGCCGTCAGCTGGGGTGGATGACGCCCTGCGAGGATCGCTTCGACAATAGTCGGCGATAGGTAAGCCAGCCGAAGTACCCGGCTAACATACGATCCGTCGATCTTCTCTGCAGCCGCGAGCTCATCGATCGAGGTATAGGCGCCGCTGGATAGCAACCGATGCCAACGGTATCCACGAGCAATGAGCTTGATCATGGTGTTGTCGATCCGAGCTGCAGGTTGGGTGACTGCGCGAGCGCCATCCGGGGTCAGCATGATTTTTCGACCGCCCCGAATTCTGATCTTCAGCGGTATCTCGGTTACCAAGGCAGCTTTGCTCGAATCGACCGTCATGCTGCCTTCTCATTGGGTAACTGCTGCAGCGTTGTGCGTAGTAAGCGCGACATGCCGTCCTCCCGCCACGCGATGCTCACACCGGTGCGGCGCAGCGTGATCTTCTCGATCAGGGTTCGAATGATTTGCGCTTGCTCAGCAGGGAAGAGGTTTTCCCACACTTGTTCGATAGACTGCAGCGCTTCGATCGCGCGAGATTCAGTGATGTTGGGTCGCAGTGACCTGACCTCGCGAACCGTGTGTGCGAGGACCTCGGGCGAGCGTAGTGCGTTTTTTACCTGATCGACGATAACCGGTTCGATTTCGCGCGCAGGAATGCGTTGTACTTCGCAGACGTCGGGCCCGATCTTAATCGCATCCGTGTTCACGTAGTATCGGTAGACCTTCGGACCTTTGTTAGTCCAAGCCGGTGTGAATGCACGCCCCTCCGGCGAAAAAATTAGGCCCTGAAGAATCGATGGCGTCTTGGTTGTGCGGATAGCGGCACGGCCCTTCACCCGCGGACATCCCGCTTGAATCAGCTCCTGCACTTGATCCCAGAGGACTTTGTCGATGATGGGTTCGTGCTGCCCCGGGTAATGGTTGCCTTTATGAGAAGCGACGCCGGCGTAAACGGGTCGCTTTAGGATGCGATATAGATAGGTTTTATCGATAAGTTTTCCTTGGCGATGAATTCCTTTTGTCGTCGTCCAAGTTTTGGAGGTCACACCACGGTTGCGTAGCTCGCGCAAAAGGTGGGCCATCGAGGGCAGCGCGATGAAACGCGTGTAAATCTCTTTGACGATCGCTGCCTCTGCAGGATTCTGCACGAGACGCCGTTCCACGACGTCATAGCCATAGGGCGGGACGCCCCCCATCCAGATCCCACGTTGGCGGGAGGCAGCGAATTTGTCTCGAACCCGCTCTCCGGATAGCTCGCGCTCAAACTGTGCGAAGGAGAGCAGGATGTTGAGGGTCAGGCGACCCATTGATGTAGTCGTATTGAAAGCCTGAGTGACTGAAACAAACGTGACCTTATGCTCGTCAAAGAGATCAACGAGTTTTGCGAAATCGGCAAGGCTGCGAGACAGTCGATCGATTTTGTAAACGATGATGATATCGACGCTCCCTTGCTTAACGTCATCGATGAGGCGCTGGAGGGCGGGGCGCTCCATGTTGCCCCCAGAATAGCCGCCGTCGTCATACCGCTCGCGCAGCGCAACCCAACCTTCCGACTTTTGGCTTGCGATGTAGCTTTCGCAGGCATCGCGCTGGGCATCGAGGGAGTTGTAGGTCTGATCCAGTCCTTCTTCCGTAGACTTGCGGGTGTAAATGGCGCACTTCAATTGGCGAGTGGTGGTCATGTCATACCTCGACTCGAAGCAAATCCGAAGAAGGTCCAGCCGTTACGGTTCGTGCCCGTGATCGCGCGGGCAATCCCAGACAGCGAGCTGTATCGCCGGCCGTCGTACTCGAAGTAATCGATACCGACGGTGACTTCGTGTGGTGTTCCCTGCCAATAGCGGATGAGACGTGTACCCGCCATCGGCCTGTCATCTGCGCGTCTGCGTCGGATCTCGCTCTGGCCTCCGTCCAACTGTTCGCCAAGCAGCTCTAGCTTGCGCACCGTTTCGCGCTTCAGTCCGCCGTATGCCAACTCTTGGATTCGGTAGGCGAGACGCGATTCGATGTGGCGTCGGTTGTACAGCGGTGGTTCCTGTTGGAAAAGCTCGCGCCACATCTGTTGCAGTTCCTTAAACGGCGCGGTTCTCAGGCTGGCGACGCGGGCAACAATCAGGTCATTCATCGGTGGAATCCTCTTTGGTGGACACCACCGTACTACCGCGTGGTTTTTGCAAGTTATCAAGTTGTTGATGACCTGTGAGTAATCGTATGACGCCGACGCTCAACAGTGCGGCGATCGTTTCGATCGGCGAAATGTGGATTGCGTGACGCTCTGAATGATGTTGATGTTTAGTCGGCATGAACATTCATACCGATCCCCGCAAAAGGTTTTCTCAGGCGTGTCGCGTCGCGATCCGCCTGCAGTGCCGATGAGTACGTCAAGAGCGGATTGAAGTCGAGGGTGTGGAAGCAATCACAACTACGCATGAATTTTCACAAGCGTATGAATCATCTTGAAAAACCCGTTCGCTATCGTTTGGTTTTCAAATGATCCGTATTCGGCGTGCGGTTCGTTATAAACATATGAATTTATTATGAAAAACGGGATCCCAATTATCGCATTGACGTGCTTGCGGATCCGAAGTTTCCGCGCAAAGATTTCGCCATCAATCAACTTTCGATTGGAAATCGAATAGACACTCGGTCAGCTCGATTCACTCAAATAAAAACATCGCAGCGGCATTGATCAGCGCACTGGTATCGAGGGGTCATCGGTGAAACAGTCGAATCCGAGTCAAGAGGTCTGGTATGAAAACGAATAGTTTCAGGTCTGTCTCTGAGGAGCTGCTTGCTTACTCCGCCGTATATCGAGTGCCGATCGCAGCAGCGTTATGGTGTGGAGTCCCTGCCACCGATGCGGAGAGCTTTTCACAAGACTCGAGTGTTGAAGTGGGTCGAGGAGTATTCGAGAGTCCGTTCGTTGTAAACCTAGAAGTGAGATGTCGCGCGCTTCACCATGCGATCGAACGGGGGCTCCTGCACTGTTGCGGCGAGCATGGAAAGATTATCGAAGGCTACGTGGCGCCCGAAAAGCGGTACGTCGCGCGTCGCGACTTAAAGCAGTGGATGGCGCAGGAATTCGAGAGCGAGAAACCGTCGTTCTTGTTTGGTGAGGCGGAGCGGCGCGCGCACGTCGATACGTTGCGTCGGTTGCGGGAAGATCGTGACGTTCTGACGAGTCAGATGGATCAATTGAAGGCGTGCTACGCCGAGGTTATTGAAGGTCGCGATCGTCTCACGCGCGAGCTCAATGCGGTTGCGGCCAAGAGCGCTCCCGAGCGACCCATTCCAGCTCGGGCCGAAACGACGTACCTGAATATCATCGGTGCGTTGCTGGATCTGCTCGTCGCTAGAAGTCCTTCTGATAATCGTCGATCTCTTTTCCCCAGTCAGGCAGCGGTTATCACCGCGGTGGAGACTCGGTTCCCGAGTAAGGAAGGGCTGTCGCAGCGAACACTTCACGACAAGTTCGCTGCGGCCAAGCGGAGTCTTGATAAGTGATCGGTGCCCAGATGTGTCGCCGCAATTGCGGTGGTCAACACCGCAACTGCGGTGTTTTCGGTAAGTCACCGCGGCCAAATAGCCGTTACGTTGGTAACTCGGACAGGTAATCGAAATGACCAAGAACAAGAAAACATCAATGACGCCTCGCGTTATTGCGACCGCAGCGATCGGGGTGGACAGCATGGATCGCTTAGATCGGAGTGCGCCTCCGGTTGCGAATGATCCGTTCATTGCCGCCACGGTGAACGCTGCCGCGGCTCGGTCGCGACGTGCGGCGGTAACCGCTGGGCTTGCGGACGAGGAACGTGATGACCTGTTTCAGGAGATAGCGCTCGACATCCTCGAGCGTCACGCTGGGTTCGATCCGGCGCGAGGCGCTGCCGGAACCTTTACTGGCCTCGTCTCCGCCCATCGCACCGCAGATTTTCTCTCTGACCGGAGCAAGGACAAGTGGCGGTTTATCCCCACATCGACAGACGATGTCGATTTCCTGGAAGTTGTCTCTGTGTACTCGGGTGGCCAGGTGGGTCACGTTAGTTTTGATGCAGCCAATGACGATTTGATTGAGAACAAGCCCTCGTGCGAGGCAGAGCAACGGCCGCTATGGCAAGAGGCTGAAGATCACGCCCTCGTTTGTGGTGCCGCAAGCGACCTAGAAGCAGCTTTTCGCTCGATGAGCGATGAGCAGCGCAGCCTGTATGAACTGCTTTGCCATCATCAGGACGTGCCTGCTGCTGCAAAGGTATCCGGCATGTCATCGGCGACCTTTTATCGGCGCGTGGCCGACTTAGAGATGCACTTGCGCATGTTCGGATTTAAGACCGCCGCCTGATCGTAGGGGTGGCTGAGAAAACCGAACTGCTCAGTCCGTAAAAACCTTCATCAACCAATGAAACGTCGTCTCCCGATGGTCGGGAGGCGGCGAGGGGCCCGCTTATGCCTGAAAAATGTGAAACGACCATTCGCGAGGTGTCATCCGGACTGCCGATCACACCGTCGCGTCGCGTGCGACCCGTACTAACGGAGGAGTTGCTCTGTGATTGGATCGCCTCCGCGCATGCGGGCGAAGCGATCGTCTATCACGAGGGGTTTCTCACGCTAGATCGATCGGCCGCCGAGAGTGCGTTGCCCGAGCGCGAACGCGCGAGGGTGCATGCGCTTGCGCGACGTGCGTGGATCGCGAGCGAACTCGGGCTGCTGCGTCTCTTCAGTCAGCGGGTAGGCGATGGCCACTACCGGTACTTGGCTGTGCGTGCATCAAGTCGCCTCACCCCGCCTGACATCCGGCACCGACTTCGCTCAGCGAAGTCGCTTCATTCCAGTACGCACTGAGGTCCCTATGAGAAACGAAATCGATGTCATGACCGCGTTATCTGGGCTATCGCTCGGCGAGTTAGCAGGTCGATCACTCAGCGATATTGATCGACTCCTCCGCGATATCGAAGCCGTGAAGGAGCGCGCTCAGCAGTATCAGCAAGTGCTGCAGGGAGAGCTGGATCACCGCTATAGCGCTCGCGCTCACGCGCTACGGCAAGAGGCGGGCAAGACCACCGGAACGGTTCGATTGGAAGATGAGGGCTTCGTCGTCGTTGCGGATCTCCCGAAGCGGGCGGAGTACGACCAGCGAAAACTTAAAGAGGCGGTCGAGGCACTTCGTAAGTGGGGCGAGGACCCAGCTCACTACGTCGAGACGCGCTTCCAAGTATCCGAGACCAAATACAACGCGTGGCCACCTGCAGTTCGGAAGCTCTTCGAACCGGCACGCACTGTGAAGACCGGTCGGCCGACCTATCGCCTTGAGCGAGTCGATCCGAGCGCGCTGCCCGCGGCAGCTAATGACGATCACTTTTCGGAGGTTTCCTGATGGCTATTTCTCTTGCACAGCTCACTCGGGCGAGTGCGCCCAAGGCACCGCGTATCTTGATTCACGGCGTGGCCGGCGTTGGCAAGACGACCTTCGCCGCCGAGGCTAAAGCGCCGGTGTTCGTGGCCACCGAGGATGGACTCGGGACACTCGGCGCAGCGCACTTTCCGCTCGCGCGCACGTTCGATGAGGTGTTGGAGTCACTCTCCGCGCTCTACAGCGAGCCGCATGAGTTTTCGACTGTGGTCATCGATAGCGTCGACTGGCTCGAGCCGCTCGTGTGGGCCAAGGCCTGCCGCGATAACGGCTGGGGTTCGATCGAGGATGCGG
>Ga0315900_10009149_pt1 | contig 12600 bp, 12 predicted proteins | sample LakEriMetagenome_FD_203521 | JGI IMG/M metagenome (GOLD analysis project Ga0315900, IMG submission 203521) | Freshwater fungal communities from buoy surface, Lake Erie, Ohio, United States - Buoy 12 MA114 | ecosystem: Environmental > Aquatic > Freshwater > Lake > Lake biofilm | place: USA: Lake...
CAGCGCGGTGAGCGCGTTGCGCGGCAGGCCGAACTCCGCGATCGTCTGCGGCGCCTCACCCTCCGGCCAGAGCCGCACCGTGCCATCGAAGCCGGCGGTCACGACCAGCCCATCGGCGCGGAAGGCCACGGCATTCACATTGCCCTGGTGCCCCTCCAGCACCCGCACCGGTGCTGCGCCGGTGAGGTCCCAGACCCGCGCCGTGCCGTCCCAGGCCGCGGAGGCCAGGCGCTGGCCCTGCGCGGCGAGCGACACCACCTGCGCCTCATGCCCCTCCAGCACGCGCAGCGGCTGCGCGGCGGGGCGGGGCGGCCAGAGCGCGATCCGTCGGTCCTCCCCGCTGCTGGCGAAGAAGCCGCCGGGCAGCGCGGCGAGCGCGTTCACCGCCCCCGCATGCCAGCGCACCACGGCGCGTGCCCGGCCGCTGGCCGGGTCCCACAGGATCATCGATTGGTCGAATCCGGCCGAGGCCAGGGTGCCATCCGCCGCCACGGCGAGCGCCCGCACGGGGCCGCCATGCACGGCTTCCTGGGCCGAAACGACCGAGGGCAGAAGAAGGATCAGGCAAAGGAGGAGAGCGCGCATGCCCTACCTTGGACGGAGCACCGCCACCGCCTCAACCCCCGCGCCCACCACCACATCCTCGGCCACGGCGACAGGCGGCGCGGCGGCGGGGCTGGCGGCGGCGCGGGCCATGGGGGCGGCCATCGGGCGGGGCATGTTGCGCTCCGGCGCATCGATCCGCACCTCCCGCAGCCCGACCAGTTGCAGGCCGAGCTGCGCGGCCACCGCCTCGGCGCGCTTCTGCAGCGCCTCCAGCGCCTGGGCCGAGGCCTCCTGCCGCGCCGCGCGGTGGGCGTCGCGCGTCAGGCCGAAGCTGAGCCCACCCAGGGCAAGCCCCTGGCCCTGCAAGGCGCCGGCGAGCTCCAGCAGCTTCGTCGGGTCGGCCCCGCGCAAGGTGATGCTCTGCGTGGCCTGCCAGCTCCGCCCCTCATCGACGCGTGAGGTCCAGTAGCTGCCGGTAGCCACGCGGATGCCGGGCGTGGCCTGGGCGCGGGCGACAGCGGCGGCGATGGTCCGGTTCACCGCATCCTGCACCGCGGCGGCGGTGCCGGCACGGGCCTCGGCGCGCAGCGTGGCCGTGACCTCGTCTGGCGCGCGCGTGACCTCGGCGGTCTCGCCGATATGCAGCAACGTCTCCGCCAGGCCCGCGGGTTGGGCGGCCAGCGGCGTGGCGAGCAAGGCGAGGGGCAGCATCAGCAGGGCGCGGCGCATCGGGCGAACTCCGGGGCAAGGACTGCCTCTTTGTAGCGCAGAAGCCATGGCGGGATCACGGCGCCGGCGTGTCAGCTTTTCGCAAGGCGGTTGACGTGTGTGCGATGCGGACGGACGCTACCGCATCCTCGTCGGAGATCCGCCATGCGCCACCTGCTGCTCACCGCAACTGCCTCCCTTGGTCTGCTCGTCGCCGCCCCTGCGGCGCAGGCGAAGCCCTTCACCTGGGCCTTCAATGCGGATGTGCTGACGCTCGACCCGCATTCCTCCAACAACACCTTCACCAACACCTTCATGGGCAACGTCTATGAAGCCCTGGTGCGGCACAATGACCGCATCGAGATCGAGCCCGCACTCGCCACCAGCTGGGAACGCACCACCCCCACCGTCTGGCGCTTCAACCTCCGCCGCAACGTGGTGTTCCACAATGGCGAGAGCTTCGACGCGGACGACGTGCTCTTCACCTGGACGCGCGCCAACGGCCCCGGCTCCATGGCGCGCGGGCTGCTCGGCGCCATCAAGGAAGTCCGCAAGGTCGACAGCCACACGATCGAGATCGAGACGCATCGCCCCTTCCCGATCCTGCTTGCCTCCATCACGCAGTTCTTCATCATGGATGAGGGCTGGAGCCGCGCGAACAACTCAGTCCAGGCCGCCAACCTTTCGCAGCAGCAGGAAAGCGGCGCCACGCGCACGGCGAACGGCACGGGCCCCTTCCGCATCACCGCGCGCAGCCCCGATGAGCGCACGGTGCTCGAGCCCCATACGCGCTGGTGGGACACGCCGGTGCACAACCTGACGCGCGTCACCTTCCAGCCGATCCGCTCGGCCGCGACGCGCACGGCCTCGCTGCTTTCGGGTGCGATTGACGCCTCGGTCGAGGTGCCGCTGCAGGACATTCCGCGTCTGCTGCAGGACAACCGCGTGCAGGTGATCGAGGGGCCGGAGCTGCGCACCATCTATCTCGGCTTCGACCATGAGCGCGACCAGCTGCTCTACTCCGACGTGCAGGGCCGCAACCCCTTGCAGGATCGCCGCGTGCGCGAGGCGATCTACCGCGCCATTGATGTCGATGCGCTGGTCCGCACCGTGATGCGCGGCAAGGCCTGGCCGGCGGGGATGATGGTGAGCCCGTTCCTGACGGGCGCGCCGCAGGACCTCAATGCGCGCCTGCCCTTCGACCCCGAGGCCTCGCGCCGCCTGCTGGCCGAGGCCGGCTACCCGAATGGCTTCTCGGTCGGCATCGTCTGCCCGAATGATCGCTATGTGAATGATGAGCGCACCTGCCAGGCGGTGGCGGCGATGCTGGCGCGCGTCGGCGTGCGGCTGCAATTGCAGAGCGAGCCGACCGCTGTGTGGTCGCGCCGCACGGCGAATCGCGACTTCTCGATGTTCATGCTCGGCCATGCCGGCCTGCCGCTGGCGGACAGCTACTCGACGCTGAACGAGGTGCTGCGTACGGCCTCGCCCACCACGGGCGGGCTGAACTATGGCCGCTGGACCAATGCCGCCTTCGACGCGCTGGTGAACCAGGCCGCCGAGGCGCCGGACGAGACCTCGCGCCGCGGCTTCATCCGCGAGGCGCTGGCCATCGAGCGTGCCGAGATCGCGCATGTGCCGCTGTTCCAGCAGCCCATCGCCTGGGCCTCGCGCCGCGGCATCGATCTGCGCCAGGCGCCGGACAACCGGCTGCGGCTGTGGCTGGTGAAGGTGGATTGAGTCGTTTGGTGCCCTCAGACGCCGGGCGCGCGCATCCGCGCGCTTGGCTTCGCGGCACTTGCCGCGGGCCGCATTCGCGGCCTCGGTCCGCGCCAAGAGCGCGGACCGCCCAGTGCGATGGAGCTTGAAGCCACATGACTGATCTTCTGATTCGCGGCGGCGTAGTCATCACCATGGATGAGACGCGCCGGGTGCTTGATGACGGCGCCGTCGCCATCAAGGATGGCCGCATCACCGCCGTCGGCCCGACCAAGGAGGTAGTGGCCAAGCATGGCGAGGCGAAGCAGGTGATTGAGGCGCGCGGCCGTGCCATCCTGCCGGGCCTCATCGATGGCCACGCCCATGCCGGCCACGGCCTGGTGAAGACCATGGGCAACAATGACGGCGCCGCCTGGACCGAGGCCTGCCGCATCATCTACACCCTGGCCTCGCCGCCCGAATTCTGGCGGGCCGAGGCGAAGCTTGCGGCTTTCGAGCGCCTGCGCTTTGGTGTGACCACCGGCGTATCTCTGCTCGGCGGTGGCGACAGCATCGGGCGCGTGGACCACCCGATCTTCACCGATGTGCATTGCGAATCCGTGCGCGAGGTCGGCATCCGCTCGATCCTCGTGCTCGGCCCGACGCGCCCGCCCTTCCCGCGCCCCTATGTCGGGCCGGACGGAACGGAGAAGCCCGTGGAATTCGCGCAGCAGCTCGAGACCATCGTTGCGGGCCTGGAGAAGTGGCACGGCAAGGATGGCATGCACATCGCCACCCTGATGCCGGTGTACCGTGAGGCGAAGCATGACCCCGCGCTGGTCGCGCAGATCGAGCGCCAGGGCACGGCGGTGCGCGATGCGGGGCGCAAGCATGGCGCGCTGTTCCACCAGGATGGCCATCGGCAGGGCAGCATCGAACTCGCGGACCGCATGTTCGGCCTGCTCGGCCCCGATGCCTGGCTCAGCCACTGCACCGATCTGACGGATGCCGACATCGACACGCTGGTGCGCACCGGCACCTCGGTGGTGCACAACCCCTCGGCCATCGCGGCGGTGCGCGGCTATTGCCCGGCGCCGAAGATGATGGAGGCGGGCGTGACGGTGATGATCGGCTCCGACGCCACGGCGCCGGATCGCAGCGGCGACATGTTCCGCCACATGTTCCAGTGCATCCGCTACCACCAGCGTCATTTCCGAGACGAAACGATGATCCCGCCCGGCAAGGCGCTGGAGATGGTGACGATCGACGCGGCCAAGGGCCTTGGCATGGCGCATGAGATCGGCAGCCTCGAAGTCGGCAAGTTGGCCGATGTCATCACGGTCGATCTCAGCGCGCCGCACATGGCGCCGGCCAACATGCCGGTGGCGCGCGTGGTCTACTTCGCCAATGGGCATGACGTGCTGGACGTGGTGATCGGCGGCAAGGTGATGATGCGCGACCGCGCGACGCCGCATCTTGACGCCACCGAGATCGCCACCGCCGCCTGGCGCGAGGCGAGTGCGATGCTGACGCGCTCGAAGCTCGGGCACATGATCGTCGAGGATCCGGGCTGGGGCAAAACGCGGCGCTGAACGCCGCGACGAGAGGGAGGAACGACAATGCACAGAAGAACGATCCTGGCGGCCGGCGCCGTGCTGGCTGCGCCGTCGCTGGCATTCGGGCAAGCTTGGCCGACGCGGCCCATCCGGCTGCTGGTGCCGGATGCGCCGGGCGGCGGCAACGACACCACGGCGCGCATCTTCGCGCATCACCTGGAAGCGGCCCTCGGTCAGCCCGTGCCGGTGGAGAACCGCGCCGGCGCGGGTGGACGCATCGGCGTGGAGGCCGCCTTCCGCGCGCCCGGCGATGGCACCACGCTGCTGCTGGGCAATGCGGGATCGAACGGCATCAACGCGGCGCTGTATCGCGACCTGCCCTATGACCTCGAAACCTCCTTCGTGCCGATCTCGCTGCTGGTGACGGGGCCGAATGCGCTGGTGGTGAATCCGCGCATCTTCCCGGTGAACAGCGTGGCCGAGCTGATCGCGATGATCCGCGCCCAGCCGCCGGGGCATTTCAACTACGCAACGGCTGGCGCGGGCTCCTCCGCGCATTTCTCGGCCGAGCTGTTCAAGTCGATGACCGGGCTCGATCTGGTGCATGTGCCCTATCGCGGGGCGGCGGGCATGGCGCAGGCGGCGGTGACGGGCGATGCGCCTTTCCTCATCGCCAACATGGTAAACGTCATGCCCTTCGTGCGGCGCGGCGAGCTGAAGCTGCTGGCGGTGACCAGCCTGACGCGCTGGGCCGATACGCCCGAGGTGCCGACGCTGCATGAAAGCGGCCTGGCGGGGTTCGAGACCATCGCCTGGAACGGCTTGTTCGGCCCGCCCGGCCTGCCCGCCGCCATCGTGCAGCGCCTGCTGCCGGAACTGCGGCGCATCGGCCAGCTGCCTGACGTAATCGAGCGCGTGAAGCTGCTCGGCGGGCAGATCGTGACGAGCGATCCCGCCGTGCTGCAGGCGCGCGTGAAGAGCGACATCGCGAAGTGGCGGGAGTTGTCGGCGCGGGCGGGGATACGGATCGACTCGTGAAAATCCGGAAGATCGATTTCCGCGGCATCAGCGTCACCCCCAAGACGAATTGGTGTTTCCTGGAAGTGCACACCGAGGACGGGCTGACGGGCCTCGGTGAATGCACGCTCGCGAACCAGGAAGGGCTGATGGCGGCGGAAGTCGCGCGGCTCAATGCGCTGCTGCGCGGGGCGGATGCGCGGGCGCGCAACCGCATCGCGCGGCTGCTGCCGCATGCGCCGGGTGGGTTGGTGGCGGCGACGGCGAATTCCGCGCTGGAACAGGCGCTGTGCGACCTGGCGGCGCAGCGCAACGGGGAGCCGATCCACGCGCTGCTCGGCGGCGCGCTGCGGGACCGCGTGCTACTCTACGCCAACATCAACCGCGGCACGAATCCACGCACGCCCGAAGGCTTCGCCGCCGCCGCGCTGCGCGCCCTCGCGCAGGGCTTTTCGGCGCTCAAGCTCGCGCCCTTCGAGCCGCTGATGTGGGAGGATGGCCACACGCAGGCCAATCGCGCCGCCTATGCCGAGGGTCTCGCGCGCATCGCCGCGGTGCGTGCGGCGATCGGGCCGGATGTCGATCTGATGGTCGATGCGCATTGGCGCTTCTCGCCCGGCGGCGCGGCTGCGCTGATCCGCGACGTCGCGCCCTTCAACCTCTTCTGGCTGGAATGCCCGATTGCCGAGGCGAATCGGCGCGAGATCATACGGCTTCGCGGCATGGCGAATGAGCGCGGCATGCGCCTCGCCGGGGCCGAATCGCTGAGCGGCCTGGGCGCCTATCGCGCGGTGATCGAGGCCGGCTGCTACGACGTGCTGATGCCCGATGCGAAGCATGCGGGCGGGCTGGTGGAGATCCAGCGCATCGCCGCGCTGGCGCAGACGGCGGGCATCGAGGTCGCGCCGCACAACCCGACCGGGCCGGTCTGCCACGCGCATTCCGTACATCTCTGCGCCACCATCCCGAATTTTCTCATGTTGGAAGTGCAGTTCGGCGAGACGGAGGCCTTCTTCGACATGATCGAGGGCGAGAGCCTGCGCTTCGCCGCGGGCCATGCCGCGCTGCCGCAGGCGCCGGGGCTGGGCATCCGGCTGGGCCCGGGGCCGCATGCGCCGTGGCAGCGGATGGACCGGCCCTGGCTTGATCCGCGGCTGGGTTGAGGTGGCGTCAGCCGTAGCGCAGGAACAGGCGCGAATAGGGTTGGCGCAGCCGCTCCGCCGCCGCCCGGATCGCCGCGGCGTCACCGCTGCGCGTGGCGTCGCGGAAGACCATGACCGCAGCGCGGTTGGCCGCTTCGAGCGCGAGGAAATCCGAATCTTGGCGCAGCGCGAGTGGGGCGCCGGGCAGCAGGCCTGCCGCCAGATGCACCAGCACGCCGGCCAATTCGCGCTGCTCGGCCAGCGTCGACGGGCCTTGCGCGGCGAGCGGCGCCGCGCGTTCCATGGCCTCATGGAACGCGTTCATCATGTCACTGAACACGCGCACATTGTTCCGTGCCCGCAGGTCGCCGAGCAGGTCGCGGATCTCCTCCAGGGTCTCGTGGGCCTGCGGCAATTGGCCGGCCAGGGCTTCGGCCTCCGCCTTGCCCAGTACCGCCAGCACGCGCGCCGCCAGGGCGGGCCAGCCGGTCTCCCGCGCATAGGGCTCGGGCATGGGGGTGGCGACGCGGGCCGCGAGATCACGCCAGCCGGCAGCGGTGGCTCGAATGGCGGCAAGCGCCGCATCGGGCGGGCCGTTATTCGTGCGGAACAGCGCGGCGCGGTAATCGGCATAGCTCACCCCGATCGCCTCGGTCAGCGGATCGGCGGCACGCAGCGGCGTGGCCACGAGCATCGCGGCGAGGACGAGAGGGACGAGGCGCATGGCACTGGCTTCCATGAATGGGAAACTTCCGTGATATGCTAACGTGTTTGGAGCTTGATGGGCATCCTGCCAGTCGTATCGTTGCGGTTTGCGCCGAATTGCGCGGCGCATGATCGGCTGGATCGGTTTCAGCGTTACCGCTGCGCTGTTTCAATGCTGGCGCACCGCCATGCAGCAGAAGCTGCGCGGGCAGCTTTCGGTGAATGCGGCGGGGGTGGTGCGCTACCTCTACGGCGTGCCGGTGGGGATCGCGCTGGTGCTGCTCTACAAGGGGACGCTGGGTGGGGACATTCCGGCGCTGAGCCTGGTTGTCTTCGGGCTCTGCGCGGTGGCGGGGCTGGGGCAGATCATCGGCACCAACCTGCTCATCATGGCCTTCGGCTATCGCAACTTCGCCGTCGGCACCGCCTATGCGAAGACCGAGGCGATGCAGACGGCGGTGGTCGCCGCGCTGTTGCTCGGCGAGCATCTCGCGCTGCTCTCCTGGGCCGGCATCGCGATCGGCGTGGGGGGCGTGCTGTATCTCTCGCTCGCAGGGCGCGTGGCGAGCCTGGGTGAGGCGCTGCGCGGGTTGACCCAGCCGGCCGCGCTGTGCGGCATCGGCGCGGGCTTCTGCTTCGGCTTCACCGGCGTGCTGATCAAGGCGGCGAACCAATCCATGCCGGGCGAGGATGTGGTCTTCAAGGCGCTGCTGATCCTGGTGCTGATCAACACGCTGCAGACGCTGATGCAGGGCGGGTGGTTGGCGCGCACCGAGCCCGCGCAGTTCCGCGCCATCTTCGCCACCTGGCGCGACAGCGCGCAGGTGGGCGCGCTCTCGGCGCTGGGCTCGGCCTGCTGGTTCTCGGCCTTCGCGCTGGCGCCGGTGGCCATGGTGCGCGCGGTGGGGCAGGTGGAGATCCTCTTCACCCTGGCCTTCAGCCGCTTCTATCTGCGCGAGGCGCCGAAGCGCAGCGACATCATTGGCGCGCTGGTGGTGGTCTCGGGCGTCGTGCTGGTGCTGATGGGGGCTAGCTAGCGGCGTTGCTCGGTGCGCCCGATCTGGCGGCCCTGCGAATCATAGTGCCGCACCGTGCCGTTCGAGATCTCGGAGCGCCCGGTGCTGCGGCCTTGTGCATCGTAGTGGCGCGTCGTGTCGCCGCGCGTCTCGGAACGCCCGGTGGCGCGGCCCTGCGCATCGTAATGGCGCACCGCATCACCGCGCTGCTCGCTGCGGCCGAGCGTGCGGCCCTGGGAATCGTAGTGGCGCTGCGAATCGCCGCGCTGCTCGGTGCGCCCGGTGGAACGACCCTGCGAATCGTAATGGCGTTCCGTCTCGCCGCGCGTCTCGGAGCGGCCGATGCTGCGACCCTGCGCATCATAGTCGCGCTTGGTCTGCGCCGCCGCGGGCAGGCTGAGCAGCAGCAGAAGCAGGATCAGGCGGCGCATGGCGGGCAGCTTCGCGGTGCGGTGTGGCGTCAGCAGGGCAGCAATCGGGCGATGGTGACCAGGCGCTCGGCGCGGTCCTCAAGCTCCAGGCTGGTAGGCACGGCGTGGGTCGAGAGGGTCTGCATCCCCTCGCGCGGCAGATAGGCACGGCCCGGATCGGCGATCCAGACCTCGGCGCCGGCCGCCGCCATGGCGCGCAGCCAGGGGAGGATATGCGCCGTCATCGGCGCCTCGTAGCAGACATCACCGGCGAGAATCACATCCCAGCAGCAGGGCGCGCCGACGACATCGCCATCGATCACGGCGAGCGTCACACCGTTCAGTGCCGCGTTGAGTGAGCAGGCGGCGAGCGCGAGCGGGTCGATCTCCGCCACCTCCACGCTGGCCGCGCCCGCCTGCGCGGCGGCGATGGCGGCGATGCCGCAGCCGGCGGCGAAATCCAGCACGCGCTTACCTGCGACAGACTCAGGCCGGTCCAGCACCACCCGCGCCAGCGCCTGCCCGCCCGGCCAGGCGAAGGCCCAGAAGGGCGGCTCGATATTGGCCACGGCCAGCCAATCCTCGGTGGCCTGCCAGATCGGCGTGATCTCGGTGGCGAGGTGCAAGGCGATCTCCGGCACCAAAGGCGCGTGGGCGATCGCGGTATGCTCCGCGATAAATCCTTCCAGAGGGTTCACAACCGCCCGATCAGGAAGGCCAGCGCGATCACCAGCCCGACCTCCCGATTCGCCTTGAACAGGCGCAGGCATAGTGCCGGGTCATGGATGTCGAGCCGCTTCACCTGCCAGAAGAGCATCGCCGCCGGCACCGCCAGCGCCGGCAGGAACCACCAGGACAGGCCGGCGAGCCACCCGCTCAGCGCCAGCAGCGCCACGCAGGCCGCATAGCAGGCGCCGATGAAGTGCTGCGAGCTGTGCTCGAAGCGCCGCGCCGTGCTGCGGATGCCCACGGCCGCGTCATCCGCGCGGTCCTGATGCGCGTAGATCGTGTCGTAGCCGAGGATCCAGAAGAACCCCGCCAGCCACAGCGCCAGCGCCGCGCCATCCAAGCCCCCGGTCGCCGCCGCATAGCCGGTCGGCGCCGCCCAGGAGAACACGAAGCCGAGCACCGCCTGCGGGTAATCCGTCACGCGCTTGGCGAGCGGGTAGAGCGCGATGGGCACCAGCGAACACACGCCGATCAGGATCGCGCTCCAGCTCAGCTGCACCAGCACGAAAAGCCCCATCAGGCCGAGTGCGGCCACGAAGGCCAGCGCCTGCCAGGGCTGCACCGTGCCCGCGGCGAGCGGCCGGCCCCGCGTGCGCTCCACCTGCCGGTCCAGCTCGCGGTCCCAAAGATCATTCACCACGCAGCCCGCCGCGCGCATCGCGAAGGCGCCGAGCAGGAACAGCAGCGCCAGCCGCAGCCCCTCCTGAACCGTCGGCGCGGCCAGCGCGAAGGCCCAGAAGCCCGGCAGCATCAGCAGCCAGGCGCCGATCGGCCGGTCGAAGCGGCCAAGCAGCGCATAGGGCTGCCAGCCCTGCGGCAGCCTGGCGACCCAGCCCTCGGCCCGGATGTCGGTGAATCCCGTCATGGCGCTATAGGTGTCGCCGGAGGTGCCGCATGTCCATCCCACGCCTGCATCTGGAGGCACCGCTCGCGGAAGGCGCGGTGGTCGAGGCCACGCCCGGCCAGGCGCATCACCTCGGCACCGTGCTGCGCCGCGGCCCCGGCGATGCGGTGGTGCTGTTCAACGCGCGCGACGGCGCCTGGGAAGGCGAGATCGCCACGCTGCGCAAGGACCGCGCGAGCTTCCGAATCACCGCGCAGCTGCGCGCCCCCGCGCCGGAACCCGGCCCCGTGCTCCTCATCGCCCTGCTCAAGCGCGAGCCGATGGATTGGCTGGTGGAGAAGGCGACGGAACTCGGCGTCGCGCGCATCCTGCCCGTCATCACGCGGCGCACCATCACCGAGCGCAGCAACATCGACCGCCTGCGCCAGATCGCCCGCGCCGCCGCCGAGCAATGCGAGCGCCTGTCGATTCCCGAGATCGCCGAACCCGCGCCGCTGCATCGCGTGCTCGATGCCTGGGAGGGCACGCCCCTGCTGGTCGCCGCCGAGCGCGGCGCCGCCCCCGCGCTGCATGAATTGGGCGTGAAAATCGCGGCCATGCCCGCTTTGCTGGTCGGCCCGGAGGGGGGCTTCGACCGGGCTGAGCTTGACGACGCGCTGCGGCGGCCCTTTGTAGGGGCGGTGGCGCTCGGCCCCCGGATCCTCCGGGCCGAGACGGCTGCCATCGCCGGGCTCGCCGCGATCCAGGCGCGCTTCGGCGATTGGGCCCAACCCCGGGCCTGACCGCCAGGATAGAGAAACGAGAGCATGTCGAATCCGGGCGAGGCCGATCTCACGCCGATCACCAGCACGCGCCAGCTCGCCGCGTGGTTCGCCGCCGGCTCGAAGCCGCGCGATGCCTGGCGCATTGGCACGGAGCACGAGAAGTTCGGTTTTAGGCGCCAGGGCCACGCCGCACCGCCGTATGAACCCGCCGGCATCAAGGCGATGCTGGAAGGGCTGCAGGCCAAGGGCTGGGCGCCGATCATGGATGGCGCCAACGTCATCGGCCTGAAGAAGGGCGAGGGCTCGGTCAGTCTCGAACCCGGCGGGCAGTTCGAACTCTCCGGCGCGCCGATGGCCGATCTGCACGCCACCCAGGCGGAGCTCGATTCGCATCTGGACGAGGTGCGCGACGTGGCCGGCCCGCTCGACCTTGGCTTCGCGCCCTTGGGCTTCCACCCGATCGCCACGCGTGAGGCCATGCCGTGGATGCCGAAGGGCCGCTACGCGATCATGCGCAACTACATGCCCCGCGTCGGCGGCATGGGGCTCGACATGATGCTGCGCACCTGCACGGTGCAGGTGAATCTCGACTTCGGCGATGAAGCCGACATGGTCGAGAAGCTGCGCGTCTCGCTCGCGCTTCAGCCGCTTGCCACCGCGCTCTTCGCCAATTCGCCCTTCCTGGAAGGCAAGCCCAGCGGCTTCCTCACGCTGCGCGGCAAGGTCTGGACCGATACCGACCCCGACCGCACGGGCATCCCGGCCGTGGCCTTCGAACAGGGCTTCGGCTTCGAGATGTTCGCCGATTTCGTGCTCGACGTGCCGATGTATTTCATCATGCGCGAGGGTCGCTACATCGACGCCGCCGGGGTGCCCTTCCGCGCCTTCCTCGACGGCAAGGCCGAGAAGCTCAAGGGCCACACCGCGACGATGGGCGATTGGGCGGACCATGTGACCACGGTCTTCACCGATGTGCGGCTCAAGCGCTTTCTCGAGATGCGCGGCGCGGATGCCGGCAGCCCGGCGATGCTGATGGCCAAGCCCGCCTTCTGGACCGGGCTGATCTATGACGACGCGGCGCAGAAGGCGGCCGCCGCGCTGGTGAAGGGCTGGAGTGTCGCGGAGATCCGCGCGCTGCGCACGGAAGTGCCGAAGCTCGCGCTGGGCGCGCGCATCCAGGGCCGTCTGCTGCGCGACATCGCGCGGGATGCGCTGGCGATCGCGCGGGACGGGCTGCGCGCGCGCGGCAAGGGCGAGCAGCGCTACCTCGACCCGCTGGATTCCATCGTCGCCAGCGGCGCGACCCAGGCCGAGCAATGGCTCGCGCGCTACAACGGTGTCTGGGCCGGCGACACCTCGCGCATCTTCGCGGAAGCCGCGATTTGAGGGGGCGGGGAGCGCCCGGGATGCTGCGGCGCTTCCTCGCCTACTACGCGCCGCACAAGCGCCTGCTGGCGCTGGATTT
>Ga0315900_10009150_pt1 | contig 12600 bp, 11 predicted proteins | sample LakEriMetagenome_FD_203521 | JGI IMG/M metagenome (GOLD analysis project Ga0315900, IMG submission 203521) | Freshwater fungal communities from buoy surface, Lake Erie, Ohio, United States - Buoy 12 MA114 | ecosystem: Environmental > Aquatic > Freshwater > Lake > Lake biofilm | place: USA: Lake...
GCTTGCCTGATCGAACTGCGAGAGAGTGATCGTATCGCCATTCGGGTCGCTGTCATTGGCCAGAACGCCGGGGCCGGCGACGGCGAGCACCTGGTTCGGGCGCATGGTGAAGCTGTCGGCCACCGCGACCGGGAGATCTCTGATTGCGAAGTCGAAGGTGAGCGTGGCGCTGCTCGGTGGACCTGAAACGATGACCCGCTCCGCGCCTCCGAGATCCGGCTGATCGATGACGGAGTAGGGCATCGACTGCCGGTTGCTCGCAGGCGAGTTCAGCAATGGCGTGATCGTGAAGCCGTCAGCCGTGGCCGTGAATGTTCCGAAGGCAGGATCGAACGCGAAGGGGTTGTAGCTGGCGAGGATGACGGGGTCTCCGTCGGGGTCGACGGCGGAGCCGAGGATGTCGGCCCAGAAGAAGGTGTTCGGGCCAGGCACCAGGAAGAGGGTCTGGCTCATTGCAACGGGAGGGCGGTTGTCCACCGTGACCGTGACCGTGGCGGTGTGCACGTTGCCGCCACCGTCCACCGCCTCGTAGGCGAAGCTGAACTGGTTGTCGTAGCCGCTGTAGCGGATTTCGTTGAAAAGACTGCTGAAGGTGACAAGCCCGTCGGTGGCACCCGTGACGGGATCGTGGGTGAAAAGGAGGAAGTCGGTGTCACTGATCCTGGTGGAGCCGACGAGGCCGGTGATCTCAAGGCCCTGGTCGTCGTTCGCCAGCAGGGCAGAGGTATAGACGCGATCCCCCTGTCCCGGCCCGGTCGTGCCGCGGATGGAATCGTCGCGCGCGATGCCGCTGGTCCCGCCCGTGAAGGTCACGTTCACATCGCCTCCGACGGGAGTGCCGATGGCACCGCTCTCATCGAAGAGAAGGTAGCGAAAAGTGCCGATGCTGTTGCCCGAGCCGGGGCTGACGCGCAGGCCGGGCTAGGTCGTGCCGGGCACGACATCCAACACGACATTGATCTCGGATGGATCGAAGATGAAGTCGCTGAAGATGATGTCAGTGAGGAGGGATCAGAACTGCCTGCGCCAGGCCAGATGTCAAGCAGGATCATCAGAGGGCGCTCCGGAATTGCCGTCGTGGTGACCGCGTTGACCCCACCCAGGCCGTGGCTGGCTCGGCGGCCAGCCCAACAGCTTTGGGTCGCTCAACCATCGATCCGCAACGTTCTGGAGACCCGACCTGCACCTTTCTTGGTGAATAGAGTATATTCAATTCTAGAGCAACTTCTGCCATCGGGCCTGGCGGCCGTGGTGACCTGCGAGGGCGATTCCCCCGCAGGTCGCCACGATGACTCCTTGGGCCCGGCTCAGGGGGTGTTCAGACCCTCGATCCGCTCGCACAGCCATTCCGCCGTGGCCGATGCCAGCAGCACGCCGTTGCGGTAGTGACCGCTTGCCACCAGAAGCCCCGCCTCCAGTTCTTCCAGCACCGGGGCAGGCTGCTGTGATGGCCGGCAGCGCCATCCCAGCCAGTGGCGCACCGTCTGCGCCGCGCCCAACCAGGGGGGGGCCTCTCCCCCCAGAGTCCGCAGTGAGGCCAGTGCTGCCGCGCCCGGTTCCAGGCCCGGCTCCAGCGTGGCGCCGAGCCAGAGTCGGCGTCCCCCCGCCAGATCTGGCCGCGGCACCAGGTTGATCCCGCGCCAGACCACCGCCCCCGGCCAGGACCAGAAGGGTTCGGCCGCCAGCTCCAGCTCGAGGGCCTGGCCCAGCACCGGCTCCAGCGGCAGGGCATGCCCGAGGCTCGCCAGCAGCGCCTGGGTTCCCAGCCCCAGGCTCAGCACCAACCAGTCGGCCTCGAGGGGCGCGGTGCCGGCCAGGATCAGTCGCCAGCGCGCCGCTCGGCCCCGCTCCAGGGCCACGGCTCGGTCGCGGATCCAGGTGGCTCCAGCCCTCACGCTCTCCTCGTGCAGGGCCGCGAGCAGGGAGGCTGGATCCAGCTGCCCATCGCGGGGCGAGAGCAGCCCTCCCAGCGACAGGCCCGGCAGACGGGGATGCAGCGCCTCGAGTTCGGCGGGTTGCAACCGGCGCAGACCGAGGTGCCCCCGGCGAGGGTCGTTGGCGATGCCTGCCTGCAGGGCAAGGTCCGCCGGGCTCGCGGCCAGCAGCAGCAGCCCCTGCCGCCGGGGCAGCCGATGACCGCGACTCTCCAGCTCCGGGATCCAGCGTTGCCAGATCTCCTGGCTGCGCTGCCGCAGCCGCCAGGCACGGCCACCGCTGCGCTGAAACACATCCGCCATCAGCACCCCAAGGGCCGCGCCGCTGCCGGTGGGGTTCATGGCGGGAGCGGTCGCCGTCGGTGGGCTGGCACCGACCGGGCCTGCCTCGATCACGGTCACCGCATGGCCGCACCTGAGGAGGCGCCAGGCCGCCGTCAGCCCGACGATGCCGGCCCCCACCACCAGCACCGAGCGGCCAGAGGAGGCCGCCGGCACCGGCGCGGTGGTGGTGATGGTGGCCGGCGCCGGTCCGGGGGGATCAGGCCTGCCTGAGATCGGCCTTCACCTGGTCGGGGAGGATCTGGGCGTACTTGCCGAAGCCGCTGGCCACGGCGATGTAGGCCTTCTGCAGCTGGCTGCCATCCTGCAGGCGGGCGGCCTCATCGAGCTGGGCCAGGGCGGTCTTGAGCTGGTCGGCCAGCTTGTTGGCCTCGGGGCGCTCGCTGGGCAGCAGGCGCCGGTTGATGTAGAGCATCTCCCGGCCCACTTCCTGCATGGGGCCGTGGATCAGGTTGCGGGTGAACACCCAGTTGCGCTGGTTCACCAGGGCGGCCAGTTCGGGCAGGCGGTCGCGGGCGGCCAGGAAGCCCTCCGCCTGGCGCTCGATCGTGGCGATGTCGTCGGGGCTGAGGGTGGGGGCCTTGGCCTTGCCCTCGCCGCAGGCCGTCAGGCCCACGCACAGCACCAGCACCAGGGCGAGGCCCACGAGCCGGCGAAGCTGCTGGGCCAGGGCGGCGGCGAGGCCGGGAACGGGCGCGGAAACCATGGGGAACCCCTGGGGGAGGCGTTACGGATGGCGGCCATTATCCGCCGCGGGCCCCGGCCCGCCGGTTTCGGGCTAAAACGGAGTGACTATGAGTTAGTTCCGGTTCCGGCCGGCTCCCATCCATGCGCATCGCCACCCTGCCCCTGGCCTCGATCCGCCGGCCCCTCCAGCGCAGCCTCGATGAGGCCAAGGTGGCCCGGCTGATGGCCTCGATCGCCGCCGAAGGCCAGCGCGAGCCCATTGATGTGCTCGAGCTCGACGGCCGGCTCTGGGGCTTCAACGGCTGCCATCGCGTGGCCGCCCACGAGCGCCTCGGCCTCACCACGATCACCGCCCGGGTGCGCCGGGCCACGCCCGAGGTGCTGCGGCTCCATCTGCTCTGAGGCCCCACCCGGCCGCTGGCCCCTGCCGCTGTCCTCGCCCCCTGGGCAGCCCGCGGTGATCCGGCAAGCTTGGGGCCGTCGCCGTGAACCGGTCGTCGATGACCACCCCCACCGCGATCCTGCAGCTGATCTGCCCGGATCGCCCCGGCCTGGTGAGCGAGCTCTCCGGCTGGGTGGCGGCCAACGGCGGCAACATCCGCCACGCCGATCACCACACCGATGCCGGCGCCGGGCTGTTCCTGAGTCGGATCGAATGGCAGCTCGAGGGCTTCGGCCTGCCGCGCGAGGCGATCGCCCCGGCTGTGGCGGCCCTGGCCGGGCGCCTCGGCGGCGAGGGCCAGGTGCACTTCTCCGACGCCCTCCCCAGGGTGGCGATCTTCGTGAGCCGCCAGCACCACTGCCTGGTGGATCTGCTCTGGCGCACCCGCGCCGGCGAGCTGCCGATGGCCGTGCCGCTGGTGATCTCCAACCATCCCGATCTGGAGCCGGTTGCCCGCGATTTCGGGGCCACCTGGGCCCACCTGCCCGTGGCGGCCGCCGCCAAGGCCGATGCCGAGCTGGAGCAGCTGCGGCTGCTGGCGGAGCACCGCATCGAGCTGGTGGTGCTCGCCAAGTACATGCAGGTGCTCAGCCCGGCCTTTCTGGAGCGCTTCGGCGGGGCGGGCAGCGGCGGTGCCAGCCCGCGGGTGATCAACATCCACCACTCCTTCCTGCCGGCCTTCCAGGGTGCCCAGCCCTACCACCGGGCCTGGGAGCGGGGCGTGAAACTGATCGGTGCCACCGCCCATTACGTGACCGAGGAGCTGGATGGCGGCCCGATCATCGAGCAGGCCACCGTGCACGTGAGCCACCGCGATGAGGTGGACGACCTGATCCGCAAGGGCCGCGACTGCGAGCGGCTGGCCCTGGCCCGGGCCGTGCGCCTGCATCTGCGCCGCCAGGTGATGGTGTATCGCGGCCGCACGGCGGTGTTCGACTGATGGTGCCGCCGCCGCTGCCCAGGCCGCTGCCTTCCCCGGCCCAGCCCCTGCTGCGCCGCCTCGATGGGGGTCGGCCCGGCGAAGCTCCGGCCCTGGGCTGGCGCTGCTTCCAGCTCGGCCTGCTCTTCCTCGGCAGCAGCGCCTTCATCGCCGGGCTGCTGCTGCTGGTGGCCCTGATCCAGGGCAGCCGCCACCGGCCCTCCCCCTGGCGTGATCCCGCCAACCTGTTCCTGCTGGCGGCGGCGCTGCTGATGGTGCTGGGCTGTTTCGGGGCGAGCAGCGGCTGGCTGGCCTGGGTGGGAATGGGCAACTGGCTGCCGTTCTTCTGGGCGTTCTGGGGCTTCCAGCCCTATCTGGCCACGCCCGCGGCCCGGCGGCGCATGGGCCTGTGGCTGCTGGCCGGCACCGTGCCGGTGGTGGTGACCGGGCTGGGCCAGCTCTTCCTGGGCTGGAGCGGCCCCTGGCAGATCCTCGGCGGACTGGTGATCTGGCATCTCAAGGCCGGCGGCAACCCGCCGGAGCGGCTGGCGGGGCTGTTCGACTACGCCAACATCACGGGCGCCTGGCTGGCCCTGGCCTGGCCCTTCGTCCTGGCGGCCCTGCTGCAGCCGGGGCTGCGCCGGCCGGTGCGGGCCCTGGCGCTGGCGCTCGCCGCGGCCGTGGCCGGCGCCCTGTTCCTCACCGACTCCCGCAATGCCTGGGGGGCCCTGCTGCTGGCTCTGCCCCTGGTGGTGGGGCCCCGGAGCTGGAGCTGGCTCCTGCCCCTGCTGGCCCTGGCCCTGGTGCCGGTGGCCCTGGCCACCCTCCCCGGGGTGCCGGCCGCCCTGCAGTCACCGGCCCGGGCCCTGGTGCCCCAGGCGATCTGGGGCCGTCTCAACGACTTCAACTCCCACGGCCAGCGGCCCCTGGCGATCACCCGGCTGAGCCAGTGGCAGGTGGCCGTGGGCCTGGTGGCGGAGCGGCCCTGGCTGGGCTGGGGGGCGGCGGCCTTCAGCGTGATCTATCCCCTGCGCACCGGCTTCTGGCATGGGCATCCCCACAACCTGCCGCTGGATCTGGCGATCAGCCACGGGCTGCCGGTGGCGGTGCTGCTGGTGGCTCTGGTGCTGGGGCTGCTGATCCGGGCGGCGCGCCTGGGGATGGCGGCGGGCCCCCTGTTCGAGCGGGCCTGGTGGGCCTCCGCCCTGGTGCTGGTGGTGCTGCATGCCACCGACATGCCCTTCTACGACAGCCGCATCAACGTGGCCGGCTGGGTGCTGCTGGCGGGGCTGCGGTGCTGTGGCCGTGGGGAAGCCCAACCGGGCTGAGCCGGTCCAGCCCCTCGGCCACCCGGCTCATCCCCCGCTCAGACGTAGGTGGTCCAGCTGTTGGTGGTTCCGAGGATGTACACGCGCGCAGCAGGGAGGAGATTCACCCCGTCCAGGCGGGCAATCAGCGGTGAGGGTGTCGATCTGGCGGCCGCCCAGCTTGGAGGCGCTGGTGCCACTCTGCGACACACCGGCCCGTCGGTCATTGCCGGCCTTTCCTGTGATCAGGTCGTTGCCCGTTGTGCCCCAGATCGTGAGATCGGTGGGCGGCGTGGGGATCGTGGGTTCACCCCCCAGGCCCAGGCGATCAGGGGCCGCGGCGATGTCGAGGCGACCGCCCGTCACCGTCCTGCCGCTCAGGAATGCGGTGGGGGCGGCGGAATCGAGCAGGGCCTGCCTGATCTGGGCCGAGCTGGTGGCAGGGCTGGCCGCGTTGAGCAGGGCCGCGGCTCCGGTGACAGGGGGGGGGTGGCCATGGAGGTGCCGTTGTAGCTGGCATAGCCACCAACCGGCACCGTGGAGAGAATCCCCGCACCCGGGGCACCGAGAGCAACCGAGGCGGCTCCGTAAAGCGCTGGTGCTGGCGCCGGCACCGGCGGAGCCCTCGGCACTGGCGGCCTGGCTGCCGGCGGGGAGGTCACTGTCAAGTGCCGCTGGTGGCCGTGCGGCCCACCTGGTGGTGCGGGACCGGGAGGAGGTGTCCAGCGCAGCCTGGGACAGGGTTTCCGTCCGGCTACGGACGGCTCAGCGCCTCGCGCCGGTGCGCGCTCAAGGTGCTCCTGGGCAGGGGACCCAGGAGGTGGTCCCAGGGCAGCACGCGCTGGTCGCTCCAGCCGGCGTGGATCAGCGCCTCCCAGCTGGGGGGCGGTGGCATCCGGCTCTCTCCGCAGGGGGGGACTGCCGCCCCAGCGGAGATTGCAGCGGCATCCCCCGAAACCAGGGCCCGGTAGCAGCGCTTCCAGCCCCCCAGGCTCTCGTGCGTGCCGCGCACGGCGGCAATCACCGGCGCCAGGCGCCGGTCGCTGCGGGAGAGCAGGGCCTGGATCAGGCTCCAGCCGTAGCTCTCGGGCCGCAGCTCGATCCCCCGGGGCTGCAGCCGTTTCGCCAGCAGCTTCAGCCGTTTCTCCGCTTCCGGCCTCACCCCCTCCCATTGAAAGGGTGTGTGGGCCTTGGGCACGAAGGTGCTCACTCCCAGGCTCAGCCGCAGGCCGGGGGTGGCCCGCTTCAGCTCGAGCAGCAGCTCGGCGGTGGCCTCCACGTCGGCGTCGTCTTCGGTGGGCAGCCCCACCATGGCGTAGAGCTTCAGCCCGCTGAGGCCGCCCTGCCGGGCATGGCGGGCAGCGGCCACGATCTCCTCGGTGGCGAGCTTCTTGTTCACCACCTCGCGCAGGCGTGCGCTGCCGCTCTCGATCGCGATCGTGAGCGAGCGGCAGCCCCGCTTGGCCAGGATCCTGCCCAGCTGGGGAGTCACCGTGGCGGCGCGCACCGAGCTGACGCTCACCCGGGTGCCCTCGAAGCGGTCGGCCTCCAGCCACTGCAGCAGCTCGGCGAACTGGGGGTGCTGGGTGACGGAGGCCCCCAGCAGGCCCAGGCGCCGGGTGGCCGCCAGGCCCTTCTCCACCGCGGGGATCAGACCGTCCTCCAGGGAAGGGGTGCGGAAGGGAAGGGTGAGATAGCTCGCCAGGCAGAAGCGGCACAGTTCGGGGCAGCTGCGCACCACCTCCACCATGTGGATCGAGGGCCAGGCCGCTTCCGGCGTGATCACCGTGGAGTGGCTGAGGGTGTTGCCGCGCCAGGTCTGCTTGGCGATGGTGGCCGGGATGCCCGCTTCGATGGGCTCCACCGCCAGCAGGTCCCCATCGGCGGCGTAGCGCGGTGCATAGAGCGCCGGCACGTACACGCCCGGCACCCGGGCCAGCCGCCGCAGCCGTTCGGCCCGCGGGGCCCCGCGGCACTCCTGCAGGGCTTCGATGAACGCTGGCAGCAGCAGCTCGCCATCACCCAGCAGCACCGCATCGAGGAAGGGCGCCAGCGGTTCGGGATTGGCCGTGAGCACCGGCCCGCCCCCGAACACGATCGGCGCGGCGTCGCCGCGCTCGCTGGCCCAGAGCGGGATGCGCTGCCGCTCCAGCAGATCGAGCAGCACCGGGCCGTCGAGTTCCCAGCTGAGCGAGATCCCGAACAGATCACAGTGGCGGTGCGGTGGATCACCCTGGTCGGTGAACAGGCGGCGCACATCCACATCCGAGCGCCGGGCCAGGGTGGCCCACACCACCTGGTAGCCGAGGCTGGTGATGCCCACGCTGTAGCTGTTGGGAAAGGCGAGCACCGCCCGCAGGGCGCCGGGCTTCGGCACGGCGGGCTCGAACAGCAGGGTTTCCTGGTTCAGGGGGTGTGGGCGTTGGCCTTCATCTTGAAGGGGCGGGGGCCTCCCCTGGAGCGTGTCGCCTCCCGTTCAACCGAAGCGCTGGTTGTCGAAGACGCCGAGGGAGGCAGCAGAGGCCTTTGGGCTCAAGTCCTCGCGTCCCTGATGCAGGGAGTGATCCTCGCGGGGCGGGGGGTCGCCGTTCTCCCCCACGACCTGCACTTCCAGCTCAGCACAGCTGCGGATTTGTTCGGACGGGCGTTCCATGGGCGGGCTCAGCCTGTGGCGAACCGAAGCCGGGGCCTGGTTTCAGGCTGGCGCCCTGGCGCTGCCAGGGGCAACCTTGGCTTCAACGTTGCCCACCTGCTGTGGGCCGGGAATGCCGTGGTGCAGATCCGCAGCCCGGTGATGCTGAACCCCACCCGCCCCCCAGGCCTGATCCAGTGCTGTGGCGAGGAACTGCAAGCCCGCCACCACACCCGGCGCACGGTTCGATGAGCAGTGGCTGCGGCGCTTGCTGGGATTCCACCGCGCCCGCCATCCCCGGGAGATGGGAAGCCCCGAGGTGAACGCCTTTCTCACCCATCTGGCTGTGGATCTCGAGGTGTGCCCCTCCACGCAGAACGAGGCGCTGTTCGCGTTGCTCTTTTTCTATCGAGAGTTGCGGGAGCACGATCTTGATCTGGAGGGGGTGATCCCAGCGCGGACGCGGCGCACCATGCTGCCTTCGCGCATCGGAGAGAAGCTCCAGATCCATCTGGAGCAGGTGCAAACCTGCATCGGCAGGATCGCAGTGATGGGTAGTGGGGAGGTGCGGGTTCCCCAGGCCCTGGCGGGACGGTGACTTTCAGGAAAGATGTCGCCGGTCGGCACCTATTTAGGCCGCCTGCAGAAAGAGTAACTCCTCCTCGGCTGTTGTGTCAGCGGTTCATTGATCCAGATAACGGCGGGTTGTTGCCAGCAGCGGATGGTCATTGACCAGCGCCTGGGATGGCGCTGGCGGGCCTGCTCATAGACCAGCGTGCGCTGGTGACAGATGGCCGGAGCCTGGCCGCTGTGCCGTTTCTGCGGCGTGACAAACCGGGTGGCGCTGTGGCGGTGTTCATTGACGTACCAGTCCACGAATGCCGCCGCCCACTGGCAGGCCTCCTCCTTTCCGGAAAAGGGCTGGCTCGGGTAGTCGGACCGGTATTTGGCGGTGCGGAACAGCGCCTCGGAGTAGGGGTTGTCGTTTGACACCCGGGGCCTGGAGAACGAGCGCAGAACCCCCCAGCTCCTCCAGCCGCACCTCCAGCGTGGCGGCACGCATGGCGGCGCCGTTGTCGGCGTGCAGGACCAGCCGGCGCTGGCGTTGCTTGCTGATCCGCTCCCGGAGGCAGGCTCTGCTGATCAGATCAGCGGCCACCTGGGCCTCCTCCCGCTCGGCGATGTCCCAGGCCACGATCTTGCCGCTCCAGACGTCCACCACCAGATAGAGGTAGAGCCACACGCCCCGCACGCTGGTGGGCAGGTAGGTGATGTCCCAGCTCCAGAGCTGGTTGGGGCCATCAGCACGCCGCCTGGGCACCGGGCGCGGTTGCTGCGGCGACCTGGCCCGTCCACGGTGCTGCACCTGCTGGTGGGCGTGGAGAACGCGGTAGAAGCTGCTTTCGGAGGCCAGGAACTCCCCCTGGTCGGCCAGGGCGGGCACGATCTGCGCCGGCGGCAGCGAGGCGTACTGCGGCTCGTTGCAGACCGCCAGGATCTGCTGCCGCTCCTGCTGGCTCAGGCGATGGGCCACATGGCGCACGCTCCCCTTGCGGCGGTCCCCACCGCCCCCATCACCCGCAAACTGACGCTGCCAGCGCTGCAGGGTGCGCAGGCTGATGGCCATGCGCTCCGCCAAACGCGTCGCTGTGGCCCCTGCGGCTACGGCGCCATCAAGAATCTCCAGTGCCCTCCGGCGATCAGCCGCGGAGGTCAGTCCTCCTCGGCCTCTCCCCAGAGGGCCTGCATCTTTTTTGTGACCAGCAGCAGCGCCGCCGCTTCCGCCAGGGTCTTCTCCTTCTTGCGCAGCTCCTTCTGGAGCCGCTTGATCTCCCGCTGGTCCTGGGCGCGGAGCTTCTCGAGCTCCCTCTGTTCTTTCAGGGTCAGCACCGGCTTCTCGTTGGCATCCTGCGATGCCTGCCGCCAACGCTCCACCTGCTCCGGGTAGAGGCCCCGCTCCCGGCAGTAGGCGCTGAGTTCGGTGGCGTTCAGACCGGCGCTCTCCAGCACCACCGTGAACTTGTCGGCAACGCTCCAACCCTCGGGGTCCTTCTGCGATGCCGGCACCACCTCGCCCCCCAGCCGCCAGCCCTTGGGCCAAACATAGAGAGAGCAGATGTGAATGCCAGTCTGCTCAGAAATCCTGGCCACGCTCTGCCGTGCAGGCGGACTCATCCGCTTCCTGATGTCAGCTTTGACAGCCTCGCTGTAACGACGCATTGCTCATCTCCTCAGGCCCCCGCGTGGACAAAAGCACAGGCGACATCTTTCCTGACGGCGGGGGGGAAAGGATCCCCATGCTCCGGTGGGGTGGGGCTGGAGTGGGTGTTTCCGCAACACCATCGCTGGCATAACCCCCACACGGGTGAGCAGAGCCGCCATCACCTGGATCCCACCCGGATTCAGAAAGCCGTGCGGCGGGCGGTGCTGGCCTCCGGAGTGTCACCCAGGCAACATGCCACACCATCCACCATTCCTTCGCCACCCACCTCCTGGAACGGGGCCAGCACATCCGCTTGATTCAAGAGCTCATGGGCCACAAAGACATCAGAACCACAATGATCTACACCCATGTGCTGAACCGAGGCCCCTGGCCGTGTCCAGCCCTGCCACCCTTTTGTACCATCGCCAACCCTTAAGGACGGATCCGCCGATGAATGCTGGTCTCGCTTTGGCCTGCATGAGTAGCATTGCCTGGCAGTGAACCTACGGGGTGCCGGCTTACTGGATCGCCCCTGTATACGGCTAGAGCTGCCCAAAAATGGGTATTATACGGATCCTCCCAATCGCTGTTATGTGATGAACCCGAGGAGTCAAACGCAAATGTCGTCCCTGTCACGACGAGAGCAACGCGCCCGGGAAAAGGCGCGACCGGAATTGAATCGTGAGCATCACGACATACTGGTCGGCCACCCATACGGAGCCCCAGCCTGCTGGCTTTTCTCGAAAGCCGAGGCATTGCCGGGCTTACGGCAGTGGAGTCATTCGCGGACATCATCTGCCTCGCGCAAGACACCAACCTTGATGCCGTCGAGGCACTAATCGCTGAATGGATGCAGGGCCAAGACTACGATGCCCCTAGGACGTGACCTCAATGCAACGAGATCCTGACCTAATTCGCGCTCTACTTCTGTTCTTCGAGAATCGCGTCGAGCACTCGCTCGTTGAGGTCCCTCGTATCGAGGGCTACGAAGACGAAACGATCCTCTACCATCTCGTACTCATGTACCAGGCAGGGTTTCTGGCTTGCGAACCCATAAGATCCAGCACCAGTGATCGCATCATCAAGGTCATACCGTTCGATCTAACCTGGGACGGGCACGAGTTTCTGGACAAGATCCGAAGTGAAACCGTGTGGCGTCGAATTCTGGGCACGATCAAGGGCAAAGGTGGATCTCTCGCATTTGCAGTCATTAACCGAATGGCAACTGATTTTGCTGTCCAGCAGGTAACCGGGAGCACATAACAACCCGATGCAATGGACTCGCGATGAAGCCCTGTGGCGTGGATAATCCTGTGGTCGCGAGCCATTGATCGGGACCGTTAGGCGTCATAACCTCCCCCGTCATTGCCAGTCGGCCGCTATGCAGTCCAGACTCGTCTACTCCACACTACCCTAGATTCCGATCGTGTCTCCGAACTCACAACCATCTAGCTTCTGGATCAACTGGCTACTCGTCGTCGCTGCAGGAGTCGTTGCCTTTGGACTCGCGCTTGTTCTGGCCCCTTCCGTTTCGAGGCAGGGTTTCTCACTACTTGTCTACGCCTCGTCCACTTACATCGACACCTTCGGCCATGAGAAAGTGAGGTACATTTCTTTGGCTCACGCAGTGATTGGCGGGGTCATGGTTGGCTGGGGAGTAGCGATCTTCTATGTCACGAAGTCGCTTCTTGCGCGGGGAGAACGTATCGCATGGAATCTTGTTGCCCTTTCAGTTGGTGCCTGGTTCATACCTGACACGCTATACTCTCTAATATCTGGCTACTGGCAAAACGCCGTACTGAACACAGTCTTCCTGGCTCTGTTTGCGCTACCGCTATGGGCCACTCGCGGCTTGGCACGCAATGACGCCTAACCATTCGCTCAAGCGGACGCGCAACGGCAGGCTGCACTGGCCCCTTGAAGAGCTTCTCTTGCCGCTGGACATTCTAATAGTCCTGTCTAGCAGGAAAGATTTCTGGGACCCGTTCAGGGGGCGGGATGGCTCACCGCGAACTTTGTTGCTGCTGAACCCTTGACGGCAGCTTGATTCCTGGTTGGATCTCAGGCAGAGACTGTCTGTGATGAGCACGCCTCCTGCCGGGATTCCAGAAGCGGATTGGCTGTCGTGGCCACC
>Ga0315900_10009152_pt1 | contig 12597 bp, 15 predicted proteins | sample LakEriMetagenome_FD_203521 | JGI IMG/M metagenome (GOLD analysis project Ga0315900, IMG submission 203521) | Freshwater fungal communities from buoy surface, Lake Erie, Ohio, United States - Buoy 12 MA114 | ecosystem: Environmental > Aquatic > Freshwater > Lake > Lake biofilm | place: USA: Lake...
ATTTACTTATAGTTTTTACATATTTATATATAAATAAAAATAATGAATATTCCTATTTGGCCAGGATCATCATCCTTCTTTCCAGGTTTAACTCCATTTGGATTTTATGATAACGATTATCAATTTCAAACTGAAGCTGATAAAGTAGCAAACTGGTGTGCTCGTAGATTAGGTTATCCATTAATGGAAATTGAATTACAAGACATTAATTTCTACACAGCTTTTGAAGAAGCAGTTACAGTTTATGGAAACGAAGTATATCAATGGAAAATACGTGAAAATTTCTTTTCAATGCAAGGAAATTCAACCGGTTCTTCTTTTAATAATCAAGTAATTACTCCTAATTTAGGTAGTACAGTACGTTTAGCTCAAACTTATGCTGTTGAAGCAGGATCAGGAGGTAATGTTACTCAATATACAGCTTCATTTGACATGATTCCCGGTGTTCAAGATTATGATTTAAAAGCAATTATGTCTAGTTCATATGGTATTACATCATCTATTGAAGTTAAAAAAATATTTTATGAACAAGCACCTGCTATTGTAAGATATTTTGATCCATATGCTGGTACAGGTACTGGTATTCAATCATTACTTGAAACATTTGGATTTGGTCAAATGTCTCCAGGTATTAATTTTTTATTAATGCCTATATATTTTGATGTTCAGAAAATTCAAGCAATTGAATTAAATGATCAAATAAGAAAATCCGCATATTCATTTGATTTAATAAACAATAAATTAAGAATATTTCCTATTCCTAACCATGATTCGAAAATGTTTTTTCATTATATATTAGTAGATGAAAGAAATAGTACAATTCCTCTTAGTGGTAGTGGTTTAGGTCCGGGTAAAATAACAGATGTTTCAAATGTTCCATATAATAATCCTGTATTTGGTCTTATTAATACAGTAGGTAGACAATGGATATACCAATATGCTTTGTCTATATGTAAAGAAATGTTAGCTTATATTAGAGGTAAATACAGTACAGTTCCTATTCCTGGAGCTGAAGTTACCTTAAATCAAGCTGATTTATTAACAGATGCCAGAACTGAAAAAGAAAAATTATTAGAAATTTTAAGGGCTACGTTAAGTGACGCCTCTCGTAAAACTCAATTAGAAAACCAAGCATTGGAAGCTGAAAATGTACAAAAAACATTAAACAACGTACCAATGGGAATTTATGTATTTTAAATATGATTAAACTAACAGACATATTAAATAAAAATTTATTACTTGAATCACTTGCTATATATGAAGTAGAAGTAATGATTAAAGTAGAAAGACAAGCAAATAAAGTAGATATATATAATGAAATTAGAGCTATTGAAGGAGTAGTTGTTGTTAAAGTAGAACAAAATACTTACCTAAATACTTTAATTACAGATCAAACTGAATATTCATTATTACATATGAAATATTTAGTATACACTGATCCAATTGATGCTATTAAAGAGATTAAAACTAGAGCAATATCTTCTGATAAAATATCTGGTTTATTAAAATTTATCCCTAGACTAAAAACTCTAGAAAAGAAAACTGTTTTATAATGAGTTTATTCGGAGCAAATAGAGATATAAGTTTATTTAGACACATAAATAGAGAGTTAATTAATGATATTATTGAGCAAAAAGTAGGATATTATAAAATAGTATTAGATCGCTCTATACCTAATATATATGGAGAATCATTAAAAAAAATATATAACGATCCTGTATTACTTAATTGTTTAATAGAAAGAGGAGACACCAATCCATTAACAAATGAGTTTGGTATGGACATTACTCGTAACATAAAATGCCGCTTTTTACGCGATGATCTCGCGGGTATTGATTTAAGCACCGAGCTCGGCCCAGACGCTAGAGGCTTCGCATATAACATAGTACCTGAAGTAGGAGATGTTGTATTATGGAATAACGATTATTATGAAGTTAATAATGTTAATGAAAACCAATTAATAGTAGGAAAAGATCCTGGTTATTCTTATTCAGATAATACAAATAATTTTGGTTCATCGTGGTCTATTATTGTAGAATGTTTTTACATAAGACCAGAAAAAGTAAATATTGCTCAAGTAAGATTATAATACTTATTAACATGATTAAATTATTAGACATAATAAAAGAAGTTGAAATTCCTGTAGTAGGAATAGGTGGTGAAAAAATAGCTGCTTTTAAACCTAAACAAGATGATGAAGCTTTTAAAAGAGGATATAAAAGTATAAAAACTTCTATAAATCCTGAAACAGGTACTTTTACACAAGAATTTGAAGCTCTTCCAAAGTTTGAGGAAATAAAAAAAAATATTCTTAAATATAGAAAAGAAATTCAAGTATTTAAACATTCAGCTAATGAAGATATAGCTAAAGTAGCTAAAGAAGCTAATAATCACTTATATAAAGCATCTCAATCTATATTAGCTTTAGATAAAATGTTAGAATTACAAAGAAAACAATAACAATGACTATACCTCTTAAACCCATACCTAAAAATGCAGCTGATATTAGTCAAGAACAAGTTATTCCTTATTTAGCAAATCAAGGAAAACCAGTTAGTGACACTGTATTTTCTAAAAATAGAGGTAAAGATTTTTCATTTGATAAAGACACTGTTAAAGATGTAAGTATAGGATTAGAAGACTTAGACTATGCTGTACTATATTATTTTGAAAATATTATAAAACCTTCAGTAATACAAAATGGACAACAATTAACAGTACCCGTAATATATGGATCTCCAGAACGCTGGAAATCCGTTCAAGCAGATGGATTTTATCGAGACGCTAGCGGTCGTTTAATGGTTCCTTTAATAATGTTCAAACGTGAAAACGTTGAAAAAAATAGAACCTTAGGAAATAAATTAGATGGTAATAAATCTCATCTATATCAAGTAATAGGCACAAGATATAATATACGTAATGCATATGATAGATTCTCAGTAATTAATAATAGAATCCCATCAGAACAATATTATATAAGTGCGGTACCAGACTATGTTACTTTAACATACAGCTGTATTATATTTACAGATTTTGTAGAACAAAATAATAAATTAGTAGAAGCAATTGAATTTGCTTCTGACTCATATTGGGGTGATCCTAATAGATGGAAATTTAAAGCTAGGATAGATAATTTTACTACAACAACATTGTTAGAAGAAGGTACTGATAGAGCTGCTAAAACTTCATTTAATATTACCTTAAACGGATATATAATTCCAGATACAGTAAATAAAGATTTAGCTGTAGCTCGTAGCAAATTTTATACTACATCCCAAGTAATTTTTGACGTAGAAGTAGTTTCTCAATTACCTAGTTAAAATTTAAAATCTAGTTTGGATATCTAAAGAAAAATTATATATTTATATATATAATAAAAAAATAAATGGAAAAAATATTTAATTTCGTAAAAACAATCTTAGGTTTTGTAAAAGAAACTAACATTAAAACTAAATCTACTATCTCTGAAGTACCCAAAATAGTAGAAACTTTTAACAAAATCGAAGAACTAATCATTGAAAAACCTGTTGTTGAAGAACCAATCATTGAAAAGCCATTTGAACCTCAAATAGTTGAAAAAACAAAAGCTAGTTCTAAAAAATCAAAGAAAAAATATTATATTAAAAAATAGTGATTAAATTATTAGAAATAGCAGAGGCATGGATAGAAGCTGAAAACCCAAGTCCTAAGAATAAAATAATAGCGGAATCTAGAGTACAAATATGCAATGCTTGCCCTAAAAAAACTTACTTAAAAATATTTGATACTTATGTTTGTGGAGTATGTAACTGCCCTATTAGTAAAAAAATATTTAGCCCAAAACCTGGACCTGAAGCATGCCCAGAACAAAAATGGAAACTTTAAAAAATAAATTATATGTCAGAAATTAAAAAATTAACGCAAGAAGAAATTAATCACATCAAAACCCTTCAATCAGACTATAATAAGGTCGTATTTGAACTAGGTTCAATTGAAAGTCAGTTAGTATTTATTAAAAAACAAACTGAAGTGTTATATGCTGAAAAAAGCAAAATAATAACTGAAATAGACAATATTAGTGAAAAAGAAAAAACATTAATAAATGGTCTACAAGAAAAGTACGGTGTAGGTAACATTAATATAGAAACAGGCGAAATATCTCCTTTTTAATTATGTTTTTGCGTTTTGTATAAAATGTTTAATATTTATTATTAGATTAATTCATTAATAAAAAATCAATTATTTAATATAAAATGGCAGAACAAATTATTTCACCTGGCGTATTCCAAATAGAATCTGACCAGAGTCTTTACACAACACAACCACCAGCATTAGGAGCTGCAATTGTTGGTCCTACAGTAATGGGTAGACCGTTTGTCCCTACATATGTAACTACATATTCTCAATACTTATCGTTATTTGGTGATACTTTTAAAAGTAGTAGTTATTATTATGAATACTTTACATCACAAGCAGCTAAAGAATATTTTCAAAATGGTGGTCAATCGTTACTAGTAACTAGAACTATTAGTGGATCAACAAATGCTAGTACTTACGCTACTGCAAATGTTACTAGTGGTAGTGTAACTTCATTTACTTTAGAAGCCTTATCGTGGGGTAACCAAATGAATAACACTTCTAGTTTAGTAAGTGGTGCTTTAGCAAGTGGATCTTCATTAAATGTACGTTATGAGGTAACCTCAGTAAATACTGGTAGCGGTACTTTTACTTTAATTATTCGTCGTGGTGACGATAACGATGCTCAGAAAAATATTTTAGAAACATGGGCTAATATGAGTTTAGATCCTCAATTACCTAATTATGTTGCTCGTGTAATTGGTGATTTAAAACCAGTTTATGTAGCAGCAACTGGTACCAGTGCAGCATATGTTAATTATATTGGAACTTATCCAAACATATCACAATATGTTCGTGTATCCTCAGTAACTACACCAAATGTAGATTCAATTGATAATAACGGAATTTATAAATCAACTCAATATAGTAGTAGTTTACCTATAGTAGGAAGTGGTTCATTCGGTGGTTCATTTAATGGTGGTGTAGCTGATACTACTGCTGCTAAATTAATGAATGAAAATATTACTACAACTAATATTCAGGGATTTGCACCTGCCGATTATAATTTAGCATTTAGTTTATTATCTAATGCCGATGAATACAGATTTAATATGCTGTTAGCTCCTGGTATTGGATTAGATAATTCAGCTGTATCTACTATGATAGCAACAGTAGAAGGACGTGGTGATGCAATCGCAATTACAGATACTGGTGTTTACGGAACTGCAATCGGAACTGCAACTCAAAATGCTTCAGGTCAATCAAGCAATTACGCTGCTACTTACTATCCTTGGGTTCAATTGTTTTCAAGTGGTTTAGGAAAAGTAATATGGTGCCCTCCATCAACAGTAATAGGTGGTGTATTATCATTTAACGATAGAGTAGGTGCTGAGTGGTTTGCACCAGCTGGTTTAAATAGAGGTGGTATTCCTTCAGTAGTTCGTCTTGAACGTAGATTACAACAAACAGATCGTGATGTTCTATATAGTGGAAATGTAAATCCACTTGCATCGTTCCCAGGAACCGGTACTTGTGTATGGGGCCAGAAAACACTACAACGTAAACCAACCTCTTTAGATCGTGTAAATGTAAGACGTTTATTAATTGCTTTAAAAGATTTTATAGGTGGTGTATCTCGTACTTTAGTATTTGAACAAAATACAACTGTAACACGTAATAGATTCTTATCACAAGTTAATCCATACTTAGAATCAGTAGTACAACGTCAAGGTTTGTATGCTTATAAAGTAGTAATGGATGATACCAATAATACAGCTGATGTAGTTGATAGAAACCAATTAGTAGGTCAAATTTATATTCAACCTACTAAAACAGCAGAATTTATTATTCTAAATTATAATATAACACCAACTGGCGCTACGTTCGGTGCATAACATAGTTTATAAGTTCCTGTAAGGAATATATTGAGATTGTCCTCCTACAATGTTTATCATCGTAGGAGGACATTTTTTGATAAAGTATAATATTTAATATAAAAACAAAAATACTTATAAAAATATATTTAGTTTTTTAAAATTATGTATATTTATACTTAGACAATAATTAACAAATAAACTAATTTAAATAAAATGCCAGTATTAAGCGCTAATGAGATAATGTTTACAGCTTTTGAACCAAAAGTTCAAAATCGCTTTATCATGTACATAGATGGTATTCCTGCATACCTAATTAAAAAAGCAGCTTCACCTTCTTTAGAAGCTGGTGAAATTGTTCTAGATCATATCAATGTTTACCGTAAAGTTAAAGGTAAAGTTAGATGGAATGATATGACACTTGAATTATATGATCCAATTACACCATCAGGTGCTCAAGCTGTAATGGAATGGGTTCGTCTATCACATGAATCTGTTACAGGCCGCGATGGTTATTCAGATTTTTATAAAAAAGACATTACTTTAGACGTATTAGGTCCTGTAGGTGATATTATTAGTGAATGGGTTGTTAAAGGAGCATACGTTAAATCAGCTAATTTTGGTGATTATGATTGGGCAAATGATCAAGCAATTAACTTATCAGTTACAGTTGCTATGGATTATTGCGTGCTTAACTTCTGATCTTTAATTAAGAAAATAGCGATCCAAATCGCGTCTTTTAACCCTCTCGTATATTTATATATGCAAGAGGGTTATTTTATGCTTAAAAAAGACAAACTAATACAAGAAAAATACAACGGTATTCATCCAACATGCCAATGTGGTTGTGGTGAACAAACACGTTATGAAGCTAAATTAAAAGATTTCTGTAAATGGAAAAGTGGACACCAATCCCGAGTTCCTGGTCACTTTGGTGATCCTAAAGCAAAAAAACGTGTACAAGCTATTATTAAAACACGTAAAGAAAAATTTGCTTCCGGTGAGTATGATTATATAAAACAAGCTATCAAAGGTAGGGATAACATTGAATTAGGAAAGAAAATATCCCAAGGATCTAAAGGCATATCTAAACCTAAACCAGATGGGTTTGGAATAGGACGCATACAATCTGAAGAAACTCGTAAAAAAATGAGTAATTCGGCTATACAACGCATAATAAAAACAGGTAAGGTTAAGCGATCTAATTTAGAATATAAATTTGAAGGTTTACTTGAATTATTAGAAATCCAACATATCCATTCATATTTTATAAAAGATATAAATAAAATATATGATTTTTATTTACCTAAATACAATATGCTAGTAGAAATAGATGGTGATTTTTGGCATTGTAATCCTAATACAAAATATGCATTACCTGAATGTAAAACTCAAGAAATAAATCTAACAAACGATCAATTTAAAACACAATGGGCGTTAGACAACGGTTATAAATTGATACGTTTTTGGGAAAATGACATAAATAATAATATATTAAAAGTAAAACAAGTTTTATTAGAAAACATAAAATCATAATATTTATCGACATAAAATTACTTTTCCCGAAGTATACAGAAAAAATTGGTTTGGCTTTTGCCAAACCTTTTTTTATCGTTATATTTATATTAAACAACAAGTTACAAAATGGAAAACAATGTTACAAAACCTAAATTCCCAACTGAAATAGTAGATTTACCTTCAAAAGGCCTGCTATATTCAAAGGAAAATCCATTATCAAGCGGTAAAATTGAAATGAAATATATGAGCGCACGTGAAGAAGATATTCTTACAAACGCAAATTATATTAAGCAAGGTACTGTTATTGATAAATTATTACAAGCATTAATCGTATCTCCTATCAGTTATGATGATTTATTAATTGGAGACAAAAACGCAATTTTAGTTGCTGCCCGTATTTTAGGATATGGTAAAGATTATCAATTTGTTTATAAAAACAAACAGGGATATGAAATAGAAACTACTGTTGATTTAACCACGTTAAACGACAAAGAAATTGACGAAACTTTATTTAAACCCGGTGTAAATGAATTTACTTTTAATTTACCTCATTCAGATAATACTATTACGTTTAAATTATTAACACACGGTGATGAAAAGAAAATTGAGGCTGAAATTAAAGGTTTACAAAAATTAAACCCAACAGCATCATATGATGTTACTACTCGTTTAAAATATATGATAGTATCAGTAAATGGTAATAGGGATGCTAAAACAGTAAGAGAATTTGTAGACAATTTTTTAACAGCAAGAGATGCTAGAGCACTACGTGAATATTATGTAAAAATCCAACCAGATATTGAAATGAAATACTATCCTGAGGATGAAAACTATGTAGGGGAGGGCATAGATATTCCTATTTCTCTTAACTTTTTTTGGCCTGACTCCGGAATATAGACCAATATTATTTGGTCAAATTCATGATATTTGTTTTTGGGGACAAGGAGGATATGATTGGACTACTATTTATGATATGCCTATTTGGTTAAGAAAATTTACATTTCTTAAATTAAAGGAACATTATGATAAACAAAATGAAGAAGCTGAAAAACAGCAAAACATGATGAATAATAAAAGTAAACAAGAAATAACCAAACCTAATATAACCCCTCAAAACACACCCCATTATACAGTTAAAGCGCCTAAAAAATAGGTGCTTTTTCTTTTTATATATTTATTACATATATGGCAACACCAGCAGACAAAGACAGTTTAGATAACATTAATAAGATTAATGAGTCCGCTAAAACATTAGCTAATACTTACAAACAGATTGAACAATCAACTGGAAGGTTAAATGCTGATCAAAAAGAAACATTAGATATAGCTAAATCATTAGTTAATGTTTCTTATGAAATTGGAAAATCTATTAATTTAAGAATAAGCGGTGAAGCTAAATCTAGAGATATAGCTAAACAAATAAAAGTATTAACTCAAAATCAATTAAATCAAAATGGAGAATTAAACAAATTAACAGATAATTCTGTTAAAGCAAATATAGCTAAACGAATTACTCAACAACAATTAGTAAGAGCTACTCAAGAACAAATAACTGCTGAAGAAAAATTAGGACAAAAAGCAAGCACAGTAGCAAATATTCAAAGTACCATAAGAAACTACGAAGCTGGTATAATACAAGCTAGACTTAATAATAATAATATATTAGCTAGAACTTTAAGTCATTTAAAAAATCAAGCTAGTCTTAACTTATCTACTGCTAAGCAAGCTGAAAGAGATGCTAAAGAAGATTTAAGAAATAAAGATAGAGCGTTAAGTTCTGCTACTAAGATATCAGAAGAAGCTAAAAAACAATCTAAAATAGCATATGATGCTAAAAAAGCATATGAGGCAGCAATAGATGCTCAAAAACAAGAATTAGAATTACTTAATAAAGCTAAGATTATTGCTCAAGGAAAAGAAGTATTAAATGTATTAGCAGAAAAATTTAATATAAAACAAATCAAAGATATGTTTACATTAGTAGGCATATTTAAGATGATATTAGATTCTGCTCTTAACTATAATAAAATATCTGTTGAAATAGGTAAAAACTTTGGATACGGTGCTGAACAAGCTAATAGAGTAGCATCTAATTTAAAAAGTGTTGCTCAAAGTTCTGATAACATAAATGTTACTCTAAAGAACGCAGCTGAAGCAATGAATCAGTTAAATACTCAAACTGGATTTGTAGCAGAATATTCAGCTAAAACTTTAGAAACTCAAATTATGTTAACCAAACAATTTGGATTAACAGCAGATGAGGCAGCGGGAGTTTATAAATTATCTGTTTTAACAGGAAAATCCTCAGAACAAGTAAATAAAGCAATGGTGGGTGCTTTTGTAGCATCTAGAAATCAACTTAAAGTTGGATTACCATTTAAGGCAACTATAGCTGAAGCCGCTAAAGTATCAGGCCAATTAGCCGCTAATTTAAAAAACAATCCTGAATTATTAGTACAGGCGGTATCTCAAGCTAAAGCATTAGGTACAACATTAGAACAAACTAAAAGACAAGGTGAATCATTATTAGATTTTGAATCATCTATAGAAAGTGAATTAAAAGCCGAATTATTAACAGGCCAAGCAATAAATTTAGAAAGAGCTAGATCAGCAGCATTAATGGGTGATCAAGTTACAGTAATGAAAGAACTTACAGATCAAGGTATGACTCTTGAAAAGTTCCAAAACATGAATGTATTAGCTCAAAAGTCATTTGCTGCTGCTATTGGATTGAGTTCAGATGAATTAGCTAATCAACTTACAAAACAAAAATTAGCAGTTGAAAGTGGTAAATCATTAGCTCAACTTACTGAAGAAGAAGCATTAGAAGCTGAAAAAAGACAGAATATACAAGATAAATTTAATGCCGCTGTTGAAAAATTACAAGATTTAATTGGTAATCTAGTAGCAGGACCTTTTGGAAAACTATTAGAAGTAATTACTTCTATATTATCGAATACAACTGCTCTTTGGACAATTTTAGGAGGTTTAGGAGGATATATGGTAGCATCTATTCTACCTGCTTTTAGTAAATTAGGAGTAATGATGAGATTTATTCGAATGCAAGGTATAGGAGCCGCTATAGTGTCCGTTATTAAAGGAGCATGGGAATCATTAGGTGGGTTACCTGTAGTAGGACCTATATTAGCAGGAGCCGCTATTGCTGGTGGTATAGCATTAGTAAATTCTTATAAGGCCGATGATTTAATGTCTGAACCCGGATATGGTAAACGTACATTAACTACTGAAGAAGGACAATTTAAATTAAACGATAGAGATACATTAATAGCTGGTACGGATTTAGGTGGAGGAATAAAACCACAACAACAACCAATGCAAGACAATTCAGGAATGATAGCCGCCATTAATAGTTTACACCAAACATTATCACAGAAAAATTTCTCTCCAGTATTAAAAGCAGATAGTACAATATTAGCAACAACAACAGCTCAAGGTTCTTATAATCTAGCTTAATACTCTAATATTTATATTAAACAATTAATTATTTTACAATTATGGCAGTAGTAGACCAATACAAAGCAAGTACACTTGGATTATTAGTTAGACACAATGTTGAACCACAAAGAGATATGACAGCTAAAAATTCTTTTTGGGGATATAGAGACCCATCATCTAACGTAGATCCAGCACTAAGTCAATTACATGGAGAAGGATTTGCAAATCCATACCAATTAGGTTATTCAGTAGATGGAACTCCCAATGTTAGAGTAGAATCATTTGGTGATATCTCAGCAGGTAGTACAGTATCTGTTAAAAGACCATCTCTTATAGATGAATTAGATAAAGATGCTCCTAACAATACTCAAATAGGATCCCCCGTTCCAAATGGCGGATCTGTAGTATCTAAAATATATAAATCTCCTACAGGACAAAGATATAAAGATTTAGGACCTATAGATGGTAGGTATTAATTATAGTAGGAATATCCTAAATACTATTACTTTTAATTAAACATAAATGGCTTTAAGAGACCTAGTTAATGATACTACCTTAAAATCACTTAAATATGGCTTTGACCAATTAGGTGGTGGTGATAGTGGACAACCTTATATAACAACAGATATTAGTGATCCTAATTTAACTAATCTAAATTTAGCTAGAGGAGGATTAGGAAGTATATTGCGAGAAGCAGGTATATCTCCTATTATAACAATCAATAATAAAATAGGTAAAGACGATGGTTTTGTAAGAGGTGGTTTTTTAGGAGCAGCTAATGCTGGTATAGTAGATACTGTTCGTATAGGTAGTTGGATTATAAATAATCCTTTATGGATCGCTAAACAAGTAGGTCTACAATTATCTAATCCTAAATTAGAAGTTAGAAAAGGAACATTAGGAGCTATTACTTCTCTACTAACAGGTAATATAGGTCCGCTTACTGGTGGTTTATTACAACCCACCAGAATATATAATTTAGGAATTAATACATTAGCTCAAATTCCCTTTAATGCTTTTGGTGGTCATTTTATTAGACATGGCTTAACACCAATAATGGCGGATAGTGACAAGTATGAATCTATAGTAACAGACAATAATAAAGCAAATAAAAATCGATTAGTAGGATTAAAATCTAATTATTCATTTAATTCATCTAAAGAACAAACATTAGTAGAATCAGATATAGATAGATATATTACTGGCCCTGAATCAGCATATGGTATAGGACAAACAGTTATTAGACGATTTGTTCCTAAAAGCACAACTACACAGGAATTCTTAGAAATTGCTAAATTTACTAATCAATCCAATACAAGAGATTGGGAGAAAGCTAATATTTCTATTAATGGTCTTCTTGGCTTATCTAAAACCATAGGCACATCAGTTATACCTGAATATTCTAGTACTCCTCTATCTAATAGGGACCAAACAGCAATTAACTATAATGGTGCTTCTCCTATGGCTAGGAAATATGCTGATTTATTTAAAGCAACACAAGCCGTTACTAATATCGTACAAAGTATCCCATTTTCAGATTCAATAAATTATACATCTCAAGGTCCATCTAATTCACCGTTTGGTGAAGGTAGAAAAGATTTTAAAACAATACAAAATATTGGATTAAATAGAAATAGAAAAGCAGAAAGTGGAGATTATAAGTACTACGGTGATAAAAAAGTTAGTGATGATG
>Ga0315900_10009154_pt1 | contig 12593 bp, 8 predicted proteins | sample LakEriMetagenome_FD_203521 | JGI IMG/M metagenome (GOLD analysis project Ga0315900, IMG submission 203521) | Freshwater fungal communities from buoy surface, Lake Erie, Ohio, United States - Buoy 12 MA114 | ecosystem: Environmental > Aquatic > Freshwater > Lake > Lake biofilm | place: USA: Lake...
GGTTGCAGCTATGCATTACCGTTGAATACTATCGATATTATTTCATACGCAGCATCCTTTGAAGCAGATAAATATTATTTGTGTCAAAATGGTACCGTTCAGTTCACCAGCGTGGTAATATCATCAGTTCCTGTAGTATCATATAGCTGGAATTTTGATGACCCCGCCAGTGGAAATCTGAACACATCCACATCACCCAATCCTTCTCATACATTTAGTAATGTAGGTACATATATTATTCAATTAACGGTAATCAACCAGTATAACTGTACATTTACATTTTCAGATACGGTATTTGTAACCGAGTCGCCTGTTGTTTCTATTGTAGCCCCTTCCGGCGTATGTCCCGGAGTAACCATTGGATTTAATACTACGATCAATTCAATAGCACCTATAACCAATTATGCCTGGAATTTCGGAGCATCAGGAGCAGGAAATACATCTAGTTTACCAACGCCAAACTTTACCTATGTAAACAGTGGTAATTACGCTGTGTCGCTTATGATTACAGCGAGCAGTGGTTGTACGGCTTCAGCGAGTCAACCAATTACCGTATATCAAAATCCTGTTGCCAATGCCGGTCCCGACAAAGCAATCTGTTTTGGAGGCAGTTCGCCAATAAACGGAACAGGAGGAACATCGTATATATGGTCCCCGTCACTCGGACTTAATAATGCATCCATAGCTAATGTCATCGCCAATCCAACAATTACTACAACATACAATCTTACAGTTACCAATGCCAATGGATGTACTGCGGCAGATCATATGATTTTAACGGTTAATGTATTACCGGTAATTGATGCGGGTGAGGATAATATCATCTGCCCCGGTGTTCCAACAAGTTTATTGGCATCGGGAGCAAGCACATACCAATGGTCACCACTGGTTGCATTAAATAATTCAAACATTGCGAATCCAACGGCCAATCCAACAATAACAACCACATATGTGGTCGTTGGTACTAGTACCTCCGGTTGCACCGGTACCGACACGCTGGTGGTTAACGTATATCCGGCGGCACAAGCTAATGCCGGTGATGATAAGAGTATATGCTATGGAAAAGAAACTCAGCTGAGCGCTTCAGGTGGCGATTTATATCTTTGGTCTCCGGCAATATCGTTAAGTAATCCTAATGGGCAGAATACTTCGGCATCGCCTCAAATTACCACAGTATATACCGTAACCATAACAGATGCCAACGGCTGTTTAGCATCGGATCAGGTAGTTGTTAATGTTATGCCTTTACCAATAGTAGATGCAGGATCAGATAAATCAATTTGTAAAGGAGATTCAACAAACTTAATAGCCAGCGGAGCGGTAGCATACCTGTGGCAACCTAACAATACTCTAACGAATAGTAATTCGGCAAATCCACTTGCCATACCATCAGAGACAAATATTTATTATGTAACCGGTACAGATAACAACGGATGTTCAGCAAATGATTCTGTAATCGTTACCGTTATCCAGCCCTTTACGATGGACGTTGGTCAGGGTGCACAGGTTTGCAGTGGATCACAGGTGCAGTTAACTGCAGAAGGTGCGCTGATTTATCAATGGTCTCCGGTGAATGGACTCGATAATCCATTTTCGCCTAATCCAATGGCATCACCTACAGGTACAACAGTTTATACCGTTACAGGCTCTGATGGGATTTGTTTTCAGGATGTACAGCAGGTTACCGTTATTGTAAACGAACTACCAACTGCTGAAGCAGGGGAAAATGTAATTATTGTTGCCGGAGAAATGGTAACACTAAACGGACAGGGTAGCGGGAATACCTATACCTGGTCACCATCCAATGGATTAAGCTGTGCCGATTGCCCTAATCCTCAAGCCACGCCGCTTCAGACTACAACATATGTGTTGACCGTTATCAATGAGTTTGGTTGTCAGCAATCAGACTCTGTAATAATTCGTGTTGGATGTAATGATGATGTGGTCTTTATACCGAATGCCTTTAGTCCGAATGAAGATGGACTAAATGAATTATTCTATGTGCGAAGCAATGGTATTCGTGAAGTAGAGTATATCAGAGTATTTGATCGCTGGGGAAAACTCTTGTTTGAAACTAATAGTCTCGCAAACGGATGGGACGGCAAATTCAATGGCAAGCCGGTAAATCCGGGTGTCTATGTATACACCCTTAAAGCGACCTGCTCAAACGGACAACCTATTCTCATGCAGGGAAATGTAACTGTAGTAAAATAACATCAATGATATACTAACCATGAAAAACTATTTAAAACTAATTTCAATCATCCTGATTTCATTTCTATATGGATTCAATATAGATCTGAAAGCGCAGGACATTCATTTCTCTCAATTCTACACACAACCCTGGATGTTAAATCCGGCTAAAACCGGATTTTTTAATAGCGATTATCGGATCGGGTTAGCCTATCGTTCCCAGTGGCGATCGGTTACCGTACCGTTTGTGACGTTCGCAGGATCAGCAGAAATGAATAGGGAGATGAAAGGTGCGAGTAAAGATCTGCTTGGTATTGGTGTACATGCATTTACCGATCGGGCAGGCGATGCCAATTTTACCAATAATAACATAGGGTTGAATTTAGCCTACACCTTTGGTCTCGATCGATATCATACCAACTTTATTGGTTTCGGTGCCAACCTGAACGTGTTAAATTCATTCTTCGATTTATCAAGAATGCGCTTCGATAATGAATATACCGGCGGTGCTCTTAATGAACGTTTTGCTACAACTAATTTTGCAACATTCGACTTCGGTATGGGTGCCGATTACAATTTCATACCTAATGACCGGTTTAACCTCAGCATAGGGCAGGCCGTTCATCATTTAAATAATCCAAGTTTAACGTTTACCAATTACGATGGGGCTGTACTGGCTCGAAAATATGTGAGTACATTCTCAGCAACCTACACGATCAACTCAAAATTTCAATTATTTCCCAGGGCATATGTTGCCTTTCAGGGACCACATCAGGAAATTAACACCGGTTCATTTCTTAGAATAAAGTTGGATAAAGACAGAAAAGACAAACACGCCTTTTATATGGGTGGATGGTATCGTTGGGGTGATGCCGCCATCGCTGTTGCCCGATTTGATTTTCAGGATGTTTCTATAGGTTTAAGTTATGATATCAATACATCGAAATTAGTATCCGAAACAGAGGGAAGAGGTGGTGCTGAAATTACACTCTCATACCTCGGAAAAAAGTCCGGGCGAGGCCATAAACGGATTAAATGTCCAAAAATGTAGGTGTGTTTTTTTGTAATAATAAGAATCAGTTTGTATTAAATCATTGATTATCAGTTTCATTAGATTAAACAGGTATTTTTATTTCATACTTAACACCTAATATACCTATAAATAGGTAACTATTAATAAAGAGTGGCGTAATGAATGTCGGCAAATGTTCATTATGCTCAGATACATACTCATTTTTTTAATACTCTGTATAACAGGATATGCCTCTAAGGCTCAGCTGAATGCAGATTTCACCATTCAAAATCAATTAGCTACCTATTGCCATCCGGAGGATTTAACCTTTGTGAGCACAACTACCGGCGGAACACCACCATACTCCTATGATTGGAATTTTGGTGTTGCTCCGGGCACGCAGGCAAATACGCAAACTGCCTATTACTTATATTTTAATTGTGGGAATTATACGGTCACACTCAACGTAACCGATGCGGCTGGACAGACCAGTACAAAAACGCAAACAGTAATTATTAATTGCTCTCCATTTGGGCAATTCGGTATGAATGACACGGTTGTCTGTGTTGGACAAAAGGTAGGTTTTAAAGATTTTTCGTTTACATACTATCAGGCTTGCACATACAGCTGGAATTTTGATGATCCACTTAGTGGTATATCCAACGAATCAACAGCTCAGGATCCTTACCACGAGTTTTACATACCCGGATCGTATGAGGTCATGATGGTTGTAACCAGCCCTGCAGGTTGTCCGGATACAGTATATAATACGGTAACGGTATTGCCTACGCCATCTGTTACGGTAGATACTAATATCACGATTTGTCCCGGTACCACTGCTGTGCTAAATGCAAGCGGTGCTACCCAATATCAATGGGAGCCATCAATCGGATTAAGTAATACATTTTTAGCCACAACATTAGCATCTCCAACGGTAACAACAACCTACACGGTAACTACCGGTTCATTAGGCGGTTGTCAGGCTATGGACAGCATCGTAGTTACAGTAAGTCTGACAGGCACTGCAGATGCAGGAGATAATAAAATGATCTGTACGGGGGGTGATGTAGAACTTGAAGCCAGTGGTATGACCAGTTGTACCTGGTCACCGGCAATCGGTTTAAATACCACAACGGGATTCAATGTTATGGCTAATCCACTCTCCACTACGGTATACTTTGCCAGTGGACCTGATCTTAATGGTTGTCAAATAACGGATTCCGTAGTGGTTTATATCTTACCATTACCAACTGCCAATGCCGGCGATGATCTTACCATCTGCGACGGTGAGAAAGCGGAGTTGTATGGTTCCGGTGGAAATAGTTTTAGCTGGGAACCGGCTTTGGAAATTGAAAATAATACGAGTTATCATGGAACAGCATCACCATCGGTTAACGCAACATATACTTTAACTGTTAGTAACGGAGGAACCTGCATTTCAACCGATACGGTGGTGGTAACCGTACTGTCCAAACCGGTCATAAATGTAATAGCCAATCCTTTTGTTTGCCCCGGATCATCGGTACAGTTACAGGCAAATGGCGCTGTGAGCTATCAATGGCAAGCTGATCCCACATTAAGTCAATCAGCCATTTCAAATCCTATTGCATCACCGGTCGCTCAAACAACCTATGTGGTTACCGGATTTGGAAATAATGGCTGTAAGGATACCGCACAGATAATCATATACCAGAAACCACCGGTTGAACTAACGGCAATGCCCGGCGGATCGGTATGTCCGGGAAGTGATATTCAGCTATTTGCCGAAGGAGCAACATCTTATGAATGGTACCCATCAACAGGATTAGATAATCCATTTATTCCGACTCCCATAGCATCTCCGCCATACAGCATTACTTATAAAGTAAAGGGTAGCGATGGTTGTACAAGCGATTCTACCTACGTGCAGGTTACCATTATCGACGACCCCGGTGTTAAGGCCGCAGACGATCAGCAAACGTTTGCCAATAATCCGGTATCGATTAGTGCCGAGGGAACCGGAAGTTTTACTTGGTCACCACCCCAATATGTAGATTGTTCTACCTGTCAGAATACGACTGCAACCGTTAATGAAACCACCACATTCATTGTAACAAACTATAACGATGCAGGATGTAAAACAGAAGATACCCTGGTGGTTTATGTTGGATGCAATGCCGATCTGATTTTTATTCCGAATGCCTTTACTCCAAACGGAGATGGGAAGAACGAGCGATTCTACATAAGAACCCAAGGACTCAGGCAACTGAATTATTTCAAAATTTACTCCAGAACCGGTCAGTGTGTGTTTGAAACAAATACAGTATCAGACGGATGGGATGGTTCTTACAACGGCTACAAATTACCTCCCGGAGTGTTCTCCTACTTTGTTGAGGTCATCTGTTCCGATAATCAAAAAATTGTGCTTACAGGCAATGTCACTTTAATACGTTGATAAATCAATAACAAGAAGAATAAACATTAAACGAACTTAAACACGGGTATATGAAAAGAAAATATACACTCCTCACACTGATCCTTTTGACAATGTTCATTAGAGCAAAGTCTCAGGATATTCACTTCTCACAGTTTTATGCATCGCCACTGATGCAGAATCCGGCTTTCACGGGTTTCTTTGATGGTGATTATCGCATGACGGCGATTGCAAGAAGTCAATGGCGCAGTGTAACGGTGCCCTACACAACGGTAGGGGGATCCATAGATCTGAGTTTCCGATCCGGCTTATCTAAAAAGGATATGTATGGGGTAGGGGCTGTTATTCTCTCCGACCGTGCCGGTGATTCGAGATTTACCACTACACGGGTAGATATTACTACGGCATACAGTAAGGTTTTAGATCGTTTCCAGCATCACTATCTGAGTACCGGTATCGATGCGGCCTATACTGCAGCTTATATCGACTATTCCCGACTAACCTTTGATGAAAACTTTGAAGGAGGCATCACCACCGAAAACTTTGGTTTGAATACCACCCGATATATCGATGCCTCAGCTGGTATACAATACACTTACCTGGCTAATAAAAATGATAATCTCACATTTGGTGGTGCGGTGTACCATATCAATCAGCCCAATCAAACCTTTATGAATGACCGTACGTCAATTGTATATCGTAGATATGTTTTAAATGCAAGTGCTACCTATGGCATCGCCGATCGTATAAATCTATTTCCTAAGATCAATTACATGGTACAGGGGCCTAACAGCGAGTTTAACTTCGGACTATTCGGGCGTTATGATTTTTCTAACAGCAGTAAAAAGGTATACGGTGTATACCTAGGTGTGCTAAATAGAATGAATGATGCGTTTATCGTTGTGAACCGTTATGATCTGAATGATGTGACCGTTACATTCAGTTATGATTTTAACTACAGCACCTTATCAAGGGTGAGCCGTGGATTAGGCGGGCCTGAACTGAGTATACAGTATATCGGACGTTTTAATAAGAAAACCAATAAGAAGGTTTATTGTCCGGTATTTTAACGAACATCTTCCAGGCGGCCATCCCGATATTGTAAAATATTTACATAGGTGTTTTCCAGATAATCAGCAGTGGTTGAAGTACTGTTAGCATTGGATTTATATCTGGGTTTAATGATGATCTGTTTACATAATGCATCCTTAGGTGTACGGTTCAAATTCCAATCAGAGTCATCGGCTAGATTCGAAATAAAGTAGAATGTGTCGTTATAGCCATCCATGCTAAATTCATTTAATGCTAATGCGTATTTGTTAATAAACGCTTTGTTCAGGTGGTTGAAGTATGCTGTGTTTTTATCCAAATCAGCAAAATGACTTATAATACAACGCAATTTAGAGAGTTGACTCCCTTTAAGCGTTTGTGATTCTCGCCATTGGGGCATACCAACAAGCACAATTTGATATTGAGTACTCATGGTTTCAAGCCGGGCAGTTAACTTGCTTATAAATGTCTCATTTGTAGATGAAATGAAAATGATATTGGTCGAACCCGGCACCAGGTATAACTCTATTTTATCCTGACTGATACTGGAACTATCAGATAATTTATATATGCTCGGTTTGGAGTTCGTTTGTTTCAGAGCATTTTCGAATAATGCATGGTAATTCTTATCCTGCTGCGACTCAGATAACAGTATGATTACTCTGGATGGCTTGTATATCGAATCAATATAATCGGTTAATGCCTTACAGTGTGTCGCCAATGTGGGTTTTGAGAGGATGTATTCCGGCGATTTATTTACGAAAGAGGTTGAGGTCACATAAGGCGACACAACCGGGATATGGAATCGCTGACTAAATCGGTTGGCCACTCGTAACTCATCCATAAAAAATGGACCAATGATGATATCGGTGTTTAACATTTCTGCATTGTTAAAAAGTAATTCGTGAACTACATTGGAATCGCTTTTTGTATCATAAATCCTGGTGATGATGGTTAAACCACTATTCGATAAACTATCCAGGGCGAGCATAGCACCCTTGTAATAGTTCAGGGCCATCTGTGTATTGTTTGACAAGGTGCCGATAATATTCCCAAGCGTGTCATATTTAATGGATTCTGTATTAAACGGCAACAGAAAAGCAACCCGAATCGGTTTTTCGGCGGCTGTTGTTTGTCCGACGCCTAATAGTATAATAGCACAAGCTATAGCTACAAAGCAGTTTATAACATAACCATTATGTTTATTCCCATTCAATAGTTGCCGGAGGTTTAGAGCTGATATCATATACAACGCGATTTATGCCTTTTACTTTATTAATAATTTCATTAGAAATTTTAGCAAGAAGCGGGTAGGGCAGATGACACCAGTCGGCAGTCATACCGTCAACAGACTCAACAGCTCTAAGGGCAACAACCTGTTCGTAGGTTCGTTCATCTCCCATTACGCCAACACTATGCACGGGTAATAACATTACGCCGGCCTGCCACACCTTATCATACCAGCCTTCCGATTTCAGGAGCGAAATAAAAATGGCATCGGCCTCCTGCAGGATATGAACTTTTTCTTTGGTAACGTCACTCAATATTCTAATTGCTAAACCGGGTCCCGGGAACGGATGACGTGTTAATATAGCAAGATCTATATCTAATGCCTTGCCTACAGAACGAACTTCGTCTTTAAATAACAACCTCAAAGGTTCCAGAACCTTTAGTTTCATAGTTTCAGGTAACCCACCAACGTTATGATGTGATTTAATAGTTACTGATGGACCATGAACAGAAACGGACTCAATGACATCCGGGTAAATCGTGCCTTGCCCCAGCCACTTCACATCCTGAATCCGGTGCGCCTCGGCATCAAATAGTTCGATGAACAAGCGCCCGATGATTTTTCGTTTTTTTTCCGGGTCGTTTACCCCGGCCAGCTCGCTGTAGAACGTATGTTTGGCATCTACACCTTTTATGTTTAAACCCATATGCCGGTAACTATCGAGTACTTGCTCGTATTCATTTTTACGGAGTAAGCCGTTATCAACGAAGATGCAGTATAGATTCTTGCCGATGGCACGGTGTATTAATATAGCCGCCACTGTGCTATCAACACCACCCGATAAGGCCATAACCACCTTGTCGTTGCCTACAGTTTTTTTAATTTGTCTGATGGATTCATCAATATATGCTTTTGCCGTCCAGGATTGAGTGCAACCACATATGGTCACACAAAAATTGTATAGGAGCTCTTTCCCAAAAAGACTGTGCGTTACTTCAGGGTGAAACTGTAGTCCGTAAACCGGCTTGGCAAAGTAATCCGCCTTGCCTCGCATTGCCGCAACAGGGATAGAATCTGTTGATGCAAGTATTTCAAAACTTTCGGGTATAGAACTGATGGCATCGCCATGCGACATCCATACCTGCGTTTCGGGTGAAATGCCGGTAAGTAATGCATCCTCATTCAAGCATTGAATCATAGCACGCCCATACTCCCTGTGCGTAGACCGCACAACCTGACCTCCCAAAGAATAAGCCATAAGCTGGGCTCCGTAGCAAATTCCCAAAACCGGCTTTTTATTCAGGATAGCTTTCAGATCGATATTTGGATGTTTATCGTCATATACCGATGCCGGACTACCGGAAAGAATAATTCCTGCGATATGTTCATCTATTGGCGGCAATTTATGATATGGAACAATTTCGCAATAGATGTTTAGCTCACGCACTCTGCGGGCTATCAATTGCGTGTATTGCGAACCAAAATCAAGAATTAAGATGGTTTGTTGCATGCGCGGCTAATTTAACAATTATTGATGGCTCACAATCATATCCAACTCTTCGGTTTGTGCGTATTACTTTTGTCTCCAATGAATAAAGAAACGAGTAAAAAGCGTGTGGCTATTTTGGGTTCAACCGGTTCTATCGGCACGCAAGCCCTTGAGGTAATTGCGGCTAACCCGGATATGTTTGAGGTGGAGTTACTTACTGCCAACGGCAATTTCGAGTTGCTGGCCGAACAGGCCGCTCTTTTTCAACCGAACGCAGTTGTGATTAATGATAAGTCTAAACATGAAAAATTAAAACACGCCCTATCGCATTTGCCAATTAAGGTTTGGTGCGGTGCTGAGGCAACCTTATCGGAAGTACAGCGTGAGTCTATTGATGTTGTATTAACCGCTATGGTTGGTTTTTCAGGATTACTGCCTACGATTACTGCCATCAAATCCGGAAAACACATTGCTCTGGCAAATAAGGAAACATTGGTTGTTGCCGGAGAGTTAATTACTGATTTATCGCGCAACCATCAAACGTCGATTATACCCGTTGACTCCGAACACTCCGCTATTTTTCAATGCCTCGTTGGGGAGTGGCACAACCCTATAGAAAAAATTATACTCACGGCCTCGGGTGGTCCGTTCAGAGGAAAAAAAGCAACCGAACTTGCCGCAATTAAAAAGGAACAGGCGCTAAAGCATCCCAACTGGACCATGGGACGAAAAATTACGATTGATTCCGCAACACTCATGAACAAAGGTCTTGAAGTTATTGAGGCAAAGTGGTTGTTTAATCTAAAGGCCGATCAGATTGAGGTAATCGTTCATCCGCAATCGATTATTCACTCCCTGGTTCAATTCACCGATGGATCGATGAAAGCACAGTTAGGTTTGCCGGATATGAAACTACCTATCCAGTATGCGCTGTCTTATCCTCAGCGTATTGTCAATCATTTCCCTCGCTTTGATTTTTCGTTATACCCAACCTTAACTTTCGAAAAACCGGATACGGATACTTTCACTTGTCTGCAACTGGCTTATGAGGCTTTGAAAAAAGGAGGTAACCTGCCTTGTGTACTTAATGCGGCAAACGAGATTGCAGTGGATCGCTTTCTGAACGATGATATCGGGTTCAACCAAATTCCGGTGCTCATTGAAGCCGTGCTTCATCAGGTAGAGTTTATTTCGGTTTGTTCGCTTGATGATTATATTCAGTCCGATCTATCAGCTCGTCAGCAGGCTTTATCCTGGAAACAAAACACCTCTGTTTCAATTAACTGATTTGAACTGTCTCTTTTTTCGTTTTTTTGTTCTGCATAATCAATCGTTTAAACTCATAACATGGATATTTTAATCAGGGCCGGACAGTTATTTTTAAGTTTAGCCATTTTAGTTACCCTACACGAACTTGGCCATTACCTTGCCGCGCGCATGTTTAAAACCCGGGTAGAGAAATTCTACCTTTTTTTTGATCCCTGGTTTTCCATATTTAAAAAGAAAATTGGTGATACGGAGTATGGAATAGGCTGGCTGCCGCTTGGCGGATATGTTAAAATAGCCGGCATGATCGATGAGAGTCTGGATAAAGAACAATTAAAACAGGAACCTCAATCCTGGGAGTTTAGGGCTAAGCCGGCCTGGCAACGATTAATCATAATGCTGGGAGGCATTATGGTTAATCTCATTTTGGGTTGGCTGATATACTCCATGCTATTGCTGGCCCACGGGGAGGAATATATCCCTGTTGCCAATGCCAAATATGGAATTCAGGTTGACTCGCTTGCCTACGAAATCGGATTCAGAAACGGCGATCAAATCATTTCGGCCGGAGAAATGCCGGTGGTCAAACTAAACGACGTTGCAATAAATATTCTTATTCACGATGCCCGCGATATTAAGGTATTACGCAATCAGCAAGAGGTGCTTATTCATGTGGAGGACTCGATGATAAAAAAAATACTGGCCACTCAAAGTCTGGGATTTATCAGCGAACGGACTCCTTTTGTCATAAATGGATTTGGTACCGGTTCGGTTGCTCCAAAAGCCGGACTGCAGAGAGGCGATCAGATCTTAGCGATAGATTCCGTGAGTACCTATTATTACGACGAGGTTAAAAAGGCTTTGGCGGCTAATAAAGGCAAAAATATCGCTCTAAGCTATCTCCGAAATGGCGATACCCTTACCACTACGTTAAAACTACCCGAAACCGGAATCCTTGGGGTGTACAACAAAACGCCCTATGATTTTTTTCAAACGGAGGCTAAATCATATAACCTGCTAACTTGTTTTCCTGCAGGCTATCATAAAGCAGTGAACACGCTTATGAATTATATCCGACAATTTAAACTCATCTTCAACAGCGAAACCGAAGGTTACAAGCACGTTGGAGGTTTCATTAGCATTGGCAAAGCATTTTCACCCGAATGGGATTGGTTTGCTTTCTGGAACTTTACAGCCTTTTTCTCCATTGCCTTGGCGTTCATGAACTTTCTGCCCATTCCGGCTTTGGATGGCGGACACGTTATGTTTACCTTGTATGAAATGATAACAGGACGCAAGCCAAACGACAAGTTCCTTGAATATGCACAGATTGTAGGTATGGTATTGCTCCTTGGATTGATGCTCTTTGCTAATGGTAACGACATCATCAAGCTCTTTAAATAATTCATCTATATTTGCCGCGCCTGATTCCAACCTTGTGAATAATTTGCCCGAGTGGCGGAACTGGTAGACGCGCACGACTCAAAATCGTGTTCCTTCGGGAGTGTCGGTTCGATTCCGACCTCGGGTACCACTTATAAACCCCTGACAGTATTAACGTTCAGGGGTTTCTTTTTTATATGCCTCGCACTTTAGTTATACTTTGGTCGCATTTACATCAATATACTCAGTACTTAAACCTAATTTATAATTAAAAACTTAATCAACCCAACGATGCGTGAAGGCGAGCCATAGCTCTAAAAGAACTTTGGCTTGATCATATTTTTAATTACTGTTGGCTTTAGCCGGCAGGGTAAACCTCTACTTCCCACCGGGGCTTTAGCCCAAAGGGTGGTTTAAAACAAAAAAAGTTATCATCCGCTTTTCTTTGTCTTGAAACAAAGAAAAGCTCCAAAAGAAAATTCAAGACGAATCGATCCTTCCTCGCACAAGGCCACGTGCAGCCCGGCGATTCGCCAACCGGCCCAATGCGTGAAGG
>Ga0315900_10009155_pt1 | contig 12593 bp, 6 predicted proteins | sample LakEriMetagenome_FD_203521 | JGI IMG/M metagenome (GOLD analysis project Ga0315900, IMG submission 203521) | Freshwater fungal communities from buoy surface, Lake Erie, Ohio, United States - Buoy 12 MA114 | ecosystem: Environmental > Aquatic > Freshwater > Lake > Lake biofilm | place: USA: Lake...
ACGCGGGGAGATCCAACCCGGAGCAATGATGGAGACCAATCGCATCACAAGCATCATCATCGAGGAGGCCATCCGGATCCACCGGGACCTCGGTCCGGGGTTGCTGGAGTCGGTCTATGAATCTGTGCTGGCCAAGAGGTTGGAGAAACGGGGGCTTCTCGTAAGACGTCAAGTGGATGTCACCGTGGATTACGACGGCGAACGACATGACGTAGGCTTCCGCATGGATATGCTCGTAGAGGACCGTGTGGTCGTAGAATTGAAATCCGTTGAGATCCTGCCATTGGTCGCATACAAGGTCGTGACCACCTATTTGCGCATCGCGGAGAAGGAAGTCGCTCTTCTCATCAACTTCGGTGAAGAGGCCTTGAAGGATGGTCTCCATCGCATCGTGAACAAGTACCGAGGACCCAAACCTGGAGATGAGGTCTTCCCAGGCCATGAATGACTTGCTCGCAAAAAGACCACCTTTCACTGTACTAATGACCACCTTCCATCCGCTCCTGCGCATGATGCATTCGTTCCTCGCGTTCTCATCCGTCCCCTCTCCGCGTCCTCCGCGCCTCCGCGTGAGGCTCCTTCCCCTCCTACTGCTCACATTCCTCTCCACCCTCTCCTATCCTCAATCCCCCGCTCACGACAACACGACATCGCTCGCCCGCGACCTCGTCAACCCCTTCATCGGTACCGGCGGCCACGGGCACACCTTTCCGGGGGCCTGCGTGCCCAACGGGCTGGTGCAGCTCAGTCCGGACACACGGCCCGATGGCTACAATGACTGGGACGGCTGCGGCGGTTACCACGCCAGCGACAGCCTCATCTACGGCTTCAGCCACACGCACCTGAGCGGCACGGGTGTGGCGGATCTGTGTGATGTGCTGTTGATGCCGATGAGCGGGGTCATGTCCGTGCTACCCGAAGCCTACCGAACCCCGTTCCGACATGCCAACGAAGAGGCCCATGCCGGGTACTACAAGGTGCATCTGGACAGCCGTCCGATCCCTGACCCAAAGAAGCCGACCGGGCGAAGCACCTCTGGGATCGATGTGGAGCTCACCGCCACGGCCCGGGCAGGTGTGCACCGGTACACCTTCCCCCAGAAAGAGGACGCCTACATCGTGATCGACCTCGTTCACCGGGACCAGGTGACCCAGGCCGAGCTGCAGGTCACGCCGGGAGCAGATGGGCTGCGCACCACGGAGATCACGGGGTCGCGTCGGTCCTCCTCCTGGGCAAAGGACCAGCAGGTGTTCTTCTGCATGCAGTTCAGCGCTCCGGCTACCGCGCTCCTTACATCGGCCCAGCAGCAGGTCCAACCCTCCCCATTGCAGCAGCTGAGCGGTTCAGACCTGAAAGCTGTCCTCAACTTCGGCGATCTGCTAGGCCGTCCGGTCATCGTCAAGGTCGGCATCTCCGCCGTCAGCATCGAAGGTGCCCGCAAGAACCTGGAGGCCGAGGTGCCGCACTGGGACTTCGATCGTGTCCGCAAGCAGGCCGAGGATGCGTGGAACGCCAAGCTGGGCAAGATCACCGTGGAAGGCGGGACCCGTGAGGAGCAGCGCGCCTTCTACACGGCCCTCTACCACAGCTACTTGGCGCCCTACATCTTCAATGACGTGGACGGCCAGTACCGCGGCATGGATGGGCAGGTGCACCACGCCGACCACAACGTGTACACCGTCTTCAGCCTGTGGGACACCTTCCGCGCGCTGCACCCGCTGATGACCGTGCTGGAGCCGGACATGACGCGCGATTGGATCAGGACCTTCCTGTTGCACTACCAACAGGGCGGCCGGTTGCCGGTATGGGAGCTCTGGGGCAACGAGACCGACTGCATGATCGGCTACCACAGCGTGAGCGTGATCGCCGATGCGTACGCCAAGGGCATCCGCGGCTTCGACACCAAGCTGGCCCTGGAGGCGATGGTGGCCAGTGCCGAAGCCGACCACTTCGGGCTGAGGTCCTATCGCGAACGCGGCTACATCAGCAGCGAGGATGAGCCGGAGAGCGTGAGCCGTACGCTGGAGTACGCCTACGATGACTGGTGCATCGCCCGCTTCGCGGAGATGATCGGTGAACGGGAGGTGGCGCAACGCTTCTTCGCCCGCAGCCGAAACTGGCAGAACCTCTTCGACCCGGCCACGGAGTTCTTCCGGGCACGGCGCAACGGCGGCTTCGTGGAGCCCTTCGACCCCTACGAGGTGAACTTCCACTTCACCGAAGCGAACGCCTGGCAGTACGGGCTCTTCGTGCCACACGACCTGCCCCGCTATCTGGATCTCATCGGTGGACGTCGTGGCCTCACCGAACATCTGGACGCCCTCTTCACCGCCCGGGACCGCACCACAGGACGCGACCAGAGCGACATCACCGGCCTCATCGGGCAGTATGCACATGGCAATGAGCCCAGCCACAACTTCGCTTACCTGTACGCCCTGAGCGACCGGCCGCTGAGCACCGAGGTCTACCTGCGCAAGATCATGACCGAGTTCTACCGCGATACGCCGGACGGGCTTATCGGCAATGAGGATTGCGGCCAGATGAGCGCCTGGTTCGTGTGGAGCGCCATGGGGCTTTACCCGCTGACACCCGGCGATCCCAGCTATGTGATCGGCACCCCGCTCTTCGACCGCGTGACCATGGACCTGGGCAAGGGGCGTTCATTCCGCGTGGAAGCGGTGGTGGGCGGCGGCCAACGCGACCACTTGGAAGCCCTCACCTGGAACGAACAGGAGACCAGTCCTTACCGCCAGCTGACGCACACCGCGCTCGAACAGGGAGGCACGCTCCGCTTCCACCTGGGTCCGCGCGCCGGTGCAGCGCCTGTGCTGGATGCGCTCACCGAGGGCAAGGTCGTCACCGGACCACCTCCTGCCCCGTTCATCTCGGCGCAGTCCGTCACCTTTACTGATTCCCTGGTGGTAAAGGTGGGCAGTGTGCCAGGGCCGTGGAAGCTGATGATCGAGGCCGGTGCTGCGGATCAACTGCGCGCCCGCAATGCCCCGCTGTTGCAGGGGGATCGTGTGGTGCTGCGCCAGTCCGGGACAGTGACCGCCTGGTGCGAAAGTCCTGACGGCACCCGTGGACCGACCGTGACGGCCCGCTTCAAGCAGGTGGACGGCACGCGCACCATGACCCTGGAGAGCACGTACGCGAACCAATACGCGGCCGGCGGAACACAGGCCCTGGTGGATGGGCTGCGCGGCGGGAACGATTTCCGCACCGGCGAATGGCAGGGCTTCCTGGACCAGGACGTGCTGGCCACCATCGACCTGGGCAAGGTGATGAAGGTGGGCCGCGTCGGCCTGAGCGCCCTGCAGGATGAGAAGAGCTGGATCTGGCTGCCGGCCGATGTGGAGATCGTGACGAGCATCAACCAACGGCAATGGTCCAGCACCACCGTGACCCACGATGTGGACCGCCAGACCAAGGGCACCATCCTGCGTGAGCTCTGGACCCCGCAGCTCGATCGCCGGGTGCGCTACATCAAGATCATCGCCCGCAATGCAGGCCCATGTCCGGAGGGACACCCCGGCAAGGGCGGCAAGACCTGGATCTTCCTGGACGAGGTGCTGGTGGAACCGGCCAAGTAGGTCGATCAGCCATCCAGCCATGAGAAGGCCCCGGCGTTGTCGGGGCCTTCTCGCGTTCAGCGGGTCTTCGATCGGCGTGTCACTTCCACACGCTGGTTCTTCACCCGGTTGGGGTACTGGACGGCATGCAGTGCGGACATGTCGCTGGTGTTGACGCAGCAACCCACGGACCAGACCGATCTGGTCGCCCACCTCGCCCGTTGCACGGCAACCGCGTTCGTGGGAATTGATGCGCTGGGTGATCAGCAAGAAAAAGGCCCCGGCGTTGCCGGGGCCTTTTCGCGTTCAGTGTGTCGTCGATCAGCGGGTCACCTGCACACGCTGGGTCTTCACCCAGCTGCCGGTGGTGAGCTGCACCATGTACTGGCCGGACTGCAGGCCCGACATGTCGATGGTGTTGGCACCGCCCTTGGCCTGCAGCGCCTGCTCGATCACGATGCGGCCGCTCATGTCCAGCACGCGCACGCTGGCCTGGCCACGCAGTTCCTCATCGAACTCGATGGTAAGCAGTCCATTGGTGGGGTTCGGGTGCACCGAGAAGCCCTCCTGCGAAAGCTCGTCAATACCCACAGCACCGCAACCCACGGCCCACACCATTTCATTGGCCACCTCGCCCGTTGCGCAGGAACCTGCGTCGTTGGACTGGATGCGCAGGGTGATCGCGTTGTTCACGTTCTGCGAGTTCACCGCGAACCCGGTGAAGTTGCCGCCGTTGATGCCCTGGTAGATGATCGTGGCGTTCTCGTCGTAGCCGTTGTAGACCACGATGCGGTCACCCGTGAGCATCTGGCCACCGAGGAAGTTGATCGTCGTGGGCACATTCTCGAGGGACTCAAAGGTGTACCAGCGGTCAGTGTTGTTGCCGTAGCAGTGGGTGTAGGTCTCCACACCGCAGGAACGGATCACGCAGCTGTCGCTGAGATAGGTGATGGAGTCACTGAAGAAGGTGCACTCGGGCGAGGCCAGGTCGGTGAGGCCGAACACGATGCTGTCGTTCTGCGCATACGGGCCGAACGTGTACACACCTACTGCGGTCACTGTCTGGGTGGTACCGGCGATGGTCTCCGTGATCTCCAGCCCCTCTTCGCTCGGAGCCTGGGTGACGATCACTTCGCTCGTATAGCTGCGGCTGAAGCAGTCGGGAACCAGGTTATAGGAAACCCCGGGGGCCTGGCAACCGATGCACTGCACCGTCCACTCCCATTCATCGTACGCAGACCCACCACCGCAGGACACTGATCCATCAGAGGTCAGCGTCATGTACAGGCTGCCCGTGGTCGTGGTCACGTCCACCGCATAGTAGGGTGCGAACGTGCTCAGCACAGCGCTGCCCGTGGGCCCCAGGTTGTACTGCTGGAAGTTGCTATGCGTGAACAGCACCGTGCCGCTCGGATCGGGACCGTCGTAGATGGTGATCACGTCGAACGTGGCGCTCTCGATGGTACCACGATCGAAGATCAGGCGGATCGTGCCGGTCGTGGGCGTGGCATAGGCCCAAGCCACGTCGGCATTGTTATCGTAGCAATAGGTCTGCACAAGCGGGGTGGCGCCACACAGGATCGTGGGGCACAAGGGATTGACCAACGTACCCGAGTACACATTGCAGAGGTTGTTGGCATCGTTCACCAACGTGATCTGCACTTGCGTACCGGAAACGAACGGCCCCACTTGGTACACACCGGGCTCCGTCACGAACGTGGAGGCCAGACCGGCGGTGTTCGTGATCTCCACTTCGCTGTCCGTGCCCAGGTCGGTCACGTCCACATCCACGAAGTATTGGAAGTTGTCACAGTCCTGCACAATGGTAAAGGTGCCCGTGGGCGGCACACAATCCAGACAGCCCACCTGCCAGGCCACATTGTCCGCCAGTCCACCATCCGCGCAGGAGGTGAATCCGTTGGACAGGATGCGCAGGGTCATGCGGTGGTCAGGGTTCGTGGTGGAGATGAACAGGCCGCTCAGGTTGGCGTTACCCGGGTTGGTATAGAGCACCGGGGCCGTGATGTCACCGCCATCGTAGATGGTGAGCACGTCACCGAAGCCGAGCAGACCGCTGTCGAAGAAGATGCCCAGCGGGAAGGTGCCCGTGCCTTGGTAGTAGTAGCGCAGGTCCTGGGTGTTGCCGAAGCAGACCGAGTCCTGAACGAAGGTGCCGTCGCAGGCGATCAGCAGGGGGCATGTGCCGGTGTCCGTGAAGTCACCCTGCTCCATGTCGCACAGGTTGTTGCTCTCGTGTGCGAGCACCACGTTCACGTTATCGCCAAAGGCGAAGGGGCCGAGCGTGGTGACGCCGATGCCCAGGCCGGTCAGGATCTCCTGGGTTCCGCCGTTCAGCGTGTAGATCACCGTGGCCGTGGTCGCATCGCCGGTGCCGGTGATGTCCACTTCCAGGCTGAACTGCTCATTGGCGCAATCGTCGACGACCGTAACAGTACCCGTCGGGATGGCGCAATCCAAGCAGACCACTTCCCACTCCCAGGAGTCGTAGGTCTCCGTCGGGAACTGTCCACCGCACTGAACGGAACCGTCCGAGGACATCTCCATGTAGAAGTTGCCCGTGGTGGAATAGACCTCGATCTCGTAGTAGTTCGTCAGGGTGTTGTTGATGGCACTGCCCACCGGACCCAGGTTCCAGGAGCTGGCATTGTTGTGGATGAAGAGCTGGGTGCCCGTGGCATCCGTGCCGTCATAGATGGCGAGGTCATCGAAGGAGTTGCTCTCGATGGTACCGCGGTTGAAGCGCAGGCGAAGCGTGCCGGTGCCGATGGCCTGGTAGCTCCACGAGCGGAAGTCGTTGGGCTCGTAGCAGTAGGTCTCCACCAACGGCTGGGCGCCGCAGGTGATCAGGTTGGGGCAGTTGCCCTCATCCGTGAAGGTTCCAAGGGCGATGTTGCACTCGGGGTTGAACTCATGCTGCGCCAGGATCGATACCTGATCATTGACCGTGAAAGGCCCCAGAACGGTCGTCCCCACACCTACCCCGCTGACGGTCTCCGCCACACCACCATTCACCGAATACACCAAGGATATCGTGCTGCCATCACCAGTGCTCGTCACCTCCACCGGTATGCTGAACTGATTGTTCGGGCAGTCATCCACCGAAACGGCCGTCACTTGCGGTATCTGGCAGTTGAGGCAGGTCACGGTCCAGTTCCACTCCGTGGTCTCACCGGTGGCACAGCTCCCGAAACCATCGGAAGTGAGCGCCATATGGATGAAGCCGGAGGCGGCATAGACCTGGATCCCCGAAAGGTCAAGATCCACGCCCGAGGTGTGCTCATACAAGATCGCACCGGTCGCATCCTGGCCATCGTAGATCACCAGCTGATCGGAGAAGCTGTTCTGGATGGTACCGGAAACGAACGCCAGCACCAGGGTGCCCGGACCGGTGGCCTGGAAGGTCCAAGTTTTCACCTCGTTGAGGTCATAGCAGTAGTTGTAGAAGTTCGGTCCTTGGCCGCAGAAGATGGGTTGCGGACAGGTGAACGGCGACTGAATGGGGCCGAAGTTCACATTGCAGAGGAAGTCGAACTCGTGCTGAACGGAGACATCCACCACATCACCATTGATGAATGGACCGAGGTCATAGGTACCTGGCCCCACACCGGGGATGGTCTCCACCGAACCGAACAGGTCATACACGATGTTCACCGCAGCGCCATCGCCCACGGATACGACTTCCACAGAGATCGTGAAGGTCCCTTGGTCGCAATCCTCCGTGACCGTGAAGTTGGCCACCGGCGGAACGCAGTCGAGCAGGAACTGCACCGAGGTCTCGATGCACCCCGTGGCCGTGGCACAGGTCTCGTCCACGGTCCAGTGCGGGAAGAGGTCGCTGCCGTTGGACAGCACATCCACCGTACCCGACCCTTCCGCCACCACCGGGCCATCGTACGTTCCTTCCCGGACCGTGATGTAGCCCGACGCAATGACGAACTGGTAGGTGCCCCCGTTCACGAGGTCCGTGATGTGGGAATACTCCGTCTGGAAGCTGCAGGTGGAGATGGTCGTTACCGTCCCGTCGGAATTGGGCGTAATGGTACCGCTTGGATACAGGGTCTCGTTCTGGCAGGCGCCTTGCCCGAGGGCCTGGGCCGTCCAGAGGCTCATGCCCATCGTCAGGGTCACCAGTGCACGGATGTGTCCTAATCGTGTCATGCGTTGTCAGGTTCGGGTTGAATATGGTCCGTTCGAGGCGAAGGTAGTATTTCAACGTATCGCACATCCCCGGAAGGTGGCCGCTGCTGGTGATCCTGACCGCATCCCTCAGGGTCGGTCCAGTTCAACCGAGTAAGTCGCCTTCACCGCGTGGAAGGCCGGTTTCCGACCACCACCGTACTCCACGATCGACCAGCTGGCCCCGGGCCATACGTCGTTCAATTGCCACAGCAGGGTGCCGGCACAGCGCGGCCAGGCCTGCCGGTGGGCTTCGATGGCCATGCCATAGGCCTTGGCCTGCAGTTGCTGGCTCGCCTTCACCAACAAAGACCTGTCATCGGCAGGGATGCCATACTGATCGGCCAACACCCGGATGGCCTTGTCGCCCTTGTAGCTCTTCTGCCGCCCGACCCAGAAGGCGCTGTCCTTCAACTGTTCCGGGGTGGCCCAGCGGGCCAGGGTGGACCAGGCCGGATAGGACTGGAACCCGTACTCGCTCACGAAGCGCCCCACATTGTCGGCAAAGGCCTCGAAGGGCTGATCGCCGTGCCACACACCCCAATAGTGCAGGTCGCCGTGCCGAAGACCTTCGGTGTTGCCCCAGTTGCTGATCGGCGAGGTGGGCACGTAGGCATGGCCACGGTCCAGGTCGTAGGTCCACTGTTTCAGCGCCTCCTCGAACAGGGCCTGGTAGGCGTTCCACATGCGGGTGGAGTCCCCCGGCGACATGCCGTAGGTCTGCTGCCAGCCCCAGTTGTGCCAGGCCACCTCCACCTCGTTGTTGCCGCACCACAACGCCAGGGAAGCGTGGTGCTGGATGCGCCCCACCTGCTCGCGCACCTCCTTGCGCACGTTGGCCAGGAAGGCATCATCATCGGGCACCATCGTGTTGGCGAACATCAGGTCCTGCCACACCAGGATGCCGGCCGTATCACAGGCTTCAAAGAAGGCATGCGGCGGGTAGACGCCCCCACCCCACACCCGCACCATGTTCATATGCGCCTCCTGCATGGCCCGCACCAGTTCCACCCAGGCGCTGTCACCCGCCCGCGGCAGGAACATGTCAGGAGGCACCAGGTTGCAGCCCTTGGCGAAGAGGGGCGTGCCGTTCACCACGAAACGGAAGGCGGTGCCGTGCTCATCGGGCCCCCGATCCAGGTGCACCGTGCGCAGCCCGATGCGGACATCCCGCTGGGCGATCGCCGCGCCCCCTGCCTCCCACTGCACCGAAAGGTCGTGGAGCTGTTGGCGCCCCATCCCGGTGGGCCACCATTGCCCGGTATCCGGTAGCGAGAAGGTGAGCTCCTGGGTCCATTCCCCGGCGCGGTCCTCGATGACCAGCTCGGCCATGGCGCGCTCGTTCAAGCTCACGGTGGCCGTTCCTCCCTTCACCTCCTTCGTCCGCAGGTCGATGGCCACGGTGACCTCGCGGGTCCCCGCCTTCACCGTCTGGAACACCCGGACGCTTTGGATGCGCGCGCCCGATGAACCGCGCAGGCCCACGGTCTTCCAGATGCCGCAGGTGACCAGCCGCGGCGCGAAGTCCCAACCGAAATGGATGCCGGCCTTGCGCACGAAGGGCGACACCTTGTCGGCGCCCACATCGTTGTCCGCCGGCAGGGTGCGGCCATACTGGGCCAGCAGTTCGCGGCCGCGTTGGAGGGCCGAGGTGAAGCGTACCACGAGGTGATTGTCCGCGGGACGCAGCAGCGCCTTCACCGGGAAGACCCACGACCGGAACATGTTGTCGGCAGTGCCCAACCGCTGCCCGTTCAACCACACTTCGGCGAAGGTGTCCAGCCCCTCGAAGACCAGCTCCACCTCCGGCTGCGCGAGTAGTTCGGGAGAAGCATCGAAGCGCCGCTCGTAGGTCCAGTTGCGCTCGCCCACCCATTGCACGCTATCCTGGTTGGTGCCGAAGTAGGGGTCCGGGATCACCCCAGCCCGCATCAGGTCGGTGTGGATGGTGCCGGGCACTTCGGCCGGCCAGCGTTCGGATGCATCAGCCTCGCCCACGGTCCAGGTGGTTCCACCCAGGTCCTGCCACGGTTCCAGCTCGGCCGGACCACCGGAGGTACAGGCCGTGAGCAAGCTCACCCCGATCACCCAAGCTCCTTTCATCGCCATCCCGCTGCGGTCAAGGCGTTCATCATGCCGATCAACTTGGGCAGGTCCGGCTCCACGGTGGCCACGGCGCCGGCTGCGGAGGAAAGGGCCACGGCCGCGACGTCAGCGGCGGGCACGATGCGCTGCGCGGCGAAATGCACCTCCCCCACACCCGTGCGCTCGATCAGCAGCACCACGTGTTCGGGGCGGATGCCACCGGCGGCCGCCACCTGCACCCTCCCCTTGGCCTCCCGCACCATCCAGGCCAGCTGGGCACTTCCTTCCAGCGCTGTGGAGCCGCCCCCGGAGGTGAGCACGCGGTCCACGCCCAGGTCCAGGCATTGCTGGAAGGCGTGGCGCATGTCGGCCGCCTGATCGATGGCGCGGTGAAAGGTGACCTCGCCGGTGGGAAAGGTGCGCCTCACTTCGCGCATCAGGTCCGTGTCCACCAGGCCTTCCGCCGTGAGCGCACCGAAGACCACGCCATGCACCCCGCGCTCGGCGAGCAGTTCGACCTCCTGCAGCACCATGTAGCGATCGGTGTTGTTATAGATGAATACGCCTGGCCCAGGACGCACCAGCACGCGCACCGGACAGCGCGCCACCTGCAGGGCACCAGCCAACAGGCCCCAACCTGGTGAGACCCCTCCGGTGGCCAGCCAGGTGCACACTTCCACATGGTCCGCCCCGTGGGCCGACGCCTGCTCCACTTCGGCCACCGAGCCCGTGCATACCTCCACTCTGATCCGCATGCACCAAACATAGCCGCCAGCCGGAACCCTTGGTGCTCCTTTGCGTACAACACGGCCGTCATGCCGTCACTGAACCCCTGGAGCCGCAACCTCCTCGCCCTCTTCCTCCTGCTCGCTGCACCACGTGCCGAGGCGTCCATCAGTCCGGACAGCCTGCACTATGCCCTGGGCAGCGAGGCCACGGTGAAGGAGCGCATGGATGCCCTGCTGGCCCTGGCGGAACGCGACATGGCCACGGACCCCGCCACGGCGTTGGGACATGCCCGCCGGGCCTTGTCCATCGCCGAGGACCTGGGCGGCGCTGCGGATGAACACAGGGCCTGGCTCGCCATCGGCGCCTTCCAGGAACGGGCCGGCCTGCGCGCCGAGCATGTGCAAAGCGTGCTGCGGGCCCTGGAGCTGGCGCAGGCCATGGGATCGGCCGCCGCCATGGCCGAGGACCTGCGTGCACTGTCCCGCGCCTACCTGCTCAATGGCCGCACGGACAAGGCCGTGAGCGAGGCCCAGAAGGCCCTGACCCTGGAATTGCCCCAGAAGGACCCCGCACGGATCATGGCCAGCGAGCTGCTGCTGATGGACGCCCTGCGCGCTGACGGCCGTTCGGACGAGGCCCTGCGCATCGGCCGGCAGATCCTGGTGCGCACGGCGGGCCAACCGCCCTCACGCGACGAGATGCGCACCCTCCTGCTGATGGCACGCATCCTGCTGGACCGCTCACAACCGCATGATGCGCTGCCCCTGCTCATCAAGGCCGAACGCGGTTCCACCGGGGTGGCCACCCCGCAGGACCTCTTCGACCTGCAGGCGACCCGGGCACGGATCCACCTGACCATGGGCCGCACCAGCGAGGCACGGGCCGCCTGCGACCAGGCCGCCGAACAGCTCAAGCGGAGCTACTCCTGGTCCAACGTCTCCACCCTGAAGGACCTGCAATACCGCCTGGCGCTTGCGCAACAGGATTGGAAAAGCGCACTGGGCCACCTGCAATGGATCGAATGGCAGCAGGATTCCCTGCAACGGGCGCAGGTGGCCTTGAAGGTGGCCGCCCTGCAGGAAGAGTACCGCTCACAGCGCGCCGAACAGGACAATGCGCAGCTGCGCGACCAGAACGCACAACAGCAACACCTGCTGGTCCGAGAACAACGACGCGGCCTGCTGGTGATGGTCCTGGCCGCGGCCCTCTTGCTGCTCACGGTGGCCCTGCTCATCATGAGCCGCTACCTGTTGCGCAATACCCGTCGGTTGAAGCTGAAGAACGAGGTGGTGAACCGCCAACGGGCGGAGATCGAGGCGAAGAACCTCGAACTGGAACGCCAGAACCTGCGCCTGAAGGAATCCCTGATCAGCGAAGAGGAGAAGGAGATCGTGATCAAGGAGATCCATCACCGCGTGAAGAACAACCTGCAGGTGGTGGACAGCCTCCTCTCCCTGCGCTCGGAACAGATGACCGACCCGCAGGTGAAGCGCCTGTTCGACGAGGCCCGGGGACGCATCCGCTCCATGGCCCAGGTGCACGAGCACATCTACCGCACCATGGGCCGTGATACCGGTCCGCTGAAGGCCTACCTGGAGAAGCTGTCCCGCACCATCCTCGCCACCCATGGCGCGCACGACCGCATCAGCGTGCAGGTGAGCGCCGAGCCCGTGCACCTGCCGGACGACTCCCTGCTGCCGCTGAGCCTGGTGATCAACGAGCTGCTCACCAACGCCGTGAAGTACGCCTTCCGCGGCGATGCCGTGGGCCAGGTGAACATCATCCTGCGCACGGCCGGCAACGGGCACGAACTGCTGTTCAGCGATGATGGCGGTGGCATGGGCCAGGAGCCCATCCTCACCGAGCGTTCCTTCGGGCTGGAGCTGGTGCGCGTGCTGGCCCACCAGCTGAACGGCGAGCTGCACATCCTCAAGGGATCGGGCACCACCTTCAGCCTCACCTTCCGGGGCGAAGAGCGCCTGCTGCGCTCGGCCTCCTGAGCCCCCACGG
>Ga0315900_10009157_pt1 | contig 12592 bp, 11 predicted proteins | sample LakEriMetagenome_FD_203521 | JGI IMG/M metagenome (GOLD analysis project Ga0315900, IMG submission 203521) | Freshwater fungal communities from buoy surface, Lake Erie, Ohio, United States - Buoy 12 MA114 | ecosystem: Environmental > Aquatic > Freshwater > Lake > Lake biofilm | place: USA: Lake...
GTCACCCGCGGCGACATGGAAGACATCCGGGGCGTGACGATCAACAGCCTTATCCTCAAGCAGCTCGAGGACCGGGGCTGGATCGAGGTGATCGGCCACCGCGAAGCGCCAGGCCGGCCCGCATTGTTCGCCACCACCCGCCAGTTCCTCGATGACCTGGGGCTGGCATCGCTCGATCAGCTGCCCGCGCTCGAGATGCCCGGTGCCCAGGCCCAGATGATGGCGGCCCTCGCGGCCGGCGACGGCGACCAGCTCGCGCTCAGCGAGTCGCCCTCCGACGAGTCTGTCTCTCCGGAACCCGCCGAGGCGGCCGCTTCGGACGAGGATTCCTTCCTTTCCCCGCCGGCTGCATGACCGCCTCCAATTCCGTCCCACCCGCCGGCCCGACCGACGCCAACGGCCCGACCGATCCCCCCGATTCGCAGGGCGAGACGGACCCTGGACGGACGAGCGCTGCGGCCGAACGCGCCGAGACGGGTCCAGGACCGAGCCCGGCCGGCGACGAGCGCATCCGATTCGAGGATGTGGTGTCGGGCCGCTTCGACGCCGACGAGCAGGACGGCGAAGAAGCCCCCCCCAAGCGCGTGCTGGCCCCGCTGCCCGAGACCCCTAAACTGCACAAAGTGCTAGCCCAGGCGGGGCTCGGTTCCCGCCTCGAGATGGAGCAGCTCATCACCGAAGGCCGGATTTCGGTGAACAACGAGCCCGCCCACATCGGGCAGCGTATCCAGTACGGTGACCAGATCCGCGTCAATGGCAAGCCGATCAAGGTGCGCATCGCGCCGCCGCCGGCCCGCGTGATCGCTTATCACAAGCCGGTGGGCGAGGTCGTCACCCATGACGATCCGCAAAACCGGCCCACCGTGTTCCGCAAACTGCCCAAGCTCCCGCAGGGCAAGTGGCAGTCGGTCGGCCGGCTGGACCTCAACACCGAGGGCCTGCTGTTGTTCACTAATTCCGGTGAGCTGGCCAACCGCCTGATGCATCCCCGCTTCGGACTGGAGCGGGAGTACGCGGTGCGGGTCCTGGGCGCGCTCAGCCAAGACGAGAAGCAGCGGTTGACCGACGGCGTGCAGTTGGGCGACGGCCCCGCGCAGTTCAGCGCGATCGAAGACGGGGGCGGCGAGGGCGCCAATGCCTGGTACCGCGTCACCATCTCCGAAGGACGCAACCGCGAGGTGCGCCGCATGCTTGAGGCGGTGGGGCATGCCGTCAGTCGCCTCATTCGCATTCGCTATGGCGCCATGGTCCTGCCGCGCGGTCTTCGCCGGGGGGCCTGGATGGAGCTGGACGACCGTGACATCCGATCCCTCCTGCAGGCCGCGGGTGCTGCCTTGCCGGACGGTGCCGGTGGCGGGCCCGGTCGTGGCGCACGCGGCGGGCGCGCAGGCCCGCAAAACCCTGGCCGGGGCGGCAAGCCGGGCCGCGGTGGCCCCGACGGACCGCGCAAGCCCGGCAGCGGTGCCCCGGGCGGACGCCGTTCCGGTGGGGGCGGGGGCGGCGGTGGTGCAGGCCAGCCCGACCCCATGAAGACGGCATTCGGCTACATCGGCGCCGACAGTTTCACCCGGCAACGCCAAGACGCTGGCCGGTCGGGCGGCACCGGCGGCGGCGCACGGCGGCGGGGCCGCGGGGGGCGCTGACACGGCGGGCGCAGGATTTGGCAGCCGCAAGCTCCAGGGGCTCTGACGCACGGGTTACAATTGCCGGCTTTGCGGAACTTTCGGGTTCCCGGCGCGGCGTCCCCGCCTCGGGGCCGTGAGCGTCTGGGCCCGCACCCCCATCAAAAATTCAGGAAGAAACCTCCCATGGCCATCGAACGCACCCTCTCCATCATCAAGCCCGACGCCGTTGCCAAGAACGTGATCGGTCAGATCTATGCCCGCTTTGAAGCTGCGGGTCTGAAGATCGTCGCTGCCAAGATGGCCCACCTCTCGCGTGGCGAGGCTGAGCAGTTCTATGCCGTTCACAAGGCGCGCCCGTTCTTCAAGGATCTGGTCGACTTCATGATCTCCGGCCCGGTCATGATCCAGGCGTTGGAAGGCGAAAACGCGATCGCCAAGAACCGTGAGCTGATGGGCGCCACCGACCCGAAGAAAGCCGACAAGGGCACCATCCGCGCCGATTTTGCGGACAGCATTGATGCCAACGCCGTGCACGGCTCCGACGCCCCCGAAACCGCGGCGGTGGAAGTGGCGTTCTTCTTCCCCGGCATGAACGTTTACTCGCGCTGAACCGGGCGCTCGCCATGCCATGACGGCCAACCTGCTCGACTTCGACCTCGAAGGGCTGGCCTCCTTTTGCGAATCGCTGGGTGAAAAGCGCTTTCGCGCCACCCAGTTGTTCCGCTGGATCCACCAGCGCGGTGCCAGCGACTTCGACCAGATGTCGGATCTGGCCAAAACGCTGCGTGCCAAGCTGCAGACGGCGGCACGCATTCAGGGCCTGTCCGTTCTCACCCAGCAGGAATCCGCCGACGGCACGATCAAGTGGCTGTTCGATGTCGGACAGGGCAATGCGGTCGAATCGGTGTTCATTCCGGAGGACGACCGCGGCACTTTGTGCGTGTCGTCCCAGGCGGGCTGCGCGGTCGGTTGTCGGTTCTGCTCGACCGGCCACCAGGGCTTCGCCCGCAACCTGACCCCTGGCGAAATTGTGGCCCAGCTGTGGTTTGCCGAACATTTCCTGCGTCGTCATCTCGGCACCACCGAGCGGGTCATCTCCAACGTCGTGATGATGGGGATGGGCGAACCCCTCCAGAACTACCATGCCCTCGTGCCGGCGCTGCGCACGATGCTCGATGACCACGGCTATGGGCTGTCGCGCCGACGGGTGACCGTCTCTACCTCAGGGGTGGTGCCGATGATGGACCGCCTGGCCGAGGACTGCCCCGTCGCGCTGGCGGTGTCGCTGCATGCGCCGACCGACGCGCTCCGCGATCCCTTGGTTCCTCTCAACCGGAAGTACCCGCTCGCGGAGCTGCTCGATGCCTGCCTGCGCTACCTGCCACGGGCGCCCCGCGACTTCATCACCTTCGAGTACTGCATGCTCGACGGGGTCAACGACCAGCCTGAGCATGCCCGAGCCCTGATCGGTCTGGTGCAACGCCACGCCGGACGCGGCGTGCCGTGCAAATTCAACCTCATTCCTTTCAACCCGTTCCCGGCTTCGGGCTTGCAGCGGTCGCCGCAGGCTCGCGTGCAGGCCTTCGCCAAATTGCTCAACGACGCCGGCCTGGTCACCACCGTCCGGAAAACCCGCGGCGATGACATTGATGCCGCCTGTGGCCAACTGGCGGGCGACGTGCAGGATCGCACGAGGGCCGAATCGCGCATGGCGCAGCGTCGCACCGTCATGCTGCGCGCCCTCCCGGCCGAGCCAGGGGGCCCCGCATGACCCCATGGCGGGTCGGCCCGCGAAGCCTGTCACCTGGCGGGACGCGGAGGCGACGCCGGATGACCGGTGTCTGGGTGGCCGCGGGCCTCATGGCCCTGGGCCTGTTGGCAGGTTGTGCGGCGCCTTTCGCCGGTGGCAGTTCGCTGGCCGAGTCATCGGCCAGCGCGCAGGAGACGCCCGAGCGCAAACGCGCCCGGATCCGGCTCGAGCTCGCCGTAGGCTACTTCGAAGAGGGCCGCACCGCGATTGCGCTCGACGAAGTGCGGCAGGCCCTGGCCACCGATCCTCATTTTGCGGCGGCCCACAACCTGCGCGGGCTCATTCTGATGCGCCTGCATGAGGTTGGCCCCGCCGAAGCCAGCTTCCGCCGGGCCCTGGCATTGGCCCCCCACGATCCCGACAACCACCACAACCTGGGATGGCTGCTGTGCCAGCAGTCGCGCCATGCAGAGGCGGCGGACGCGTTCCAGCGGGCGCTGGCCCAACCCAGCTACACCGGCCCGGCCAAGACCTGGATGGCGCAGGGTCTGTGCCAGGCTCGCGCGGGTCGGCTGGCCGAGGCCGAGCGCAGCCTGGTCCGGGCGTATGAGCTTGATGCTGGCAACCCGGTGACCGGCTACAACCTCGCGCGTTTGCTCTTCGATCGGCGTGAGGACGCGCGGGCCCGGTTCTACATCCGGCGGCTGAACAATACTGAACTGGCTAACGCAGAATCGCTCTGGCTGGGTGTCAAGGTTGAAAAACGCCTCGGGGACGAGGTGGTGGCCAGCCAACTGGGTGATCAATTGCGCCGACGGTTTCCGCAATCGCGGGAATCGGCGGCTTATGAACGAGGAGCGTTCCATGAGTGAGCGGGAGCCGGATCCTTCGGCCGGCGTATCCCCCCCGGCCCCCGAGCCGTCCCACGGTGGGGCGCTGCTGCGCGAAGCCCGGGAGGCGGCCGGACTGCATGTGGCGGCCCTGGCCGTGGCCCTGAAGGTGCCCGTGCGCCACATCGAGGCTCTCGAGCAGGGCGCCTTCGACCGCCTGCCTGATGCCACCTTCACCCGTGCCCTGGCCGGGAGCGTCTGCCGCCACCTCCATCTCGATCCCCAACCGGTGCTGGCGCGCCTGCCCCAGGTGCAGCCCCAGACGCCAAGATCGGATGCCGGCATCAACACGCCCTTCCATCGACCGGGCGACGGCACCCCGGTCGGCCTGCGGGCCTATCTGCGGCGCCCTGCGGTGCTGGTGGCCCTGGCCTTGCTGCTGGGGGCCCTGGGGCTCCTGGTGGTCCCGGGTCTGTGGCCACCAGCCTCCCCGGAGCCAGCTGCCAGTGCACCTCAGCCCACGGCTGAATCGACGCCTCCGCGCGCGCCGTCCAGTGCACCGTCCGATGTCTCGACTGTTCCTCCCGCGCTGTCCGTGCCCGCCTCCTCGGCGGGCACCCTGGCGGGGCGCCCCGGCGTCGTGATTGAATCGGTCAGGCCCGCACTGCCGCCGGCCTATTCCGCGCCCGCACCGGCGAGCAACCCGACTCTGTCTTCGACGGCGGCGCCCCACATGACCCCCCCGCTGCCCGCCCCCGCCGCGCCTTCCAGGAGTACCCCATGAGCGTCAATGATCGCGCCCCTGGTGACACGTCCACCCGACAGGGCGCCGACGCGCCCATCGCCGCTGCCGCGCCCCGGCCACGGCGGTCGCGCCAGGCCCGTATCGTCTGGGGCCCGCGCGTGGTCACGGTCGGCGGGGATGCGCCGGTGCGTGTGCAATCCATGACCAACACCGACACGGCCGACGCCATCGCGACCGCCATCCAGGTCAAGGAACTTGCCCAGGCCGGCTCCGAAGTCGTGCGCATCACCGTCAACACCCCCGAGGCGGCCCAGCAGGTGCCCTACATCCGCGAGCAACTCGACCGCATGGGTGTCGACGTGCCGCTGGTGGGGGATTTCCACTACAACGGCCACCGCCTCCTCACCGAGTTTCCGGCCTGCGCCGAGACGCTTTCCAAGTACCGCATCAATCCCGGCAACGTCGGCAAGGGCGACAAGCACGACAAGCAGTTCGCCCAGATGGTCGAAGCCGCCCTCCGGTGGGACAAGCCAGTGCGCATCGGCGTGAATTGGGGCAGCCTCGACCAGGAACTGCTGGCCGACATGATGGATGCCAACAGCCGGCGCGCCCAGCCCTGGGAGTCGAAATCGGTCATGTACGAAGCGCTGGTCACCTCGGCCGTGGATTCGGCACGCCGGGCCGTCGAGCTCGGCATGGACCCAGCCCAGGTGCTGCTGTCTTGCAAGGTCAGTGGTGTCCAGGACCTGGTGTCGGTGTATCGGGAACTGGCCCGCCGCTGCGACCATCCCCTGCATCTGGGTCTGACCGAGGCCGGCATGGGCACCAAGGGCACCGTGGCCTCCAGCGTGGCGCTGGGCCTGCTGCTGCAGGAGGGCATTGGCGACACCATCCGCGTGTCGCTCACGCCCCAGCCAGGCGAATCGCGCACGCAGGAAGTGGTCATCGCGTCCGAAATCCTTCAGGCCCTTGGCCTGCGGGTCTTTGTGCCGAGCGTCACCGCCTGCCCCGGCTGCGGCCGCACCACCAGCACCACGTTCCAGGAGCTGGCCAAGCGGATCGACGACTTCCTTCGGCAGCAGATGCCGGTCTGGCGCAAGCGCTATCCCGGTGTCGAAAACCTCAAGGTGGCCGTCATGGGCTGCATCGTCAACGGCCCGGGGGAGAGCAAGCATGCCGATATCGGCATCAGCCTGCCCGGCACCGGCGAGGCACCCGCCGCGCCGGTCTTCATCGACGGCGAAAAAGCGCTCACCCTGCGCGGGGAGTCCATCGCCGAGGACTTCCACCGCATCGTCGAGGACTACATCGACAAACGCTTTGGCCGTCAGTCGGCCCAGGCCGATGCCTGACCCCGCATTCATGACCGACCCGAACGACAAGCCCGCCGCCAAGGGACCGAAGCCGCAGCCCGTGACAGCCGTCAAGGGCATGAACGACATCCTGCCGCCGGCCTCGGCCCAGTGGGAGTGGCTGGAGGAGACGGTGCGCACCGTGATGGCGCGCTATGCCTACCGCAGCATCCGCACCCCCATCGTCGAGCCCACTGCCCTGTTCGTACGAGGGCTGGGCGAGGTGACCGACATCGTCGAGAAGGAGATGTACTCCTTCGAAGACCGCCTCAATGGCGAGCACCTCACCCTGCGCCCCGAGGCCACCGCCGGCGTGGTGCGCGCGGCGATCGAACACAACCTGCTGTATGACGGGGGCAAGCGCCTGTACTACATGGGGCCCATGTTCCGGCATGAGCGCCCGCAACGGGGGCGCTACCGCCAGTTCCACCAGATCGGCGCCGAGGCCCTGGGCTTTGCCGGTCCGGACGTCGATGCGGAAATCATCCTCATGGCCTGCGCCCTGTGGCGTGCGATGGGCCTGTCCGACTGGCGCCTGGAGATCAACAGCCTGGGCCAGCCGGATGAACGGCGCCAGCACCGAGCCGAGCTGATCGCCTACCTCGAACGCCAGAGCGACCTGCTCGATGAGGATGCCCGGCGCCGCCTGCACACCAATCCCTTGCGGATCCTGGACACGAAGAACCCGGCGATGCAGACCCTCGTCCAGGGTGCGCCCCGGCTCCTCGATTTCCTGGGCGATGCGTCGCTCGCCCACTTCAACGGGGTGCGGGCGATGCTCGAAGCCAATGCCATCCCCTACACCATCAATCCCCGCCTGGTGCGCGGGATGGACTACTACAACCTCACCGTCTTCGAATTCGTCACTGATCGCCTGGGTTCCCAGGGCACGATTTGCGCTGGTGGCCGCTATGACGACCTGATCGGCCAGGTGGGCGGCAAGCCGGCGCCCGCCGTAGGCTGGGCACTGGGTGTCGAGCGTGTCCTCGAGCTGCTGAAAGAGCAGGGCGCGCAGGCGCCGGGACCGGTGCCGGACGCCTATGCGATCGTGTCAGACGCGGCGGACATGCCCCAGGTGCTGCAGGTGCTTCAGGCGCTCCGGGCCGAGGGCGTGCAGGTGCAGATGCAGGCCGTCGGGCCGGAGGGCCTGGCGAGCATGAAGTCGCAGTTCAAGAAGGCTGATGCCAGCGGAGCCCGGCACGCGCTCGTGTTCGGGCCCGACGAGCTGGCTGCGGGGGAAGTCACCGTCAAATCCCTGCGCGATGGCGTGGGTGCCCAGGTGAGGCAGCCACTGGAGGGTTTGCAAGCCTGGGCGAGAGTGCTTCGGAGCCCCAACTCCTAAATAGGTGTGCCCGCCTGCGGCGCAGGATCCGGGCCCGTCACTACAATCGAACGGTAATTCTCACCACTTATGGCCTCCCATCTCGACCTCGAAGAACAGGAACAGCTTGACCGGCTCAAGCATTTCTGGCGCCGTTTCGGCAATCTGATTTCCTGGACCCTGATCGTTGTGTTCGGGGCCATCGCCGCCTACAACGGTTGGAACTGGTGGCAAAACCGCCAGGCGGCCCAGGCCTCCGCACTGCATGCCGAAGTTGAGCGCGCGGCCCAGTCCGGTGACGTCGCCCGTGTGCAGCGCGCCTTTGGCGACATCCGCGACCAGTTCGGCAGTACCACCTATGCCCAGCAGGCTGGGTTGCTCGCCGCCCAGGTGCTGGCCGACCAGCGCAAGGCTGACGAGGCCAAAGCGGCCCTGCGCTGGGTCATCGACAAGGCTTCAGACGAAGGCTACCAGGCCGTCGCACGGCTACGGCTGTCCGGGCTTCTGGCCGATGCCCAGGCCTATGACGAGGCGCTGGCCCTGCTGTCTGCGAAGGTGCCTACCCCGTTCGAGGGACTCATGGCTGACCGCCGCGGCGACATCCTGCTCCTGCAAGGGAAGAAGGCGCAGGCGCGTGATGAATTCCAGAAAGCCCTGACCGGCCTGGACGAGCGGGCCGAATACCGCCGCATCGTCGAGGTCAAGCTCGCCTCGCTGGGTGGCGATCCCAAGGCCCCGGCTGGCCCGGCCCGTGCGGCGAGCGCGGCCACTCCCAAATCGTGAGGGTTCGCCTGATGCACCGCTGCTCTCCACCTTCCGCCGCCCGTGCTCCCTCGATGGGGTGGCTCGCTCTGGGGGTCGCGGCCCTGGCCGGCGTGCTCGGGCTGGCCGGATGCTCGGTGTTGCCTGAGTCGATGGGGGGAACCCCGCCGCCGCCCAAGCCGGCGAACCTGGCGCCCAACCCGAACCTGCTCGGTGTTCGCCAGGCCTGGACCGGCAAGATCGGGGCTGTCGGATTCCCGCTTGATGTCCGTGTCGTGGGGCAGCGTGTGATGGTCGCCGCCTCGGACGGCACTGTCACGACGATCGACACCACCACGGGCGCCATCCTGTGGCGCGCCAGCGCCGGCGCGGCACTGGCCGCCGGCGTGGGGGGCGATGGCGACACCGCCGCCGTGGTCACGCGGGACGGCGATCTCATCGTTCTCAATCGCGAGCGCACGCTCTGGCGCCAACGTTTGGCTGGCCAGGTGCACACCGCGCCGCTGATGGCCGGAGGCCGGGTGTTCGTGCTCGCGGCCGACCGCACTGTCAGTGCCTTCGATGCGTCCAATGGCGCCCGCCTCTGGACTCAGCAGCGCCCGGGCGAAGCCCTCGTGCTGCGGCAGGCCGGCGTGATCCTGCCCGTGGGCAACACCCTCGTGGTGGGGCAGGGCGGTCGCATGGCCGGCTTCAATCCGGACAACGGCACCATCCGATGGGAGGCGGCGCTGGCCTCTTCGCGCGGCACCAACGATGTCGAGCGTCTGGTCGACCTGGTCGGCCGCGTCAGCCGGGTGGGCGACAGCGTCTGCGCGCGAGCGTTCCAGGCCTCCGTCGGCTGTGTCGACGCACAGCGCGGTGCGGTTGTCTGGGCCCGTCCCGCGGCCGGTGCAGAGGGTTTGCACGGCGACGAGCGGCAGATCTTCGGCACCGAGTCCGATGGCCGCGTCGTGGCCTGGCGGCGCAGCGATGGCGAGCGCCTGTGGTCCGTCGACGCCCTGCGGTTTCGCGGGCTGACCACCCCGGTCCTGCTGGGTCGCTCACTGGCGGTGGGCGATGCCCAGGGTCTGGTGCACCTGCTGTCCCGGGAAGACGGCAGCCTCCTCAATCGCCTGACCACCGACGGAACAGGGATCGCGGCCGCGCCGGTGCTGGCCGGCAACACCCTGGTCGTGGTGACCCGATCTGGCGGCATCTTCGGCTTCGTGCCGATCTGACATGAAGCCTGTCCTGGCCCTGGTCGGCCGTCCCAATGTGGGCAAATCGACCCTGTTCAACCGCCTGACCAAGTCGCGCGACGCCATCGTCGCCGATTTCGCCGGGCTCACCCGGGATCGCCATTACGGCAATGCCCGCCAGGGTGGTCGCGAGTTCATCGTCATCGACACCGGTGGCTTCGAGCCGACGGCCGAAAGCGGCATCTACGTCGAGATGGCCAAGCAGACCCGGCAGGCGGTGGCCGAGGCCGATGTCGTCGCCTTCGTGGTCGACGCGCGCGGCGGCCTCTCGGCGCAGGACCACGACATTGCCAACTACCTGCGTAAGCTGGGCAAGCCCACGCTGCTTGTGGCCAACAAGGCCGAAGGCATGACCGAGGGCCTGCAGCTGGCGGAGTTCTATGAACTGGGCCTGGGCGAGGTCCTGGCGGTGTCAGCCGCCCACGGGCAGGGCGTGCGCAGCCTGGTCGACGAAGCGATGGGCCTGCTGGACCTGCCGGAGCCGGGCGATGACGACGCCCCGGACGACGAAGGCGTGATCCGCCTGGCCGTGGCAGGCCGCCCCAACGTGGGCAAATCGACCCTGATCAACACCTGGCTCGGTGAGGAGCGCCTGGTGGCCTTCGACATGCCGGGCACCACCCGAGATGCCATCTCCGTGCCGTTCGAGCGTGCCGGCCAGAAATTCGAATTGATCGACACCGCCGGCCTGCGACGCAAGGGCCGGGTGTTCGAAGCGATCGAGAAGTTTTCAGTGGTCAAGACCCTGCAGGCGATCGAGTCATCGCACGTGGTCCTGCTGCTGCTCGATGCCACCCAGGGCATCACCGACCAGGACGCTCACATCGCTGGCTACATCCTCGAAAGCGGCCGCGCCGTGGTGATCGCGATCAACAAGTGGGATGCAGTCGACGACTACCAGCGCGAGCTCCTGCAGCGACAGATCGAGCAGCGGCTGGTGTTCCTCAAGTTCGCTTCGCTGCATTTCATTTCCGCCAAAAAGCGCCAGGGCCTGGGTCCGGTCTGGCAATCGATCGCCCAGGCCCGCCAGGCCGCAATGGTCAAAATGCCCACGCCGGTGCTCACTCGGCTGCTGCAGGAGGCGGTGCAGTTCCAGGCGCCCAAGCGCGCCGGCATGTTTCGCCCGAAGCTGCGTTACGCGCACCAGGGCGGCACCAACCCGCCGGTCATCGTGGTGCATGGCAACTCGCTCGAGCATGTGACCGATGCCTACAAGCGCTTCCTGGAGGGGCGCTTTCGCAAGGAGTTCAACCTGGTGGGCACGCCCCTGCGCATCGAGATGAAAACCTCGCACAACCCTTACGCCGACAAGGAATAGCCCGGGGCCTGGGCGGCCCCTGACGGCGCCATGGATGTCGGTACCTGACTACTTGCGCATCAGCCTTGCTGTGGTAATGTGCAGATCCCAGCAAAACTACCTAACACGGAGAATATCGTGAGCAATAAAGGGCAGCTTCTACAAGACCCCTTCCTCAACACCCTGCGTCGCGAGCATGTTCCGGTGTCGATCTACCTGGTCAATGGCATCAAGCTCCAGGGTCAGATCGAGTCATTCGACCAGTACGTCGTGCTGCTGCGCAACACGGTGACTCAGATGGTCTACAAGCATGCCATCTCGACCATTGTCCCTGGCCGTGCGGTCAGTTTCTCGGCCAGTGAACCGCAGGAGCCGGCCTCCGCCTGAGGCCCTGGCTCATCCCCGGGGTGACCGACGCAGCCGGTTTCCTGCACACCGGTTCCTCGCAACTTCTCCCGGGCTCGCCTCAATTGCACCCTGCCTCCGCTCCGCCCGTTGCCCCCGCCGTCCTGGTGGGAGTCGACTTTGGCGCCCCCCATTTCGACACTGGCCTGGAGGAACTGGGCCTGCTGGCTCAGACTGCCGGCCTCACCCCGGTGGCCCGCGTCACTTGCAAACGAAGGGCCCCTGACGCGGCGCTCTTCGTGGGCAGCGGCAAGGCCGACGAAATCAAGGCCCTGGCCGCCGAAACTGGCGCCACCGAAATCCTGTTTGACCAGTCCCTCAGTCCTGCGCAGCAGCGCAACCTGGAGCGCCACCTCGGCCTGCCGGTCAACGACCGAACCCTGCTGATTCTCGAGATCTTCGCCCAGCGCGCCCGCAGCCATGAGGGCAAGCTTCAGGTGGAGCTCGCTCGGCTGCAGTACGTCAGCACCCGGCTGGTGCGGCGTTGGTCCCACCTGGAGCGGCAGACCGGCGGCGCGGGCGTCCGGGGCGGCCCAGGTGAAAAGCAGATTGAACTCGATCGCCGGATGATCGGGGAGGCCATCAAACGCACGCGTGACCGCCTGGACAAGGTCAAACGCCAGCGCCAGACTCAACGTCGCCAGCGCGAGCGGGCGGGTGCTTTCAGGATCTCCCTGGTCGGCTACACCAACGCTGGCAAGTCCTCCTTGTTCAATGCCCTGGTCAAAGCCCGCGCGTATGCCGCAGACCAGCTGTTTGCGACCCTCGACACCACCACCCGGCAGCTGTATCTGGGCCTGCCGGAGGCCGAGGCCGGCCTGCAGGTCAGTCTGTCGGACACGGTGGGATTCATCCGCGACCTTCCCCATGGCCTGATTGATGCCTTCGAGGCCACGCTGCAGGAGGCGGCCGATGCCGACCTTCTACTGCATGTGGTCGATGCCTCGAACCCGGGGTATCCGGAGCAGATCGAGCAGGTGCAGCATGTCCTGCACGAGATCGGCGCCGACGGCATCCCCCAGGTGCTGGTATTCAACAAGCTCGATGCCCTGGAGCCGGCCCAACAGCCCCGCTTCGCCCAGGACCGCTTCGACCTCGCGGGCCAGCCCGTGCCCCGCCTGTTCGTCAGTGCCCGGACCGGTGCCAACCTGGGCCTGCTGCGCCAGCACTTGGCCGAGGTCGCCTTGGCGGTGCGCGGCCGTCAAAACGGGGCGGCGGAGCCCGGCGAACCGTCCGGTTCTGGTGAAATCCCGCAATCACATGAGGC
>Ga0315900_10009162_pt1 | contig 12590 bp, 13 predicted proteins | sample LakEriMetagenome_FD_203521 | JGI IMG/M metagenome (GOLD analysis project Ga0315900, IMG submission 203521) | Freshwater fungal communities from buoy surface, Lake Erie, Ohio, United States - Buoy 12 MA114 | ecosystem: Environmental > Aquatic > Freshwater > Lake > Lake biofilm | place: USA: Lake...
CAGGACCACCGAGGCATTCGGGCCGCTCATGCGCGCCACACCGGTCGCGTCGGACGGAATCGTGGCGGCGAGAGTGCCACCGCCGGCAGCCGCCGAACGCACCGACAGGACCGACGAGCCGGGACCGGCGGTGCCGATGAGGGCCATCGCATCGAGGATGCGAACCTTGTACGGCAGCGTGTTGACCGCGTAGATGGTCACGTCGTCGAGCGTACCCGACGCGCCACCCGAGGTCATCGCCTTGCGGAAGGTGACCAGCGGAGCGTCGACCGCCGTCGCGGCGACCGGGTTCAGAGCCACGGCGCCGACCGAAGCCGGGGCGACGACCGACGAGAGGTCAGCGGCCAGCTCGTCCGCCGAAAACTCAACCGACGACGTAAGAACGCCGTCAGCGACAGCGGCCTGAAGGCCGGCCATCGAGGAGATCTCGGCAGGCGAGCGAGTGACGACGACGGCTTCACCAGCCGGGACGGTCGCGTAGATGTCGTTGAGCCAGTAGTCGGAAGCCGAGACGTTCGTGATCGTAAGGGAAGCCATGTGAGTCTCCTTCGGGTGAGAGTACGCAGAACGGGGGGAAAAGGCCAACGGGACCGCATGGTCCCGTCAGCCGTCAAGTTCAGGAGTTGAGCGACTTCTGCTGGAAGCGGAGGCGGACGAACTCGGCGGGCTTGTTCGGGGCAACACCGATGTCGATGATGACCTGACCAGCCTCGATGGTCGCCGACGTGTTGTTCGACTCGTCGCAGACCACGAAGTACGCCTGCGAGGGGTTGAGACCCGCAAAGTACCCGTTGGAGAACAGGTTCCCGAGGAACGAGTCGAGCTGCGCCTTGATGCGCGCCCACAAGCCGGGGCCGTTGTTCTCGAACACGATCCACCACGTCGCGTTGAAGATCGACTTCTCCAAGAACATGAACAGCCGGCGAGCGTTGATGTAGCGCCAGTCGGGCACGTTCGAGATCGTCCGCACACCCCAGACCGCCAGACCCGTCTGCGTCGAGGCGATGAGCGGATTGATCTTGTTCGGGTACACGACGTCGCGGTCGGCCTGCGTCGGGTTGGTCTCCAAACCAACGAGGTACGCGAGGGCGCCGTCAACCGTACCGCCGGGGGACTTGCCGACGTTCCGGTTCGCGTCCGTGCGCGCGTACACGCCCGCGATGTGGCCGAGCGGCGGCACAAGCACCGGGCGGTTGTTCTGGAGCGGGTCGATGACGCGCACCCACGGCCAGTAGAGCGCCGCGTAGTCCGAGCTGCGGTTGAGGTCGAACCGGTACCAGTCGACCGCCCGCTGCGCCGTGTAGCCCTGCGGAGTCGTGAGGATGATGAACCGGTCGCCGCCCGAAGGCAGCGAGGTCCGCATCGCCGCGTAGTCCAGCAGATCGCTCGTGACGATCAAGTTTCCGGCAAAGTCCGGCACCGCGATCTGGAGGATCTCCTCGACCTTGTTGAAGGCATAGAGACCCTCATTGTCAGCCGCGAGCGCAGTCATGTCGGTGAACTGCGAACGGCCCCAGTGCGTCGAGTCGAACGTGCCTTCCGTACCGACCTGATAGTCCTTGTCTGCATCGCCGAACGTCTCGACGTGGACGGCTTCCGCCGGCTTCGAGCCGTAGGACACCACGACGAGGGTTCCGCCCTTGATGAGATCCTTCGTCGTGAAGTTGATCGCACCAGTGGTGTAGTTGACCGTGTTGACGGCCGAGGCGACGACCGAGCCAGACAGACCGCCAAAGCCGTCGTCCGTGATCGTCTGCGTCGCGCCCGATGTGTTGGTGTACGTGACCTTCACCGTGCGAGGCTGGATCGGCTTGTCGAGCAACGTGGCCGAGAACGCCTTGTTGCCGGCCAGTCCCGTACCACCGCCGAGCACCATCGAACGAAGCACGCTGTTCAGTTGGAGGGGTGCAACATTCCCAGCGGGCTCCGAAACCGTGATGTATTCCGACAGCTCGTTGACGACGTCCGCGAAGTAGACGGGCGAGTCAGGGTTGTCGAAGACCATCTCCTCGTACTGCTCAACCACGACGAAGCTCGACGTGGACGTCTCGCGCAGGAGCACGAGCATGTCGAACCGCGAGAACGACGACGTTGCTGCGTCGAAGAAGTCTGGCGAGCCCGCGATCTGCACCTGAAGGTTGTTGCCCCACGCGCCGACGGAGATGGGGTCCAAGTTCCACGCGTTCTGCTTGTAGGACGCGAGGTACGGAACGAACTCATCCGCGAAGTCGAAGGGGTCGATCTCGAAGTCACCCGTCGAGTAGTCGACGGCGCCGGGGCTGGCGACGTTGCCGGTCCAGAGACCGGCCTCCGACTCCGTCGTGGGAGCGACAGAGAAGATCGCTGCGGACACCGACTCCGCGAGGACGATCTTCACCGGCGCCGCAGAGTTGGGAACGAGACGGATCTGATCTCCGTTCGCGGCGCCGTCGACCTCAACCGCCTTGACGAGGAGACCCTCAGCGCTGTTGATGGCTGCGATGGTGGCCGCGCGAACGGTCTCCACGGTGTCAGCCGCAGTGAACGGGATCGGGATACCCGTCGAGGCGCCGTTCTGATCGTACTCAAAGACGACCGCAGGCCCGTCGCCAGTCGTGATCTCGAACGAGTCGCCGTCAACCAGATCGGAACCGAGGGCGACCCGAATCGAACCGCAGCCGTCTTGAATGACCAACGTATCCGAGAGAGGCGTGAAGTCGACAGTGACGTTGGCGCCCGTGTCAGCCGCGACCGGAACGTAGGTGCCGTACAGCCGGATCGAAAACCGGCCCGACTTGTGATCGAACGTAGCGACCAGCCCGTCGACGGCGTCACCGACAGAGGTCTGCACGATGGACGACGTTCCCGCTGGAATCGGGATGGCAACCGCACCTACCACGTCCAACGTGAGGTTGACGGTGACGGTCCCGCGCGCCACGAGGTCGAACTCCGTCGAGATCTCGGCGAGGCCCGCCGGATCGATGCGACCCTCGTAGGAAGCGACACTCTCCTCCAGCGTAAGGTCGGCGCTGTCATCTCGCGTGCGCGCGACGCTGCCGGTGACCGGGCCACCAGCGGACGACGAGGACCGCAGTTTTACGGTGATGGAGCCCGGAACCAAGGGTCCGGCGCCGCCTGCGGTCTCGAAGGTGCCGACGATGGGGTCCGTGGTGCCGTCACCGACACCGACCTCGACGTTCGTGAGGGCCGACTGAATCTTGGCATTCGCCGCGACCGCATCCGACGGGGGAACGCGGACCACATAGGCCCGACGACCGCCGTTGGCGAAGAACGCCGCGAGGGAGAGCGGCATGAAGCTCTCCTTCACCAGCCCACCGAACGTGCGCGTGAACTGCTCGTAGGACTGAACGAGGACCGCTTCGTTGGCTGGACCGCGCGAAGCGTAGCCGATGATGCCGAGGTTCGACGTGGTGACGCCGGGAACGATCTGGGCGGCAGTCGGAACTTCTTCGACGAATACGCCGGGGGAGAGATAGTCAGCCATGTAGGACTCCTGAGTCTGGAATGGTCAGTGGGTCAGATCTTGGAGGTGGTCGCCGGGGCGGCAGGGTCCGTGGTCGTCTTCGGCGGCTCCGTCTTCGGAGCGTCAGCCTTCGGAACGTCCTTCAGGTCCACCTTGGACTTCGGAGCCGCCGGCTTGGCCGACGGTGCGGCCTTCTTCGGTGCCGGAGCCGGAGCAGCGCCCTTCGCCGGGCGGGGCTTGGAAGCCGTCGCAGGCTTCAGCGTGGAAGTGCTCGCACGGAAGATCAGGAGCCCCTGCTTGACCAGCGACTGAAGCGAAGCCGAGGTGCCGACCGCATCGTCGACCTCCGTCCACGCCTTCGAGGGGAACATCAGAACCGCACCATCGACGGTTGCGTTGAGAGGGCCACGGGTGGTGTTGAAAAACTTTGCCATCACTTCCTCGTCAAAGTCGTAGTGGCCGGCTGCGTCGCTGTCCGCGAAACGGTCGGGTTGGAGAGATCGTATTCTGCTTCGACTCGCACGGTCACCGCAAACTGAATGACCCGCTCGGAGATACCGAGGTTGTCATCGAGGTTGACGATGCCTTCGTTGAACGCTTCGTAGGACCGGTACTCGCCGGTGGAGTCAGGAACCCACACCTGTCCGTAGGTCGGCCAGATGCGAAGGACGTGATCGAGCATCAGGTTCGCCGCGCGACGACCAGAGCCACCGCGAAGCGAGTTGTAGATGTTGATCGTGTAGGTCAAGTCGTACGGCGTGGCCTGATCGCGCATCTCCATCCGATCAGGACGGACCTGCACGCCTGTCGCCGTCAAACCGGGAACGTAGAGCGCAGTCTTCGCCGGAGCCCGGTACTGCTGCAAACCGGGGTGCAAACGGTTCTGCGCGAGAGCGATGTCGTCGCGTGAAATGACGAACGCCGGGTACCGGAAGTTCGCGTAGAGGTCTTCCGGGAAGTTGAAGTGGACCGGGATGCCGGGGTCTCCCGACGGCGGCTCCACTCCTTCAATCGTGATGTAGTAGCGGTCGCCGATAACCCGCGCGCCCAGTGTCTCGACAACGCCTTGGTCAAAAGACCGTAGTTCGACGCTGCCGTTCGGTCGCGCCCCCATCGCCTGTTCTTGAAGAACGGTGGGGTCGGTTGTCACGAGCTACTACCCCTCCTCTTCCTCGGTGCCTTCGATCATCGACTCTGCGATGCCGAGCACCATCTCACCGAAGCCCATCATCTTCGCGCGGCCAACCCACTCAGCCGTGCCGGCGAGGTCTTCCTCGTCGGGGATGTACGGGAGCGTCCCGTCTTCGCCGAGCTGGTCAGCGATGTCGAACACCATGTCGACCGCGTCGTCCCCGTCGATCTCGAACTCGTCTTCGAGCGAGCCGGCGATGGACAGCATGTAGTCGATCAGCACGTCGTTGACGTCGGAGACGTTGTCAGCGCCGCCTTCACCGGCCTTGCCATGTTCGTGGTCGGTCTCGACGCTGGAGTCCGGTCCCCACGCCTCCTCATCTTGCTCCGCAAGGCGCTTTCGGATGCTCTGGAGCTTCTCAACGATGTCTGCACGCATGGAACGTCCTCCGTACCGGATGTCTCTTGTAGCCTACTCAACGAATCTTGTCTTGGAACTGGCCGAACGACTCGATGACGGTAGCGGGAACGAACTCCTCCGACAAGGTTCGCCACTTCATCCAGCCGGTGTATTCCGGATCGAACAACGCCTTCCCGGTGCTGTCGTCGAGGAAAAGCTGCGCGACCCGCTGTTGAACCGAGACTAGGGCGGGACGCCAATGGGCGACGGCCCTGCTGCCACCGAGACCGTACTCCAACCGCAGGGCGGTGTAGGTCAGGTCCGGGACCGCCTCTGCGCCCACGACCGGCTCGATGCGAACGCCGGCCTTGTTGAGCGCCCCGGTCCACTCGCGACGCTTCTTCTGGATCTCCTGCCGAACCAGCTCTACCTCACGTTCAGAAACACGACGCTTCCGCATCTCGACGTTCTTCTCGGGAGGCTTGAACGGAAGGGTGTCGGCGGTCCACGGTTGGTACTGGAGAAGGATCTTGACCTCGGGAGGAAGCCTTCGTCCGGTGTTGCGCTCACGGAAGTAGAGGATGTCCCTCGACGAGTCCGTTTTCTCGGAGCGAGCCTCCTCGACGGTGACGGCAAAGACCGGCTCTGTCGTCGGGAACTGCACGAGCTTGAGCGCGGACTTGTAGGTGTTGTAGGCGGGGCCAGACGGGATGGCTGAACGCACGTCGTCGAGCATCGTCTGTGCGGCCGTATGGGCGATGAACCGCTTCAGCAGATTCTGGCGCTCGACCAGATTCTTCCGCATCATCTTGAGGACGGCGAGCGTGTTCTTGTCGGGCTTCGCCGTGGCGGTGATGCCTACCTTCGGCATCAGTCATCCCCGAGAAGGCCGCGTTCCCTATCGATCTTGGCAAACTCGGCTTCGGTTTCAGCGATGCGCTCCCAAACCGTAGGCTTTCTTCGAGGGAGAAGGTCTGCGAGCGATCTGGTCTGACCGTTCCCGATGTTGACCAGCGGGGACGTTCCCGGCGGACGAGTGAAGTCCACCGGAGTCATCGTGGGAAGCGACTGCTTGTGGCGCTCGCACACGCCGAACCGGCGCACTGAACCGGGCTTGGCGATGACCGCTGCCGGAGTGTCACCGCAGATGAAGCACCACTGATCGAAGGCCGACATCGGGCCTTCGTACTCGTGGAAGTCGTCCCCAATGAGGGGCGATCCGCACGGCGTCTTGGCCGTGCATCGATCCCCCGGAAGTCCGCCGTCACGACCTTCCCAGTATTTCTGGCAGGTCGCGCATACCGTCGAAAGGCCGCTCTGGACAGCCAGAGCGATCTTCACATGGTTAAGGGGCATCCGTACCTCAGACGCCCATCTTGGCGACCTTGAGCGCCTTGGCGGCGCGGGAAGCGGTGTAGTTCTTCATCGCCTTGATGAGAGCCGCCTTGTTCGTGGCGAGCTTCTTCAGCATGGCGATGAAGATCTCCTGATGACCCTCGTCGCCGGGGTCCATGCCCACAGCGTCCATCGCAAGAACGAGCTGCGGAACGAGAACCTTCGGGTCGCCCGAAGCACCCTCGTCCATCTCCTCGATCAAAGAACGCATACGGTCGGTGATGTTCACGGTCGTCTCCTTCAGATGGACGTCACGAGCTTGCGCTCGGGAGTCTGTTGCGTCGTGCGCCGCAGCGCGCACTGGAACCCGATGAAGTGCGTGGTATCGAACACCACGCCGTCTTCCTTGGCGTCTATCACGGAAAAGTACAGGCCCGCATCCGGGATGGCGAACCCATCGACCGCAAACTGTTCGTTCCAGTAGGGGGCGTTCCAAACGCGGACGATGTCAGACTCGCCCGGCGGAGCGAGCATCCCGACGCGCTCAACTTCGGTCCTCGACAGGAACAGCGACGCATCGAACGACGACGAGTATCCCTCCATGCCGGCCGATGGGGACTTGTCGGGGTAGGTGAAGAAGCCTTTGAGGCGGTACGGCCCCTCAAACGCACGCTTGACCGGCTCGTTGTAGAGCGGGTCGACGATGGACTTCTTCTGGTTCTGCGTCCAGTAGAGAACCTCGGTGCCGACGACGTTGATGTGCTCCTGCGAGACCGAGTCGAACAACGCCTTCTCGGCGTCTCCCAAACCAAACGCTTCCCCCTCCTTCATCAGGGGCATGGGCGCGCACGGGGAGCAGGCGCCGGTCGGAAACGCCATGAGGTACGTCGACAGAGGCTTGCACTTCATACTCATAGGGCACCTCGGACCATACGGACCCGTCAGCCGGTGATGAACCCGATGGGCATGGCGCTGTCGCCAATCTCCTCGTTCAGCACTTCCATCTCGGCGTCGGCCTCGCTCAAGAGCGTAGCTCCGTCGAGACCGGTCGAACCTTGCGCCGTCGGGTACTGGTCGTACTTCGAGCGAACGCGGCCGAGATCGCGCTTCGCGCACGCGACCGCGTACCGACGAACGAGGTCGAAGTCGCGCTGGTTGAGTTCAGTCAGGTTGAACGTGTTCGACGAGTAGTAGACGATGGCGCGCGGCGTCGTCGGGGAGAGCCTGCGGGGCAGGATGAACAGCGTGCGGTTTTCCTGCCGCCACTCGGGGTCGGCGCCGATGATACGCCGGGCCATCTCCGTGTACTGGAGCACCTGCTGGTACGACGAGAGGTAGCCGCCAGTCTCGCCTGTGTTTCCAGCGCCGTAGTTTCCCCCGTATCCGAACGGGACCATCATGTTCTCATTCGGCCAAGCCCATGCCCACGGCGAGGCGTAGGGGCTCATGTCGTAGTTCGAGAACGGGAAGATCACCTCAGTCACGACGTCGACGTCTTCGGGGAGCTGGTACTCGGTGACGTCTGGTTGAAGCTGGAGGAAGTATTGGCGGATGTAGCCCTTCTTGGCGGCGAACCACCGAAGGGCCATCGCGATCACGTCCTTCAGATGCTCCTCGGTCAGTTCGACCTTGAGAAGCGGCGCACCCAGCCGTCGGAGGATCCACCGGGAGAGTTCGTCCTCGTCAATCTTGTTCGACGGGGAAACCCCACAGCTCATGGACCCTCCAAAGCCGCCTACGGTTCAGGCGGCAGTTCCGGCGATGCGACGACCTTCTTCGGACGTCCGCCCTTCCGCTTCACGGGGGCAGCGTCCGTTGAAGGCGCATCGGTTTCCAGCGTAGCAGGCTCCTCTGGGAGAGGCACCGTGTCACGCGATGCCGTGGCGAGCGCGTCCCTGAACGCGATTGCAGCGGCTGGAGCAGGTACCGACACGACTACCGGCTTCGGGTCCGGTACGCCGATCTCACGAAGCAGATGCGGCGCGTACTGCGCGTACTGGTCCCCTTCGAGGATGTCGATGTCATAGACGCGACCGTGGCCGGGAACGATCACGATCTGAACGTCGGGGTTCTTGCGAAAACGACGTGGCATAGGGTCAGCCCTCAAACAACGGGTACAGCGCGTCCGCAAGGTACACACCGGCGAGGTGGTCGGACGGGAAGTGGAGCCCGGCACGGATGCGGTTCTGCCCGACTTCTTCAGCCAGCGCCTCCAAGCGCGGGCGAATGGTCGGGTAGCGGTCTCCGTAGAGACGCGCGAGGAACCGGGAAGCGAAGCTGTGCCCGGACGGGTAGGCCGGCGTCTGCGCGACCTCCGAGTCCAGCACGACGAGCGGAGTGCCGTAGTGGTCGGCAACCTGTTCTGGGCGCGGACGGTCGAACTGGAGCTTGTAGAACTGGCAGATCGTAGCCAGCTCGCTCGTGAGCGCGTCGAGATCGGCGCGCTCTGCGTTGGAAAACTTCAGTCCCTCCTGCGCGCACGCGTCCGCGAGAAAGTCCGAGAAGAAGTCCTCGAAGTCCTCGTCCTGTTGAAAGATGCGCTGCTCCAGTTTCGGGGTGATGCCCTCCCCGGCCATCCGAACCAACGCAAGTTCCATCCGCGTTTCGAGGCTGCTGTTGCTCGGCGGAGGCTTCAGGTCGAGGAGCTTCCAGTCGGCGCGAAAGCGGCGCACAGGCCGATCCGTGTACGCCCGCTCGGAGCCTCGGATGGGTCCGTAGCGAAGGTCGTCGAGCGAAGGCTTCTCGGCAGCGATTCTGGGTTTGCGAGGCATCAGACCTCCTCCCCCATGCTCTCGGCAAGGATCTCCAGTGCGGAGCGCAGGTCAGCGACCATCGCCTCCAAGGTCTCCACTCGGGCCAACGCTTCGCGGAGGACCATACGGGGCGACGGCGAGCGCTGGGCAGGCGCGGGGACCGCCTCCTCGACATCGTCGTCCGTAGGTTCGTCTTCCTCGGACGCGTCTTCCGGCGCGTCTTCCGCCTCGTCATCGTCCGGGTCATCCGCATCGCCGTCGAAGCCGGTGCGGAAGCCCTCGGTCAGCGCGGCGATGTCGGCATCGGCATCGGTGTCGGTGTCGGCTGGTGGGGGCTCCGGTTCCGGTTCAACGGGCGGGAGGATCGCGATCTTTGTGCGGCTCGGCAGAGGCTTGTTGTCCACAGCGCCAAGCTGCGAAAGCTCGGCGAGGACGTCAGTGATGCGGCTCATTAGTCTGGTCTCCTGACAGGACTAGACCACGACAGCCGACAAAGAGAAACGGCAGGAAAACAAAGACCCCACGGGGTTACCGTGGGGTCGATGTTGCGGAAGCCGCGAGCCTCGTTCAGAGGTTCGTCACACGCATCTGGCCGTAGTATTCCGGGCGAAGCAACTTCTTCGCGTAGCGGGTACGCATCGCCTTACGGAGCGAGAAGTCGTTCGGGTCGAGGAAGGTCTGCGTGACCTGAAGCGGAATGTACGGCGCCCAGACGTAGCCAGCGTCGAGGAAGCTGCCGCCCTTGAGGCCGATCAGCATCTGGTCGCGCTGGAAGAAGGGATCCTCGTACACCATCCACTTGTTCTGGAGGGTGCCGACCTTGTAGATGCCGAACTGACCCTGCGCCGTCAGAGGACGGGGCATGTCGGCCGGACCATACGGGCTCTCGGCGCCCGAGACGTAGGCGGCGCGGAAGTCGCCGTGCGTCGTGAGCTGGGCGAGCAGCGCCGACACGTCGGGCGACGTGACGATGAAGTTCGCGGGCGCGCGGAGGGTCTTCTTGTGGATCTGGTTCGACACGGTCGAGATGACCGTGAGCATCGAACGCAGGTGGTCGAGTTCCGAGATGCCAGCCGGCGGCACGCGGTCGAACGAACCGGTGGTGCTGGTCGAGTTCTGGAACAGGTCGTCGATGATCTCGCGGTCGATCTCCAGCGCCATCTCCTGCGCGACGGCCGAGACGATCTCCGTCTCAGCGTCGATGCCGTGGAACGCGCGGAGGTCTTCAGCAGCCTCGCTCGACCACAGAGCCTTCAGGCGGCGGGGCTGGGCCTCGACCGGAGCCTTCTTCACGTCGAGCTTCATCGACGGGATCTTGGTGTTCAGTTCGCCGTCGTAGCTGTAGAACGCCTTGATCGGGTTGCCGTTCGCGGGAGCAACCGCAAACTTGAAGCCCGTGACCGCGCCGTTGGCGTAGTTGATCGTTCCGGCCGAAGCATCGCCCGAGAAGCCGCCACCACCGTTGTCCGTGGCCGTCTGCACGACAGCGCCGGTCGTCGCGTTCAGCTCCTTGACCTGCACCGAGTAGCCGGCCGAGGCGTTCAGCGGACGAACCGGGTTGAACGACAGGGTGACCGACAGAGCCGCGCCAGCGCCGCCGAAGGCTGCGCCGTCGCCGGTGGCGAGGATCTCACCCTCGATCTTCTCCGAGGTGTAGTTGCGGTCGAAGTCACGCGGGAACACGGCGCCGCGCTGCGTCGGAGCCTTGTTCGTGTCGTAGATGTAGTCGAGGAAGAAGACCGCACCGACGCTCGCCGTCATCGGCTGCACCGACACGAGGTCGTGAGCGATGAGGTTCGGGAACACGCGACGCAGAACCGGGAAGATGAACTTCGTGAACGAACCGACGTTCACGAGGCGCGTTTCCTCTTCGAGGCTCTGGAGGTGCTGCGACTCGTTCTCCATCAGCACGGCAGTCGTGCCGAGGACGTAGCGGTCACGCTCCGTTCGGTCGGGCAGCCCTTCCAGCAAGTCCTTCCACTTGCGGACGAGAGCGCCGACGTAGGTCTTGTCGGCAATCGTCCGACGCGAGTCTTCAAGAACCAAGTTGCGTGCTTCCATCTGTCTCTCCTCGTTCGTTGAGCGGCGAGCTGGCCGCTCTACATTGTTGAATCGTATCTGAAACTCAGCGGATGATACCACTCAACCGCTTGAGCGCGTCCACCGACATTCCGAGCCCGAGATAGTTTTCACCGTCCGTCCGGCGAGCCCTCGGGGAAGCGCTCTCCGTGAGTTCCTCGGGAACGTGCTCGACTCCACCCCTCATGTTCGAGCGGATGCGAGCACGCACTTCCTGAAGGTCGTCCGAATCACGAACCGGCTCGCGGGCGCTCTCGATGAGCGTGTCGACGGCGGTACGGCTGGCGGGACGCGCCGACTCGACGAGCGAGCGGAGCTTTCCGGCCTTCGGATGGTTGGAGAGACGCTCCTCCGCGTACAGGCGGGTCGTCAGCTCCTTGTTTTCCTGCTGGGCCGCGAGAAGGGCTTCCTCCATCTCCTCGCGCTTGGCCTTCTCGGCCTCCATCATCTTTTCGAGCTTGCGGAGCTTCGCGTCGACGGCGTCCCGGACCTTCTGCTCGGCCTGCCGCGCTTCCGCGACTTCCTGCGCCTTGGAGTCGGCGAGAGCCTTCTTCTCGGCAGCCTTGGCGGCGAGTTCGGACTTCACCTCGGCAACGCGGGCCTTGAGGGAATCCGACGACTCGAACGCCTTGAGGTCGCCAACCAGCCTGCGAATCGAGTCCGCATCCGGGTCGTTGGAGACCATACGTTCCAGATAGAAGCGGTACCCGACTTCCTTCGCCATGCCGGCGAGGGTCGTGTTTTCTTCTTCGAGGGTCTTCAGGCGGAGGTCGCGTTCGGCAACCTGCTTCTGGAGGTCACGGATCTCCGCGTCCTTCCCGGCCACGACCTGCGCCGCGTCTTCGGGGAGCAGGTAGGGACGGAGGACGTTACGCAGCGCGTCCAGCACGGACTTCGCCTTGCCGATCTCCGGGTCGTCCATCAGTTCCTTGCGGACTTCATCGCGCAGGCTGGACCGCATGGTGGAGAGGTTGCCGAGGATCTCCTTGGCAAACTCCTCACGAAGGTCGCCGCTGGGCGCCTTCTTGCCGGCCTTCTCCTGCTCGATGCGGCGCGCGAACTCGATGGCCTTCTCCTGCTCGTCGTCGACGTCGAACTCGACGCCCTCGAACAGGCCACGGCTCTCGGACACCTGCGGGTAGGCATCGACGTCGGCCGGATCGGCAACGAAGTCGAACGTCACCAGCTTGTAGTCCTCCTGCACGACGTCCTGACCGCTCTCGTTGGTCTTGACGCTGCCGAAGCCACGGCTGCTCACGCCCACCGGGACATTCGCCTTGAGGAGCGCGAGCAGATTCTTGCCCGCCTCCGTCGGCATGATCTCGGCCTCACCGACAACCAGACCGTCCTTGATGGAGAGGTCGGTGACGATGTGAGAGACGCGCGCCAGCTTGGTCTGACCGTCCGAAGGATGGTCGACCTCACCGAA
>Ga0315900_10009164_pt1 | contig 12590 bp, 11 predicted proteins | sample LakEriMetagenome_FD_203521 | JGI IMG/M metagenome (GOLD analysis project Ga0315900, IMG submission 203521) | Freshwater fungal communities from buoy surface, Lake Erie, Ohio, United States - Buoy 12 MA114 | ecosystem: Environmental > Aquatic > Freshwater > Lake > Lake biofilm | place: USA: Lake...
CCTTCATGACGACATACGCACCGGCTGGATGGCAATCGAGCGCCCGGAACGCCTGGCCTGAACGTCAGTACGGTCCTGGACCTCGCCTGCAAGCTGACCGCAGGCCGCGTCGATATCGTCTCCCCGCGTCTTGCGAACGGTGGTCACGTAACCCGCCTCTTGCAGCAGCGCCGCAAAAGTGCTGACCCTCTTCGGGCTGGAGCGCCGCAGGCCCGACGCAGGGAAGGGATTGAACGGGATGAGGTTGAACTTGCACGACAGCGCGATCCCGCCAGAATCCTCTGAGCGGCCGCGTACGAGGTCTACCAAGCGGGCGGCATGCGCGTCAGAGTCATTCACGCCTTCGAGCATGCAGTACTCGAACGTGATGAAGTCCCGCGGGGCCGACTCCAGGTACCTGGCGCAGGCCCCGAGAAGTTCCCGCAGAGGGTACTTGCGGTTCAGAGGAACCAGCTCGTTGCGCAGCGCGTCGTCAGGTGCGTGCAGGGAAACCGCCAGCGCCACAGGGCAATCCTGCCGCAGCCTGTCCATCATTGGGACCACGCCCGAGGTGGACACCGTAACCCGCCTGCGCGACAAGCCGTAGGCATGGTCGTCCAGCATCACTTTCAGGGCCGGGACCAAGGCGGCGTAATTCTGAAGGGGCTCGCCCATCCCCATCATCACGACGTTGTCCACGGCCCGCTCGTGGTCTGCCAGACGCAAACGGGCCCGCAGTTGGTGCTCCGCGTGCCACAACTGCGCCAGGATCTCGCCCGTTCGCAGGTTGCGGCTGAACCCTTGGTGCCCTGTCGAGCAGAACGGACAACCTACTGCGCAACCGGCCTGCGAAGACACGCACAAAGTACCCCGGTCAGCCTCCGGAATGAAGACTGTCTCGACCGCGTTGCCGTTGCCCACGTCGAACAGCCACTTGACCGTTCCATCCGAGGAGACATGCTCTGAGAGCACCGGAAGGGCTGAGACCCGATGCGTGCCCTCCAGCTTTTCTCGCAGGCTCCTGGCCAGATCGGTCATCCGGCCGAAGTCGGACTCCCCTCGCCGGTGCACCCAGCGGAAGAGCTGAGTCGCCCGGAAACGCTTCTCGCCCAGTCTCTCGACATGAGCGATGAGTGATTCGTGATCGAGATCGAGGAGGTTCACAGCGCTGGGGTGTTCTGACGCACCGCTCGACCTGGGCAGGCCGGCTGCTCGCCAGCCCGCCGCGTTCAGCGGCTGTAGACGTTCATGCCGGGGAAGAAGAACGCCACCTCGGCAGCTGCCGTCTCGGGAGCGTCGGAACCGTGCACGGCATTGGCGTCGATGCTGTCGGCGAAGTCGGCACGGATGGTGCCCTTCTCGGCCTTCTTGGGGTCGGTGGCACCCATCAACTCGCGGTTGCGCGCAATGGCGCCCTCACCTTCCAGCGCCTGGATCATCACCGGGCCGGAAATCATGAAGCTCACCAGATCATTGAAGAAGGGGCGGGCCTTGTGCACGGCGTAAAAGGCCTCTGCCTCGCCACGGGAGAGGTGCGCCATCTTCGCGGCGACGATCTTCAATCCTGCGCCTTCAAAGCGGGCATAGATCTGCCCAATCACGTTCTTCGCCACTGCGTCGGGCTTGATGATCGACAAGGTGCGTTCGATAGCCATTCCAAAACTCCTGAAACCAAAACTTGGGAAAACCGCTCAGTGTAGCCCGTGGCCTGACGCTGTGGCCAGCAAGGGCGGCGCCAGACACTCCTGAGGCAGGGGCTTGCAGCAGGCTTTCACCGGCGCCGACCACCCTTGCCAGAGCGGCCTGACTTGCCCTTCTGATGAAAGGCGTCTGCGCCGATATAGCCCACCGAAGTCCGCATGGGGTCGGGCTGGCCGCCCGCCGCCTGCACCTTGCCGCCCGTCGGCTTCTTTCGTGACCTGCCGGCGCCACCACCGGCCGCAGACTTCAAATCTTTCACAAAGCGCTTGTCATAGGTCTGCTGCAGCGGGTTGGGAATGGGGCCGTCCTCGTCGAGTTCTCGGCGTGGACGCGCTTCGGCCTGTACCGCACGACGGTCATAGGTCTGCTGCAGCGGGTTGGGAATCGGCCCGTTCTCGTCGACATCTCGAACCCGACGTGCTTGCTGGATAGCCCGCTTGTCGTAGGTCTGCTGCAAGGGGTTGGGGATGCGCGCGAAGTTCTCGGTATCGCCCGACTCTCCATCAACGGCCTCAGACACCCCCAGGCCAGCCTCGCGCTGACGGCCACGCCTCGCGGTCTTGCGGCCGCGAGGACCCGTTGCCGGCGCCGCTGCACGAGCGGGCTTCGGGCCGCCCGAACCCGTTGACTGCGCCCCGCCCGACGTCATTGAACGCAAGGCCTTGACGTCCTCTACCGGCAGGTCTACCCAGACCCCGCGGCGCAAACCCTTGGGCAGCACGACGCTGCCGTAGCGAATGCGGATCAGTCGGCTGACGGCATGACCCACGGTGTCGAACAACTTGCGGACCTCTCGGTTACGTCCTTCGGTGATCACCACCCGCACCCAGCGGTTCGCGCCGTCGCCGCCGCCGTCCTCGATGCTCTTGAAGGCGGCGACCTGCCCGTCAACCTCCACGCCTTCGAGCAACTTTGTCCGGCTCTCGTCTGACAGCGAACCCAGGATACGGACCGCGTATTCACGCTCAACACCGAAACGAGGGTGCATGAGCCTGTTGGCAAGATCACCTGAGTTGGTGAACAGCAGCAGTCCCTCCGTGTTGATGTCCAGACGTCCCACAGACTGCCACTTGCCCTGCTGAAGTCGGGGCAAGCGTCGGAAGACGGTAGGCCGTTGCTGGGGGTCGTCGTGGGTGACCACCTCGCCTGCAGGCTTGTGATACGCGATCACGCGCGCCGGCAGCGGTGCGATGCGCACCTTCACCGGCTTGCCGTTCACCGCAATCTTGTCGCCGTAGGAAATGCGTTGCCCCGTGTGTGCCGCCTGGCCATTGACGGTGACCCGGCCCTCGGCAATCATCTGCTCCAGGTCGCGCCTGGAACCCACACCAGATTGCGCAAGCACCTTGTGCAGCTTGGGAGCGTCGAATTCGGGCGCCAACACCCTGCGTGCAGGCGCCTGCCTTACCGGCACAGAGGCTCCCTGGGAAGCACCTTCGGCGGATTTGCCGTCCTCTGCCACCTGGCCGCTGGTTCCGGGAGCCTCTTCGTCCTCCGCAGATTCGTCGAATGCTCCAGACATGACCGCGCCAAAAACCTCGGCAGGGTCAGACTTCTCCAGCGTGGGAAGTCCTGCTGCCTGGTCGTCCGAGAAGTGGCCCGCAGCCGCCGGGGCGTCGGCAGAAGCGCCTTCCGCCAGTTCTGCACCCTCCAGAGCCAGGGCAGTTTGTTCACCGCCCCGATCACCACGGCGGCCCCGGCGACGGTTGCGCTTGCGCCGCCGCGGGTCTCTCAGGGTGTCCGGCTGGGCGTCCTCCGCAGACGGCCCCGCGGTCGACGGCTGTCCTGAGGCTCCATCGGTATGGGCTGACTCCGCGGCTGCCATTACCGCAGGCCTGTCGCCGGTCGCCTGGTCCTGCGCTTCTTGGCGGGCGCGGTGGGTGCTGTCAGTCTGGTCAGGATCGGGCTGGTTCATGCGATATCGCCTTGAAGGGCTGAGTCTGGAGGGGGCGCCGGAAGTCCGGAAGCTGCGCTCGGGTTCGAGTCCACAGGTGCCACCTCGGGGGTTTCGGTCGGCGGCGCGGAAGCTGCCCGAAAGATTGGGAGATCGTCGGGCGATAGCTGAGCCGCCACCTCTGCACCGTCGGTCACGGGCGCCAGTGCATCGGCCGCTTCACTGGCGCTGGCGCCACCGCCGACCTCGGGCAACTGGCTCAAGCTCGACAGCCCCAGATCGTCCAGGAACTGCCGTGTGGTGCCATAAAGGGCCGGACGACCCGGAGACTCGCGGTAGCCGATCGCCTCGATCCACCCCCGGTCCTCCAACTGCTTGACGATCTGGCTGGACACCACGACGCCACGGATGTCCTCAATGTCGCCGCGCGTCACAGGCTGCCGGTAGGCAATGATGGCCAGGGTCTCCATGACCGCTCTGGAATACCGCGGCGGCTTTTCCGGGTGCAAACGGTCCAGAAAGACCCGCATCTCAGGACGGCTCTGGAATCGCCAGCCCGAGGAAACGGCCACCAGCTCCACTCCCTTGTCCGCCCAGTCCTGGACCAATTCGTGCAGCAGCGCGGTCAATTCGTGCTGACTCAACTGGCCATCAAAGAGCAACTGCAACTCGCGCATGGGCACCGGGGCCTGCGCGCAGATCAAAGCCGTTTCAAGGACCCTCTTGGCGTCCGATGTATTCATCAATGCATGACTCGAAGCAGCGAACCGAGCGCCGGGACAGCCGAGGCAGAACCCTTCGGGTTCGCTGTGCTGCAGTCCCGGTGGACCGGGCCCAATCCGAAAGAATACTGAAAGCCCCCCGAACAGTGCGACACCGCCAGTTCATGAAGAGAGGAGCCGCGAGTGCTAGATTGGGCACTCCAACGGCCCCGAGGGGCACATGCGAAATGGCAAAACTGTCAACAGCTTCATCCTTCGCCGAAGCTTAGTTTACGCCCTCATCAGAGCGGATGAAGCACTTCTCCACAGGATTGCTGCGCAAACGACAAGATTCGCTCAGGCCCGCTTGGGACCCAGGCCCAGCAAGAAGGTCTCGGAAGAGCGGTCTCGAGACGCCTTGGGCTTGATGGGCTTGACCACCCGGAAACTGTCCTTGAACAGTTTGACCAGTTGGCTGTAACCACTGCCATGAAAGGCTTTGCAGACCAAGGCACCTTGGCCATCGGTCTTGAGGTGATTGAGCGCGAACTCCACAGCCAACTCCACCAGGTGCGCCACGCGAGCGGCGTCCGATGACTCGATGCCCGACAGATTGGGCGCCATGTCCGACAGCACCACATCCACCTTTCGACCTGCCAACGCCTGCTCGAGGGCTTGCATCGTCAAATCGTCGCGGAAGTCCCCTTGCAGGAAGGTGACGCCTTCGATGGGCTCGCACTCCTGAATATCCAAAGCGATGATGGTGCCCATGAGTTCGCCCGCAGCTGCCCCCTCAGGCGCGAACTTGCGACGCACATACTGGCTCCAGGCCCCGGGCGCTGCACCCAGGTCTACGACCACCTGCCCGGGCCGCAAGAGGCCGTGCGTCTCGTCGATCTCCTTGAGCTTGTACGCTGCCCGGGCCCGATAGCCCTCGCGCTGCGCCAACTTGACGTAGGGGTCAGTGAGGTGGTCGTGCAGCCACGCCTTGTTCAGTCGCTTGCTCTTCATGTCGGGTCGATAATACGGGCATGCCTGCCCTCCAGTTGTCTCCCACCGAACGTCGCAGCCTTCGCGCCGATGCCCACCATCTGAACCCGGTCGTCCTGATCGGCGCTGAAGGCCTGACCGAGGCCGTGCGAAAAGAGACCGACGCAGCCCTGAAGGCACATGGGCTGATCAAGCTCAGAGTCTTCTCGGACGTACGGGAAACGCGTGAACAGATGCTCTCCAGCCTGACGGAGGAACTGAGTGCCGCCGCGGTTCAGCACATTGGGAAGTTGCTGGTGCTCTGGCGCCCGATCGAGGAGAAGCCCAAGGAAGCGCGGGAAGACCGACTTCCGGGCCCACGAATCGTGAAGCTCGTGTCGTTCTCCAAGAGCGGCAACCACCGAGCCACGGTGAAGAAGGTGAAGGTTCTGGGCAATGAACGGGTGACGCGGGGGGGCTCGATCAAGCGCAAGGACGTCCGCCAGGTGAGCCAGAAGAAGAAGGCGGCGGGCTGATCGGGTTGATCGGGCCGGTCGGCCTGAACGTACCGAGCGGGCTGAGGGCGCTGACGGGCCGCGGGAATCCGGGCACGCCTCAGACGTAACGCACGGCCATGATCTCGTAGCTCTTGAGGCCGCCCGGTGCCCGCACCTCGGCCATGTCGCCCTCCGACTTCCCGATGAGCGCCCGTGCGATGGGGCTGGAGATGGAGATCAATCCGAGCTTGAGATCGGCTTCGTCGTCGCCCACGATCTGGTAGGTCACCCGGGCCCCTGTGGCCTCTTCTTCCAGGTCCACCGTCGCGCCGAACACCACGCGACCATCCGCGTCAAGGGTGGCGGGGTCGATCACCTGGGCCGCAGCAAGCTTGCCTTCGATTTCCAGGATGCGGCCCTCGATGAAGCCCTGCTTGTCCTTGGCTGCGTCGTATTCGGCGTTCTCGGACAAGTCTCCTTGGGCACGTGCCTCTGCAATAGCCTGGATCACGGCATGCCGCTCGACGGTCTTCAGTCGATGCAGTTCCTCCTTCAGCTTGTCTGCGCCGCGTCGGGTCAGGGGAATGGTGCTCATGGCTTTGTCGGTGTTCGATTCAAGAAAAACCGCCGCAGGGGACCTTGCGGTCTGCTGCGGCGGCGATACCTGTTCGAAGTGTAGTTCAGGCTGGACTGCGCACTGTTCTCAAGCTACTTCGCCAGGCCAGCGCTTGAGGCTCACTCAATGCAGCGAAAGATGCAGCTCCTGCAGGGACTTGACGGCCAGGTCTGCGCGGTGCTTCAGCGCCTCGGTAGCGGCTTCCGAGCCGGCCATCGTGGTGTAGTAGGTCACCCGGTTGGCCAGGGCAGCGGTGCGGATATGGCGCGAATCGGCAATGGCGGTGCGCGTCTCGTCCACGGTGGTGAACACCAGTTGAATCTCTCCGGCCTTGACCATGTCGCCAATGTGAGGTCGTCCATCCTTGACCTTGTTCACGGCCTTCACCGGCACGCCAGCGGCGGCGATGGCCGCAGCCGTGCCACGCGTGGCCACGATCTGGAAGCCCAGCGCATGCAGGTCCTGCGCTACCTTCACGGCCCTTGACTTGTCGGAGTCCTTCACCGTCAGCACGACCGTGCCCTTGGACGGCAGGCGTGAGCCTGCGCCCAACTGGCTCTTCAGCATCGCCTCGCCGAAGGTCTCACCCACTCCCATGACCTCCCCCGTCGACCGCATCTCCGGCCCAAGGACGGGATCCACGCCTGGGAACTTGTTGAAGGGGAACACGGCCTCCTTGATGCTGAAGTACGGAGGAATCACTTCGCCCTTCACGCCCGCCTGGTCTGCAAGACGTTGTCCGGCCATGCAGCGCGCGGCGATCTTGGCCAGCGGCTGGCCCGTGGCCTTGCTGACAAAAGGCACGGTGCGCGATGCCCGGGGGTTGACCTCCAGCACGTAGACCACCGCGTTGTCGCCCTCGCCTTGGATGGCGAATTGGACATTCATCAGGCCCACCACCTTCAGGGCGCGGGCCATGAGAGTGGTCTGGCGTCGCATCTCGTCCTGCAGCGCGACGCTCAAGGTGTAGGGGGGCAGCGAGCAGGCGGAGTCACCGCTATGGATGCCCGCAGCTTCCACGTGCTCCATGATGCCGCCGATCATGACCTCAGTCCCGTCACCGATGCAGTCCACATCGACCTCGACGGCGTCATTGAGGAAGCGGTCGAGCAGCACGGGCGACTTCTCGCTCACGCGAACCGCTTCGCGCATGTAGCGCTCCAGGTCCTTGTCGCCGTGGACGATCTCCATAGCACGGCCGCCCAGCACGTAGCTGGGCCGGACCACCAGCGGGTACCCGATCTCCTTGGCCAACGCAAGCGCCAGCTCTTCAGTACGGGCGGTGCGGTTCGGAGGCTGCCGCAGGCCCAGCTCGTTCAACAGTTTCTGGAAGCGCTCGCGGTCTTCTGCAATGTCGATGCTGTCGGGCGTGGTGCCGATGATGGGCACGCCGGCCCGCTCCAGGTCGAGCGCCAGCTTCAAGGGTGTCTGCCCACCGTACTGGACGATCACGCCGACGGGCTTCTCCACCGCCACGATCTCCAGCACGTCTTCCAACGTCACGGGCTCGAAGTACAAGCGATCGCTGGTGTCGTAATCGGTGGAGACCGTCTCGGGGTTGCAATTGACCATGATGGTCTCGTAGCCGTCTTCGCGCATCGCCAGCGCGGCGTGCACGCAGCAGTAATCGAATTCGATGCCCTGGCCGATGCGGTTGGGCCCGCCCCCCAACACCATGATCTTCTTGCGGCTGCTGGGCGCGGCCTCGCACTCCTCCTCGTACGTGGAGTACATGTAGGCCGTCTGCGTGGCGAACTCGGCTGCGCAGGTGTCCACCCGCTTGTAGACAGGCCGCACACCCAGCGCGTGGCGGTGTGCGCGCAGCGCATGCTGGTGAGTACCGGTCAGCACCGCGAGCCGCCGATCGGAAAACCCCATGCGCTTGAGGTGACGCATCTCGGCCTGGGTGAGACTGTCAAGCGCGCGGGCCTTGACCTGCGCCTCGGTGGTGACGATGTGCTCGATCTGCGCCAGGAACCAGGGGTCGATCCCGGTTTCGGCATGCACCTCATCCAACGTCATGCCGATGCGAAACGCATCGCCCACGAACAAGATGCGCTCCGGACCGGGCTCGCCAATCTCCTCGACGATTTCGTCCCGGTCATCGCTGCGCTCGGTCAGCCCGTCGATGCCGGTTTCCAGGCCGCGCAGGGCCTTCTGGAAGCTTTCCTGGAAGGTCCGGCCGATGGCCATCACCTCCCCCACGGACTTCATCTGCGTGGTCAGGTGCGGGTCGGCGGCGGGGAACTTTTCGAACGCGAAGCGCGGGATTTTGGTAACGACGTAGTCGATGCTGGGCTCGAAGCTGGCGGGGGTGGCGCCGCCAGTGATGTCGTTCTTCAGTTCATCCAGCGTGTAGCCCACGGCCAGCTTGGCCGCCACCTTCGCGATCGGGAAGCCCGTGGCCTTCGAGGCCAGCGCCGAGGAACGCGACACCCGCGGGTTCATCTCGATCACGGTCATCCGGCCGTTGGCAGGATTGATCGAGAACTGCACGTTCGAGCCGCCCGTGTCCACGCCAATCTCGCGCAGGATGGCGATCGACGCGTTGCGCAACAGCTGATATTCCTTGTCGGTCAGCGTCTGGGCCGGGGCCACGGTGATGGAGTCGCCCGTGTGGATGCCCATGGGGTCCAGGTTCTCGATGGCACATACGATGATGCAGTTGTCCGCCCGGTCGCGGACCACTTCCATCTCGTACTCCTTCCAGCCGATCAGGCTCTCCTCGATCAGCAGTTCGTTGGTCGGCGACAGGTCCAGACCACGCTTGCAGATCTCCTCGAACTCCTGCGGGTTGTAGGCAATGCCGCCGCCCGTGCCCCCCAGCGTGAAGCTGGGCCGGATGACCATGGGGAAGCCGGGCCCGCCGATCTCCGCCTGGATACGCTTCTGCACCGCCCAGGCCTCGTCCAGCGAGTGCGCGATGCCGCTCTTGGCCGAGTCCAGGCCGATGGAGGTCATAGCGTCCTTGAACTTTAGGCGATCCTCGGCCTTCTCGATCGCGTGTTCGTTGGCACCGATCATCTCCACACCATACTTGGCCAGTACGCCATGGCGGTGCAGGTCGAGGGCGCAGTTCAGCGCCGTCTGTCCGCCCATGGTGGGCAGCACGGCATCGGGCCGCTCCTTGGCGATGATGGTTTCCACCACCTGCCAGGTGATGGGCTCGATGTAGGTGGCGTCGGCCATGCCCGGGTCGGTCATGATCGTCGCAGGGTTGCTGTTGACGAGGATGACGCGGTAGCCCTCCTCCCGCAGCGCCTTGCAGGCCTGCGCGCCGGAATAGTCGAACTCGCAGGCCTGGCCGATGACGATGGGGCCGGCGCCGATGATGAGGATGCTCTTGAGATCGGTGCGCTTAGGCATGTGAACGCTCCTGGGCGTGTTGTGCCATCAGCGACGTGAAGCGGTCGAACAGGTAGGCAATGTCGTGTGGCCCAGGCGAAGCCTCGGGGTGGCCCTGGAAGCAGAAGGCAGGGCGGTCTGTACGGGCGAGACCTTGCAGCGTGCCGTCGAAGAGGCTGCGATGCGTGGCTCGCAGATTGACGGGCAGGCTGGCCTCGTCCACCGCAAAGCCGTGGTTCTGGCTGGTGATGCTGACCTGTCCGGTGTCCAGATCTTTCACCGGGTGGTTGGCGCCGTGATGGCCGAACTTCATCTTGAAGGTGCGGGCACCGGACGCCAGCGCCATGATCTGGTGGCCGAGGCAAATGCCGAAGGTCGGAATGCCCGAATCCATCAGAATGCGCGCAGATTCGATGGCGTAATCGCACGGCTGCGGGTCACCAGGGCCATTGCTGAGGAAGACTCCGTCTGGCCTCAGGGCGAGCACGTCCGCCGCCGAGGTCTTGGCGGGAACCACCGTGACGCGGCAGCCCCGGCTGGCCAACATGCGCAGGATGTTGAACTTCACACCGAAGTCGTAGGCCACGACATGAAAGCGCGGCTCGGACTGCGTGGAATAGCCGTGGCCCAGTACCCACTCGGTCTGCGTCCATTCGTACGGGCGATCTACCGACACCTCCTGGGCCAGATCCTGGCCGGCCATGGAAGGGGTGGACCTCGCCTTTGCCACCGCCGCGTCCAGATCTGCCTGCGAAACGGCATGACCCACGGAGAAGGTCGCAATGCAGCCGCTCTGCGCGCCAGTGCTGCGCAAATGCCGCGTCAGGCGCCGGGTGTCCACATCGGCAATGGCCACCGTGCCCTCCTGGCGCAGATACGCGTCCAGGGTGAGCGATTGTCGAAAGTTGGAAGACCGGATCGGCAAGTCCCGTATCACCAGCCCGGCCGCATGCACGCTGCGGGCTTCGACGTCTTCCGGGTTGACGCCGTAGTTACCGATGTGGGGGTAGGTCAACGTGACGATCTGGCGCCGGTAGCTCGGATCGGTCAGGATTTCCTGATAGCCGGTGAGTGCGGTGTTGAACACCACCTCGCCAGTGGTCGATCCGACGGCGCCAATCGAGATGCCCCGAAAGATGGCACCGTCCGCAAGCGCGAGGACGGCAGGAGGCAGGTCGGGCAGCAAGAGAAACTCCGGTTCGCTCACACCCAGCCGCCCCGCCGGCGTTAGGCGGGCATTGCGTCGAGGGGGAAACCGTGGACGAGTTTCGCTGGTGTGAGGCAGGGTTGAGGTAAACCTCGGAAGTATATCGTCGAGACCCGGCTTGTGACGGCTTTGACCTGCTGTTTCAGGTCCCGCCTTGCCTCTTTGGGGCTTATCCACAAAGCAAAGGGGGAAAGCACACGCCCGCCTGGCGCCCCTGCGCATGAGCCGGCCTAAACTCGCGCCCGCGAACACAAGTTGTCAGGCTTTCCGGCTTGCACCGTTGCATGTTCAGACCGTCAGTACCAAGGAGAACCTCATGAACCCGCTGTCTTCACATCTGGCCGACTCAGGCGTTGTGGTCTCCCCGGCGCAGAGAAATGCCGTCCTGAGAAATACCTACGGCCTTTTGGCCGTGTCGTTGGTCCCCACCGTGCTGGGTGCCTGGGTGGGAGTGTCCACAGGCATGCTGAACGCCATGGGGGCTGGGCTGTCCACCATCTTGTTCCTGGCCGGCGCCTTCGGTTTCATGTTCGCGATCGAAAAGAACAAGGATTCAGCCAAGGGCGTCTACCTGCTGCTTGCGTTCACCTTCTTCATGGGCTTGATGATGTCTCGGCTCGTGGGCCAGGTGCTCGGCCTGCGCAACGGCGCTTCTCTGGTGATGACCGCCTTCGGGGGGACTGCCGCCGTGTTCTTTGCCATGGCCTCGCTGGCCACGGTGATCAAGCGTGATCTGTCTGGCATGGGCAAGTTCCTGACTGTCGGGGCGGTGATCTTGCTGGTGGCCATGGTGGCCAACATCTTCCTTCAGTCTTCGGCCCTGATGTTGGCACTGCTGGTGCTCTGCCTGGGCATCTTCTCCGCCTTCATGCTGTACGACATCAAGCGTGTCATGGACGGCGGTGAGACCAACTACGTGTCCGCCACGCTGGCCATCTACCTGGACATTTACAACGTGTTCCAGAGCCTGTTGGCGCTGTTGGGCATCTTCGGCGGCGAGAAGGACTGAACGCTGACGGGAGGCCGGGCAGGCTCCGAATCGAACCAGGGCCCCGCGAGGGGCCCTTCTTCATTCATGCCACGGGCTCGCCCCCAGACCGCTCGAAGACGGCGATGCTCTCGACATGCGCGGTATGGGGAAACATGTTGATGACGCCGGCATGGGTGCAAACGTAGCCGGCCTGATGCACGAGCAAACCAGCATCTCGCGCCAGACTCGCGGGATTGCAGCTGACGTAGACGATTCTGCGGGGCGGCTTCCATGCCTCGGCATCGCTACCCGGCTGCAGGCCCGGGGATTCCGCGTTCACGGCGTCCGCCAAGGCCTTGACCAGGGCAAAGGCGCCTTCACGGGGAGGATCGACCAGCCAGCCATCAGCCGAGCCCTGCGCCACAAGCCCAGCGGCATCGAGTTCGAAAAGGTTGCGCGCCTCGAAGCTGAGCTTGTCAGCCAAGCCATTCAACGCCCCGTTGGCCTGGGCTCGCGCCACCAGCGCCGGGCTGCCCTCGATACCGTGCACCTGGCGTGCCAGGCGCGCCAGCGGCAGCGTGAAGTTACCCAGGCCACAGAACCAATCGATGACACGGTCTGAGGCTGCGGGCGCCAGCAGGCGCAACGCACGGCCCACCATGACGCGGTTGATCTGCGGGTTGACCTGCGTGAAGTCCGTCGGCTTGAAGG